>VFQN01000524.1_pt1 | contig 70782 bp, 72 predicted proteins | sample 3512371 | NCBI WGS metagenome assembly VFQN01 (sample SAMN10412370, study PRJNA504923) | tailings metagenome | isolation source: Replicate 2 from Balatoc abandoned mine | place: Philippines: Itogon, Benguet | collected 2017-08-28 | reverse complement strand
CGCTCGCCCTCAAGGGCCACGAGGTGCACACGCTGGCTGATGGCGCGTTTCTGGTGGCCCGATGGGGCCTGACCCGCCGATGTGCTGACCTGGCAGAGCTGCAGGACTTCGCGCAGCAGATCGGGGCGAGCGCATGAGCTTCGACCGCGAACGCATGCCCGACCCGGTGAGCTATTTCGAGGGCGAAGGCCTCAAGCTGTCCGGGCCTGGGAAGTGGAAAACGACCGGCTGCACTTTCCACGGTGGCAGCGACTCCATGCGCATCAACGTGGCGAGCGGTGCCTGGTGGCACTGACCCGCGACGGATTGAAGCCCGCAGAAATCTGCGCCGAACTGGACGTGCACAAGTCGCAGGTATCGCGGCACCTCAAGCGTGCCCGCGAGCTGGGCGACCTTCCGCAAGGGGGTGCGTCATGAGCATCAAGGCGCAACTTCTGGCGGTGGTTGCGCGTTGCGCGCCCCAGCAAACGCAACACGCAACTTTTGCAACCGACGACGCAACCCGCAGCGCAACAGGTGCGCAACAGGTGGCGGGCTTCCCTCGTGATGCCTCGATCAACCCCGCAACCGATGGCGCAACAGGTGCGCAACGGTGGGCGAAAGAGGGCGCAACTTCTGCCCCTGGTTGCGTGTTGCGTTCCCTAGGTGATGCAACTCGCAACTTTGACCCGCTCACCGAAGCCGCGATGCGCGCATGCGATGCCTGGGGAGACGGACCCGAAGCCCGCGAGGCCATGCGCCGGGACTGCCTGGCCACGCCTGAGCACCTGCGCGCCGACCTGCTGGCCCATTTTCGGGCGGCATACGGTGGGCAGATGGCGGAATCCAGCGCCCGACCCGCTGCAGGCAAGCATCCGCGCGGGCCTTGACGGACAGACGATCAATCGAACCCCGAAAACCTCAACTTTGAAAGCCTCAGATGAAACACCTCACCGACAAAGCCCGCGCCGACTTCGAGCGCCGGCAAACCAAGAGCCTCAGAGAAACCCGCTACCTGGGCATGCCTCAAGACTTCGACGCCGAAGGCAAGCCGATCCGCGCCGCCAAGGGCCTCACCGACCGCGCTGCGCATCTGATCCGCATTGCACAAAACGCGATGGGGCAGAGCACCTTGGTCGGGGCGAACCTCGTGAAGATTTGGGACGACCCGAACCTGATGGATGCGGCCAAGGTGACGCGCACCGCTACGCTGGCCAAGACCTCGATTGACAACATCGGGCGCGAGTACCACGCGGTTCTTGAGTCCGCCTTGGATGACCTCAAGGCGCTGCGCCGCGCGGTGGCGAAGACCTACGAACCGCCGACCAGCGCCGGGCAGGCAAGCATCGACGGTGAGTTGCGCACGCTGTTGAAGGGCATGAAGGAAAGCGAGCGCATGGTGGCTGTGCGCAGTGATCCGGCATTGATGGCCGCTGCTGCTCGCGCTCACCCCGCGCTGTCTGGCCTGAGCGCCGACTTTCACAAGACCATCCGCCGCGAGTACGTCGCCAAGATCGACCCCGACACGCTCGCAAAGGTCGAAGACCTGGAAGCCAGCATCCTCACGGCAGAGGGCGCGATGCAAGCCATCGCCGAAGACCTGGGAAGCCTGACCGACTTCGAGACAGCCGAGAACCTCAAGGCCAAGTCATCCGCCGACCTGAGCGCCTGACCTATGCGGGGCCGCTGCTGATCCGGTGGCCCTGCTGTTTCTGTGCTGGAGCAAACGATGCCGAAGAAACCACCGCCCCATGCCTGGAAGCCCGGCCAGTCGGGCAACCCATCCGGGCGCAAGCCGGGAACCGGGAAAGTCGCCGCGATGCGCGAGGCCATTGCTGCGCATGTGCCCGAGATGGTCGAAACCCTGATCGAAAAGGCCCGAGGGGGCGATGTGCAGGCCGCGCGGCTGCTGATCGAGCGCGTGATACCGCCGATGAGGGCCGCAGAGCTTGCGCAGCCCCTGACGCTGCCTGATGGGTCACTGACCGACCAAGGCCGCGCCGTGCTGCGCTCTGTGGCTGCTGGTGAGCTGGCACCGGGGCAGGGTGCGCAACTTCTGTCGGCCATCGCCGCGCTTGGACGAACGACGGAGATTGACGAACTGGCGCGCCGCCTGGATGCGCTGGAGCAAGCCACGAAAGGGGGCGACGATGCAGACGACGATTAAGCGACTGCGGGCGCTGGAGGCTCACCACATGGCGACGACCGCAGGCTTTCGGGGTGTGATCGAGTGCGAGGGCCGCAGCCCACTGGAGGCCCTGCAAGGCGCAGAGCCGGGCTTGTGGCTGATCCTGGGCGATGGGCTTGACTTTGGGGTCATGGGTCGCGTGGGCCGGTCGGGCAAGCGCACCATTGTTTTTGGGGAGGGCGACCATGCGAAACACTGAGGCGCGATTGCAGGCGCTGGAGGCAGCGCAGGGTGAAAGCGACAAGGGGCGATTGCCGATGGTTGTCGATGACGACACGCCGCCCGAGAAACTGGCCAGCCTGCGCAAGCGCGGGCGCGAGGTGCTGACCTTCGGGCAGATGGTCGATGTATGCGTGGTGGAGGCCGATCATGCGCAACGTCGATAAACGCCTGCAGGCCCTGGAGGATCGACACTTGCCACCCGCGCCAGTGCGACCCATGTTCATCAAGATTCGAGACGCGAGCATTGCCGAGCCTGGCCAGTCCGAGCCCGATCCGGTGACGGATGCCGACCTGACCGGGTATGCAGCGGGTGCGGTGCACGTGCCGCGAATGCCTGGCGAATCCCTGGCCGACCTGCAGGCGCGGTGCCGGCAAGTTGCACCGACCGCGATTGTCTGGCTGGCCCGATATGCGGGGCGTGGGGTATGAGTGCCGTGGTGTTTGCCCGGATCGCGGCCGCCCTGGTGGAGATGGGCCAGCGCGCACCGCCTGACGACCGACCCCGAAGGGGCAGACCGCCGAAGAATCAATAGCCCGCCGCGTGCGGGCTTTTCGCTGTCTGGGGAGGGTGCGGACGCGGGTTCAATGTCGGTTCCCGCCCACCCGAGGGGTGACTTTCGACGGGGATGGGACGCTGGATGGCGCGGGGGGATTTGCTGGGGGTTGGGGCCTGATCGGGCTGGAACCCCAGTATTTCCGTGGGGCTTGACAGACCCCAGCTCCACCACCCTTTCCGCCCGTGGGCCGCGGGCCCGCGGGCCCGCGCTGTTTCAAGCGCCGACGCCTGTCCCAGCGCACGCGCAGGCGCCACGCCGCATGTGCGATGGCGTACGCCAGCAGGCCGCAAGCGACGGCCAGGATCGCCAGCCCCACGAACAGCGGTTTGCCGACCTGGCCGATCTGCGCCAGCCAGCGCTTGAACCGATCGACCAGGCCCAGCCGTTCGGCCACCGGGTCGGGCGTGACGGTCAGCTCTTCCACGAGGCGCTCTTCGCTCATGGCCGGCGGCTGAGCGGCTTCGTCCTCGCCCAGCACGGCCTTGCCGAGCCGGTAGGCCACGTAGTACACGGGCCCGAAAGTGACTGGGTTGGTGACGAAGGTGCTGGCCATGGCCACCGGCAGGTTGGCGCGCAGCACCACGGCCAGGGTGGCCGCCACGGGCATCTGGGCGATCGGGATCAGCAGGCCGAAGAAAACGCCCAGCGCCACGCCCAGGGCCACGCCCTTGCGGCTCAGGTGCCACAGGCGGGGATGGGCCATGAACGGCGCCAGCCAGCGCAGCCAGCGGTTGCCAAGGATGGTCTCGGGCGTGGGCAGCCAGGCCTTGAGCTTTTGTGAAAAACGGGATGTCACGGGGAAAGGCGGCAGACGAGGGTGGGGCGGCGGTCTCTCACCGATCCGGCCAGGCGCAGCGAGTTCGCGCGGAGTGCCTGGCGCCATTGTCGTGGCCTGTCGCCTCAGTAGACTCGCGGCCCATGAAACGCTTGGAAGAGTTGCTTTTCACCCAGGGCTTCGGCACCCGTCGCGTGTGCCGCGGCCTGGTGCAGCAGGGGCGCGTGCGCGTCGGTTCGCCGCCGCAGCCTTGCCTGGACCCCGACGCGCTGTTCGAGCCGCAGGGCTTCGCGTTCGAGGTGGAAGGGGTGCCCTGGACCTGGCACGAGCGCGCCTACCTGGCGCTGCACAAGCCCGCTGGCTTTGAGTGTTCCCAGCGTCCCGGCGCGCACCCCAGCGTCTATACCCTGCTCCCCGCGCCGCTGCGCCAGCGCGGCGGTGGCGCGGCCGCAGGGGTGCAGGCCGTCGGCCGGCTCGACCACGACACGACGGGGCTGCTGCTGCTGTCCGACGACGGCGCGTTCATCCACCGCCTCACCTCGCCCCGCCACCACGTGCCCAAGGTGTACGAGGTCAGCTTGCGCCACGGCATGGACGGCCCGGCCTGTCAGCGGCTGCTCGACGGTGTGGTGCTCGACGACGATCCCCGGCCGGTGCGGGCGGCCGGCGCGACCTTGGTGGACGCTCACCACCTGCGGCTGGTGCTCACCGAGGGCAAGTACCACCAGGTCAAGCGCATGGTGGCCGCGGTGGGCAACCGCGTGGAGGCGCTGCACCGTTCGGCCATTGGCGCGTTGAGCCTGCCGCCGGATATGGCCCCGGGCCATTGGCGCTGGCTCACGCCAGAGGAAGTGCAGGGTTTGCGCGGGCGCTGAACGGCGCGCCGCGCGGGCCGTTCAGAGCAGATCGCCCTTGCGGCTGTCCAGCGGCATCAGGAAGGAATTGTTGTCCTGCCACTGCGAGTGGTAGTCGCTGCTGCGCGCGTCGGGCACGCTGTTGGGCCAGCTGGACAAAGGGTTGAAGTCGCTGTGCGAGCGCGTGCTGCGCTGGCGGTTGAGCGCGCTGCGCAGGTTGGTCTGGGCCGCGATGATGGCGCGCTCTTCCATCTCGCGTTCGCGCATGGCGCGGTTGAGTTCGGATTCACCCAGGAACTCGGCGCGGATCTCGGCCACCGTGGGCAGGCTGTTGGAGCGCACCACCCAGTACGGCAGGCCGATCTGGCTCAACAGGGAATGCTTGAGCGCGCGCGTGCTGCGGGGAATGCCCGCAGGACCCGGCACGTCCAGGCAGCCGATGACGCGGCCATCGGACTTGCAGACGGTGAAGGTGCAGTACACACCGCCCAGAAGCCGGTACCACTCCATGCCTTCCTCGCGTTGGCGGGGCAGGGTGAAGCGCGTCACCGGCAGCTTGATCATGACGTGGTGGTCGTAGAAGGCCCGCGCCAGCCAGTGCCAGACGCGGGCTTCCTCGCTGTTGGCCAGCGGACGCCCGGTCAGCGGCCAATGCTTGGGCAGGCGGCGCTTCTGCCGCGCCTGGCGCTCCGCCCAGGCCCGATGCGCCAGCGCACCCACCGCCAGCAGGGCGGGTACGAGGGCGGCGATCAGCCAGGGGTGGGTCCAGATGCTCATGCGTTGGGGTCAGGGGCGACCAAGATGTATCAAAGTGTATAGAGGTGCCGGACGCGCCGGGTATCCGCCTTGGGGCAAAGCCGGGCCGCTCGTGATTTGTTTGGTGATTTGGCGGCCAGGCTGTGGTCTGCAGGCTGCGGGGCGCGGGGTGGGAACGGGGCGGGCGAGGCGATTGTGGGGTGGGATGGGGCGCGCTCCCTCCCTCAGAGAAAGGAATCCCCGCTCAGGCCGTGATGGAAGACCGGAACCAGTGTTCAAGTGCCTCGGTGAGTTCGTGTGGTTTGTCACGGTGCGGGCTGTGTCCGCAATCCTGAAGGGTCAGGACGTCGGCGTGGGGCACTTGTTCCCGCACGCGATGTAACTGTTGCAGCGTGCCGTATTCGTCCTGCTCGCCCTGCACCAGGAGCAGCGGGGCGCGGATGTCCGCGCAGGCGCCCAGGATGTCGAAGTCGCGAAAGGCCGGGCTGAGCCAGATGTCGTTCCACTGCCAGAAGGCGTTGTCCACGTCGCGGTGGTAACGGGCCAGGCGCTGGCGAAGGCCGCGCGGGTCGTCGTGCGTGGCCAGGTACTGGTCGCGCGCCTGGGCTATGGACCGAATGGACACGTCTTCGACGAAGGCGTGCGGTGCGATGGCGACGCAGCCTGCCACCGGGTACCGGCTGGCGTGCAGCAGGGCAATGGTGGCCCCGTCGGAATGGCCCACGAGCACCGGTTCGCGCAGGCCCAGTCGGGACAGCAGCAGGGGCAGCACCTCGAAGGCCTCGCGGTGCATGTAGTCGGGCTCGTGGCGGCCGATGTGCCAGAAGCCGTCCTGGCGCGGCGTGCCGCGCACGTCGGCCACCGGGTCCGATTGGCCGTAGCCGCGGCGTGAGAACAGCCAGCCGGCGCGCCCGCTGGCGCGGCACAGCGCTTCGGGCCAAAACAGGTTGCGCTGGGTCCACATGGCGACGCTGCCCAGGCCTTCGTGCAAGAACACCAGGGGGGCGGGGCCGGATGGACCAGGAATGTGAGCGGCCTCCAGCCGCACGCCGTGAATGTCGATGCGATCCATGGGCGACATCCTAGCGGCCGGTTGGTCGGCGCTTGCGGGTATTCTTCGCGCCATGCGAGCGATGTTCGATGCCTTCTGGCGGGCGGTGGCCTACTGCCTGCACCCGCGCGTGATCGCGCTGTCCTTCCTCCCTCTGGTGCTCATGGTGGCCTTGTCGTTCGCCCTGGGCTATTTCTTCTGGGATGGGGCGGTGGCCTCCGTCATGGCCTGGTTCGAAGCCTTCGACCTGGTGCAGGCCTTCCTGGGCTGGCTGGAGCGCATGGGCATGGGATCGCTGCGAGCGGTGTTCGCGCCGCTCATCGTGTTGGTGCTGGCCACGCCGGTGATCGTGCTGTTGTGCCTGCTGCTGGTGGCGATGTTCATGACGCCCGCGATGGTCGACCTGGTGGGGCAGCGCCGCTTCGCTCACCTGGAGAAACGGCGCGGCGGTTCGTTCATCGTGAGCGTGTTGTGGTCGCTGGGCTCCACGCTGCTGGCGGTGGTGGTGCTGGTGCTGTCCATGCCGCTGTGGCTGGTGCCGCCCCTGGTGCTGATCCTGCCGCCGCTGATCTGGGGCTGGCTCACCTACCGCGTGTTCGCGTTCGATGCCCTGGCCACGCACGCCAGTGGCGACGAGCGCCGGCGCATCATGCGCGAGCACCGCGGCACGCTGCTGTTGATGGGGGTGCTCTGCGGCTACCTGGGCGCCGCGCCCAGCCTGCTGTGGGCCTCGGGTGCCATGTTCATCGCCCTGGCGCCGCTGCTGGTGCCGGTGGCAATCTGGGTCTACACGCTGGTGTTCGCGTTCGCGTCGCTGTGGTTCGCCCACTACGCGCTGACCGCCCTGGAACGTCTGCGCGCCGTCGTGCCGGTCGAGGTGGTACCGGTCGAGCCCACGCTGGAGCCCCCAGCGCCGCCGCCCAGCCCCGACCCGCTGCCCTTGCCGCCCACCGCGCCCGCGCCATGAGCACCGGTTTCGGTCTGATCATCGTCGGCGACGAGATCCTGTCGGGCAAGCGGCAGGACAAGCACCTGCCCAAGGTGGCCGAGTTGCTCGCCGAGCGCGGGCTGGCGCTGTCCTGGGCGCAGGTGGTGGGCGACGAGCGCGCGCGCATCACCGCCGTGCTGCGGGCGGCCTTCGAGGGCCGCGAGCCGGTTTTCTGCTGCGGCGGCATTGGCGCCACGCCCGACGACCACACCCGCCAGTGCGCGGCGGCGGCCCTGGGCGTGGAGCTCGCGCTGCATCCCGAGGCGGCGCGGCTCATCGAAGAGCGCATGCGCGACGTGGCGGCCGAACAGGGCGTGCCCTTCGAGCCCGAGCGGCCGGACAACGTGCACCGCTACAACATGGGCGTGTTTCCCGTGGGCGCCAGCCTCATTCCGAACCCGTACAACAAGATCCCCGGCTTCAGCTGCCGCGGCCCTGGCGGCGCCGAGGTGCACTTCGTGCCCGGCTTCCCGGTGATGGCCTGGCCCATGCTGGCCTGGGTGCTCGACCAACGCTACAGCCACCTGCACCGGCAAGGCGCCTGGCGCGAGCGCTCGGTGATCGTCATGGGGGCCATGGAAGCGGCGCTGACCCCGCTGATGGAACAGATCGAAGCCGCACACGCGGTCAAGGTGTTCAGCCTGCCCAGCGTGGACCACCCCACCTACGGTCGCCACATCGAGCTGGGCGTCAAGGGCGCCGCGCCCGACGTCGAACCCGCCTTTGCCGAGCTGCTGGCCGGCCTGCGCGCGTGCAAGGCCGAAATGGGCCCCGAGTTGGTGCGTCCTTGAAAATCTCCAAAACGGTGCATGAATGCACCACTAAGGTGATAAATGCGGCGGCCAGCCGGTGCCAAGGCGGTGCGTGTGCACCTGGGGGCGCCGTCGCATGGCATGGAAACTGCATGCCATGCCCCCGAAGTACCTTTTCAACCCACCCTTCCAGATACAGGAGCAATTGATGGCCAAGACCGTCGCAGACGTGATGCAGATGGTGAAGGACAACGAAGTCAAATTCGTCGACTTCCGCTTCACCGACACCCGCGGCAAGGAGCAGCACGTCACCGTGCCGATTTCGGCTTTCGACGAGGACAAGTTCACCTCGGGCCACGCCTTCGACGGTTCGTCCATCGCCGGCTGGAAGGGCATCGAGGCCTCGGACATGCAGCTCATGCCCGACCCGAACACCGCCAACATCGACCCCTTCTTCGAAGAGACCACCCTGTTCCTGCAGTGCGACGTGGTCGAGCCCAGCGACGGCAAGGCCTATGACCGCGACCCGCGCTCCATCGCCCGCCGCGCCGAGGCCTACCTGAAGGCGTCCGGGCTGGGCGACACCGCCTTCTTCGGACCGGAACCCGAGTTCTTCATCTTCGACGGCGTGCGCTGGAGCAACGAGCCCGGCCGCGTGATGTTCGAGATCGAAGAGTACGAAGCACCCTGGAACAGCGGTGCCAAGCTGGAAGGCGGCAACCGCGGCCACCGCCCCACCGTCAAGGGCGGCTATTTCCCGGTGCCCCCGGTCGACAGCACGCAGGACATGCGCGCCGAGATGTCCCTGATCCTCGAATCCCTGGGCATCCCCGTCGAGGTGTTCCACCACGAGGTGGCGGGCGCCGGTCAGAACGAGATCGGCACCAAGTTCAGCACGCTGGTCGAGCGCGCCGACTGGACCCAGGTCCTGAAGTACGTGGTCTGGAACGTGGCCAACGCCTACGGCAAGACCGCCACCTTCATGCCCAAGCCCTATGCCGGTGACAACGGCTCGGGCATGCACGTGCACCAGTCCATCTGGAAGGACGGCAAGAACCTGTTCGCTGGCGACGGCTACGCCGGCCTGAGCGACTTCGCGCTGTACTACATCGGTGGCATCATCAAGCACGCCCGCGCGCTCAACGCGATCACCAACCCCGGTACCAACAGCTACAAGCGCCTGGTGCCCGGCTTCGAAGCCCCGGTGAAGCTGGCCTACAGCTCGCGCAACCGCTCGGCCTCCATCCGCATCCCGCACGTGGCGAACCCCAAGGGCCGCCGCATCGAGGCGCGTTTCCCCGATCCCTCGGCCAACCCTTACCTGTGCTTCTCGGCACTGATGATGGCCGGCCTGGACGGCGTGGAGAACAAGATCCACCCGGGCGAGGCCGCCACCAAGGACCTGTACCACCTGCCGCCCGAGGAGGACAAACTGGTCCCCACCGTGTGCCACAGCCTGGACCAGGCCCTGGAGTACCTCGACAAGGACCGCGCCTTCCTGACCAAGGGTGGCGTGTTCACCGACTCCATGCTGGACGCCTACATCGAACTCAAGATGGCCGAGGTGACGCGCTTTCGCATGGCGCCTCACCCGGTCGAGTACGACATGTACTACAGCCTCTGATGGCCGGCCCGCGCGAGCGGGCCCGCATTCGCAGAAGGGACGGCTCCGGCCGTCCCTTTTTCTTGGGCGCACGTCGCTGCGGGTTCGCCCCCGGCACTTTCGCCGGGCAATTGCGTCATACTGCCCCGCGCTCACCCTTGCTGGAGGTTCCGTGTCCGTTGTCCCGTCCCGTCCGATGCCCCGCCTGCCGCTGGTCCTGGCGGCCTTGCTGGCCACGCCGGCCATGGCGCAGGACACCATCTACCGCTGCGGCAACGAGTACACCAACAACGCCGCCGTGGCCAAGCAGCGTGGCTGCACGCCGCTGCAGGGGGGCAATGTCACCGTCATCGAAGGCACGCGCCCCAGCCCGGCCGCCGCGCCGCGCAACCCCAGCGCCGGTGGCGGCAGCGGCAGCGCGCCGCGTGTGGACAACGCCGCGCAGCGTGCCCGCGACGCGGACGCCCGCGCCATTCTCGAGACCGAGCTGCGGCGGGCCGAAGAACGGCTCGCCGAGGCGCAGAAGGCCTACGCCAACGGGGAGCCCGAAAAACAGGGCATCGAGAGCCGCAATTACCAGCGCTACCTTGACCGGGTGGCCGAACTGAAGGCCGCCGTCGCGCGCGCCGAGAGCGACGTGGCCGGCTTGCGACGCGAACTGCAGCGCCTGGGACCCGCCGCCAACTGAGCTCTGCGGGCAGGGCGCTGGCGCCGCGGCTTCTGCCGCACAATGGGCGGCTTGAAAACGCCCGACGCCACCTCCCTCATCCACCTCGTCGCCCGGCGCGGCGCGGCGCCCAAGGAGCCCGCCGCTCACCCGCGCTTCCAGGCGCTCGATCTGCTGGCCACCCTGGTGGCGGTGGTGGACCACCAGGGCCGCGTGCTCTTCGCCAATGCCGTGCTGGAAGACGCGCTGGGCCTGTCCCGGCGCAGCATCACCGGCGCGCAGCTGCAGGACTGCTTCACCGAACCCGTGCTGCTCGACAACGCCCTGAAGGGCGCGCGCGACAACGAGTTCGCGGCCTTGCGCTACGACGCCCACCTGCGTCGCCTCAACCACGACGCGCTGTCCGTGCACGTCGTCGTGGCCCAGACCGAGGGCACGGGCGAGGTGGTGGTGGAAATGCTGCCGCTGGAGCAGCAGACGCGCCAGGAGCGCGAGGCGCGCCTGCTCGACCAGGCCCAGGCCAACAAGGAGCTCATCCGCAACCTGGCGCATGAGATCAAGAACCCGCTGGGTGGCATCCGCGGCGCGGCGCAGCTGCTGCAGATGGAGCTGCAGGCCAAGGAGCTGATCGAGTACACCCAGGTCATCGTCCACGAGGCCGACCGCCTGCAATCGCTGGTCGATCGGCTGCTGGCGCCGCACCGCCGCCCGCATGTGGTGGGCGACGTCAACATCCATGAGGTCTGCGAGCGCGTGCGCGCGCTCATCCTGGCCGAGTTCCCCAGGGGCTTGCGGGTGGTGCGCGACTACGACACCTCCATCCCCGAATTCCGCGGCGACCGTGAGCAGTTGATACAGGCGGTGCTCAACATCGCGCACAACGCGGCCCAGGCGCTGGCCGAGCGCATCGAGGCGGGCGATGCGCGCATCACCTTCCGCACGCGCGTGGGCCGCCAGCTCACCTTTGGCAAGCAGCGCTACCGGCTGGCACTGGAATTGCATGTCATCGACAACGGGCCCGGTGTGCCGGACTCGATCAAGGACCGCATCTTTTTCCCGTTGGTATCGGGACGCGAGGGCGGCTCCGGCCTGGGGCTGACGCTGGCGCAGACCTTCGTGCAGCAGCACCATGGCCTGATCGAGTGCGAGAGCGCGCCGGGGGAGACGGATTTCAAGATCCTGATCCCGCTGCCCTGACCGATTCGACACGCACGCGCTTGCGCGACTGAAGGGACGACCGATACATGAAGCCGATCTGGATAGTGGATGACGACCAGTCCATCCGCTTCGTTCTCGAGAAGGCTTTGCTCCGAGAGAACCTGCCCACCCGCAGTTTCACGAGCGCGCCAGAAGTGCTCAAGGCCCTGAGCGACCCGGGCGACACCGACGGACCGCAGATCCTGGTGAGCGACATCCGCATGCCGGGGGGCTCCGGCCTGGATCTGCTGGAGAAGGTCAAGGCGCGTTTCCCGCTGCTGCCCGTCATCATCATGACGGCGTTCTCCGACCTCGACAGCGCGGTCGCGGCCTTCCAGGGCGGCGCCTTCGAGTACCTGCCCAAACCCTTCGACCTGACCAAGGCGGTCGAATTGATCCGCCGCGCGGTGGACGAAAGCCTGCGCGAGGAGGTGTCCGAGGAGCGGCTGAGCGCGGCACCCGAGATGCTGGGCCAGGCCCCGGCCATGCAGGACGTCTTCCGCGCCATCGGCCGCCTCAGCCAGAGCCAGGTCACGGTGCTGATCACGGGCGAGTCGGGTTCGGGCAAGGAGCTGGTGGCGCGCGCGCTGCACAAGCACTCGCCGCGCGCCAACGGCCCCTTCGTCGCGATCAACACCGCCGCCATTCCCAAGGATCTGCTGGAGAGCGAGCTGTTCGGCCACGAGCGCGGCGCCTTCACCGGCGCGCAGACCATGCGCCGCGGCCGCTTCGAGCAGGCCGACGGTGGCACGCTGTTCCTCGACGAGATCGGCGACATGCCTTTCGACCTGCAGACGCGCCTGCTGCGCGTGCTGTCCGACGGACACTTCTACCGCGTGGGGGGGCACAGCGCGGTGCGCGCCAACGTGCGCGTCATCGCCGCCACGCACCAGAACCTCGAGCAACGGGTGAAGGAAGGCGTGTTCCGCGAGGACCTGTTCCACCGCCTCAACGTCATCCGCTTGCGCCTGCCCGCGCTGCGCGAGCGCCGGGAAGACATCCCGATGCTCACGCGCTTCTTCCTGCAGCAAAGCGCCAAGCAGCTCGGCGTGGAGCCCAAGCGCATCGCCGAGTCAGCGCTCAAGCTGCTGGGTGGCTTCGACTTCCCCGGCAACGTGCGCCAGCTCGAGAACGTCTGCCACTGGCTGACCGTGATGGCGCCGGCCCAGGTGATCGAAGTGAAGGACCTGCCGCCCGAGGTGCTCCATGCCGTCGGTGCGACCGAGGTGTCGGGTGTGGTGGCCAGCGCGCCGGTGCCGGCCACGCGGCCGGTGGAGCCGGTGGCCGTGAGCGGGTACGCGACGGCGGCGCCCGGGGCGCCGGCGCCCCAGGCCACCTCCGTTGCCGTGGACGCGCCGCCGGCGGAAAGCGTGCCGGCCGCCTGGGAGGCCGGCCTTCAGGCCGAGGCCATGGCCTTGCTGGAAAATGGCCGCACCGATGTGTGGGACGTGCTCACGCGGCGCTTCGAGACCCGGCTGATCCAGACCGCGCTCGCGAACACCCGCGGGCGGCGCATCGAGGCCGCGCACAAGCTGGGCATCGGCCGCAACACCATCACGCGAAAGATCCAGGAACTGGGGATGGAGTGATCCACCCCATGAGGCGGTTCAGCCGAGCGTGAGCACCACCGGCGCGTGATCGCTGGGCTGCGGGTTCTTCCGCGGCAGCCGGTCGATCTGGCAGGCGATCACGCGGCCGCGCAAGGCCTCGCTCACGAGGATGTGGTCGATGCGCAGCCCCCGGTTCTTCTGGAAGCCGAGCATGCGGTAGTCCCACCACGAGTAGCTCTTCTCGGGCTGGTCAAACAGGCGGAAGGCGTCCGTCAAGCCCAACTGGAGCAAGGCCTGGAAGTGCTGGCGTTCTTCCACCGTGTGGTGGATCGTGTCCTTCAAGCCCACGGGGTCGTAGGAGTCGCGGTCTTCAGGGGCGACGTTGAAGTCGCCGAGCAGCACCAGTCGGCGGTGCACCTTCAGCTCCTCTTGCAGCCAGCGGTGCAGGGCCTCCAGCCAGCGCATCTTGTAGGCGAACTTCTCGGTGCCGGGCGCCTGGCCGTTGACGAAGTAGCAGTTGACCAGGCGCAGGGGCCCGTCCGGTGTGTCCAAGGTCCCCGCGATCACGCGCGATTGGTCGTCGGTGTGCTGCGGGATGTTGCGCACCACATCCGTGATCGGCGTGCGGCTCAGGATCGCCACCCCGTTGTACGTCTTCTGCCCGAAGGCCGCGGCGTGGTAACCGGCCTCTTTCAGGGCATCGAACGGGAACTTCTCGTCCACCAGCTTGAGCTCTTGCAGGCCGAGGGCGTCGACGGGGTTGGCGGCGAGCCAATCCAGCACCTGGGGCAGGCGCACGGCGAGGGAGTTGATGTTCCAGGTGGCGAGCTTCATGGTTCTTGCGGTTGCGGATCGGCTCGCCCTGTCGGACGGTCGTGACTGACGAAGGCGAAGGGCAGGCCGTTCGCGGCGGTGTGGGCCTCGCGCGCCGTTTCGCGCCACTCGGGGCCCAGCGCGGGCATGAAGGCATCACCCTCGAAGTCGCGCGCGATCTCGGTCACCTCCACACGCTGCGCGCGTGGCAGGGCCTGGCGGTAGACCTCGGCGCCGCCGATCACCCAGACCTCGGACGCATCGGCGCACAGGGCCAGCGCTTCGTCGATCGAGCCCACCCGCAGGGCGCCCTCGGCCCGCCACGACGGATCGCGCGTGAGCACGAGATTGCGGCGCCCCGGCAGCGGCCGAAAGCGCGGCGGCAGCGAGTCCCAGGTCTTGCGGCCCATGAGCACCGGGTGGCCCAGGGTCTGGCGCTTGAAGTGCGCCAGGTCCTCGGGCAGGTGCCAGGGCAGGGCGTTGTCCTTGCCTATCACGCCGTTCGCGGCGCGGGCATAGATCAGGTGGAGGCGCGGCATGGCGTTCAGACCGCGACGGGCGCCTTGATGGCCGCGTGGTGCTGGTAGTCCAGGATCTCGAAGTCCTCGAGCGTGTAGTCGAAGATTGAGCCGGGGCGGCGCTTGATGCGCAGCGTGGGGTAGGGGTAGGGCTCGCGCGAGAGCTGTTCCTGCACCTGCTCGCGGTGGTTGCTGTAGATGTGGCAGTCGCCGCCCGTCCAGATGAACTCGCCCACCTCCAGGTCGCACTGCTGCGCGAGCATGTGCGTGAGCAGGGCGTAGCTGGCGATGTTGAACGGCACGCCGAGGAAGATGTCCGCGCTGCGCTGGTAGAGCTGGCAGCTCAGTTTGCCGTCGGCCACATAAAACTGGAAGAAGGCGTGGCAGGGCATCAGCGCCATCTTGTTCAGGTCGGCCACGTTCCAGGCGCTGACGATGATGCGGCGCGAGTCGGGGTTGGTCTTGAGCTGCTTGACCACCTCGGCGATCTGGTCGATGTGGCCGCCGTCGGGCGTGGGCCAGCTGCGCCACTGCACGCCGTACACCGGGCCGAGGTCGCCGTCTTCGCGCGCCCATTCGTCCCAGATGGTGCAGCCGCGCTCCTGCAGCCACTTCACATTGCTGTCGCCACGCAGGAACCACAGCAGCTCCACGATGATGGCCTTGGTGAAGACCTTCTTGGTGGTGACCAGGGGGAAGCCTTCCTTCAGGTCGAAGCGCATCTGGTGCCCGAACACGCTGACGGTGCCGGTGCCGGTGCGATCGGTCTTGGGCACGCCCGTGGTGAACACGTGGCGCATGAAGTCTTCGTATTGGGAGCGGGCGGGGCGGGGGGCTGTCATGGGGATGGCGCGGGAGAGGTGGCGCGGGTCGCCGGCATTGTGCACCGGCCCGTGCCCCCCCGTCAGCGCTGCGCGGATACCGGCTGCAGCAGCAGGGGCGAAGGCGCCGTCAACCGCGCGTCGAAGGGGTGCTCGGTGATGGCGAAGAAGCGCTGGATGCGGCGGACGTAGTCGCGCGTTTCGGCGAAGGGTGGCACGCCGCCGTACTTGTCCACCGCGCCCTCGCCCGCGTTGTAGGCCGCCACGGCCAGCGGCACCTGGCCACGGAAGTAGGACAGCAGCCAGCGCAGGTAGGCCATGCCACCGCGGATGTTCTGCTCGGCGTCGAAGGGCTTGCTGACCGCGAAGCGCGCCGCCGTCTCGGGGATCAGCTGCATCAGCCCCTGGGCGTTCTTGTCGGAGACGGCGTTGACGTTGAAGTTGGATTCGGCGCGGATGACCGCGTAGACCAGCCCGGGCTCCAGGCCGTAGCGCGGCGCCAGCTTGTAGACGATCTTCATGATGCGCTGCTGCTCGGCCGTGTCCACGTGCGCGCGGTAGGCGGTGGACAGGGCCTGCTTCTCCTCGGCCTGGCGCTGCTGCTCGGCCTGGTCGGCGGCGAGGCGGGCCTCGCGCGCCTCGGCCTCGCGCACGCAGTCGGGCTTGTCGGCGGGCACGCCCAGGCGCTGGAACATGGCCTCGGCCTTGTCGTCGCCCAGCAGGGCGGCGCGCGCGAACCAGTGGGCGGCCAGGCCGTCGTTGCGCGGGACGCCGCGGCCGTTGGCGTGGATCCAGCCGAGGTTCCAGGCCGAGGGCGCGTCGCCGGCCAGCGCGGCCTGGCAGTACAGGCGCATGGCCGCCGCCATGTCGCGCGCCACGCCTTCGCCGTGTTCCAGCGCGACGGCCTGCTCGCGCCAGGCCTGGCGTTCGCTGGCGTCGGCCGCCGCTTGCGCGGGGCCCGCGAGCAGGCCCAGGGCGAGCGCGCCCAGGGCGAGCCGCGAGGCGCCGCGGGGCCGGTCGGGCCGGCCCGCGGGCACCGCTCCCTCGAGGGGGGCGCGCGACGCGTGGCGAGGGTGTGTCACTGGATCACTCGGCCGGGGTTGAGGCGGTTGTGGGGGTCGATGGCCTGCTTGATGCGGCGCATCAGCGCGAGCGCGACCGGGTCCTTGAAGTGCGCCAGGTGCTCCACCTTGAGGCTGCCCACGCCGTGCTCGGCGCTGATCGAACCATCGTAGCGAGCCACCGCGTCGAACACCAGTTGGTTGACCCGCGTTTCCTGTGTCTGCAGGAACTTTTTGGCATCTTCGTCGGCCGGCGCCTGGACGTTGTAGTGAAGGTTGCCGTCGCCCAGGTGGCCGAAGTTGACCAGGCGCACACCCGGGATCTCGCGCGCCAGCCGGGCGTCGGTCTCGTCGCAGAAGGCGGGGATGCGCGACACCGGCAGGCTGATGTCGTGCTTGATGTTCAGGCCTTCCTGCGCCTGCGCGAGCGGGATGCTCTCGCGGATGTGCCACAGGCCACGCGCCTGGGCGATGGACTCGGCCACCACGGCGTCGCTCACCAGGCCCCGCTCGATGGCGGCCTCCAGCAGGCCTTCGAACTGGGTGCGGGCGTGGTCCTCGCCCTCGCTGTCGCTGTTTTCCAGCAGCACGCAGTACGGCGACTGCCGCCACAGCGGCACGCGCAATGGCGGCATGTGCCGGTCGACCAACGAGAGCGCGAACTGGCCCATCACCTCGAAGCCGGTGAGCCCGGCGGCCAGGCGCTGCTGCGCCAGGCCCAACAGGTCCACGGCGGACTGCAGCGTGGGCACGGCCGCCCAGGCCGTGAGCCTGGCCGCGGGCGGCGGAAAGAGCTTGAGCGTGGCCGCGGTGATGACGCCCAGCGTGCCCTCGCTGCCCACGAACAGGTCGCGCAGGTCGTAGCCGGTGTTGTCCTTGCGCAGGCCGGTGAGGCCATGCCAGACCTCACCCTCGGGCGTCACCACCTCCAGGCCCAGGCAGAGCTCGCGCGCGTTGCCGTAGCGCAGCACCTGGGTGCCGCCGGCGTTGGTGGCGAGGTTGCCACCGATGGTGCAGCTGCCCTCGGCCGCCAGGCTCAGCGGGAACAGCAGGCCCTCGGCCTCGGCCGCCTGCTGCACGGACTGCAGCACGCAGCCGGCCTCCACGGTCATGGTGAGATTGGCGCGGTCGATGGCGCGCACGGCGTTCATGCGCTGCAGGCTCAGCACCACCTGGGTGCCGCTGCCGTCGGGCACCGAGCCCACCACCAGGCCGGTGTTGCCGCCCTGGGGCACCAGGCTGGCGCCGTGCGCGGCGCAGGCGCGGACCACGGCGGCCACCTCGGCGGTGGAGCCGGGGCGCACCACCCCCAGGGCGTGGCCGTGCGCGCGCTGTCGCCAGTCGCGTTCGTAGGCGCTCAGGTCGTGGGTGTCGCGCGTGAGCACATGCGCGGCGCCCACCACCTCGCGCAGGGTGGCCAGCAAGGCGCCGCTCATGGCTTGCCGGCCGCGCGCTCGGCGGCCTCGTTGGCGGCGGCCACGTCGGCCGCCACGGCTTCGGGACCGGCGGCGCGCAGGCGGATGCGCACGTGCAGCGCGCAGGCCACGAAGAGCAGCAGGCACAGCAGGGTCTGCCCGGCGGCCAGGGCCGTGGACAGGGCGCTTTCGCCGCTGGTGGCGCGCACCACGCCTTCGGTGAAGTACAGCCAGACCAGCAGGCTGAGCCAGCGGTACGTGTACATGCGGTTCTTGAGCAGGCCGGCCAGCGGCAGGGTCAGTGGCAGCACCTTCAGCGCCCACCAGGAGCCGCCTTCGCGCAGCGGCGCGAGCCACAGTTCCCAGGCCAGGCCCAGCGCGATCAGGCCGACGAGGCAGGCCACCGCGAGGCGGCGGGTGAAGGCCACGCGCGAAGCCGTGGTGGAGTCGATGGAAGGCATGCGGGCGGGGCGAAAAACGAGGCTGGCATGATACCGGCATGACCCTGTCCGAGCGCCTCGACACCCTGCGCGAACTGGCGCGCGACGCCTGGCACGGCGCGCTGCGTTTTCCCTGGCGCACCACGGCCATCACCCTGCGCGAGCGCTTCCGAGAGGACCGGCTGGGCATCACCGCCAGCAGCCTGACCTTCACCACCACCATCTCGCTGGTGCCGCTGTTCACGGTGGCGCTGGCCATCTTCAGCGCCTTTCCCATGTTCGATCGCCTGCAGCGCAACCTGCAGCGCAACCTGGTGGAAAGTCTGGTGCCCGAGAGCATCGCGCGCCCGGTGCTGATGTACCTGAACCAGTTCGCGGCCAAGGCCACGCAGATGGGCGGCGCGGGCGCGCTGGCGCTGCTGGTGACGGCGCTGGCGCTCATTCTCACCATCGACCGCAAGCTCAACGACATCTGGCGCGTGCGCCAGCCGCGCCCGGTGACGCAGCGCATCCTGGTGTACTGGGCCGTTCTCACGCTGGGGCCGCTGCTGCTGACGGCCAGCACGGCGGCCACCACTTACGCCATCGGCAGCGCGCGCCACGCGGCGGCGCTGCCCGCCCCGCTGGGCTTCCTGCTCGACTCGCTGCAGCTGCTGCTGGTGACCGGCGGCCTGGCGGCCCTGTACCGCTACGTGCCGAACACGCGCGTGCGCTGGAGCCATGCGCTGGCGGGCGGCTTCTTCGCTGCGGTGGCGCTGGAACTGGCCAAGGAGCTGCTGGCCTGGTACCTGAAGCAGGTGCCGACCTTTTCGGTGCTGTACGGCACCTTCGCCACGGCGCCCATCCTGCTGGTGTGGATCTACCTGGCCTGGGTGATCGTGCTGCTGGGCGCGGTGATCGCGGCCTACCTGCCGAGCCTGCTGCGTGGCGTGGCGCGGCGCGGCGATTCGCCGGGCTGGAACTTCCAGCTCGCGCTGGAGGTGCTGGCGCAGCTCAGCGCCGCGCGCGCCGAGGTGCCGCGCGGCCAAAGCCTGGAGGCGCTGGCCGCCTCCCTGCGCGTGGAGGCGCTGCAGCTGGAGGAGCCCGTGGCGGCGCTGGTCGCGCTCGACTGGCTGGGCCGGCTGGACGAGGAGGGCGAGCGCTACGTGCTGCTCATCGACCCCGACCACACGGCGCTGGGCCCCTTGATGGAGCGTCTGCTGCTGGCGCGCCAGGGTCCCACGGCGCGGCTGTGGGAGCAAAGCCGCTGGGCGGGGATGACGGTGGCCGAGGCCCTGCCGGAGGCGATGGCGCTGCGCTGAGGCGCGGCGTGCGTCAGCCCACCGCGAACGGCGCCGCCAGAAACCCCCGAAAGCGCGCCCGTCCGCCGCGCGTGGGCGCAGCCGTGAGCCGGTAGTTCGGGAAGCGGTGCAGGAAGCGCCCGATGGCGATGCGGCCCTCCAGCCGCGCCAGGCTCAGGCCGGCGCACTGGTGGATGCCGAAGCCGAAGGCCAAGTGCTTGTTGGGCTCGCGCAAGACGTCCAGCGCTTCGGGGTCAGCGAACTGCGCCGGGTCGCGGTTGGCCGCGCCGATGCACAGCGTGACCAGCGTGCCCGCGGGCAGGTCCACGCCGCCGATGCTCACGTCCTTCACCGCGCGGCGGTTGCCGAGCTGGTTCGACGATTCGTAGCGCAGGAACTCGTCCACCGCGCGGTCCAGCACGGCCACCTCGTCCGCGCCGCCCAGGCGCCCCAGCAGCTGCTGGCGCACCGCCGGGTGCTCCTGCAGCGCCACCAGGGCGTTGCCGATCAGGTTGGTGGTGGTTTCGTGGCCGGCGTTGAGCAGGAAGATGCAGTTCTGCAGCAACTCCACCTCGCTGAGCTGTTCGCCGTCGGACTCGCCCTGGATCAGGCGCGTGAGCACGTCGCGCTCCGGGTCGCCGGGGGCCTGGCGGCGAGCGGCCACCAGGGTGCGCAGGTAGTCGCACATCTCGGTCACGGCGCGGTGGCCCCGCTCGGCCTGGGCGGGCGTGATGGTGGGCTCCAGGGCACCGAGGATGGCCAGCGACCAGTCGCGCAAGGGCCCGCGCTCGGCGTGGGGCACGCCCAGCAGGTTGCCGATGATTTCCACCGGAATGGCGGACGCGAAGTCCTCGATCAGGTCGCCGCCCTCGTGCACGGCGATGCCATCGAGCAGGCGGTCCACCAGCTCGACGAGACCGGCCTCCATGTCGGCGATGGCGCGGCGCGTGAGCGCGCCCATGATCAGGCGGCGCACGCGCGTGTGCAGCGGTGGGTCGTTGAACACCAGGCTGGTGGTGTGGTGCTCGAACAGCGGCGTGCCCAGGCCGTACTTGGGCGCGAACTCCACGTGCTTGTCGGAACTGAACGAGGCGGCGTCGCGGTAGACGGCCGCCAGGTCGGCCCAGCGCGTGAGGAAAACCGAGCCGTCGGGCATGCGTCGCACCGGGTCCTGCTCGCGCAGCGCGCGGTACACCGGGTAGGGGTTGGTGAAGAAGTCGGGCGGCAGGGCGCGCAGGTCGAAAGCCTGTGCGATGGCCCGCGCGCGCGTGTCGCCCATCGGCGGGGTGATGTGGTCGGCGGAGATCGTCATGCCTGGAGGAAGTCGCGGATCGCGAACAGCGTGGCGTCGGGGGTCTCGGTCATCTGGTGGTGTCCCACGGGCAGGGTGACCACCTTCACGGTTTTGCCGGCCGCCTGGGCGGCGTCGATCAGCGGCTTCGCGGCTTTGGCCTGGGTCATCTGGTCCTGCGCGCCGAGCAGGAACAGCACGGGGCAGGTGAGGGCCTTCACCGCGGCCTCGCCGTGGGCGTAGGTGTCGCAGGCCACGAAGCCGCGGTGGAACACATTCACCCTCGGGTTGCTGCGCAGCACGCGCCGGCCCAGGGCCATGCTGGCGCCGTACACCCAGGTGCCCGGCCCCAGCGCCGAGGGCGGCGCGGCCAGGGTGCTGCGGCTGAAGACGTTGATCATGGCCAGCGCCTTCTCCGGCTGGTTCAGCGAGGCTTCGATCAGCGCCGGCGAGACTTTCATCGGGTAGGCCGTGCCGACCAGCACGGCGTGCGTGATGCGCTCCTTGAGCCGACCCGCGGCCTCCAGCGCGATCAGCGAGCCCCAGCTGTGGCCCACCAGCGCGGCCTTCTGCACGCCGGCGGCGTCGAGCAGCGCGGCGATGAAATCGGCCGCCGCCTCCACGCTGGCCGGCGCCTCGCCCTCGCTGCGCGCGTGGCCCGGCAGGTCCACGGCGAGCACGTTGAAGCCGTGGTGGGCCAGGTAGCGGCTCTGCAGGATCCAGACGCTGTGGTCGTTCAGCACGCCATGGATGAAGACCACGGTGGGCTTGGCGGCGTCGAAGGGCTTGCCGCCGGTGTAGCAGTAGGTCTTGGCGCCGTTGACGGTGAGCTCCATGTCAGGCCCCCGCTTTCTCGGCGGCCTTGAGCGCGCGCTTGAGGTCGTCGATCAGGTCGTCGGCGTCTTCCAGGCCAATGGACAGGCGGATGGTGCCCGGGCCGATGCCTGCGCCCGCCAGGGCCTCGTCGCTCATGCGGAAGTGCGTGGTGCTGGCCGGGTGGATCACCAGGGAGCGGCAGTCGCCCACGTTGGCCAGGTGGCTGAACAGCTTGAGCGCCTCGATGAAAGCGCGCCCCTGGGCGCGCGAGCCCTTGATGTCGAAGCTGAACACCGAACCCGCGCCGCGCGCGCCGAAGCGCAGCAGCTTGTTGGCCAGCGCGTGGCTGGGGTGCGACTCGATCAGCGGGTGGCCCACGCGGCCCACCAGCGGGTGGCTGGCCAGGAACTGCACCACCTTCTCGGTGTTGCCCAGGTGGCGCTCCATGCGCAGCGACAGGGTTTCGATGCCCTGCAGGATCAGCCAGGCCGTGTGCGGGCTCATGCAGGCGCCGAAGTCGCGCAGGCCCTCGCGGCGCGCGCGCAGCAGGAAGGCGCCCACCGTCGACTCCTCGGTGAACACCATGTTGTGGAAGCCGTCGTAGGGCGCGCTGAACTCGGGGAAGTGGCCGGCGGCGTCCCAGTCGAAACCGCCGCCGTCGATCAGCACCCCGCCGATGACCGTGCCATGGCCGCTGAGGAACTTGGTGGCCGAGTGGTAGACCAGATCCGCGCCCAGCTCCAGCGGCTTGACCAGGTAAGGGGTTGTCAGGGTTGAATCCACCAGCAAGGGCACGCGCGCCTCGTGTGCGATCTGCGCCACGGTGGGTATGTCCAGCACGTCCAGGCCCGGGTTGCCCACGGTTTCGCCGAAGAGCAGGCGGGTGTTGGGCCGGATGGCGGCGCGCCAGCCGTCGATGTCGCCGGGCTTGACGAAGGTGGTGTCGATGCCGAAGCGGCGCATGGTGTAGTGCAGCAGGTTCTGGCTGCCGCCATACAGCGCCGTGCTGGCCACGATGTGCGAGCCCGCGCCCATGAGCGTGGCCACCGCCAGGTGCAGCGCGGCCTGGCCGCTGGCGGTGGCGATGGCGCCGATGCCGCCTTCCAGCGCGGCCATGCGCTGCTCGAACACCGCGTTGGTGGGGTTGCTCAGGCGGCTGTAGACGTGGCCCGCGCGTTCCAGGTTGAACAGGGCGGCGGCGTGGTCGCTCGACTCGAAAACGAACGAGGTGGTGAGGTGGATGGGCACGGCGCGCGCGCCGGTGGCGGGGTCGGGCGCGGCGCCCGCGTGCAGCGCGAGCGTGTCGAAGCCGGGGTCGGCGTGGCCTGCCATGGGGACGGTCTCCTCTGTGATTTCTGGGGGATTGTGGGCTATATTGACCCACCCGCTCAGAGCGGAAGCGACACCCCCCCAGAGGAGACCCACCATGAAAGTCAGCGACATCCTGCGCGTCAAGGGCGGCACGCTCTACACCGTCTCGCCCGACGAGCGACTCGACGTGGCCGTGCAGACCATGGCGCAGTTCGACATCGGTTCGCTGGCCGTGATGGAGCATGGCGAACTGGTGGGCATGCTGACCTTCCGCGAGCTGATCGAGACGCTGGCGGCCAACGGCGGCCAGCTGGGCGGCAAGATCGTGCGCAGCGTCATGGACGACCACCCCATGACCTGCACCCCCGAGACCGAGCTGGAAGCCGTGCGCCCCATGATGCTGGAGAAGCACACGCGCTACATGCCGGTGATGGAGGCCCGCATGCTCATGGGCGTCATCAGCTTCTACGACGTGGCCAAGGCCGTGGTGGACAGCCAGAACTTCGAGAACAAGATGCTCAAGGCCTATATCCGCGACTGGCCCGAGGAAGAGACGCCCGCGGACCCGCCGCCGCAGCTGCGCGTCGCGCGCTGATCGCCCACCGCCACCCGTCCCGGGACACCACGGAGCCGGCATCGCCGGGCCGGTGGTGTTGTCGTGCGTCATCGCCTGCGAGCTGGCGCTGGACCTGGTGTGCCTGGCGCAGCGCAGCCCTGGCGTCACAGCCCCAGCCCTCGGCCATGGGCCGGTGCGCGAGCGGAAAAGCCCTGGCGCAGTAGGCGCGTCGCGGCCCCAGGGATGGACCGCTTTGCGTCGAATAGGATGGCGGCTCATGCACGACAACTTCTTTGACAGTCCCTTCAAAGGCAAGCTCCTCTCGGAGCAGGTGGCCAACCCGAACATCGAAGTCGGCCGCTACAGCTATTACTCAGGCTACTACCACGGCAGATCGTTCGACGACTGCGCCCGCTATCTCTCGCCCGAGCCCGGTGGCGCGGCCGATCGCCTGCGCATCGGCAGCTTCTGCTCGATCGGCACCGGCGTGTCGTTCGTGATGGCGGGCAACCAGGGACACCGGTACGACTGGGTCTCCTCGTTTCCTTTCTTCTACATGAAGGAAGAACCGGCCTTCGCCCAGGCGCTGGACGCGTGGCAGCCCGCGGGGGACACCGTGGTAGGCAACGATGTTTGGATGGGCGCCGAAGCGATCGTGATGGCGGGCGTGACCATCGGCGACGGTGCGGTGATCGCCAGCCGCGCCGTGGTGACGCGGGACGTCGAGCCTTACGCCATCGTCGGCGGCAACCCCGCGCGCACGATCCGCAAGCGCTTCAGCGACGAACGCATCGCATTGCTGCTGGAGATGCGCTGGTGGGACTGGCCCATCGAGCGCATCCGCGACGCGATGCCGATGCTGTGCTCCGGCGACATCGAGGCGCTGCATGGATGGTGGCTGGCCGGCGCCGACTGACAGGTGCGCGGGCGCTTGTCGGCCCGGCAAAGGCCTCGCCGATAATCGGCGGCCTATGAGCGGCAACACCCTAGGCACCCTGTTCCGGGTCACGAACTTCGGCGAATCCCACGGCCCGGCCATCGGCTGCGTCATCGACGGCTGCCCGCCCGGCATGGACCTGTCCGAGGCCGATATCCAGGGCGACCTGGACCGCCGCCGCCCCGGCACCAGCAAGTTCGTCACCCAGCGCAACGAGCCCGACGCGGTGGAAATCCTCAGCGGCGTGTACGAGGGCAAGACCACCGGCACCCCCATCTGCCTGCTCATCCGCAACACCGACCAGCGCAGCAAGGACTACAGCGAGATCGCGCGCACCTTCCGCCCCGGCCACGCCGACTACACCTACTGGCAGAAATTCGGCATCCGCGACCCACGCGGCGGCGGCCGCTCCTCGGCCCGCCTCACCGCCCCCACCGTGGCCGCCGGCGCCGTGGCCAAGAAGTGGCTGGCGCAGCAATACGGCACCCGCTTCCGCGGCTGCATGGTGCAGGTGGGCGAACTCGCCATCCCCTTCGAGGGCTGGGCGCACGTGCCGAACAACCCCTTCTTCGCCCCCGTGGCCGACGTCTCGGCCATCGAGGACTACATGAACGCCCTGCGCAAGCGCGGCGACTCCTGCGGCGCGCGCCTGCGGGTCACGGCCACCGGCATGCCCGTGGGCCTGGGCGAGCCCCTGTATGACCGGCTCGACGCCGACATCGCGCACGCCCTGATGGGCCTGAACGCGGTCAAGGGCGTGGAGATCGGCGCCGGCTTCGCCAGCGTGGCCGACTTCGGCAGCACGCACGGCGACAGCCTCACCCCCGAGGGCTTCGCGGCCAACAAGGCCGGCGGCGTGTTGGGCGGCATCAGCACCGGACAGGACTTGGAGGTGCAGATCGCCATCAAGCCCACGAGCTCTATCCTGGTGCCGCGCGAGAGCATCGACATCGAGGGCAAGAGCACCGAGCTCATCACCAAGGGCCGCCACGACCCCTGCGTGGGCATCCGCGCCACCCCCATCGCCGAGGCCCTGCTGGCCCTGGTCGTCATGGACCACGCGCTGCTGCACCGCGCGCAGTGCGGCGACGTGCGCACGGACACGCCGGACATCGCCGCGCGCGCCCGTGGCTGAGCGCGGCCGGCTCTTTGCCTTCTGCGCGCTGTCGGGCAGCTACTTCGCCCACATCGGATTCTTCAATCCTTACCTGCCGCTCTGGCTCAAGGACCTGGGTTTCGGCCTGCTGGCCATCAGCGTGCTCACCTCGGTGCAGGCGGCCACGCGCCTGTTTGCGCCCTATGGCTGGGGCTGGCTGAGCGACCACACCGGCGAGCGCGTGCGCCTGCTGCGGGTGGGCGCCGGCGTGGCGCTGCTGTGCTCGCTGGGCCTGTGGTTCGAACTGAGCGGCCCGCTGCTGTTCGTGGTGCTGCTGCTGATGTTCACCCACACCAGCGGCATGATGCCCATGAGCGAGGCCGTGCTGGCCCAGCAGGTGAGCCGCGATGGCCGGCTGGACGTGCGCCGCTACGGCCGCGTGCGCGTCTGGGGTTCGCTGGGCTTCCTGGTCACGGTGCTGGCGGCCGGTGCCTGGTTCCAGGCCTTCGGCATGGGCAGCTTTGCGGCCTGGACTTCGCTCAGCCTGGCCGCCGTGGCACTCAGCACCTGGCTGCTGCCCGACGCGCGCGAGCCCGCCGCGCACCAGGCCAGGGCCGAGCCGATCGGGCCCGTGCTGCGCCAGCCGCGCATGCGCTGGTTCTTCGCGGCGGTGTTCTTCCACGTGCTCGCGCATGTGTTCATCTACGTGTTCTTCTCGTTGCACCTGGACGCGCTGGGCTACCCCAAGTCGGCCATCGGCGCGTTCTGGGCCGCCTCGGTGCTGGTGGAGATCGGCTGGTTCCTCACCCAGGGGCGCTGGATGCCCGCGCTGTCCTTGCCGGGCTGGCTGGTGCTGGGTGGCGCGCTCACCGCGCTGCGCATGGCGATCACGGCCGGGCTGCCGTCGGTGTGGCCGCTGCTGGCGCTGGCGCAGCTGGCGCACGCCATCACCTTCGCGGCGCACCACACGGTCTGCATCGCCTGGATCAGCGAGCACTTCCCGGGCCGCCTGCGCGGGCGCGGGCAGGCGCTGTACGCGGTGCTGGGCTATGGCCTGTCGGGTGTCACGGGCGGCCTGCTGGGCGGCCTGGTGTCCAGCCGCTTCGGCCTGGCCAGCGTGTTCTGGCTGGGCGCGCTCTGCGGCCTGGTGGCGGCCGCTTGCGCGCTCAAGGTGCGGGCGTTGACGCGAGCCAGCGGCGCAAGGGGTTGAAGCCCGTCACCAGGCCCGTGGCCACCAGCACCAGCGCGCCGCCGATGAACAGGCCGCTGGAGAGCTCCTCACCCAGGAAAAGGTGGCCCCAGGTGACGCCGAAGATCGGGATCATGAAGGCCGGGCTGATGGCCGCCACCGGCGAGACGTGGCGCAGGATGCGCAGGTGGACCCAGTAGGCGGTCCCCGAGGTGATGATGCCCAGCACGCCCACGGCCATGAGCGCGGCCGGCGTGAACGTGGCCTGCGGCCAGGCCCAGGCCGCGCCGGGCAGCAGGAACACCAGCGCGCCGGCGTGCAGGCCGGCCGCGATGGCCAGTGGCTCCATGCGCGTGGTGGCGCGCTTCATCAGCGGGGTGGAGGCCCCGTAGCCGGCCGAGGCGGCGATGCAGGCCAGCACGGCCAGGATGGTCGGGCCGTCGAGCCGGACCGGGCCCAGTTGCACGATGAGTCCCACGCCCACGAAACCCAGGGCGCAGCCGATGAGCTTGTGGCGCGTCAGCGTGTCTTCCTTCAGCCAGGCGGCGGCCAGGGTGCCGAACAGCACGGCCGTGGTGTTGAGCAGGGCGCTGTAGCCGGCCGGCAGGTACAGCGCGGCCCAGGCATAGAGCAGGAAGGGCAGGACCACGGTGAGCGTGCCCAGCCCCAGCAGCTCGCGCCAGTGCTTCCAGGGCCAGCGCTGGCCCAGCGCGCGCATGACGATGGTGAGCACCACCAGCGCCAGCGCCACGCGGATGCCGGCCAGCGGCAGCGGCGTGAGCGCCGGCGTGGCGATGCGCAGGAACAGGAAGGAAGCCCCCCAGAGCGCCGACAGCCCGACGAGCTGGGCGAAGTGGCGGGTTTTCACCGGGCGGCGGCCTTGCGGACCAGCCCTTCGATCGCGAGTTCGTAGCCCGCGACGCCGAAACCGACCACGATGCCCGCCGCCACCGGCGAGACGTAGGAGTGGTGGCGGAAGGACTCGCGCGCGTGCACGTTGGAGATGTGCACCTCCATCACCGGCAGCGGCGCGACGCCGGCGATGGCGTCGTGCAGCGCGATGGAGGTGTGGGTGTAGGCGCCGGGGTTCATCACCACGCCCAGCAGTTCGCCGGCCTTGAAGCGCCGGCCGGCGGCGTGGATGGCGTCGAGCAGCGCGCCTTCGTGGTTGCTCTGCAGCGCCTCCAGCGTGTGGCCCAGGCGCTCTGCGGTGGCGCGGCAGCGGGCCTCCACGTCGGCCAGCGTGGCCGCGCCGTAGGTGGCGGGCTCGCGCGTGCCGAGCAGGTTCAGGTTGGGGCCGTTGAGCAGCAGGATGGCGGGCATGGACGGGCTTTCCTTGTGATCCGACCGACTTTAAACCAGGGGCACCGACAGCCGCTCGATCACCTCGCGCGTGCCCGGTCGCACGCCGCGCCACCAGGCGAAGGCCTCGGCCGCCTGTTCCACCAGCATGCCCACGCCGTCGGCCAGCGCATGCACCCCGGCCTCGCGCGCCTGGCGCAGGAACGGGGTCAGGCCCTTGCCGTAGACCATGTCGTAGGCGAGGGCGCCGGGCGCGAACAGGCCACCGGGCAGGGGCAGGGCCTCGCCGGACAGGCCGGCCGAGGTGGCGTTGATCACCACATCGAAGCGCTCGCCCGCGAGGTCCGCGTAGCCGCCGCTCTGCAGCGTGGCGTGGGCGGCGAAATCGGCGCGCAGCGCGTGCGCCTTGTCGGCCGTGCGGTTGGCCACGGCCAGTGCGGCGGGGCCTTGTTGCGCCAGGGGCAGCAGCGCGCCGCGCGTGGCGCCGCCGGCGCCCAGCAGCAGCACGCGCCGGCCCTTGAGCGCGTGGCCCAGGTTGCGCTGGATGTCGTTGACCAGGCCGACGCCGTCGAAGTTCTCGGCGCGGATGCGGTCGCCCGGCTCGAAGCGCAGGGCATTGGCCGCGCCGGCCAGGCGCGCGGCCTCGCTCGGGTCGGTGGCCAGTTCGCAGGCCTGCAGCTTGAAGGGCAGGGTGACATTGGCGCCGCGCCCGCCCTGTTCGCGAAAGGCCCGCACCGTGGCCGCGAAGCCGTCCAGCGGCGCCTCGATGGCGGTGTAGGCGATGTCCTGCCCGGTGGCCTGGGCAAACGCGGCGTGGATCTGCGGGGACTTGCTGTGCGAGATCGGGTGGCCGATGACGGCGTAGCGGTCGGTCATGGAGGGGATTGGGGGCTATCACGCCCTGCGGGCAGGGTCATTGCGGGGAAGCCGGCATTGTCTCGCAGCGCCGGGCGGGACAATCCCACCCATGAACATCCCACGCCTCAAGATCGATTTCGTCTCCGACGTCTCCTGCCCCTGGTGCGCCGTCGGCCTGGGCGGGCTGGAGCAGGCCCTGAAACGGCTCGACGGCCAGGTCGCCGCCGACATCACCTTCCAGCCCTTCGAGCTCAACCCCCAGATGGGTGCCGAGGGCCAGGACATCGGCGAGCACCTGACGGAAAAGTACGGCAGCACGCCCGAGCAGCAGGCGCAGATACGCGGGACCATCGCCGCGCGCGGCGCCGAGGTGGGCTTCCCATTCAACCCGGCGGGCCGGGGCCGCATCTGGAACACCTTCGACGCCCACCGCCTGCTGCACTGGGCGGCCGAAGAGGGCGCGCCCGGCCAGCAGCACGCGCTCAAGAAGGCGCTGATGGCCGCCTGCCACACGCGCAGCGAGGCCATGGGCCACCACGAGGTGCTGCTGGCCTGCGTGCGCGAGGCGGGGCTGGACGGGGCGCGCGCCCAGGCCATCCTGGCCAGCGACGAATTCGCGCAGGACGTGCGCGAGCGCGAGCAGTTCTACCTGTCGCACGGCATCCACGCGGTGCCGGCGGTGATCGTCAACGACCGCCACCTGATCTCGGGTGGCCAGCCGGCGGCGGCCTACGAGCAGGCGCTGCGGCAGATCGCGGCCGGGCCGGCGGAGTGATCGCGCGGCGGCGCGGGGCTCAGCGGGCCGCTTCGCGCGCCGCGCCGCCGTGCGCCGGCGCGGCCGAAGGCGCCGACGCCATGTCCAGCTCGGCGCGCAGGCGCGGCAGGTACTGCGGGTAGGCCCGCTGAAGAAAGTCGACCAGCTTCTCGCGCACCTCGCAGCGCAGGTCCCAGGCCGCGCCGGCCGAGCCCGCCGTCACCAGGCAGCGCAATTGCAGGGCGCGCTCGCCGGCTTCCGTCACCTGCAACAGGCTGAATCGCTTGTCCCAGTGGGGCGAGGCCTCGCAGATGCGCTGCAACTCCTCGCGCAGCGGCGCCAGCGGCGTGCGGTAGTCCACCCACAGGAAGACGGTGCCGATGAGATCGGATGTGGTGCGTGTCCAGTTCTGGAAAGGCTTCTCGATCCAGTACTGCAGCGGCACCACCAGGCGGCGCTGGTCCCAGATGCGCACCACCACGTAGGTTCCGGTGATCTCCTCGATCACGCCCCACTCGCCTTCGACGATCACCACGTCGTCGAGGCGGATCGGCTGGCTCAGGCCGATCTGCAGGCCGGCGATCAGGTTGCCCAGCACCGGCCGCGCGGCGAAGCCCGCCACCAGACCCGCCAGGCCGGCAGAGGCCAGCAGGCTGGTGCCGATCTGCCGCGCCTGTGGGAAGGTCATCAGCATGAGCGACAGACCGATCAGCAGCACCAGGCCCTGCAGCGTGCGTGCGAGCACGCGCGTCTGCGTCTGGACGCGGCGCGCGTGCAGGTTGTCGGCCGTGCTGGTGGGGTTGGCGGCGATGACGCCCTGGGCCGCGCCGCGCACCGCGTTGGACACCAGCCAGGTCACGGCGCCGATCAGCAGCAGAGCGCAGAGCTGCTGCGCGCCGGCCAGGCCCGGCGCGTCGGCCGGTGTGCCTTGCAGCACGGCGTTGACGGGCAGCAGCGGCAGGCCCCATTTCGCGGGCGAGCGGATGGCCTTGGCCACGCTGGCCGCGACGGGCGCATCGCGCGTGGCGCGGCGCACCACGCGTTCGCCGAGGCGAAAGGCCAGGCTGGCGAGCAGCACGCCGATCAGCATGCTGCCCAGCGAGGGCAGCCAGGTCAGCAGGGCGGGTGGCAGCCAGTTCAACGCGTCCATGCGGCCGCAGGGTAACCAGCGTGCCTATCCGCACGCAAGTCTGTGTGCTTTGAAAACCGCAGCAAGTCAGCCGCGTACCGCGTGAACGGCGCCTTCAACGCCCCAGCTGCGCCAGCGCCGCCTGCAGGCCGGCCAGACCGCCCACGCGCTGGTCATTGATGAAGATCTGCGGCATCTGGCGCACCGAGGGACCGCACTTTTCATAGAACGCGAGGCGTTCGGCCTCGTCGTCGATCTTGATCTCCTCGAAGTCCATGGCGCGGGACTTCAGCAGCATCTTGGCGGACTCGCACTGCGGGCAGGCGGACTTGGAATAGACGGTGATCTTGAGGCTCATGCGCAAAGTGTAGGGGGATGGCCGTTCAGGCCGCCTCGCGCTGCGCCAGCGCCCGCGCGATGCGCTGCTTCTTCACCGTGGGCCGTGGCACCGGATGCGCCAGGTGCTCGAACCAGGCGCGCACGTCCTCGTCCAGTCCGCTGCCGTGCATGTAGTTGTAGAGCGCCTTGCGCAGGCCGATGCCCAGCGCGTCGTGGTCCACGCCGGTGGGGTCGATGAAACCGATGTCGTTCTTCGCGAAGCTCACCGGTGGCAGGGGCACCAGCTCGATGCCATAGGCCTTCGGGTCCAGCCCCACGGGGGAGTGCACGGTGCACGAGAAGCGGTGGAAGAAGCCGCTCTGGATGCAGCCGTTGAGGAAGAGCTGGCGCACGTACTCCAGCGCGTCCACCGTGTCTTGCACGGTCTGCGTGGGAAAGCCGTACATCAGGTAGGCGTGCACCAGGATGCCGGCGTCGCTGAAGCCCTTGGTGACGCGCGCCACCTGGTCCACCGTCACGCCCTTCTTCATGAGCGCGAGCAGGCGGTCGCTGGCCACCTCCAGCCCGCCGCTCATGGCGATGCAGCCGCTGTCGGCCAGCAGCTGCGAGAGCTGGGGCGTGAAGGTTTTTTCGAAGCGGATGTTGCCCCACCAGCTGATGGCCAGGTCGCGGCGCAGCAGTTCCTCGGCCAGGGCTTTCAGGGCCTTGGGCGGCGCGGCCTCGTCGACGAAGTGAAAGCCGGTCTGGCCGGTTTCATCGACGATGCGTTCGATGCGGTCGACCAGCGTGCTGGCGGCGGCGGTCTCGTAGCGGCCGATGTAGTCCAGCCCCACGTCGCAGAAGCTGCACTTCTTCCAGTAGCAGCCGTGCGCCACCGTGAGCTTGTTCCAGCGCCCGTCGCTCCAGAGCCGGTGCATGGGATTGAGCATGTCGAGCAGGCTCAGGTAGTCGTGCAGCGGCAGGCCGTCCCAGGTGGGCGTGCCCACGTCCTCGAAGGGCACGTCGGGCTCGGCGAGGTTGAGGTACTTCACCGTGCCGCTGCCGGCGTCGCGCAGGAAGGTGCGCACCAGGCGCTGCGCGCTGCGCCGGCCCTGCAGGTGCTCGATGAGCGCGAGCAGCGGGCGTTCGCCCGCGTCCAGGGTGACGTAGTCGACGAAGTGAAACAGGCGCGCTTCCTTCAGCTCGCGCAGTTCGGTGTTGACGTAGCCACCGCCGAGCGCGATGGGCAGCGCCGGCCAGCGCGACTTGATGGCCTGCGCGATGCGCAGCGCGCCATAGACCGCGCCGGGGAAGGGCACCGAGAGCAGCACCAGCTGCGGGTTCGCGCGCGCCACCGCGTTCAGGGCCAGTTCGCGCAGCAGGTCGTCCACCAGCGTGGGCGGCGCGGCCAGGGCCTGGGCCAGGGGCTCGAAGGTGGGCTGACTGCTGGCCAGGGATTCCCCGTAGCGCACGAAGGCGAAGCGCTCATCCACCGCGTCGCGGACCACGTCGGCCAGGTCGTCGAGGAAGAGGGTGGCGATGTGGCGCGCGCGGTCGTTCGTGCCCAGGGCGCCGAAGGCCCAGCCCAGCGGGTCGCCGCCGCCGTCTTCGCCGTCGTCGCCCGTGAGGTGGCCGTATTGCTCCAGCGCGGCGAAGCGCGGGCCTTCGGGCAGCAGCTCGCGCGCGGCGATGCGGTGTGCCAGCGTGCTGTCGCGCCCCTGCAGGAAGGCGATGGTGGGCGCGATGGCGCGGCGGTGGCGCGCGAAGTCGTCGAGGAAGGCGTGCACGCTGGCGCTGCGCCGCCGCTCGGGCAGGGCCAGGGCGCGTTCGCGGATGGCGTCCAGCCCGGCGGGCGTGAACAGTCGCAGTACCAGGGCCAGGGCCAGATCGGTCTGTTCGGCCTCGATGCCGCGCGAGCGCAGGAAGCCCGTGAGGTAGGCGGTGGAGGGGTAGGGCGTGTTGAGCTGCGTCATCGGCGGGATGACGCTGAGCACGCGGAAGGCGGAGGCGGTCATGGCAGGGCGGAACCGGGCAGTGTACGGGGCCGCGGTCGGGGCGGCGCGATCCCCCGTTCAGTCGAGCGGGCGCAGCGCCTCGACCAGGCCGGCGATGTTGCCCACGCCCAGCTTGCCGTAGATGCCCTGGATCTGGTTGCGGATGGTGGCGGGCGCGCGCTCCAGCAGGCGCGCGATTTCCTTGTGGGTGTGGCCCTTGGCCACCAGGCGCGCGATCACCAGCTCGCGCGGCGACAGGTCGTCGGCCGCGCAGCGCGGGCGCGCACCCAGGAACAGCAGGCCCTGTTCCACGCGGTGCCAGACCACGGCGCGCGCGCCGAGGTGGCGGGCCTGGCCGCGCCGCAGGTGGTCCAGCAGGGCGGGGGGCAGGGCGGCGCCGCCGTTCCAGCTGGCCCATTCGGCGCGCAGCGCGGACTCGAAGCCGGCGTCGGCGTGGTAGATCACGCCGTGCGCGTCGGCGATGGCCGTGCCGTGCGCCGGCCGGCGGGCGGCCTCCAGCCGGTCGAGGTGGGCGATGCGGTTGAAGGCCAGGGCCTGCATCACGTGCGGCGACAGCGCGGCCAGCAGGCGCTGCTCGTCGCCGGAGCAGCGCGCGCGTTCGTCGGCCCGGAACAGGGTGAGCCAGTGCACGAAGCGCGTGCGCGGGTCGTGCTCGGAGCTGATGAAGAAATTGGCCTGCTCGAAGCGGCGGCCGTGTTCGCGCAGCGGCGCCTGTTCGCGGTGGTGGAACCAGTCGCGGGCGTTGAAGGCCAGCGTGGTGCGCGGCTGCAGACCAGCGGCCACGGCGGCGGTGTCCAGGTGCTTGATCTGCTCGTAGCTGGCCAGCATCTCGGGCGGCTGCTCGTGCAGGTGGATGGTGTGGATGTCGATGCCGTCGGGCCGGCTGGTGGCCGTGCCCCACATCGAAGAGTCGAAGGGCAGCGCCTGGCGCAGATGCTGCAGCGCCGCATCCTGGAAGCGCTCCAGCGGCAGCTCGTGCGAGAGGCGGTACAGCGTCAGGACGAACTGGCTGAAATCTTCGAGTGACATGGGCGGGTGGACGGCGGCTCGGGCTGTGATCTTCTTCGCGGGGTCGGTGCATTTGCACTATGCGGCCGGCATCGCGGGCGTTCCTAGAATGCCCGCGATGCCCGGGGATGATATGCCTGTGATCCGTTGTTCGCCGCCGCGCCTGGGGCGCTGGCTGGTCATGGGCGCCTCGGCGCTGCTCGTCGCGGCCACGGCCATGGCCCAGGTGCGGTCCCCCGGGCCACCCTTGCCGCCGATCCGCATCCTCGCGCCCGAGGCGCGGCTGCCGGTGCGGGTGCAGCGGGCCGTCGTGCGCACCGAGATCGTCGGCCTGGCGGCGGCCACGCGGGTCGAGCTGGAGCTGTTCAACCCGAACGCCGAAGAGCTGCAGGCCGAGCTGCAGTTTCCCTTGCTGGAAGGGCAGGTGGTGACGGGCTTCGCGCTCGACATCGGCGGCCAGCTGCGCGCGGCGGTGCCGGTGGAAAAGCCCAAGGGCCGCCAGGTGTTCGAAGACGTGGTGCGCGCCCGCGTGGACCCGGCGCTGCTGGAAACCACGCAGGGCGGGCACCACAAGCTGCATGTGTATCCCTTGCCGGTCCGGGGCCAGCGCCGCGTGGTGCTGGAGGTCCGCGAGTCCGTGCCCGCCAGCGCCCGTCCCGTCTGGCGCCTGCCGCTGCGCTTCGGCGGCGCGGTGGGCGCCCTGGACGTGGCGGTGCAGGTGGCCGGCGTGGCGCCGCGCGCGCTGTCGGCCACGCTGGGCGCCGAGCGCCTGCTCGCCACGGCGCAGAACGGCGGCAGCCGCATCGCCTTCGGGCGGACCCAGCACCAGGGCCGCGACGGATTGCGCGTCGCGCTGCCGGCCGCGCCGCGCGAGCCCCTGGTGAGCACCGACACCTGGCAGGACCAGCGCTATTTCCTGGCCGAACTGCCGGTGGCCGCGCCGCGCTGGGCCCGCCCGGCGCCGCGCCGCGTGGCCCTGCTGTGGGACGCTTCGGCCTCCGGCGCGCAGCGCGACCACGCGCGCGAATTCGCCGTGCTCGACGCCTGGTTCCGCCAGCTGGGCGAGGTGCAGGTGCAGCTGGTGGTGGTGCGCAACGAGGCCGAGCCGATGGAGCCGCACACCGTGCGCGGTGGCGACTGGAACGCCCTGCGCCAGCGCCTGCAATCGCTGCCCTACGACGGCGCGACGCGCCTGCAGGCCCTGCAGCCGCCGGCCGACGCCGACATCGCCGTGCTGTTTTCCGACGGCATGGGCAACTGGGGCGCCGCCGGCCTGCCCAGCCCCGCCCTGCCGCTGGTGGCCTTCTCGTCCTCGGCGGGCGCGGCGGCGCGCACCCTGCGCCACGCCGCCGAGGCCAGCGGCGGCGCCTACGCCGACCTGCAGGCCCTGGACACGGCGCAGGCCCTATCGCTGCTCACGCACGAGCGCCAGCGCGTGGTGGACGTGCAGGCCGAGGGCGCGCGCGACCTGGAGCTGGGATCGGTCTACCCGCAGGGCGGGCGCATCGGCGTGGCCGGCGTGCTGACGCAGCCGCGGGCGAGCCTGCGGCTCACGCTTTCTGCACCCGACGGCTCGCGCCAGGTCCGCCGCCTCGAGCTGTCCGCCGACGGCGCACCGCCACCGGTGCGCGGTGCCACGCGGGTGGCCGTGGCCGCGCACCGCTGGGCCGGCTGGCGCATCGCCCGGCTGGAGGCCGACCTGGAGCGCCAGCGCCAGGCGATCCGCCGCCTGGGCCAGGCCTTCGGCATCGCCAGCACCGAGACCTCGCTGCTGGTGCTCGACACCGCCGAGGACTACGTGCTGTTCGATGTCGAGCCGCCGCCCGATCTGCGCGCCGAATGGGACACGCTGATGCTGCACCGGCGCGAAGGCGCGGTGCGCCGACAGCGCATCGCGCTGGCGACAACGGTCGAGCGCTTCAATGAGAAGGTGGCCTGGTGGGAGAAGGCCTTCCCGAAGGACGCGCCGCCGCCGCCCCGGGTCGCGCCGGGCAGCGGCTCGGACAGCCGGCGCGCGGCGCCCGCGGCCATGGCCCGTCCGCCGGCCCCTGCACCCGCACCCGCACCCGCACCCGCACCCGGTGGCGCGGCCCCGCAGCCGCCGCTGCCGGGCGACACCACCATCGCGCTGCGCCCCTGGCAGCCCGACGAGCCCTATGCCCGCCGCCTGCGCGCCGCCAGGGACGAGGACCTCTACGCCATTTACCTCGACGAGCGCCCCGGCTACGCGCAAAGCTCGGCCTTCTTCCTGGACGTGGCCGACCTGCTGGTGGCGCGCGGGCAGAACGCCCTGGCGCTGCGCGTGCTGTCCAACCTGGCCGAAATGGACCTGGAAAACCGCCACCTGCTGCGCATCCTCGCCTACCGCCTGCAGCAGGCCGGCGCCGTGGCCGACGCACTGCCCGTGCTGGAGCAGGTGCGGCGCCTGGCGCCCGACGAACCCCAGTCCTGGCGCGACCTGGGCCTGGCGCTGGACCAGTCCGGTGAGGCGCAGCGCGCGGTCGACACCCTGGTGGAGGTCGTCTCGCGGGCCTGGAACAACCGCTTCCCGGACATCGAGCTGATCGCGCTGGCCGAGCTCAACGCCATCGCCGCGCGCGCCGAGGCCACCGGCCGGCCAGTGGACCTGTCGCGCCTGGACCCGCGCCTGCGGCGCAACCTGCCGCTGGACCTGCGCGCCGTGCTGTCCTGGGACGCCGACAACACCGACATCGACCTCTGGGTGATCGACCCCAACGGCGAGCGCGCCTACTACGCCAACCGCCTCACCTACCAGGGCGGGCGCATGTCGCGCGACTTCGTCGGTGGCTACGGCCCCGAGGAGTTCTCGCTGCGCCACGCCAAGCCCGGCACCTACACGGTGAAGGCGCAGTTCTATGGCCACCGCCAGCAGATCGTGGCGCCGGCCACCACACTCATGCTGCGCCTGTCCACCGACTTCGGCCGAGCCACGCAGAATGACCAGGACGTGGTGCTGCGCCTCAGCGGCCGGGGCGACGAGGTCACCGTGGGCACCTTCACCGTGGGCGAAGGCGCCAGGCCATGAGGCGCGCCGCGCTGGCCGCGCGGCTGGCACTCGGCGCCGCGGCGGCCGTGGCAGGCGGGGCCACGCAGAACATCGTGCCGCGCGGCCGGCGCACGCTTACCTGAGCCCCAGGCGGTTGGGCGCGTGAGAGCGAAGCGCCCCCGCGATCGGTCCACACACCACCGGCCAGCGGCGGTGGCCGTTTCGAGCGCCTGCCGGTGCCGCAACGCCCGGTCTATGGGCTGCCGGGCCTCGCCCACGCCCGACGAATGCCGTCAGGGCCACCGCGTGGCCGCCGCCCGCCTCAGTCCGCCAAGTCCCCGATCGGCACGCAGCTGCAGAACAGGTTGCGGTCGCCGTAGACGTTGTCCACGCGGCCCACGGGCGGCCAGTACTTGGCGTGTGCGCGCGTGTCCAGCACGGCGGCGCCGGTCTCGCGCGGGTAGGCGCGCGTCCACTCGCCCTTGAGCAGGCTGGCCGCGGTGTGCGGCGCGTGCTTCAGGGGGTTGTCGTCCTGCGGCCATTCGCCTTTTTCGACACGGCGGATTTCCTCGCGGATGGCGATCATGGCCTCGATGAAGCGGTCGATCTCCTCCAGCGTCTCGCTCTCGGTGGGCTCCACCATCAGCGTGTTGGCCACGGGGAAGGACAGCGTGGGCGCGTGGAAACCGTAGTCGATCAGGCGCTTGGCCACGTCCTCGGCCATCACGCCGCTGGTGTCTTTCAGGTCGCGCAGGTCGAGGATGCACTCGTGCGCCACATGCCCGTTGGCGCTCGCGTACAGCGTGGGGAAGTGGTCCTTGAGGCGCGCGCTGATGTAGTTGGCCGAGAGGATGGCCGTCTCGGTGGCATGCCGCAGGCCTTCGGCGCCCATCATGCGGATGTACATCCACGAGATCGGCAGCACGGCCGCGTTGCCCAGCGGCGCGGCCGAGATGGCGCCCACGCCGTTGACCGGCAGGCCGCCGGCCGCGTGGCCAGGCAGGAAGGGCACCAGGTCGTCCACCACGCAGACCGGGCCCACGCCCGGGCCGCCGCCGCCGTGCGGGATGCAGAAGGTCTTGTGCAGGTTGAGGTGGCTCACGTCGCCGCCGAATTCGCCCGGCGCGGCCACGCCCACCAGGGCGTTCATGTTGGCGCCGTCCACGTAGACGCGCCCGCCGTGCTGGTGCACGAGCGCGCACAGTTCTTTCACCTGGGTCTCGAACACGCCGTGCGTGCTGGGGTAGGTGATCATCACCGCCGCCAGGTTCTTCGAGTGCTGCTCGCATTTGGCCTTCAGGTCGGCCAGGTCGACGTTGCCGTTCTCGTCGCACTTGGTGACCACGACCTGCAGGCCCACCATCTGCGCGCTGGCCGGGTTGGTGCCGTGCGCGCTGCTGGGGATCAGGCAGATGTTGCGGTGGCCTTCGCCGCGCGATCGGTGGTAGGCCTGGATCACCAGCAGGCCGGCGTACTCGCCCTGCGAACCGGCGTTGGGCTGCAGGCTGATGCCGGCGTAGCCGGTGGCCTCGCACAGCCAGTCGCGCAACTGCTGGTCGAGCAGGGCATAGCCCTGGCGCTGGTCGGCCGGGGCGAAGGGGTGCACGTTCGCGAACTCGGGCCAGGTGATGGGGATCATCTCGCTGGTGGCGTTCAGCTTCATGGTGCACGAGCCCAGCGGGATCATGCTGCGGTCCAGCGCGAGGTCCTTGTCCGACAGCATGCGGATGTAGCGCAGCATGCCGGTCTCGCTGTGGTGGGTGTTGAACACCGGGTGCGTGAGGAAGTCGCTGCGGCGGCGCAGGCCGTCGGGGATCAGCGGCTCCACGCCTTTCTCGAAGGCCTCCACGGAGGGCAGGGCCTGGCCGTCGGTCGCGAAGATCGTCCACAGCAGGGCGATGTCTTCGCGCGTGGTGGTTTCGTCCAGCGTGACGATCACATACCCGTCCCAGGCCCGGCGCAGGTTGGCGCCGTGGGCCACGGCACGGGCCATGAGCGCGTTCGCCCGGGCCGGGTCCACTCGCAGGGCGAGGGTGTCGAACATGCCCCGGTCGCCGTGGTGCGTGTCGGTGTAGCCCAGCTGGGCCAGGCCCTTGGCCAGGATGGCCGTGTAGGCCGCCACGCGCTGCGCGATGCGCTTCAAGCCCTGCGGGCCGTGGTACACGGCGTACATGCTGGCGATCACGGCGGGCAGCACCTGCGCGGTGCAGATGTTGCTGGTGGCCTTCTCGCGGCGGATGTGCTGCTCGCGCGTCTGCAGGGCCAGGCGGTAGGCCGGCTGGCCGTGGGCGTCCACGCTCACGCCCACCAGACGGCCGGGCAGGCTGCGCTTGAACTCGTCGCGGCAGGCCATATAGGCGGCGTGCGGGCCGCCGTTGCCCATGGGCATGCCGAAGCGCTGCGTGGTGCCGACCACGATGTCGGCGCCCATCTCGCCGGGCGGCTTGATCAGGGTCAGGGCCAGCAGGTCGGCGGCCACGATGAAGGCGGCGTTCTTGCCGTGCACGGTGGCGGCGTCCGCCGTCCAGTCGTGCAGCCAGCCACTGGAGGCCGGGTACTGCGTGAAGGCGGCGAAGTAGTCGTCGGCCGCCAGCATGGCGTCCCATTCTTCGCCCGACATGGCCACGCGCACCTCCAGGCCCAGCGGTGCCGCGCGCGTCTGGATCACCTCGATGGTCTGCGGGTGCGTGTCGCCCGACACCACGAAGGCATGGCCCTTGGCCTTCACGGAGCGCTTGGCCAGCGTCATGGCCTCGGCCGCGGCCGTGGCCTCGTCGAGCATGGAGCCGTTGGCGATGTCCATGCCCGTCAGGTCGGTGACCATGGTCTGGAAGTTGACCAGCGCCTCCATTCGGCCTTGGGAGATCTCGGCCTGGTAGGGTGTGTAGGCCGTGTACCAGGCCGGGTTCTCCAGGATGTTGCGCAGGATGACGCCCGGTGTGTGGGTGCCGTGGTAGCCCTGGCCGATGAAGCTCTTGAGCAGCTTGTTCTGCCGCGCGATGCCCTGGAGCTCGGCCAGCGCGGCGGCCTCGGTCAGCGGCGCGGGCAGCTGCATGCCCTGGCGGCGCGCGATCGGGCGCGGCACGATGCTGTCGATCAGCGCGCGACGCGAGGCCTCGCCGATGACCGAGAGCATGTGGCGCTCGCCCGCTTCGTCGAGGCCGATGTGGCGCGCGACGAATTCGCTGGCGTTCTCGAGTTCACCCAGGGGCTTGACGGAGGGCATGAGCATGGCGGGCCTCGGTGGCGGGGGAAAAATCAGGCGTTGTCCTTGACGAACTTCTGGTAGGCCGGTTCGTCCATGAGCGGATCGAACTGGCCCATGTCCTTGATCAGGACCTTGAAGAACCAGCCCTTGCCCAGGGGGTCGCTGTTGGCCAGCGAGGGGTCGGCGCGCAGGGCTTCGTTGACCTCGGTCACCTCGCCGTCCAGCGGCATGTAGACGTCGGCCGCGGCCTTCACCGACTCGACCACGCCGGCGACCTCGCCCTTGGCGTAGGTGCGGCCCACCTCGGGCAGCTCGACGAAGACCACGTCGCCCAGCGCGTCCTGCGCGTGCAGGGTGATGCCGACGACGGCGGCCTCGTGGTCCTCGAGCTGGATCCACTCGTGATCGGGGGTGTACTTGACGGTCATGGTTGTGCTCCTGCGGCGATCAGCCGCGGTGGTAACGGTTGGGAACGAAAGGCAGGGAGGCCACCTGCATGGGCACGGCCTTGCCGCGCACCAGCGCGTTCAGGCGCGTGCCCACGGCCGCGAAGGCCGGTGGCACATAGCCCATGGCGATGGGCTGGTTGATGCTGGGGCCGAGCAGGCCGCTGGTGACTTCACCGAGGCGCTCGCCGGCCTCGCTCTGCAGTTCGGTGTGCTCGCGCACCGGCACCCGCTCCTGCGCGAGCAGGCCCACGCGCACGCGCGACAGGGGCGCGCTGCCATCGAGCTGCGCGAGCACGCGCTCGGCGCCAGGGAAGCCGCCCGCGCGCGCGCCGCCCGTGCGGCGCACCTTCTGCATGGCCCAGTTGAGCGCGGCTTCCACGGGGGTCGTGGTGGTGTCGATGTCGTTGCCATAGAGACACAGGCCGGCTTCCAGGCGCAGCGAGTTGCGCGCGCCCAGGCCGACGGGTTTCACCTCGGGCTGCGCGAGCAGGGCGCGCGCGAAGGCCTCGGTGTCGGCCGCGGCCAGCGAGATCTCGAAGCCGTCCTCGCCGGTGTAGCCGCTGCGCGTGGCGAACAGGGGCTTGCCCTGCCAGCTGAAGGCGCCACCGGTCATGAAGACCAGCTTCTCCACGCCGGGCAGCAGGCGCTGCAGGGCCGTCACGGCCCGCGGGCCCTGCAGCGCGAGCAGGCCGCGGTCGAATTGCGGCTCCACGGTGCAGCGCGCGCCGATGCGCTCGACGATGTGCTTGAGGTCGCCGTGCTTGCAGGCGCCGTTGACGATGACGAAAAGGTCGTCGCCCCGGTTCACGAACATCAGGTCGTCGATGACCGTGCCCTCGTCGCTGAGCAGCAGGCCGTAGCGCTGCTTGCCGGGCGCCAGGCCGATCACGTCCACCGGCATCAGGCTTTCGAAGGCGGCGGCCGCGTCGGGGCCGATGAGCCGCAGCTGTCCCATGTGCGAGACGTCGAACAGGCCGGCGGCTTCGCGCGTGTGCAGGTGCTCGGCCATGAGGCCGGCCGGGTACTGCACCGGCATGCTGTAGCCCGCGAAGGGCACCAGGCGCGCGCCCAGTTCGAGGTGCAGCGCGTGCAGCGGGGTCTTGAGGAGGTCGGTGGAAGCGTCGGCGGACACGGCGGGTTCTCTGGCGGGGGCAGGCCCCTCGCGGGGCGGGACACGGGTTCATCCGTGCGCTGCCCCACTGTCCGCTTTACCTGAGAGATTCACGCGGGCGATGCCGCGCTTGCTCCTTCGGTGGACCCCATCGGGTGGGGCCTCTCTCCAGGGGGGATCGCCCGCCGGGTGGCGGGCGTTTGCCAGTCCTTTTGCCTGAGCGTTCGGGGCCTGATCCGGCCCCTGCGCCTTCGGCGGTTCCCCGGGGGAACGCTCTCCTGACAATGCGGCGAATTCTAGCCGGGAACCCGGCGTGCACGGACAACGCCACCCGGCGCCCCCAGGGGCGCGAGGGCGCGCTCAGGCGTCCTGCGGGGCGGTCTCGGGCAGCACCTTCGCCAGGCGCTCGCTGATCGAGGCGGCGCGCTCGGCGCCCGCGACACGCTCGATCTCGGTGAGCATGTCCTGGCCCACGGCCATCATGCTGGCGGCGTCGCGCGCCTCGCGCAGCGCCTGGCGGAAGCGGTCGGCCAGGGCGCGGTCGCGCGCGGCGAACATGCGGTCGGACAGGTCGAACAGGAACATGCGCGCGCTGGCCAGCGAGCGTGGCCCGCTGAAGGTGTCCACCGAGCCGCGCGGGGGCGGCGGCACCGGGCGCGCGGGCGGCTCGGCCGGGGCTTCGTCGATCAGGTAGCCGTCGGCCAGCAGCGCCTCCACCATGGCGCGGCCTTCGCCATGGAAGAGGGCATGGAGCGACGCGGTGGACTTGCGGCCATCGGCCACCAGCAGGATGGCGCGCTCGCGCTGGCCCAGCGAGCGCTGGCCCGGGAGCAGTTCGGTGCGGCCTTTGTCGGTCTTGATGAGCATGTGCGGTGCGCAGGCAGCGGTGGACGCCGCACTCTGGGCGGGGCGCATGACGCTCGCGTGTCACGCGGGCGTGAAAAAGCCGCCCGGGGGCGGCTTCGTGGCGATCGCGTGAGAGACGTCACACGCCCGCGGCCTCACATGCCCGCGTAGTTCGGACCGCCGCCGCCTTCGGGCGTTACCCACACGATGTTCTGGGTCGGGTCCTTGATGTCGCAGGTCTTGCAGTGCACGCAGTTCTGCGCGTTGATCTGCAGGCGGTCCTCGCCCGCATCGGTTTTCACGAACTCGTACACGCCGGCCGGGCAGTAGCGGCTTTCCGGGCCCGCGTACTTTGCCAGGTTCACCTGCACCGGCACCGTGCTGTTCTTCAGCGTCAGGTGCGCGGGCTGGTTTTCCTCGTGGTTGGTGTTGGAGACGAAGACGCTGGAGAGGCGGTCGAAGCTGAGCACGCCGTCCGGCTTGGGGTAGGCGATCTTGGGCATCTGGTCCGCGGGCTTGAGGTACTCGTGGTCGGGCTTGTCGCGGTGCAGGGTCCAGGGCGGCGCGCTCACGCCGATCTTGGGCAGGAACCACTGCTCGATGCCCGTCATCAGCTTGCCGATGGTCGGGCCCTTCTTGAACCAGGCCTTGAAGTTGCGGGTCTGCCAGAGTTCCTCGTGCAGCCAGCTTTTCTCGAAGGCCGCGGGGTAGGCCGAGAGCTCGTCGCTCGAACGGCCGGCCGTCACGGCCTCGAAGGCCGCCTCGGCGCAGAGCATGCCGCTCTTGATGGCCGCGTGGCTGCCCTTGATGCGCGCGGCGTTCAGGTAGCCCGCGTCGCAGCCCACCAGCGCGCCGCCGGGGAACACCGTCTTGGGCAGGGCCTGCGGCGTGCCGTTGTTGATGGCGCGCGCGCCGTAGCCCAGGCGCTTGCCGCCTTCGATGTGCGCTTTGATCGCCGGGTGCGTCTTCCAGCGCTGCATCTCCTCGAAGGGCGAGAGCCAGGGGTTGCTGTAGTCCAGCCCGATGACGAAGCCCAGCGTGACCTTGTTGTCCTCGAGGTGGTAGAGGAAGCCGCCGCCGAAGGTGTCGTCCGTCATGGGCCAGCCGGCGGTGTGCACCACCAGGCCGGGCCTGGCCTTGTCGGCCGGGATCTCCCACAGCTCCTTGACGCCGATGGCCCAGCTCGACGGGTCCTTGCCCTTGTCGAGGTCGAACTTGGCGATGAGCTGCTTGCCCAGGTGGCCGCGAGCGCCCTCGGCGAACACGGTGTACTTGGCGTGCAGCTCCATGCCGAGCTGGAAGGCCTCGGTGGGCTCGCCGTCCTTGCCGATGCCCTGGTTGCCCGTGGCCACGCCCTTGACGGAGCCGTCGTCGTTGTAGAGCACCTCGGCGGCGGTGAAGCCGGGGAAGATCTCCACGCCCAGGGCCTCGGCCTGCTCGGCCAGCCACTTCACCACGTTGCCCAGGCTGATGACGTAGCAGCCCTCGTTGTGGAAGTTGCGCGGCATCAGGAAATCGGGCGTGCGGCTCGAGCCCGTCTCGCTGAGCATGAGCAGGTCGTCGCCCGTGACGGGCTGGTTCAGCGGCGCGCCGCGCGCTTTCCAGTCGGGGAACAGCTCGTTGATGGCGCGCGGGTCCATCACCGCGCCCGAGAGGATGTGCGCGCCGGGCTCGGAGCCCTTCTCCAGCACGCAGACGTTGACCTCCTTGCCTTGCTCGGCGGCCAGCTGCTTCAGTCGGATGGCGGTGGACAGGCCGGCCGGGCCGGCGCCGACCACGACCACGTCGTACTCCATGGCTTCGCGGGGACCGAACTGGGCCAGGATCTGATCATGCGTCATGGGGGGTCTCGCTCATAATGTTTGGCAACCTCCGGCCACCCTCCTTTGCGAAGGGCTCGTGTCCCGGAGCGGACCGCATTTTATGCGGCGACCGCACAAAATCGAACGACCGTTCACATTTCGGGAGACTGAGCATGGCGTACACCCTCGACCTGTCGGGCCGCGTGGCCCTGGTCACCGGCGCGTCCAGCGGACTGGGCGCGCAGTTCGCCAAGACCCTGGCCCAGGCCGGCGCCGCCGTGGTGCTGGCCAGCCGCCGCACCGATCGCCTCATGAACCTGCGCGCGCACATCGAGGCCGGCGGCGGCGCGGCGCACGTGGTGGCGCTGGACGTGACCGAGCTGGCCTCCATCAAGGCCGCCATCGCGCACGCCGAGACCGAGGTCGGGCCCATCGACATCCTGGTCAACAACTCGGGCGTGAGCACCACGCAGCGCCTGCAGGACGTGGACGAGGCCGACTACGACTTCGTCTTCGACACCAACACCAAGGGCGCCTTCTTCGTCGCGCAGGAAGTGGGCAAGCGCATGATCGCGCGCGCCAAAGGCGCGGCGCCGGGCACCTTCGTCGGTGGGCGCATCGTCAACATCGCGTCCATGGCCGGGCTGAAGGTGCTCCCGCAGATCGGCGTGTACTGCATGAGCAAGGCCGCCGTGGTGCAGATGACCAAGGCCATGGCGATGGAATGGGGCCGCTTCGGCATCAATGTCAACGCCATCTGCCCGGGCTACATCGACACCGAGCTCAACCACGAGCACTGGAAGACCGAGCAGGGCAAGAAGCTCATCGAGATGACGCCTCGCAAGCGCCTGGGGCAGGCGAGCGACCTCGATGCGCTGCTGGTGATGCTGTGCGCCAATGAGAGCCATTTCGTGAACGGCGCGGTGATCGCCGCCGACGACGGCTTTGGCGTCTAGATGACTTCGCTGGCGCTGCACCAACCCGGCGGTCTGCCGCCGGGCATGGCGACCGGCTTGGCCGCCGGCCTGGGCGCCGGCGCCTTCTGGGGCACCACCTTCGTGGCGCCGCTGGTGTTGCCCGAATTCGGCACGGTCGATCTCACGGTGGGCCGCTTCCTGGCCTGCGGTCTGCTGTCGCTGGCGCTGCTGCTGTGGGCCGCGCTGCGCGGGGACGCGCGCTGGCCCACGGCGCCCCAGGCCTGGGCCGCGCTGGGCCTGAGTCTGCTGGGCTACACGGGCTACTACCTGCTTCTGGTGCTGGCCATCCAGGCGGCGGGCGCGGCGCTGCCGGTGCTCATCATTGGCACCATCCCGCTGTGGGTGATGCTGCTGGGCAAGCCGCAGCGCCTGCGCTGGCGCGCGCTGTTGCCCGGCCTGCTGCTGACGGCCGCGGGCATCGCCCTGATGGTGCGTGCCAGCGCGCACGGCGGCGAGGCCGGCGCCGGCTCCGACCTGTGGCGCGGTGTGTTGTTTGCCCTGCTGGCCACCGCGTCCTGGACGGCCTATGGCCTGCTCAACGCGCGCTGGCTGGCGCGCCACCCCGAGGTGAATTCCACGCTGTGGGCCAACTGGCTGGGCGTGGCCGCCGGCCTGGGAGCGCTGGGCATCGCGGCGGTGGCGGGCAGCGCACCGGCCGGGCTCATCGCCCAGCCGCGCTTCGGCCTGTTCGTGGCGGTGTGCCTGGTCACGGGCATCGGCGCGGCCTGGGTGGCCTCGGTGCTGTGGAACATGGCCAGCCGGCGCCTGAGCCCCAGCCTGGCCGGACAACTCATCGTGAGCGAGACCGTCTTCGGCCTGCTCTACACCTTCGCCTGGAACGGGCAATGGCCCGCCGCCGCGCAATGGCTGGCGTGCGCGCTGTTCGTGCTGGGCATCCTTGCCTCCATCCGAGCCCACCGATGAAATTCGAACTGCCTGAGAAGAAAAAACAGGTCCACCGCATGCGCATCCCCATCCGCTGGGGCGACATGGACGCGATGGGCCACGTGAACAACACGGTGTATTTTCGTTACCTCGAAACCATTCGCATCCAGTGGATGCAGTCCATCGGTTGCCAGCCCGACCCGCGCGGCGAGGGGCCGGTGATCGTCAATGCCTTCTGCACCTTCCACAAGCAGCTGGAGTTTCCTGGCGAGGTGATCGCCACCATGTACGTGAGCGACACCGGCCGCACCAGCTTCGAGAGCTGGTGCACGCTCACGCGCGCCGACGACCCCGAGACGGTTTACGCGTCAGGCGGCGCCACCACGGTGTGGGTGAACTTCCCGCAGCAGAAGTCGGCGCCGATCCCGGACAGCCTGCGCCAGCACCTGCAAGGCTGACCCGGGTGGACCGGACGCGCGGTGGCCGCGCCGCGGCGGCCCGGCGCGCTCACTGCTTGTTCTTCTTGAACTCGATGTCGTCGGCGTACAGCCGGCCGTCGCGGCGCTTGATGTCCACTTCCACGTAGTGGCCCTCGCGCAGGTCTTCGAAGCGCTTGTAGTCGTTTTCGTAGTCCGTTTTGTCGGTGACGTAGACCACTTCGCTGTTGATCGTGAAGCTGCGCGCGCTGTGGTCGATGGACTGGATGCGGCCTTTCAGGTCCTCGGCGTGCGCGGCGCCCACGCCCAGGGCGAGGGCCGAGGCGAGCAGGAAGGCGCGGACGCGGAACGGGTGGCTGAGCGGCATGGTGAACCTCCGAAGTGATGACGAGAGGTATTGAAACGCCCGGGCGCCGCGCGTTCGGTCTTTTTTGGTTGCCTGGCGGTATCGGCCCGTAAAGGGGGCCTTGTCCTACAGCGGTCAGGCCGCCGGCTTGGCCTTGGGCACGCGCCCGAGCAGATAGAACTCGGGGTTGGGCGCCATGCCCGTGACGTTGGCCATGCGGTTGGACAGGCCGAAGAAGGCCGTGATGGCGGTGATGTCCCAGATGTCCTCGTCGTCGAAGCCATGCGCGTGCAGGGCCTGGAAGTCGGCGTCCTCCACCTCGTGCGAGCGCTCGCAAACCTTGAGCGCGAAGTCGAGCATGGCGCGCTGGCGCGGCGTGATGTCGGCCTTGCGGTGGTTCACGGCCACCTGGTCGGCCACCAGGGGCTTCTTCTCGTAGATGCGCAGGATGGCGCCGTGCGCCACCACGCAATAGAGGCACTGATTGGCCGCGCTGGTGGCGGTGACGATCATCTCGCGATCGCCCTTGCTGAGGCTGCCCGTCTCCTTGAGCATGAGCGCGTCGTGGTAGGCGAAGAAGGCGCGCCACTCCGCCGGGCGTCGCGCGAACGCGAGAAAGACGTTCGGGATGAAGCCCGACTTTTCCTGCACCTCGCGGATGCGGGCCTGGATGTCGTCGGGCAGGCTGTTGAGGTCGGGCAAGGGGTAGCGGGCCATGGCGTGTCTCCTGTGCGGGGGTGTCGATGGCCACCAGTATCCCCGAGCCGCGGGACGTGCCGCGCGCGCGTGGTGCGGTATCGTTGCGCCGCCCTGAATCCACGGAGCCCGCATGAACCTGCCCGACGACCCCGAATTCCAGCGCGGCCTGGCCGCGCGCACCGACGTGATGGGCGAAGCCTTCGTGGCCAGCGCCCTGGAGAGCATGACCCCGTTCACCGAGCCCATGCAGCACCACATCACGCGCCGCGCCTGGGGTGACGTCTGGCAGCGCGGCGTGCTGGACCGCAAGACCCGCAGCCTGATCACCGTGGCCATGCTCGCGGCCCTGGGCAAGCAGCACGAGCTCAAGGGCCACGTGCGCGGTGCGCTCAACAACGGCGCCACGCCCGAGGAATTGCAGGAGGTGTTGCTGCACGCCGCCGTGTACTGCGGCATCCCCACCGCCGTGGACGCCTTTCGCACCGCCGCCAGCGTGGTCGACGGCGAGCCGCGCTGATGTGTTCGTCCTTTCTTTTCTACCGGAGGTTTTCCATGTCGCGATCTTTCCCCCTGACCCGCCGCGTGGCGCTGCTGGCCGCCCTGGCCCTGGGCACCGGCCTGGCGCAGGCCCAGTCCAACGTGCGCATCCTGGTGGGCTTCCCGCCCGGCGGCGGCACCGACGCCATCGCGCGCATCCTGGCCGAGAAGCTGCAGCCCGAGCTGGGCCAGGCGGTGGTGGTGGACAACAAGCCCGGCGCGGGCGGCCAGCTCGCGGGCCAGGCCCTGAAAGCCGCGCCGGCCGACGGCAGCACCGTGTTCCTCAGCCACGACCACAGCGTGAGCATCCTGCCGCTGACCATGAAGAACCCGGGCTTCGACCCGGCGAAGGACTTCGTGCCCGTGGCCGGCTTCGCCACCTTCGTGAACGCGGTGGCGCTGTCGGGCGGCACGCCCGCGCGCGACTTCAAGGCCTGGATCGACAGCGTGAAAGCCGCCGGCGGCAAGGCCACCGTGGGCATTCCGGCGCCGGCCTCCACGCCCCAGTTCGCGGTGCAGGTGATCGCCAAGCGGTACGGCCTGGACCTGGTGGCCGCGCCCTACCGGGGCAGCGCGCCCATGATGGGCGACATGCTGGGCAACCAGATCCCGGCGGGCGTGGGCTCGGTGCCCGACTTCATTGAGAACCACAAGGCCGGCAAGCTGCGCGTGGTGGCCGTGATGGGCACCCAGCGCCAGGCCGCGTTGCCCGAAGTGCCCACCTTCAGCGAGCTGGGCATCAAGGGCTTCGAGGACATGCCGTACTACGGCATCTTCGCGCCCGCCGGCACGCCAGCGGCGGCCGTGGAAAAAATCGGCGCGGCGGTGCAGAAGGTGATTGCCTTGCCCGACGTGCGCGAAAAGCTCTCGGCCATGGGCCTGACGGTGGGCTACATGAGCGGCGCCGAACTCGGCAAGCGCGAGGCCGCGTACCGCGAGGTCTGGGCCCGCATCATCAAGGACAGCGGCTACCAGCCGCAGTGAGGCCCCTTATCCAGCCATCAGGCGGTGCACCAGGTCCGGCGTGCTGTGCGCCTGGTACTTGCGCATCAGTCGCGCGCGGTGCACCTCCACCGTGCGGTGGCTGATGGCCAGCAGCTTGCCGATCTGCTTGCTGGTCAGCCCGTCCATGATCAGCGCGGCGACCTCGCGCTCGCGCGCGGTCAGTTCGGCGCGCACCGGCCGGTGCGAGCTCAGGTCCTCGAAGCTCCAGATGCCCGCCGCGTGCGGCGCGCCGCGGTCCACCGCGCGGCCCGTCACGTGGCACCAGAAGGTCTCGCCCGCCTGGCGGCCGCCCACGCGCTTCATGATGCGGTTGTCGGCGTAGGTGCCGCTGCGGCCCAGCAGCGGCGCCATGCGCGCGCCCAGGCGTTCGTACTCGTCTGCGCTGGGGTAGAGGATCTGGAAGCTCTGGCCCACCAGCTGCTCGCGCGTGGCACCGAACATCTCGCACAGGGCCTGGTTGCAGTCGACCATGAAGCGCTCGCGCGACAGCGCCAGCCCCACGGGGGCCAGGTCGAAGGCCAGCCGGTAGTCGATGTCCATCATGGTTGCCCTTTACGAAATACTACGTAATCCGCTACGTAGTATCGTTGCGCTTTTCCGCATTCCCCAGCACGACTCCCCGGAGGCAATCCCCGTGAACAAGATCTACCCCAGCGCGGCCGCGGCGCTCCAGGGCGTGGTCGCCGATGGCCAACTCATGGCCGTGGGCGGTTTCGGCCTGTGCGGCATTCCCGAAGCGCTCATCGACGCCCTGCGCGACAGCGGCGTGAAGAACCTCACCGTCATCTCCAACAACGCGGGCGTGGACGGTTTCGGCCTGGGCAAGCTGCTCGACACGCGCCAGATCAAGAAGATGATCAGCAGCTACGTCGGCGAGAACAAGGAGTTCGAGCGGCAGTACCTGGCCGGCGAGCTGGAGCTGGAGTTCACGCCGCAGGGCACGCTGGCCGAGAAGCTGCGCGCCGGTGGCGCGGGCATCCCGGCCTTCTTCACCAAGACCGGCGTGGGCACCATCGTGGCCGAGGGCAAGGAACTGCGCGAGTTCGACGGCGAGACGTATGTGATGGAGCGCTCGCTGGTGCCGGCCGTGTCGCTGGTGAAGGCGCACCGCGCCGACAAGAGCGGCAACCTGCAGTTCCGCTACACCGCGCGCAACTTCAACCCGGCCGCGGCCATGGCGGGCAAGGTCTGCATCGTGGAGGTGGAGGAGATCGTCGAGACCGGCGCCATCCACCCCGATGAGGTGCACCTGCCGGGCATCTACGTGCACCGCATCGTGCACAACCCGAATCCCGAGAAGCGCATCGAGAAGCGCACCATCACCGAAAAGGCCTGACCATGCCCTGGACCCAAGACCAGATGGCCGCGCGCGCGGCACAAGAGCTCGAGGACGGCTTCTACGTCAACCTCGGCATCGGCATCCCCACGCTGGTGGCCAACCACACCGGCACCAAGGAGGTGTGGCTGCAGAGCGAGAACGGCATGCTGGGCATCGGCCCCTTCCCCACGGAAGACCAGGTCGACGCCGACCTCATCAACGCCGGCAAGCAGACCGTGACCACCATCAAGGGCTCATCGATCTTCGGCAGCCACGACAGCTTCGCCATGATCCGCGGCGGCAAGATCAACCTGTCCATCCTGGGCGCCATGCAGGTGAGCGAGAAGGGCGACCTGGCCAACTGGATGATCCCGGGCAAGATGGTCAAGGGCATGGGCGGCGCCATGGACCTCGTGGCCGGCGTGCCCCGCGTCATCGTGCTGATGGAGCACGTGGCGAAGAAGAAGGACGGCAGCGAGGACCTGAAGATCCTGCCGCACTGCACGCTGCCGCTCACCGGCGTGGGCGTGGTCGACCGCATCATCACCGACCTGGGCGTGATGGACGTGACCCCGCAGGGCCTGACACTCGTGGAGCTGGCGCCCGGCGTCACGCGCGAGTTCATCCAGTCCAAGACCGGCGTCACCCTGGTCTGATGACCGTGGCGGGTATACTCCCGCCCGCACCCGTCATTGGGGAGTAGCCGCCCGGCGCGCCATGCGCCGGGGCTCGCGTCAACAGACTTGGCCCGCAGGCCATGGCGCGAGCAGCCTTCCAGCCTGGCAAGACCTTTGACCGCACCGCCTCCGCACGCGCCGGGGAGGCGCTGCGGTCTTTGGTTTGTTCGCCGGCCGTTGGAGTCCCCCCTTGGAAGCCTTTCTCCTGTCCACTGGCATCGTCGCGCTCGCCGAAATGGGCGACAAGACGCAGCTGCTGTCGCTGGTGCTCGCCGCGCGCTTCAAGAAGCCCTGGCCCATCGTCGCGGGCATCCTCGTGGCCACCCTGCTCAACCACGCGCTCGCGGGCGCGGCCGGGGCCTGGGTCATGGCCGCCGTGGGGCCGGTGGCCATGCGCTGGGTGCTGGGCCTGTCCTTCATCGCCATGGCGGCGTGGATGCTGATTCCCGACAAGCTGGATGGCGACGAGGTGAAGGCCTCGCGCGGACTGGGCGTGTTCGCCGCCACCGCCTGGGCCTTCTTCCTGGCCGAGATGGGCGACAAGACGCAGATCGCGACCATCGCCCTGGGGGCGCAGTACGAGCCCCTGTTCGCGGTGGTGATCGGGACCACGCTGGGCATGATGATCGCCAACGCGCCGGTGGTGTTCTTCGGTGAAGCGATCACGCGCCGCGTGCCCATCAAGCTGGTGCACGCGGTCGCGGCGCTGATTTTCGCGGTGCTGGGGGTGCTCGCCTTGCTGGGGGCGGGCCCCGCGCTGACCGGCGCTCAGTAGAGGTACACGGCCCCGCTGCCAGCGACGCTGTTGTCGGCCGGGTCGCCGTTGACGCCGGTGGCGTTGCTGGATTCGTTGACCGCGCCCACCGCCAGCGCCAGGGGGCGTCCGCCTGAACCGCCACCCAGCGCCACGCTGCCGCCGAACTGGTCGTTCGCGTCCGGGTTGGACGCCTTCACGTAGGCTTGCTGCGCCCAGGTGCTGCCCTGGCGGGCGAACACATAGGCGGCGCCGCTGTAGGCGCGGCTGTTGTCGGTCTGAATGCCATTGAGCCCCGTGGCATTGCTGCCTTCCTGCCAGGCGCCCACCGCCAGGACGTTGCCGTCGACAGACAGCGCGACCGACACGCCGAACTGGTCGCCGCTGCCGGCGTTGGAGGCCTTCACATAGGCCTGCTGCGCCCAGCCCGCGCCGTTGTGGGCGAAGACGTAGACGGCGCCGAAGTCCGGGCCGTTGTTGACGTGCTGGTTGCCGTTGATGCCGGTGGCGCCGCTCTGTTCGGCGGGCGCGCCAACGGCCAGGGTGGTGCCGTCGCCCGAGAGGGCGAGGGCGCTGCCGAAGGCGTCGCCGGCCTCGCCGTTGGAGGCCTTCACGTAGGCGTCCTGGCTCCAGGCCGTGCCGGCGCGCCGGAACACGTAGACCGCGCCCGCGTCGGGCGCGCTGTTGTCGGCCGGGTCGGGGGTGGCGACGCCGTTGGAGAAGCCATCTTCGCCCGGCGCGCTCGCGGCCAGGATGTTGCCGTCGCTGGACAGCGCGACCGATGAACCGAACTGGTCGCCGCTGCCGGCGTTGGAGGCCTTCACATAGGCCTGCTGCGCCCAGCCCGCGCCGTTGTGGGCGAAGACGTAGACGGCGCCGAAGTCGGGGCCGTTGTTGGTGTGCTGGTCGCCGTTGATGCCCGTGGCGTTGCTCTGTTCGGACGGGGCGCCCACCGCGAGGGTGGTGCCGTCGCCCGAGAGGGCGAGGCCGCTGCCGAAGGCGTCGCCCGCCTCGCCGTTGGAGGCCTTCACGTAGGCCTCCTGGCTCCAGGCCGCGCCGGCGCGCCGGAACACGTAGACGGCGCCCGCGTTGGGCGCGCTGTTGTCGACCGGGTCCGGGTTCGCGACGCCGTTGGAGAAGCCGTCCTCGTCGACGGCGCTCGCGGCCAGCACCGAGCCATCGGCGGAAAGGGCCACATGGTCGCCGAACAGGTCGCCGGCGTCGTGGTTGGATGCCTTGATGTAGGCCTGTTGCACCCAGGTGCTGCCGCTGCGCGCGAACACGTAGACCGCGCCACTGTTGGGGGAGCCGTGGTTGAGCGGGTCGGGTGCGCCGGCCGTGCCGGTGGCATCGCTGCCGTCCCCGCTGGCGCCCACGGCCAGGGTGTTGCCGTCGCCGGATATCGCCACACGGGCGCCGAAGCCCATGTTCTGGCTTTGTGCGGAGGCCTTTACGTAACCACTGGCGCCCGCGAGATGGCCACTGGCGTCGGCGCTGGCGCGGTTGGCGCAGCCATTGGCGTTGCAGGCCTGCAGCATGTAGCGCGCGTTGACGCGTGCCGGCAGAAACACCTCATGGTCGTACGCGCGGGCGCTGGCGGGCAGGGTGGCCACGGCCGTGTAGCCCGACTGGCCGTCGGGGTCCTCGAGCAAGACGTAGCTGGTGGCGTCGGCCACCGCGGCCCAGCTGAAATGAAAGGTCTTAACGCTCTGCGGCGTCAGGCTCAGCGCCTCGGTACCGCCTCCACCATCCGAGGGCGATTCACCGCCATCGACGACATGCCCGCCGCAGGCGGTCAGGAGGCAAGCGGCCGTCCAGACGGTCGCGCAAGACAGGTACCTTTTGAACGTGTTCATCTCGATGGCCTCAATGGGAAAAGGAGAAGGGCATTGAAAGAAAAACCCCGACGGAAAGCCATTCACCGGACGGCCTAGTGATGGCTGTGCCAAGGCATCGGCCGCCCTTTTGGCTGGCATCGGTTCGACGCGTCCCCCGCACTGGCGCACCACGCACGGGATCGACGCCTTCGTCACGCCGACGCGGGCCATCCTGCTGTTGTTCATCGGCAAGCACCCGATGCGGCGGGACGTGCGCACGGTCTGCACGCCTCCACGGCCATCGCCAACAGGGGTGCCGTCGTGCGCGTGTACGGCGCCGCGCCGCGCGCCTTCATCGTGGTGCCGCTGGTGTGCGGCTTCTTCATCGACCTGGTGAACGCGTGGGTGGTCGGGGTGCTGGCGCGCGCGGCCGATGCCCGGCGTGCGGGGGCGCCTAGGCATTCGGATGTAGAGCATCCAAACGATATACGGGTAGGGGTGGTGGGCATAAGGTGAAGACCTCACGGCTTCCAGCGACCGCGCCATGCAAACGCCCAGCAAAACGCCCAGCAAAACGCCCAGCAAAACGCCCATCAAGATCGGTGTCCATGCCCTGCCCGAGGCGGTTCGGGTGCGATTCGCGGCCCTGTTCCCGGTCGCCAGGGCGCGATGCACCACGACGTGGGCGCTGGTGCGCCCGGCCGATGCCGAGGTGCTGGTGTGCCATGGCCCGCCGCCGCGAGGCGCTCAGCGGGTGAACCTGTGCGTCGGGCCGATCCCGGTACAGGCCTGGGGCGCCTGCCCGGTGCCGCTGGAGGCAGGCTTTCGCGTGCTGTCGCTCATCGCCGCCCTGGAACAGGCCGCGGCGCTGGTGCGCCCGGCGCGCGAGGCCCGGCCAGCGCCGGCCCGCCGCAACCTGGCGGCGTTCGAGGAATGGCTGTCGGAGCTGCGGGAAGAGAACCTGCCGTCCGCCACGGCCTACTGAGGCGGTCCGGCCGCGTTCAGCCGCAGAAGGCGCGGACGATCTTGCCGGTCTTGGGGTCCGTCTCGATCGTGACCCGCTCTTGCCGGTAGTCCAGGGTCACGGGCTGGCCGGGGGCGATCTGCCGCACCAGGCTGGCGCCGGTGAGCTGGCGGGCCTGGTCGTCGCTGACGCGGTCCTTGCCGGCGAGCGCTTGCGCGGCATCGGGCCGGCAGGCGCCCGGGGTGGCTGGTGCGCTGGGCATGGGGCTTTGGCAGGCCGCGAGGCCCAGGAGGGTGAGTGCGGCGGCGCCGGCGGCGAGCGGTTTCAGCTTCATGGCAAGCCCTCCCGGCTCAGGTGGCGGCGGGCGGTGGCCATGTGGAATGGCGCGATGGCGCCCGCGGCTGGCGGTGTTGGAGCGGGCGATGGGAACAATCCCAAGCATCCAACCCGTTGATTGACAACTGGATTTTCCCATTCACCGCACGGGAAAAGACCACATATTGTACCAGTCAATCGTGCTCGTCAACGCATTGCTTCCGTCGCCGTCTGGGGACGATCAGCAACAGCCACCAAAGCTCAGGTTCTGGCGGCTCGCGTTCAAGCGCCAGTCTCACCGCCTGGTGCCCCGCCAATCGCCTTCACGCGACTGATGAAGCGCTTCATCGGCTCGGACGGCTCTCCCTGGCGGCGCAGCAGGAACGTGGTCAGCGTCGGCGCCGTGCCGGCCAGCGGCCGGATTGCGATGTCCGGGCGCTGCCAAGTCTGCACCTGCGAACCGATCGCGAAACCAATGCCATAGCCTGCGCCCACCAGTGTCAACATCACGCCCAGGCTCGTCACGTGGTCGGCTACCTTGGGTGTTACGGCTGCTCCATCCAGCACCGCCTGGATTTGGCTGTGACAGCCCGAACCTGCATCCGGGTGGCACAGCACCAACGGGAACTTCAAGGCATCCTGCAACTTGACTTGGACATGAGCAAGCAGCGGATGGCGCGCCGGCACAATCACCGACAGCGGATCGCTCCAAGCCGGCTCGGCCACCAGCCCGTCGTTGACTCCATCCGATAGCGCAAAGCCGATGTCGAGCAGGTCGTTGTGCAGGCCTTTGAGCTGCTGCGAGAACGGCAACTCAAAGACGCGGATGCCCAACTCTGGCTCTTCCTCGCGGCTACGGGCCAACAGCAACGCGATGCGCGGCTGGGCCAGGCTGTCGCAGATGCCGATGCGCAATGTGCCCTGATAGCCTTGGGCCGCGCTCTTGGTCGCCTGTACCGCATGATCGACCGTTGCGAGCACGCGCCGGGCTTCGCCCAACAGCACTTTGCCAGCCCAGGTCAGGCGCGTTTGGCGCGTGCTGCGGTCGAACAACTGCACGTCAAGCAAACGTTCGAGGTCGCGCATCGCACGCGACACCGGCGACTGCTCGATGCCTAAACGTTCGGCCGCTCGGGCCAAGTGCAACTCCTCCGCTACGGCGATGAAGTAGCGCAACAACCTGAACTCCATAGCGGCCTCCTTTTCGCGTTGTTTTGGTGTGGCCGACCCGCCCAACACGTCCGCCCCATTCTTGTTCCAAGGATGAAGTCAATATACCATACCCCCCTATCCTAAACAAAGATGAACATCTATCATGAATCACACAGTCAGGGAGAAGCCAAAGCTCCTCGCTCGTGTGCGTCGCATCCGCGGACAGCTAGAGGGGATCGAGCGTGCTCTGGAAGCCGAAAAGAGATCTGCCGAGGTCCTGCATCAGATCGTTGCGGCACGCGGCGCGCTGACGGGCTTGATGCGCGAAGTCATGGAGGGGCACATCAACTCGCACATCGCCAATCCGCAGGACCCCGGAGACGGTACGCGCGAGCAAGGCGCTGCGGAACTGATCGCAATTCTGCGCAGCTATATGAAGTGAATCCGATGCCGCCTATGGGCGCAGACCTCTTGGGAGGATCATCGACGATCGCGCATCACGAGCGAGTGGATGGGGACCTGTCCTGGTTGCCACCGCAGAGCGCCATCGACAGTAGGCCGAGTGCCATGACCGTAGGGTGGCTATCGCTCAGCGGACGAATGCAGTTGTTGAGCCGCAGCACGCTGCCGCGACCGTTCAGGCTTTCTGCGCTTTGCCCAGCAACCGCAGTCCGTTGAGCACCACCAACAGGCTGGCCCCCATGTCGGCGAAGACCGCCATCCACATCGTTGCGTTTCCAAAGACGGCGAGCACAAGGAAGACGGCCTTGATGCCGAGTGCCAGCGTGATGTTCTGCCACAGCACTGCATGGGTCGAACGCGACAGTTTTACCGTTTCGGCGATGCGCCGCAGATCATCGTTCATCACGACGACATCGGCTGCTTCCATCGCGGTATCGGTGCCGGCCGCGCCCATTGCCACGCCGATGTCGGCTTGCGCGAGAGCGGGCGCGTCGTTGATGCCGTCCCCGGTCATCGCGGTTGGTCCTAGATCGCGCTGCAACGTCTTGATCGCTTCGAGCTTGTGCTCGGGCAACAAGTCGCCGCGTGCCTGCGCGATGCCGGCCTCCAGCGCGACAGCCGTGGCGGTGGCCTGGTTGTCGCCGGTCAGCATGACCGGGGTGATGCCCAGCGCCTGGAGCGACGCGACGGCCTCGCGCGAGGAGGGCTTGATGGTGTCGGCGACTGCGAACAGCGCGAGGACCCTCTCCGGCCTGGCCAGCAGCGTGACGGTGCGGCCCATCTCCTCATGCTGCTTCAGCCGCTGCTCCAGCGCCGGCGAGCACTGCCCACGTTCTTCGATCAGGCGGTGGTTGCCGAGCACATAGGTCACGCCACCGACCTCGGCCTGCACACCACGCCCGGCCAGCGCCCTGAAGTCCCGCGCCTCGACACCGTTGGGCTTCAGGCCGGCAGCAATCGCGCGCGAGACCGGATGGTCGGAGTGGCTGGCCAGCACCACGGCGACGTGTTCGGCCTGCGCCGCCTCGGTTTCCAGATCGACGACGGCCCAATCCACCAGCCGCGGCTTGCCCTCGGTGATCGTGCCCGTCTTGTCAAGCGCGATCGCCTTCAGCTTGCGCGCCTCTTCGAGGTAGATGCCGCCCTTGACCAGGATGCCGCGACGGGCGGCCGCCGCCAGGCCGCTGACGATGGTCACCGGCGTCGAGATCACCAGCGCGCAGGGGCAGGCGATGACCAGCAGCACCAGCGCCTTGTAGATGGCCTGCATCAAGCTCCAGCCGAGCAGCCACGGGCCGAGCAGCGCAACCGTCAGCGCGATCATGAAGATCGCCGGCGTGTAGACCGCCGCGAAGCGGTCGACGAAGCCCTGCGTCGGCGCGCGCGTCGCCTGCGCTTCCTCGACAGCATGGATGATGCGCGCAAGCGTCGAATTCGACGCCGAAGCCGTGACCTCGAACTCGAAGACTTCCAGCACCCGGCTATTGAAAAGCTTGTCGCCGGGCGCGGGTGGCGCGCCTTCACTGCATCAGCGGATCGGTGCGGTGTACGACTTCGTGCGCAACGAGATCGCCTACGGCTGCAACGAGGCGGATGAGTTGCCGGCCTCGTGGGTGCTGGCTGACGGCTAAGGGCAGTGCAACACCAAGGGGACTAAACCCTGTAAGATATCCCCTCCAGGGGCATAGGATCAAGGCGCTCGGTTATGCACACACATCACTCCGATACACATCAGTCACATCCCGCGATCGTTAAGCGGCTGCGCCGCGCCGGAGGTCATCTGAACAGCATCGTGGAAATGATCGAGCAAGGCCGCTCCTGCCTCGACATCGCACAGCAGCTACAGGCGGTGGAGAAGGCGATTCAGCAGGCGAAGAAGACGCTCATTCAGGACCACCTTGATCACTGCCTGGAGGATGTGGTTGGCCCCTTGGCGCGCGATCAACGCGAGTCCATGGCCGAGTTCAAAGAGATCACCCGATACCTGTGAGCCTTCTATGCCGTCTCTTGCCGAACTGATTCACCAGGGAACCGCGAGCGTCTGACGCCATGCTGCAGATTCTTGCCAACCGCACGTACCGACACCTGTTTCTCGCACAGGTGATCGCGCTCGTCGGTACGGGATTGGCGACGGTGGCGCTCGGGCTGCTGGCATACCAGTTGGCCGGCGCGGATGCGGGAACGGTGCTCGGCACCGCATTCGCGATCAAGATGGTGGCCTACGTCGGTGTGGCGCCGGTCGCAACTGCGCTGGCTGACCGATTCCCTCGCCGCACGATGCTGGTCTGTCTGGATCTGGTACGTGCTGCCGTTGCGCTACTGCTGCCTTTCGTTTCGCAGGCGTGGCAGGTCTATGTCCTGATCTTCGTACTGCAAGCGGCGTCGGCGGCCTTCACGCCCACCTTCCAGGCGACGATCCCCGACGTACTGCCCGATGAGAAGGAATACACCCAGGCGCTCTCGCTTTCGCGCTTGGCCTACGACCTGGAAAGCCTCGTGAGCCCGATGCTGGCGGCGGCGCTTCTAACGGTCGTCAGCTTTCACAACTTGTTCGCCGGCACAGTCGTCGGCTTTCTTGCGTCCGCCGCGCTTGTGGTTTCAGTCGTGCTGCCGAGCCCCAAGGCGAGCGAGCATCGCGGCATCTACGACCGCACGACGCGCGGCCTGCGCATCTACCTCGCGACTCCCCGGTTGCGGGGACTATGGGCCGTGCAGGCCGGCGTAGCAGCGGCCGGTGCCATGGTCTTCGTGAACACCGTGGTGCTGGTGCAGTCCGCTTGGAGCTTGAGCCAAACCCAGGTCGCATTGGCCTTGGCGACATTCGGTGCAGGGTCCATGGTGGCAGCGCTGGCCTTGCCCCGGGCACTGGAGCGCTTACCCGATCGGCCAGTGATGCTCGCAGGTTTAGCCGTGCTGGTGCTGGGCCTGGCCCTTGGGTCGATCGTTCAGGGAATGAATGGCCTGCTGCCGTTGTGGTTCGTGCTCGGCCTTGGATACTCCGCTGCTCAGACGCCTTCGGGTCGGTTGCTGCGCCGCTCTGCGCATCCAGAAGATAGACCGTCGGTGTACGCGGCGCAGTTCGCGCTATCACATGCCTGCTGGCTGGTGTTCTATCCATTGGCCGGGTGGCTTGGGGCAAGAGCGGGGCTTCCCTGGGCCTTCGCAGTGCACTGTGCGGCAGCGATCGTCGCGCTTGTACTGACCCTCAAGCTATGGCCGGCCGATGACCCGGAAGTGCTTGAGCATGAGCACCATGACCTACCGCCAGGTCACGCGCACGCGGATGGCACCGAGCCAAGGACCGCAGGACTGCGCCATACCCACCCCTATGTGGTGGACGACTTGCACCCACGCTGGCCGGGCTTAGAACGATGAACCACCTAGCTGATACATCTAAGAGTAGCGTCCTCGGGCTCATGACGCGGGAGCGCTGGATCGAGGTCGGGCGCATCGTGTTGACGGGAGCCGTCGCACTGCTCTATTGGCGGCAGCTTGTCCCGCTCTACGTCCTGTGGGCAGCGGTCGGCATCGGCCTTTACCCGCTAGTCAAGACCGGGCTGATTGATCTGTTCACCGAACGAAAAATCGGTACCGAAATCTTCGTCACGATTGCAACGCTCGTCGCGGTGTTCGGCGGCGAAACGGTTGCCGGCGCTGTGTTGATGGTCATCATCCTCATTGCCGAGTTCATCGCCGAGTTGAACACTGATCGCGCGCGGGCATCCATCAAGGAACTGATCGGCGCTGTGCCGCAGACGGCACTGGTCCGCGAGGATGGCACGGAGCGCACAGTGCCCATCACCGCGGTCAAGGCCGGGCAAGTCGTTCTCGTGCGTACCGGCGAGAAGATTCCGGTTGACGGCGTGGTGGTCGGCGGCAGCGCTGCAGTGAATCAGGCGCCGATCACTGGCGAAAGCGTGCCCCAGGACAAAACCGAGGGCACGCAAGTCTTCGCCGGAACAATCGTCGAATCCGGTGCGATCGACGTGCGCACGGATAGGGTCGGCGGCGACACGATCTTTTCCCGCATCATTGCCTTGGTCGAGAGCGCCGAGTCCGAAAGAGCACCAGTACAGAAGCTGGCGGACAAGGTGGCGAGCTGGCTGATCCCGGTCGTTCTGATCTTTCTGGTCGGCGTATTCCTCGTCACGCGCGATGTCTCGAAGGTGGTGACGCTGTTGATCTTCACATCGCCGGCAGAGCTTGGCTTGGCGACACCGCTCGTCATGATTGCCGCAATCGCCCGCGCCGCGCGGAGCGGCATTCTGATCAAGGGCGGCCTCTATCTGGAGCTGCTGGCGAAGGCCGACGCGGTGGTCTTTGATAAGACCGGCACGCTGACCGCGAATAAGCCGGAGGTCGTACAGGTTCAGTCCTTTGACCCGACCCTCAATGAGGACGATCTTCTGCGCCTTGCGGCTGCGGCAGACCGACGCTCTGCGCATCCGCTGGCCAAAGCTGTTTTCGAGGGTGCGACGCGCCGAAGCATTCAGGTACCGGAGCCACAGACTTTTGAACAGTTGCAGGCACGCGGCGTCAAGGCGACCGTCGACGGCAAGATCGTACTGGTGGGCAATCCGGCGCTGCTGCTTGAAGCCGGGGTGACGATCGACCAACCTGTCGCAGAGTCCGGCCGCACCCCGGTGCATGTGGCGGTAGACGGCAAGCTTGTCGGTGTCATCTTCATTGCGGACACGTTGAGGCAGGGAGCGCGTGCGGCGATTGCCTCGCTCAAGGAAAGCGGCGTCAAGCGTGTCGTCATGTTGACAGGAGACAACGCCGCAACGGCCAACGCGATCGCGGGCGAACTCGGAGTAGATGACGTTAAAGCCGACCTGATGCCGGAGGGCAAGGTCGTCGCGATCTCAGAACTTCAGAAGCAAGGGCTCAAGGTCGCCATGGTCGGCGATGGCGTCAACGACGCGCCCGCACTGGCGAGCGCAGATGTCGGCATCGCCATGGGCGGCGGCGGTGCCCAAGCAGCCCTTGAGGCCGCAGACATCGCGTTGATGACCGACGACCTGAGCAAGATCGTGGCTGCACGCAGCATTGCACGCCGCTCCTACCGCACCATCCAGGAGAACCTGTGGGTTGGTGTCGGTGTCGTGCATGTGCTGGGAATCACCGCCGCGTTGCTGGGATGGATCGGACCGATTCAGGCCGCCTTCATCCACCTCGGCCCTGACGTCCTGGTGTTCCTGAATTCCGTGAAGCTGTTGCGGGTGAAGATCGCTGGTACGTGACGATGACAATCCAGCAGCCTCCATCCCCGACAGCCACGGTGCACGCTACGCCAGCGAACGCTGTCGTGCGCACATTCGCATGGATGGCGCGACTGGTCCTGGTGTTGCTGCTGGTGGTCGATCAGGTAGGAGCACCGTTGCATGCGCATCACCATGACTTCGGTGTCGATGGTCTGGCCCTCGCCGACGTGCATGCGCACAACGCCGAGGTGCATGACGGGCACACCGTAGACGCTCGGCATATCGAGGATTGTTCGGGAATCGGCGGCGGCCATTCGGTCCTCGCACTTCGCGTTGAGGGCAGGACGTTCGTCGCTTCGTCCGAGAAGTCCGATGGCGACCAGCAGCATGCAGCCTTCGTTGCGCTGCTCATGGCAGTGGCAGCACCGTCGGTCGATATTCGCCGGCAGCCTGACGATTGGCCCCGCCAGGCGGCACCCCTGTACTCCACAGGCGTAGTCCGTCCACAGGTAAGAGCGCCCCCACTCCGCGCTTGACGTCAGTTCCCCATTGACCAGTCAAGGGCCTGCTCGCCGGTTGCGGCGGCGGGCTGGCATTTCCGCGGAGTATTTATGTCTTACCAATCTTCACTTTGGACGCGCACGCTCTGCGCTTCCGCAATCGCGTTCTCTCTCTCGTCGACGGCCTTGGCTGCCGACGAGTTCGCCGTTTCCACCGCGCAGATGCAGGCCCTGGGCGTACAGCTACAGCGCCTGGACAAGCCTGCATCCATTCCGGGCATGACCTATCCAGCCCGCGTCGTGCTGCCTCCCTCGCAGGAATACGTCGTCAGCGCGCCGCTGGCCGGCGTGGTCGATCAATTGCTGATCGGTCAGAACGAAGCCGTCAAGCCGGGGCAGGCCTTGCTCCGCTTGGCCAGCCCGGAATTGGGCGAGCAGCAGCTCAAGCTGATGGAAGCGGCCTCACGCAACCGCTTGGCGCAACGAACCCTGCAACGAGAGAAGCAACTGGCATCCGAAGGTATCGTGCCCGAGCGCCGGGCGCAGGACGCACAGAACGCCGCCGCCGAGGAGCAAGCCCGCGTGCGACAGGCTGAGGCCGCCTTGCGGCTGGCCGGATTGGATGCCGCATCCATACGCCGCGTTGCTGAAGGCAGCGCCATGCAGGATGCGCTAGTCATCCGGGCACGCGCCGGGGGCATCGTGACCGAGCTGAGCATCAAGCCCGGCCAGCGCGTAGCACCCTCCGATCCCTTGGTGCGGGTTGCCGACACCGGCAAGCTGTGGCTCGACATTCAATTGCCGGTGGAGCGTCAGTCGCAGGTGACGGCACGCGGCGGTCAAGTGGGCATCGTAGGTCGGGATGCGAGCGCCGTCACCGCAAGCCTGGGCAGCACGGTCAGCGACAACCAGACCATCGTGCTGCGCGCGCAGGTCACGCGCGGGGCGGCGTTGCTGCGGCCGGGCGAGTTCGTGCAGGCCCAAGTGGCCTTTGCCGGTGGCGGCGAAGGCTGGCCGGTGCCGGTCGCCGCCGTGGCGCGACAGGACGGCAAAGCCTATGTCTTTGTGCGCACCGACAAGGGCTTCGTGGCCACGCCGGTGGAGGTACTGGACAGCGCCGGCCAGGCCCTGCGCATAAAGGGCGCGCTGCGCCCCGGCCAGGAGATCGCCATCACGTCCGTGATCGGCCTGAAAGCAGCCTGGCTCGGCAAGGGCGGCGGCGAGAAGGGTGAATGACATGCTGACCCGTCTCGTTCAATTCGCGCTCGCGCAGCGCTTGTTCGTCCTGCTGGCCGGCGCCTTGTTGGCCGGTGCGGGCTGGTATGCCTTCCGCAACCTGCCGATCGATGCGTTTCCCGACGTAGCGAGCACGCAGGTCAAGATCATCATGAAGGCCCCGGGCATGACGCCCGAGGAGATCGAAACTCGCATCGCCGTACCGATCGAAGTCGAGATGCTGGGCATTCCCAACCAGCGCATCCTGCGCTCGATGTCCAAGTACGGCATCGTCGACATCACGGTCGATTTTGAGGACGCCACCGACATCTATTGGGCACGTCAGCAAGTGGCTGAACGGCTGTCCAACATCAGTGCCGATCTGCCTAGCGGCATCAGCGGTGGCATGGCGCCGATCACGACGCCGCTCGGCGAAATGTTCATGTTCACCGTCGAGTCCAAAGAGATGTCGCTGGAGGAGCGACGTAGCTTGCTCGACTGGGTGATCCGGCCCGCCCTGCGTTCGGTGCCGGGCGTGGCGGATGTCAATGCGCTGGGCGGCAAGGTGCGCACGTTCGAGATCGTTCCCGACCCAGTGAAGCTCGCCGCGGTGGGCCTGTCCACCACGCAGTTGCGGAAAGCCATCGAGGAAAACAACCGCAATGACGGCGCTGGCCGTCTGCGTGAAGGCGATGAAGTGCTGCTGGTGCGCAGCGAAGGCAGCATCAGGACCATGGAGGATCTGCGCGCCATCGTCGTCAAGGCCGAGGGCGGCGCGAGCGTGCGCGTTGCCGACGTTGCCCAGGTGCGCGAGGGCTATCTCACGCGCTACGGCGTGGTGACGCAAAGCGGTAAGGGCGAGGCCGTGGAAGGCCTGGTGCTCGGGTTGGCCGGCGCCAATGCACAGAAAGTTGTGCAAGGCGTGACGCAGAAGCTGGAAGAACTCAAGCCCACCTTGCCCAAGGGCGTCGAGATCAAGGTCTTCTACAACCGCGCCAATCTCGTGGAGACGGCCGTGGGCACCGTGTCTAAGGCGCTGCTGGAGGCGACCGTGCTGGTGCTGGTGCTGCTGGGGGCCTTCCTGGGCAACCTGCGGGCCGCGGTGACGGTGGCTGCGGTGCTGCCACTGTCAGCGCTGGCCACCTTCATCCTGATGCGCTGGTATGGCATGTCGGCCAACCTGATGAGCCTGGGTGGTCTGGCTATCGCGCTGGGCATGCTGGTGGACGGTGCGGTGGTGGTGGTCGAAAACATCGTCCAGCACCTGGCCCATGACGGCAAGGACAAGCTACCGCGCCAGCACGTGGTGTTCCGGGCGGTGCGCGAGGTGGCTGCCCCCGTGGCTGCCGGCATTCTGATCATCGCCGTCGTGTTCCTTCCCTTGATGACGCTGCAAGGTCTGGAAGGCAAGTTCTTCGTGCCCGTGGCGATGACGATCGTGTTCGCGCTCGCCAGTTCGCTCATCCTGTCGCTGACCGTCATTCCCGTGCTGTCGTCCTTCCTGTTCAAGAAGGTGCAGCACGACGATCCCTGGCTGCCGCGCCAGGCACTGCGGCTGTATTCGCCGATCCTGGACTTTGCCCTGCGCCGGCAGACGCTGGTCTTCATCGTGGCTGGCGTCATGCTGGCGCTCGCGGTGGGTGTCTACACCCTGGTGGGCAAGACCTTCATGCCGACCATGGACGAAGGCGACATCATCGTCGGCATCGAGAAGCTGCCCTCGGTGAGCCTGGAGCAGACGGCGGAACTCGACCTCAAGATTCATCAGGCGTTGATGAAGGGCGTGCCCGAGATCACCGGCGTCGTCGCGCGAGCCGGCGCCGACGAGATCGGCCTGGACCCCATGAGCCTGAACCAGACCGACACCTTCCTCGTGCTCAAGCCACGCAGCGAATGGCCCGCAGGCGGCAAGCCGGCGCTGGAAGACAAGATTCGCGGCGTGCTCGACCAGTTGCCGGGCGTGGTCTACAGCTTCACGCAGCCGATCGACATGCGCGTGTCCGAGATGATCATCGGCGTGCGCGGCGACGTGGCGATCAAGATCTTCGGGCCGGACTTGAAAACGCTCAATGACCTCGCCGCCCAGGTCGAAAAGCTGGTCAAGGAAGTGCCCGGCAACCAGGACGTCTACACCGTCGAGAACGATGGCGTGCAGTACCTGCGTGTGGTGGTCGATCGGCTGGCCGCAGGACGCTACGGTCTGTCGGTTGAGGAGGTGCAGGACGCCCTGCGTGTGCAGATCGAGGGTATGCGCGCCGGCACGGTGATCGACGGCAACCGGCGCATCCCGATCGTGGTACGCGGGCCGGACGGCGTGAAGGTGTCACCGGCAGAATTCGCGGCGCTCCACATCACCACGCCTGGCGGACAGAGCGTGGCGCTGGATCAGCTTGCCAGGCTGGAGCGCGAAAGCGGCCCAGTGAAGATCGACCGCGAGATGGGCAGCCGCTATGGCGTGGTGATCGCCAACGTCACCGGGCGCGATCTGGTGGGCTTCGTCGAAGAGGCCAAGGCCAAGATCGCGCAGTCGGTGCAGCTACCCACCGGCTACCGCATTGCCTGGGGTGGGCAGTTCGAGAACCAGCAGCGCGCGGCCGCGCGCTTGGCACTGGTGGTGCCGTTGTCGCTGGGCTTCATCTTCGTGATCCTGTTCTCCACCTTTGGCTCGGTGCGCCAAGCCCTGCTGGTGCTGAGCAATGTTCCCTTCGCGCTGGTGGGCGGCATCATGGGGCTGTGGTTGACGGGCGAGTACCTGTCCGTGCCGGCCTCGGTGGGTTTCATTGCCCTGCTGGGCATCGCCGTGCTCAACGGCGTGGTGCTGGTGAGTTACTTCAATCAGTTGCATGCCGAAGGCCTGCCGCTCGTCGAGTGCGTCACCCAGGGCGCGAGAAGGCGCTTGCGGCCGGTGCTGATGACCGCATCGATCACCGCTTTCGGGTTGATACCACTGTTGTTCGCCACCGGCCCAGGCTCGGAAATCCAGCGCCCGTTGGCCATCGTTGTCATCGGCGGACTGATCACGGCCACCGCCCTGACGCTGATCCTACTGCCCATCCTTTACCTGAGATTCGCACACGCCAAGCCGTCGGCGGCCCCGGAGGTGAGTCATGCCTAAGTCCTGCTTGACCTTGATTCTTGATCCGCAGATTGAGGAGAAGCTGCTCGACCTGCTGCTCGAAGTCGCAGGTGATGAACTCTTCGTCAGCACGCCGGCGTTCAGCCACGGCACAACCCACGGGCGGCTGTCGGAAGAGGAAAAAGTGATGGGGCGCAGCCACGCGGTCCGGGTGCAGATCCTGGTCACCGAGGAACGGCAGGAGCAACTCCTGCAACTGCTGCGAGAACGTTTTGCCGGCACCGGATTGCGTTACTGGGCAACACCGTTGTCGATCGATGGAGAGATTGCATGAAGTCTTGGATCATGATGACCTTGGGGTGGGCGCTGGTGCTGCCGCTGCAGGTGGTTGCGCAGCCCGCCACTCCGTCCGACCTACCTCCTGCCGAACTTGCACGTGCGGCCATCGAGCAGGAGCCTTCCGTGGTGAAAGCCCGGTATGCGCTGGAAGCAGCAGGCCATGCGGGGCGCAGGATCGCTGCATCACCCTACGAGTGGTCTGTAGGAGTCGACGGCCAGAGACGCCGCTACGACACAGGTGGCAATTCCAACGAATGGACCGCCAGGATCGAGCGGCCGATCCGAATTGGCGGCAAAGCCGAACTCGACCAAGGCCTGGGCGACGCTACCGAGCGGATAGCTCGTGTCGAGTTGGCGCAAGCGCGGCATGAAGCGGCGCGTGCATTGGCTGACTTGTGGATCGACTGGCTGGCAACTATCCAAGCGCGAGAACTGGCCAAAGAGCAACTCGGCTTCGCCGAATCGAGCGCGTCAGCAGTCGCCGGGCGCCGCAAGGCCGGCGATGCGTCGCTTCTGGATCTCAACGCTGCGCAAGCGGACGCAGCCGAAGCGCGCCGACAGTTCGATGCCGTGCAGGCACAGGAGGCCAAGGCGATCCTTCGCCTGCGCGCACGTTTTCCGTCCCTGGTGATGGAGCCGCGGTCCTTAAGCGAGCCCGTGGAACTAGACATGGAGGAGGTGCAGTGGCGCGAACGGGTCCTGGCCGAGAGCGAAACGCTGCGGATCATGCAGGAATCGCTGAAGCGGGCCGAACTGACGGCCGATCGGGCACGGGCCGATCGGATTCCTGATCCCACGGTTGGCATTTACACGGCCTCGGAGGCTCGTCGCAGTGAACGCATCGTCGGTGTCAGCGTGAGCATCCCGCTCGGAGGGACCTATCGCAGGGAGACCATGCAAGAGGCGCTCAAGCAGGTAGACGTGACGCGGGCTGAACTGGAGCGCCAGCGCAAGGAAGTCGACCTGGCGATTGCGGAAACCATCAACGATGCCCGCACTGCACTGCGGCGATGGAGGTTGGCCGAGCAGTCCGCACAGATGGCCCGCGAGAACGCCAGGCTCGGCCAGCGTGGCTATGCCCTCGGCGAGGGGGATCTGCAATCGCTGCTGCTGCTACGTCGGCAATCCGTTGATGCTGTCGGCGCATCGCTTTCATCCCGCATCGAAGCGTTGAAGGCGCGCAATCGACTGCTGGTCGATGCCCATTTGATTTGGGGGTTAGCCGATGAGTAAGGCTGCGCCGCTGCGCCGCGTGCCATCTTGAACGATCAAGCTGCTTTAAGTGGCTTGAAGTGGACCTGCCGGGAATTCAATCCCGGCCCTGAAACCGGAAGCGTGAAATGCAAGGTGGAACCGTAAGACCGTTCAGGAGCGCATTCATGTTGGTCCTTCGTGCTGCAAGCAGCGGCCTCATGACGGAGAGAACATGGACCTGCGTCACATCCGGGCCTTCATTGCAGTGGCCGAGGAGTTGCACTTCGGCCGCGCGGCGAAGCGCCTGCATATCGAGCAATCACCCCTATCCCGCACGATCCGCAAGCTGGAGGCCGACTTGGGAGTGACCCTGCTCCAGCGCACGCCGCGCGGTGCCAGCCTAACCTGGGCCGGGCGCGCCTTTCTGCAGGATGCCCGCCGCGTCATACTGGCCGTCGAGCACGCCGAAGCCAGAGCACGCGCGGCGGCCGAGGGGTATCAGGACACGCTGCGCATTGCGCTGGCGGGCGACATCGGACGGGTTCGACTGTCGACGTTGCTCGCACTGTGCCGACAGGAAGCTCCGCAAGTGAACATCCGGCTGTCAGAGGTGCCACTCGCTCAATTGGTGCATGGACTGAGCACGGACCTGTTCGATGCCGGCCTTGCGATGATCGATGACGTGGACGCTGGGATTGTTGCGGCACCGTTGTGGGAAGACCCGTTGGTGGTCGCTCTTCCTGCGCGACATCCGCTACTGGTCTTCAAGGAGGTGCCCCTGGAAGAAGTGGTGAGCTATCCGCTGGTGCTGTGCGATCCACAGGTTTGCGAAGGCTGCAGCCGACAGCGCGAACGGCTGTTCCGATCAGTCGAGGCTCGGCCGATAGTGGCTGAATATGTCACTACTCATGGCCTGATGTTGGCGCTGGTGGCCGCGGGCTACGGAATCGGCTTTTCGAGCGCTGCACACGTTGCTGATTGCCAGCATGCCGACGTGGTGGCTCGACCGCTGGCCGATCGGGTGGCATCTCTGACCACCTATCTGCTGCGGCTAGAAGGAGAGATGAGGGACGCACTGAGGCAATTCATCGACCGTGCTCAGCGTGCGGCGCCACCGTCAGGCGCCTGATAGACGGTCGGTTTAATGACCGCCTATCGGAGGGCGTGATTCTTTTTCGGTCTTACGTCTGACCCAAATTGCATCGCGGCAAGCGGCTGCGCACCTGCTCTTTGTGAACAGCCAAATATGCCAATCTGTTGCTGATGCGTGACTCACCATTCGCTGCCAGAAAAATCAGTGAGGTGACACGGAAGGCATGTGCACCTGCCGGCTGCAAATCGGCTCGGAGCAGTGACACATTGGCTCTTTACCCCTCGATGACTTCGGGCAAAAACTTTGTCGAAGGTTTCCGGGTAGAGCGCAGGCCACTCGTGCTCTGTTGATGCATGGAGGCGCACGACCTTTCAGGCTGTTTCTCCAGGTAACGGAGTATTTCCACGGGGCATTATGGCGGAGGACTACGGCGCGTCGCAAGGTGTGATCGACCAATTTTGATCGGCTGTATCACCGACGGGCAACATCCTCTCCAACGATGAAGGCCCCGCGCTTCATCCGGATTTCTTGGGCGATCGCCGCACCCATGGGGGCGCGCGTCTGCCGGAGTTCAATCCGACGATGGGAAGCGCGCGATATGCCGAAATCGAGCTGCCTTGCATTTGGCACCAAGACGTATTACCGACCGATCGAGGTGGCGATCCGTTGGGCGGGCCTCTTGCGTTTTGAGTTGCGGATCCTGGAAGCGCTAGGCTCGCGCGCTATTCCCGATATGAGCGACTTCCCGCGCTGGCCGATGCTGCGGCTGTTCGCGGAGCGCATCTTCGATGCGCTGGCGCACGATGAACTGCCCTTCGGCAAGGCTGGCATCGCACATGAATCGCAGCGACTGGCACTCGATGACCCTGACTTGATCGTGCGTCACGTCGATCTGAGGGCATGGATGTCGTACTACTACCCCGGCGAGCGGCCGCAGTTCCTGTTCGACGAGATCGAGCGCGAGCTGCATCCGGCGGTGAACCTGGCAACGCTGAACGTGCTGCTGGCCGATCGCGAAGCGTCCAAAGTGCAGCTCGCAGAACTCGTACAACTGCATGCGGCATTGCGGGCTCAGTATGAAGCGTTGGCGAAGGAGCACGCCGTCCGCATAGCCGAGAGCGGCGGCGAACGTGAGCTTGGACTGCGCAGCGAATCAACATATCTGAACATCATCGGCGGTCTGCTGACTTTGCTGTTAGGCAAGTCACCCGCGGGCAAGTCCTATTCATCCTTCCAGAACATGGACGCCGTGGTCAGTGCGTTGTTGGCCCACCATGAAGGACGGCCCGGCATCAGCGAGCGCACGCTGTGGAGCAAGCTCGCCCA
>VFQN01000523.1_pt1 | contig 70905 bp, 56 predicted proteins | sample 3512371 | NCBI WGS metagenome assembly VFQN01 (sample SAMN10412370, study PRJNA504923) | tailings metagenome | isolation source: Replicate 2 from Balatoc abandoned mine | place: Philippines: Itogon, Benguet | collected 2017-08-28 | reverse complement strand
CATCCCATCACATTCCGCGACGGGTCCGGAAGAGGTACTCCGTCGATCGGATACGGAAGCTCCGGCATGTCCGTTCCGTCGACGGATGCCGATTCGGTTCGGGCATGGGTTGTGCCCAGAGATGCAGCTGCAGGCCTCTCCAGCCCCTCAATCTGCCCTCCGCGATCGAGCCGGCATGCCGGAGCCCAGAGCGGCGTCGAGCTTGTCGAGAACGGCCAACGCACGCTTGCGGTCGCCGCGCGATGCGAGCAGCCGGAACCGGGCTTCGGCGTCGAATTCGGTCAACGCGATCGAAGACCACTCCTCGATGAGCTTGTTCAGGCTGATCCCCCGTCGTGCCGCGAGCAGCTTGAGCCGCTCGTGCTTAGCGTCCGGGATTCGGATGGTCATTGTTGCCATGTTTCACCTCTTCAATTTCAGGAATTCTTTCGGTCGCAAGACCTCGACGCCGGGGAACCGGAGTTCCCCGCGGAAATCGACCACGTTGTGGGTGACGACCGTGCCAGCACCTGCAGCGACGGCGAGCTCCACCACGTGGTTGTCCCCCTCGTCCGGCAGGTTGGGCCGCCAGAGGAAGAACACCTCGCACCAACGACATGCCGAGAGGAAGCCCTCGAACAGCGCCAACCGGTCCTCAGCGGTCACCGGGCAATCGTCGAAACCGCCAGGGCGCTCGAACAGATCCAGGAACTCCAGGAAGAGCTTCTGCCCCATCACCGGCTCGATCGCGCCTTCGACCGCCAATCGAAGCACTTGGCGCGAGGCACCATCCGCACTCCGCAGCGCGGCAACGAAGACGCTGGTGTCCACGACGACCAGTTTCATCAGACGGGGCGATGATAGCATGGGTGCTGTCGCGACGACAAGCCCTTGGACCGCCCTCGGCAGCCGGCGTGCAGTCAGCACGCGGTTGTCATGATACCCCTTGTCCCCAACCACGTCCTCCACCGGCTTGGCAGAGCCACTGGCCGCGAGGTTGTCTTCAGCGGCCTCCACCGTCTCCTCCACGGTGCCGGTGTCGGCGCGATCCGCGTGCTTCACCTCCGCCGCGACGATCGCCTCGGCCTCCAAATCCACCGCGTGTTCCGCCTTGTAGGCCAGATGCGTGCGGCCGTCCTTCATCTTGGCGGCGAGACCGTTTCGAAGGATCAACTGGAGCTCGCGCTTCAAGGTCTGGCCGACCTGCTGCGCGAGCATGAGAAGCCTGCCATGGCGCCGGTCCTGGCGAAACCCCCGACGGAGTCGACTCCGCGGGCGCGGCGTCCGCGTCAGGCCCTGGATGACTCGCGGCTTCCCACGGTGGAGACGGTGCTGGAGCCGGAGGAGGTGAAAGCCGACCCGCAGGGTTGGAGGCTGGTGAGCGAGCAGCGCACCACCCAACTCGATTACGAACCCCGCAGGCTCTATCGGCACGTGAATCGGATGCCGCCCAGCTTGTCTCCTTGTCGCCCAACGGCATCCCCGCTATCACCTCGGAATGCACCGCCCAGCCGCCCGCCCCTGCCCGCCGCCCACGGGCTTCACCCTCATCGAATTGCTGGTGGTCATCGCCATCATCGCGATCCTCGCCAGCATGCTCCTCCCGGCCCTCGCCAAGGCCAAGGAGAAGGCCAAATCCACCGCCTGCATCAACAACCTCCGCCAGATGGCCGTCGCCCAGAAGGTCTACAGCGATGACTTTGACGGCCGCTTCGCCTTCACCTTCCAGGTCCGCGGCGACAACGTCCTCCGCAAAGGCTGGTTCAACTTCCTCCAGCCCTACCAGCAAACCACCAACCTGCTCCTCTGCCCCAACAAAACCCGGAAATTCAAGGAGACCGTCGCCCTCTACCCCAGCGATCAACAGGACAAGGCCGTGTCCAACTTCGCCATGAACTTCCGCCTCGGCGGCTGCGACTGGCCCAACGTCTGGGACGTCCGCGACTGGGGCCCGGTCAAGGACTCCGCCATCCGCAACCCCGCCGCCACCGTCCATATCACCGACGGCGGCACCCGCCCCACCCGCACCACCGACCGCTTCAAGTGCGTCACCACCGCCTCCCCCGAGAAACCCGGGTGCTGGATCGTCCATGACCCCGCCAACGACGCCCCCTGCTCAGGTTGCGTCACCGCGCCCGGCGACCCCAACTGGGGAGGTCCACACCTCCGACACAACCAGCGCAGCAACGTCCTCTTCGCCGATTCCCACGTCGAAGCCAAACGCGCCTCCGATTGGTACTGGTCCGGCACCCCCTGGCTTCGCCCCGACCTCGGCGGCAACGCCGAGTAGCCCCCGATCAGGTCCCATCCGCCGCCACCCCGCTTGAGCACGCCCCTCCCCGGGCTACCTTCCCACTGCCGACGCCGCCACGCCGCCCCTGACATGAACGAGCCGTTCCACCGTCCCCGCCCCTCCACCGCCCACACCCTCGCCTTCGCAATGGTCGTGGCCTCGTCGGTCGTCCTCCCCACCGCCGCCCGCGCGGCCGAGCCGGCCGTCGATTTCAACTTCGACATCCGCCCCCTCCTGTCCGACCGGTGCTTCGCCTGCCACGGCCCCGACGACAGCGCCCGCAAGGGCGGACTTGCCCTGCACACCCGGGAGGCCGCAACCCAGGGGGGCAAGTCCGGGGAGCCCGCCATCAAACCCGGCGCCCCCGACGCCTCCGAACTGCTTCGGCGCATCACCACCCAGGACCCCGACGACCTGATGCCGCCGCCGGACTCCAAGCTGCCGGCGTTGACCCCCCGCGAAATCGACACCATCCGCCGATGGATCGCCCAGGGCGCACCCTTCAAGGAACACTGGGCCTTCATCCCCCCCACGAAACCCGCCCCGCCCGAACCCGGCCATCCCATCGACGCCTTCATCAACCACCGCCTCCAGGCCGAAAAGCTCGACCCCCAGCCCGAGGCCGGCCGCGAGACGCTTATCCGCCGCCTTTCCCTGGACCTCACCGGCCTGCCACCAACCCCCGCCGAGATCGACGCCTTCCTCAGCGACGCCTCGCCCCGCGCCTACGAGAACCTCGTCGACCGCCTTCTCGCCTCACCCCACTACGGGGAACGCATGGCCCAGGAATGGATGGACCTGGCCCGCTTCGCCGACACCTACGGCTACCAGGCCGATGTGGACCACGACCTGTCCCCGTGGCGCGACTGGGTCATCCGCGCCTTCAACACCAACCTGCCCTGGGACCAGTTCATCACCTGGCAACTCGCCGGCGACCTCCTCCCCGAACCGGACCAGGACCAGGTCCTCGCCACCGCCTTCAACCGACTCCACCGCCAGACCAACGAGGGCGGCAGCATCGAGGAGGAGTTCCGCATCGAATACGTCGCCGATCGCGTCCACACCATGGGCACCGCCTTCCTTGGCCTCACCCTCGAGTGCGCCCGCTGCCACGACCACAAATACGACCCGATCTCCACGCGCGATTACTACGCCCTCGCCGGCTTCTTCAATTCCATCGACGAATCCGGTCTCTACTCCCACTTCACCCGCGCCACCCCGACCCCCGTCCTCCTCCTCTGGCGGGACGGCGAAAAAGCCCGCCACACCGCCGCGGTCGCCGAAATCCACCGACTCGAAGGCGCCCTCCGGCAACTCCGCGACGCCGTCCCCACCAACCGCCTCCCCTCCCACCCCCCTCTCCCCACCCCGCCCAAGCCGGTCGCCCATCTCGCCTTCGAAACCATCGCCGCCAACCGCACCCCGGACTCGGTCACCACCAACACCGCCCCCCTCGCCGACAACCCGGTGCTGGGACCTGGCATCGTCGGCCAGGCCATGCGCTTCAGCGGCGACAACTCCGCCACCATCCCCCACGCAGGCCGCTTCGGCCGCACCGACCCCTTCTCCTTCGCGCTCTGGCTCAAACCGACCGAAAAACAAAGCCGCGCCGTGGTCTTCCACGCCTCCGTCGCCTGGACCGACTCCGGCAGCCGCGGGTACGAAATGGTGCTCGACGAAGCCCGCCCTTCCTTCGCTCTCATCCACTTCTGGCCCGGCAACGCCATCGCCGTCCGCGCGCGCCAACCCCTCCCCGAAGGCCAATGGTCCCACCTCGTCGTCACCTATGACGGCTCCAGCCGCGCCTCGGGCATCCGCCTCTATCACAACGGCGAACCGCTCGATCTCGAGGTCGTCCGCGACAACCTCTACAAGGAGGCCCTCCACCGCGCCGATTGGGGCGATTCCGACGCCGGCGGGGTTCCCCTCAAGCTGGCCGGACGCTTCCGCGACAACGGCTTCAAGAACGGCCTCATCGACGAGTTCCAGGTCTTCGACACCGAACTGACCTCCCTCGAGGCCGTCGCCCTCTCCCGCGCCACCGAGGCCGGCCGCAACCTCCCGCTACCCCCGTCCCTCGCCCGCCTCGGCCCCCTCTGGCACCGCGACCACCAGCTCGCCCGCCTCAACCCCGACTTCCGCTCCACCCTCGCGGCCCTCCGCGAAGCACGGGTCGCCGAAAACAACCTCGTCAACCCCGTCCGCGAAATCATGGTGATGCGGGAACTCCCGAACCGCCGGCCCTCCCACGTGCTGCGCCGTGGCGCCTACGACGCCCCGGGCGAGGTGGTGGAGCCCGGCGTCCCCACCCGCATCGCACCGTTCCCCGGCGACCTCCCCCCCAACCGCCTCGGCCTCGCCCGCTGGATCACTGACCCCAACCACCCCCTCACCGCCCGCGTCGCCGTCAACCGCGTCTGGAAGCTCCACTTCGGCCGCGGCCTCGTTCCCACCTCCTGGGACTTCGGCGCCCAGGGCCAGCTCCCCAGCCACCCCGAGCTGCTCGACTGGCTCGCCCGCTCCTTCATCGAATCCGGCTGGGACCGAAAGGCGCTCCACAAACGGATCGTCACCTCCCAGGCCTACCGCCGCGCCTCCAGCGCCCCCGCCGAATCCCTCGCCCGCGACCCCGACAACGCCCTCCTCGCGCGCGGCCCCAGGCATCGCCTCGACGCCGAACAGATCCGCGACAGCGCCCTCGCCGCCAGTGGGCTCCTCGTCCGCACCATCGGCGGGCCCAGCGTCAAACCGTACCAGCCGCCGGGGGTCTGGGAGGACGCCGGCACCGGCAAATCCTATTCCCAGGACAAGGGCGAAAAGCTCTACCGCCGCAGCCTCTACACCTTCTGGCGCCGCACCGCCCCCCCGCCGTCCATGCTCACCTTCGATGCCACCTCCCGCGAGGTCTGCACCGCCAAGCGCGAGGTCACCACCACCCCCCTCCAGGCCCTCGTCCTCCTCAACGACCCCCAGTTCGTCGAAGCCGCCCGCGTGCTCGCCGAACAGGCCGTCGCCTCCCACCCCGACTCCCAGGACCTCCGCCTCCAGGCCGTCTTCCGCCGACTCACCGGCCGCAGCCCGGAGCCCCGCGAACAGGCGGTCCTCCGCCGCCTCATCCAGGAACAGCGCGACCACTTCGCCGCCCACCCCGAGGACGCCGCCCGCTTCCTTGCCATCGGCGAGAAACCCCGCAACGAAACCCTGCCCGCCGTGGAGGTGGCCGCCACCGCCGCCCTCGCCAACACCCTGCTCAACCATGACGAGTTCGTCATGGTCCGCTGAACCGACGCACCCCGATCCCCCCTTCCCATCCTCATGAATCCGTCCTGCTCCGGTCCCGCCCCGATCCTCGACTGCTCCCGCCGCGAGTTCCTCAGCCGCTTCGGCATGGGCCTCGGCGGCATCGCCCTCGCCCACCTCCTGGATCCCGCACGCGCCCTCGCCGCCACATCCCCGACCACCACCGCCGCCGCCGCCGCGGCTGCCGACACCGGCATCCTCGGCCGCGCCTTCCACCACGCGCCCAAGGCCAAACGGGTCATCTACCTCTTCATGGCCGGCGGGCCGTCCCAACTGGAGACCTTCGACCACAAACCCCTGCTGAACGAACGCAACGGCCAGGAACTGCCCGCCTCCGTCCGCATGGGCCAGCGCCTCACCGGCATGTCCGGCAACCAGGCCTCCCTCCCCATGGCGGGCTCCATCTTCAAGTTCGCGCAGCACGGCCAGTCCGGCGCCTGGATCAGCGAATTGCTCCCCCATACCGCCAAACTCGCCGACGAATTGTGCATCGTCCGCTCGATGTACACCGAGGCCATCAACCACGACCCCGCGATCACCTTCCTCCAAACCGGCTCCCAGATCTCCGGCCGCCCCAGCATCGGCGCCTGGGTCCATTACGGCCTCGGCAGTGACAACGAAAACCTCCCCGCCTTCGTCGTCCTCGTCACCCGCGGCAAGGTCGATCAACCCCTCTACTCCCGCCTCTGGGGCTCCGGCTTCCTCCCCGCCCGCCATCAGGGCGTCCAGTTCCGCGCCGGCAGGGAAGCGGTCCTCTTCCTCAACAACCCCGACGGCATCCGGCCCGACAACCGCCGCCTCATGCTCGATCGCCTCCGCGATCTCCACACCCTCGCCGCCGAACGCCACGGCGACGCCGAGATCGACGCCCGCATCGCCCAATACGAAATGGCCTACCGCATGCAGACCAGCGTGCCCGAAGCCACCGACATCTCCGGCGAACCCGACAGCGTCTACGACCTCTACGGACCCGACGCCCGCAAACCCGGCACCTTCGCCGCCAATTGCATCCTCGCCCGGCGCCTCGCCGAACGCGGGGTCAAGTTCATCCAGCTCTACCACCAGGGCTGGGACCAGCACGGCGGCCTCCCCAACGGCATCCGCCAACAGTGCCGCGAAACCGACCAGCCCACCCACGCCCTCCTCACCGATCTCCGCCAACGCGGACTGCTCGATGACACCCTCGTCGTCTGGGGCGGCGAATTCGGCCGAACCAACTATTCCCAGGGCAAACTGACCGCCAACGACTACGGCCGCGATCATCACCCCCGCTGCTTCTCCGTCTGGCTCGCCGGCGGCGGCGCCAAACCCGGCGTCGTCCACGGTTCCACCGACGAATTCGGCTACAACGTCGCGGAGGACGGCGTCCACGTTCACGACCTCCACGCCACCATGCTCCACCTGCTCGGCGTGGACCACGAACGCCTCACCTACTTCTTCCAGGGCCGCCGCTTCCGCCTCACCGACGTCCACGGCAAGGTCGTCCGCCCCCTGCTCGCCTGAACGCCTGATCCGCCCGCCGCCTCCCCTCCCCCCAGCCAGCCAGCCGAGGGCCTGCCGCCGCCGCCCCGCCTACCGCTCCACCATCCGGTAGAACCGCCGCGGACCACCCCCCTGGTCGACGTGATCGAAATACCCGTCGACCGGCACCGAGTTCGTCTTCAAGGGCGCCCAGGCCCGAAGATCCGCCGAGCCTTCCAACACATACTGCACCCCGGTCACGCCCCGGCACCGCACGACGAAACCGTTCGGCGGCACCAACCCCAGCGGCTCCAGCCGCGGCCGCTCCGCCACCATCGACTCCGCCTCCACACGGTAGTTGTCGAACACCATGTAGTTGTCGCCCGCGCTCCCGGGAGTCCGAATCACCCACACGGCGTCCACATCCCCGAAGTCCAACACCGCCGCCTTCGTCGTGATCGCCAGGTTCGTGACCAACCCCACCCCGTTCAAAGACGCCGACCAGCGGTTCGTCGAGAAATCCATCCGGATCTCCAGGAGATACGGCACCGAATTGGTGAACCCCCGCCCCGTGGCCACAAAACGTCCGTCGTCCAGCAGGTAGTTGATGCCCAGCGAGTCGTTGTCGAAATCCACCGAGAACAACCGGTCCCCGCGCACGTTGTACACACTCCACCGGAAGTCATCGCGGTTCGCCCGCGCCGACGAGTCCTCGATCGACATCATCACGGTGAACCGCACCTGCGGCGGATTCGTCGGCCCCGGCAGGTAATTCACCGGACGCCACACGTTCAGGTACTCGCCGTTGTTCGTCGGGGCCACGAAACCAATGAACGCGTGCTGACCCTCGCCCGCGAAGAAATCCGTCACCAACCCGTTCCCCCCGGATCCGTCCCCCACCCACCCCCCCTGCCCGATCAACGTCAGGGTGTCGTCAAATCCCTCCGACTTCTCGAACCGGGTCTCGTACAAAACCCGTGAGGCGGCCCCAACCCCGACCGCTCCCAGCAGCCAGCAGGCCACCACCCAACCCCATCTCCGCCATCGCGCACATCGCATCATCGGATTCAAAACCATGGTCCCTCCGGTTCAAGCCGCCTTATCCCCCATCCCGCCAACGCAAAACCGGGTCGTCCACGAGACCTCGGACCGACCTCCGTGAACTCCCCGGTCTTCGTCACCCCGCATGGCGGAAATCCATTCCGAACTCCACCCGTTCAGTTCTGCTGCGTCCGCCCCGAGCCGCCGCGCCCGCCGGAAGGACTCGGCCCCGCCGGCGCCGGCGCCGCAACACTGGGACGCGGCGCGGCCGGTGCGCTCATCCGCGGCGCGGGCGCTGAATAACTCGGACGCGGCGCCGCCGGCACGCGCATCGCCGGTGCCGGGCTCGAATACGAGGTCCTCGGCGTCACCGCCGGAACCCGCGCCGCAGGGGCCGCCACCGAGGAACCCGGCCGAACCAACCCTCCCGAAGGAACCGAATACCCCGGCCGAACCGGCGCCGCCGCCGGCGCACGCATCGGTGCCGGCGAATAACCGCCCCCAACTCCCCCGCGCGACGGATCCACCTTCGGCGCTGTCTGCGGCACCGCCATCCGCGGCGTCGTCGATCCCCGATACACCGGCGCATACCCGCCGGCCACGGGCGCGGTCGGCGCAGTCGGCGCCGAAGGCGCCACCACCCCGCCCCGCCCTTCATACGCGGACTTCGGAGTGATCGCGGGTGTCGCACCCCGGGGCGCCGGCACACTGCCACGAGGCAGATACCGCGACGGATCCGCCAACGGCACCGGCGTGGTCTGACGCGTCGGCCCTAGTGCCGTGCCCGGCGACGGCGCCCCCACGCTGCCCGCAGAACCGGTGTACGGGGCCGCCGACCTGCTCTGCGGCACCCCCGCACGGCCTTCCACCGCCTTCGGCACCGACCCCACCGCGTTCCGAACCGACGGCCGAGCCGCCGCAGGATTCGCAATCGAGCCAGGTGTCGGCCGCAGGGACGAGGGAGTCGACGCGTTCGGAACCCCCACGGCGGAGGGTTGGCTCCGGCCAGGAATCCCCCGTGAATCCACCGCCTTCGGCGTCGAAACCCCTGGCGTGCCCGCCATCCGCGGCCCGGGCGCAGCCCTCCCGGCCGGCACCGTCGCCGCCGGGCCCGCTCCACCCGCCGTGCCTCGCGAGGGCACGCCGCTCACCAATCCCGCGGACGCCACACTGGGCCGCGCCTCTGCCCGCAACGCTGTCGGCTTGCCGCCCACTTCCGAGACCGGCGTCGGCCGGTACACCACCAAACCGTCCCGCCCGCGCTCGATCCGATCCACCCGCACCGGACTGTCCACGTTGTCCGGCAACGGCTCGACCCGCGCCTTGGGAATCTCGGAACGCGTCCTCGACGCCACGGTCTCGTAACCCACGCCGTTGTTGATGATCGTGTTGTTGTTCCCGTTGATGACGTTGTTCACCACGGTCGAGTTGTTGTACACGGCGGTCACCCGGTCATGCCTCAGGGCGTGGTGAGACACGTTCCGGTGACAGAAATTCCCGTACGAAACAAAGGTGTACCAGCTGGGCGCGAGCCCGAATCCGAAACTCAACGACACCTGCCGGCCGTACCAAGTGAGCCCCAATCCCGGCGACCACCCGCACGGCGGCGGCAACGGCGCCCAGCCGACGTACCCCCCATGGCTCCGCCACGTCACCCAACTGGGCCCCCACACCGTCCCTGGCACCCAGCACCACCCCAGCCCCGGGTACGTGCACCACCGACCATAGTGAAACGGCGCCCAACCCCACGAATACTCCGAAGACCAGTACCAGCCCCAGTCCGACCAAACCCAGCGCCCCCCATGCCGATACGGTTGCCAACCCGAATTCACCACCACCACGCTCGGCTGCCAGATCCACCCATACGACGGCACCTGGTACCAGGAGCCATACGGCGACAGGGATTCGTAAAACGGCTGAACCTCGGCCGGCGCATCCGCCGGAACCGCTGTCCCCGCCTGCGGCAACGGCGCGGGACCCGCAGCCTGACCAGCCACTGCCGTCCCTGGCGCGGGCGGCATCCCGGTTCCGTTGTCCGCGTACCCATTCGCCAACCCGTTCGCCGTCCCTTCAGCGCCGGCCACGCCCGCCTCCGCCCCCTGCCCGAGCGCCGCCTTCAGATCCTCCACCACCGCCACCAGGTTGGTTTGCAGCACCGCCATATCCACCTGCTGCTGACGAAGTTCCGCCCCGCGCCGCATCATCGCCGCCACCACCCCGTCCGGCACCCCGATGTCCCGCAGGTACAGGACGTCGTCCAAGCTGAGTTCGTAAGGAATGGTCGACCGCTCCACAAACGCCCGGGCCACTTCTTCACCGGCCCCAGCCTCCACCAATTCAATCACCTTGGTGATCTCCTCGGGATAGGTCCGCGCGGTCCGCGCCGATCGAAGCTGCGGCGGATCCGTCAGCTCCGGCAATTCCACGACCTCCGACTCCGCATTCGTCGCAACCGTTTCCACCGCAGCGACAACCGAATCGGCCGGCGCGTTGGTCGCCGCGTCCGCCCCCGTGTTCTTCGGCTCCACGCATCCGCCCGTCAGCACGGTCATGACCGCCACCAGCCAAGTCGCGGTCCGATTTAACGGGGTTTTCATAGCTTCCCTACGGTTGTAGTCCTTTTTCCGGCCCAGGCAACTGCCGATTTCTCAGCAAGTGTCTCCAAGCCTGCTCGTGAGACTCACCCCACCCCGCGCCTATTCACCACCCCATCCACAGGCCCGGCTCGCGACTGGCTCCAATCCCGGTCTCCCCGTACAATCGCCCGCGTGCCGCCATCACCCAGCGCCGCCTACCTCGAACGCTGCCGCGAACTGACCGACATCGTTGCCGCCCAGGCTGAAACGATCTCCAGGGTCGCCGACCTCTTCGCCACCACCATTCTCCAGGGGCGCATGGTCCATTTGTTCGGGTCCGGCCATAGCCGCATTCTCGTGGAGGAAATGTGGCCCCGCTACGGCTCGTTCCCAGGCTTCAACCCCATCGTCGAGCTGTCCCTGAGCTTCCATAACCTCGTGGTCGGCGCCAACGGCCAGCGCCAGGCCATGTTCCTCGAGAACGTCCACGGCCTCGCCGCCCGAATCCTTCGCAACTTCGACCTCCGCCCCCAGGATTCCGCGCTGGTGGTCTCGTCCAGCGGCTGCAACGTCGTCCCCATCGAAATGGCCGAGGAGTTCCAGCGCCGAAATGTCCCGGTGGTGGCCATCATCTCCCGTCGCCATTCCGACGCGAGCACGTCCTCCCGGCCCGACGGACGCAAACTCCAGGACTTCGCCACCTGGGTGCTCGACACCGGTGCACCCGTCGGCGACGCCATGGTCTCCGTCCCCGGTCTGGACACCCCGGTGGCCCCGGGCTCCACCGTCGGCGGTTGCATGCTGATCAACTGCCTGAAGGCCGAGGTCGCCCACCGCCTCACCGCCGCCGGCCAACCCCCAAAGGTCCTCACCGCCGGCGCCATCGTCGGCAAAACCCGCGCCACCGATTTGTTCGAGGCGGCCTATGACGAACACGCCCGCCGCCTCGCTCTTCTTTACCAGGACCTCGGCCGCACCCCGGCCACCCCACCCCCCGGTATCTGACCTGACCTGACCCTGACCTGACGTCACGCCACCCCCGGGATTGCCCGCCACCCCGCCGTCCCCCACGCTCAACCCCGCAACCACCCACCCATGCCCCCGAGCCGCCCAACCTCCCAGGTCCTTCTCGTCGAATGCTCCGATCGCCCAGGCCTGGTCCATGGCATCACCGGCGTCCTCTTCCGCCACGGGGTCAACGTCGTCGGCAACCAGGAATTCGTCGACCGCCCGACCTCCCGGTTCTTCATGCGAACCGAGTTCGACGGCACCATCGACGCCGCCCGCATCGCCTCCGAAATCCGCGATCTGCTCCCCCCGGACGCCCAGATCCAACTGTCCCGCCTCGAACCCAAACGCGTCGTCGTCCTCGCCACCCGCGAACACCATTGCCTGGCGGACATCCTCATCCGCCACGCCTTCGCCGAACTGAATGCCCAACTCCTCGCGGTCATCAGCAACCACGACACCCTCGCACCCCTGGTCCGCCGCTTCGACCTCCCCTTCCACCACATCCCCCACGACGGCCTCTCCCGCGATCAGCACGAAGCCCGCCTCCTCGATGCCATTCTCCCCTACCGCCCGGACTTCGTCGTGCTCGCCAAATACATGCGCATCCTGAGCCCGGCCTTCGTCCATCGCTTCCCCCGCCAGCTCATCAACATCCATCACTCCTTCCTCCCCGCCTTCGTCGGCGCTCGCCCCTACCACCAGGCCTTCGAGCGCGGCGTCAAAGTCATCGGCGCCACCGCCCACTTCGTCACCGAACAGCTCGACGAAGGCCCCATCCTCATCCAACAGGTCATCCCCGTGGACCACACCCACACGGCCGATGACCTCCAACGCGCCGGACGCGATGTCGAACAAATGGTCCTCGCCCGGGCCCTCCGTGTCGTCTTCGAGGACCGCGTCTTCCTCTGCGGCCATCGAACCGTGATTCTCGACTCATGAAATCCCACCCCCTCCGAACCTCCGTCATCGGCTCCTACCCCTTCCCCGGCTGGCTGGAACTGGCCACCCGCCACCTCGCCGAATTCGGCCCCGACGACCTGGCCGAACTTCAGGATGACGCAGTGGTCGCCGCCCTCCATGACCAGACCCAGGCGGGTCTCGACGTGGTCACCGACGGCGAGCAGACCCGCCTCGATTTCAACCTGTCGTTCTACGGGTACATCGAAGGCATCGAACTGGAATCCGCCCCGCCCCGCCGGTTCGGCCCGCCAGCCCACGATCAGCGCGGCAAACACCCCGTCACCGCACCGCTCCGCGCACCCAGAGGCCTCGGCGCCGTCGAGGAGTTCCGGCGTCTCCAACGCCTGGCCGCCAAACTGCCCGACGCCGCCTCCGGAACCCCGCCCACCCTCAAGGCCTCCGTGCCCGGCCCCTACACCCTCTCCGGACGCCTCCTCCCCAATCCCGACCTGGGTTACCCCGACCGCTGGGCCCTCACCGAAGCCCTCCTGCCCATCGTCCGCAACGAACTGGAACAACTCGTCGCCGCCGGCTGCCGCGAAATCAGCGTCGATGAACCCAGCATGTCCTGCTACGCCTACCGCGAGGACCCCCGCCGGTTCGTCGACATCTTCAACCGCACGGTCGAACCGGTCTTCGGCCACACCCGCGTCTGCACCCACCTCTGCTTCGGCAACTACAAGGCCCGCGCCGTCGGCCCCCGACGCATCTCCCCCATGTTCCCAGCCTTCCTCGAGTTCCATTGCGACGAAATGCACGTCGAAATGGCCAGCCGCGAGTTCGCCGAACTGGACCTCATCTCCGCCATCGCCCGCCGCACCGACGTCGCCGTCGGGGTCGTCGACGTGAAAAGCTATTACGTCGAAACCCCCGATGACATCGCCCAGCGCGTCCGACGCTGCCTCGAGTTCGCCCCCGCCGACCGCCTGGTCTTCGCCCCCGACTGCGGCCTCAGCCAGACCGCACGCTGGGCCGCCCGCCGCAAACTCGCCAACCTCGTCGAAGGCGTCAGCCGCGTCCGCGCCCAGTTGCGCCCCTGAACTCCCGCCCACAGGAACGTCACGGGCTTCGGGATTGGCCTCCGGACCCGCACGACGCACACTCGCCCCGTGATCGCACTGATCGATTACGGCTCCGGCAACCTCCGCAGCGTGCATAACGCCCTGCGCCGCGTCGGCGCCCCCGTCCGTATCGTCCAGCGCGGCGCGGAACTCGCCGACGCCCGCGGCCTCGTCCTCCCCGGCGTCGGGGCCTTCGATGACTGCGTCAACGCCCTGCGCCGCCAGGAACTGCTGGAGGCCACCCGCGAATTCATCCACAGCGGCCGCCCCTTCCTCGGCATCTGCGTCGGTTACCAGGCGCTCTTCGACCGCAGCGAGGAGTTCCAATCCTGTGCCGCCGGCCTCGGCATCCTCCCCGGACCCGTCGTCCGCTTCCCCGCCAAACCCGGACTCAAGGTCCCCCAGATCGGTTGGAACCAGCTCCGCATCGCCCGACCCGACTGCCCCCTCTACCGCGGCATCCCCGACGGGAGCCACGCCTATTTCGTCCACAGCTACTTCCCGCGTCCCCAGGACCCCGCCTGCGTGGCGACGTGGACCGACTACGACGGCGAATTCGCGTCCTCGGTGTGGCGCGACAACGTGTTCGCCACCCAGTTTCACCCCGAAAAAAGCCAGGCTGTCGGCCTGACGTTGCTGCACAACTTCGCCCGCCTCGCCGCCTGATTCGGCCCACGACCGCACAGGCAGCTTGCCAACCGACAAGCAGGATCCTCACACTCACACACCCAGCGCTATGGCCCCCAGGGAACACTCTCGATTTGTCCACTTCGTGCTCCCGTGGCTCGTCGCCCTCGGAGGCGTGGCCCTCTATCTCGCCACCCTCAACCGTTGGGTCGCCCTCACCGGCATCGAACTGGTCGCCAAGGTCGCCGGTTGGGACTGGAACACCCTCCAGTTGGGCCCGGTCACCCTGCTCGTCACCTGGCCCGTTCGCTGGCTGCCTTCATCCATCCAGCCCGTCGCCCTCAACGTCCTCAGCGCCCTGCTCGCCGGCGTCACCCTCGCCCTGCTCGCCAAATCCGTCGCCCTCCTCCCCCACGACCGCACCCGCGAACAGCGCCAGCGCGAGCGCAGCGACTTCAGCTTCCTCACCATCCCCACCGCCTGGGTCCCACCCCTCGGCGCCGCCCTCCTCCTCGCGACCCAGCTCACCTTCTGGGAAAACGCCTCCGCCATGACCGGCGAAATGGTGAACCTCACCCTTTTCGCCCTCTGCATCTTCTGCTTCCTCCGCGCCCGCATCCTTCAATCCGACCACTACCTCGCCCTCCTTTCCTTCACCTTCGGCGCCGCCGCAGCCAACGACTGGGGCGTCATCGCCTTCTGCCCCCTCTTCGTCGGCGCCATCCTCTGGGCCAAGGGGATCGGCTTCTTCGACGCCGGCTTCCTGATCCGCACCACCCTCGCCGGTCTCGCCGGCACCCTCTTCTACCTCCTGCCCCCCATCGTCCTGAAGGCCTCCGGCCAGGCCGAAGGATCCCTCCTCGAACTGCTCCGCACCCAACTGGCCTTCCAGCGCACCCTCATCCTCGGCTTCCCCCGCGCCCCACTCCTGTTCTCAGGCCTCGCCTCCCTCCTGCCCCTCCTCATCATGGGCGTCCGCTGGCCCTCCACCTTCGGCGACCTCAGCGCCGCCGGCGCCGCCGTCACCAACTTCATGTTCCGCCTGGTCCATGCCGCCTTCTTCGTCTTCTGCGGCTGGTCCATGTTCGATCCCCCGTTCAGCCCCCGCCAACTGGGCTTCGGCTACCCCTTCCTCCACTTCTACTTCCTCGCCGCCCTCTCCTTCGGCTACTTCGCAGGCTACCTGCTCCTCGTCTTCGGCCAGGAACCGGAACGCAAGATCCGCCGCTCCTCCGAAAGCGCCCAGGTCCTCGGCCGCCTCGTGGCAGGCCTCGTCACCCTCGCCACCCTCGCCGCCGCCGTCACCCTCGCCATCCGCAACCTCCCCGCCATCCGCGGCCAGAACGGACCCCTCCTCCGCGACCTGGCCTCCTCCATGGCCGCCCTCCCCCCCGGCAACAACGCCATCACCAGCGACGATAACGACCTCCTCATGCTCGCCGTCGGAATCCTCCGCGAACAACCCGACGGCGCCCAGGTCATCCCCATCAACACCGGCAGCCTCCGCCACCACGTCTACCAGCGCCATCACGAGGCCAAATACGGCAACCGCTGGCCCGCCCTCGCCGTCGAACGCCTCAGCAACCCCCTCGGCGATGATGTCCTCCTCCAGCAAATGGCCGCCCTCGCCGTCTCCAACCGCCTCTTCTACCTCCACCCAAGCTTCGGCTACTACTTCGAGGCCTTCCACCTCGTCCCCACCAACGCCGTCTACGCCTACGCCCGCCACTCCACCAACAGCCTCCTCCCCCCGGACCTCCCCGAGGCCGACTTCGAAACCGTCCACCGCGGCTGGACCCGCATCATCGAACAGTACGTCGACAACCCCGTCATCACCCGCCAACGCGACCAGCGCGTCGTCAACGCCCGCTTCATCGGCGCCCACTACGGCCGCGCCCTCAACACCTGGGGCGTCACCCTCCAACGCCGCAACCGCCTCGACGATGCCGCCCGCTTCTTCGCCGCCGCCCGCGAACTGAACCCCGACAACATCGCCGCCATCATCAACGCCCGCTACAACGAGAACCTCCGCGCCGGCCGCCGCGACCCCGTCGGCCTCAGCGACGAACTGACCGACCAGCTCGGCCGCTTCCGCGACCTCCCCACCTTCCTCTCCATCTGCGGCCCCGTCGACGAACCGTCCTTCTGCCTCCGCCTCGGCCGCGTCTTCTCCGACGGCAACCTCCACCGCCAGGCCGCCCAGCAGTTCGCCCGCGCCGTCGAATTGCAGCCCGACGCCATCGAAACCCGCTTCTGGCTCGCCAACGCCCAACTCAACGCCGGCTTCCCCTCCGAGGTGCTCAAAAGCGTCGACCAACTCCGCGCTTCCACCAACAACTTCTCCCCGTCCCAAACCTCCGACCTCGCCGGCCTCGAAGCCTGGGCCCGCTTGCGCCTCGGCGACCCCGCCAGAGCCGAGGCCATCCTCCTCGACACCCAGAAGCAGTTCCCCGATCGCATCGAACCGATCCAGAACCTCAGCGACCTCTATATCGCCGCCAAACGCACCAACGACGCCCTCGCCTCCCTCGACAAACTGGTCGCCCGCCTCCCCGGCGACCCCCGCCCCCTCATCACCAAGAGCGCCCTCCAGATGCAGATCGGCGCCGTCCAGGAGTCCGTCCAGACCCTGTCCTCCATCCTCGCCTCCGATCCCGCCTACTTCCCCGCCCTCGTCAACCGCGCCCTCGCCCTCACCCAGCTCGGCCGCCTCGACGAAGCCGAACGCGATTACCTCAAACTGCTCGAAATCGCCCCCAAACTGTCCCTGGTCTACTACCACCTCGGCGAAATCGACTTCCAACGCGGCAAGACCGACGAGGCCCGCCGCCATTACCGGCGCTTCCTCGAAACCGCCATCCCGGGCTCCCCCGACGCCCGCACCGCCCAGAAACGCCTCGACGATATCGCCTCGGGCAAAGCCGGCGGCTAGACACCGCGTCCCCCCCGCCGGGCCCCACCCACCCACGCCACCCCCCAACCCCACCCCCACCCTGGGCCGGCCCACCGCGCCGACAATGCGGATCACCCACATCATCACCCGCCTCATCGTCGGCGGCGCCCAGGAAAACACGGTCGCCTCCGTCCTCGGCCTGCGCCAAATCCCCGGCATCCAGGCCGACCTCATCTCCGGTCCCACCACCGGCCCCGAGGGCTCCCTCGAACCCCTCTTCGCCCACTGCCCCGAAGCCCTCACCGTCCTCCCCTCCCTCATCCGCCCCGTCCACCCCTGGCTCGACACCCGCGCCTGCCTCACCCTCACCCGCCTCCTCCGCCAACGACACCCCGATATCGTCCACACCCACAGCGGAAAAGCCGGCTTCCTCGGCCGCCTCGCCGCCCGCGCCGCCCGCGTCCCCGTCGTCCTCCACACCATCCACGGCCCCTCCTTCGGCCCCTTCCAGGGACCCGCCGCCAACCTGTCCTTCCGCACCGCCGAACGCATCGCCGGCTGGGCCACCACCCACTTCGTCGTCGTCTCCCATGCCATGGCCCGCCAATACCGCGCCGCCGGCATCGGTAACCCCGCCAAGTTCACCCGCATCGTCTCCGGCTTCGACCTCGCCCCCTTCCTCCAAACCCAACCCAACCCCGACCTCCGCCGCCAACTGGGCCTCCTCCCCGATGACTTCGTCGTCGGCAAAATCGCCCGCATCTTCGAAAACAAAGGCCACTTCGACCTCCTCGCCGCCGCACCCGACCTCGTCCGCGACCTCCCCCGCGTCCGCTTCCTCTGCATCGGCGACGGCGCATGGCGCGCCGCCTTCGAAGGCGAGATCGCCCGGCTCGGCCTGTCCAAACACTTCATCCTCACCGGCCTCGTCCCACCCGAGGCGGTCGCACCCCTCGTCGCCCAAATGGACGTCCTCGTCCACCTCTCCCGCCGCGAAGGCCTCGCCCGCGCCCTCCCCCAGGCCCTCGCCGCCGCTCGCCCCGTCATCGCCTACGACTGCGACGGCGCCAAGGAGGTCTGCATCAACGGCCGCACCGGCTACCTCGTCCCAACCGGCAACCTCACCGCCCTCCGCGAACGCATCAAACTTCTCGCCCGCGACCCCTCCCTCCGCGCCCAACTGGGACAACAGGGCCGTGACATGGTCCGCGAATCGTTCCCCGTCGAACGTATGGTCGAGGACCTCCTCGCCCTCTACCGCCGCTTCGCCCCAGCCTCCCCCGCCACCCCGCCAACCCCACGGCCGTCCTCCCCCTTCGCCGCGTCATCCTCCCCCGAACGGCCGTGACCTTCCCCTTCAACCTCTACCTCGCCGCGCTCCTCGGCGCCTTCCTCGCCTCCTTCCTCTCCCTCCCCGCCTGGCGCCGCTGGTGCCTCCGCTCCGGTCACGTCGATGACCCCGGCGCCCGAAAAATCCACGCCGAACCCGTCCCCCTCGCCGGCGGCCTCGCCGTCTTCACCGGCTTCCTCCTCCCCATCATCACCGGCACCGCCCTCATCCTCCTCGCCACCCGAGCCCAGACCATCCCCGGCCTCGACCCCACCACCCTCGACCGCCTCGAATACGGCTTCGCCGCCCGCGCCGTCCAACTGACCGTCATCCTCCTCGGCGCCACCGGCATGATGACCCTCGGCTGGCTCGACGACCGCCACGAGCTGTCCCCCGCCCTCAAGTTCACCGGCCAGTTCCTCGTCGCCCTCCTCGTCGCCGCCGGCGGCGTCCGCATCACCCTCTTCATCCCCAGCCTCCCCGCCAGCTACGCCATCACCATCCTCTGGATCGTCGGCGTCACCAACGCCCTCAACTTCCTCGACAACATGAACGGCCTCTGCGCCGGCATCGGCGCCATCGGCGCCGCCTTCTTCGCCATCGCCGCCGCCCGCCACGGCCAATACCTCGTCGCCGCCATCGCCCTCCTCGGAACCGGCGCCCTCCTCGGCTTCCTCCCCTGGAACTACCCCCGCGCCTCCGCCTTCCTCGGCGACGCCGGCAGCCACGTCACCGGCTTCCTCCTCGCCATCCTCGCCATCCTCCCCTCCTTCCACTCCCCGGATCACCCCAACCCGATCGCCGTCGTCAGCCCCCTGCTCGTCCTCGCCGTCCCCCTCGCCGACCTCGCCTCCGTCGTCTGGATCCGCGCTCGCCTCGGCCGTCCCCCCTGGATCGGCGACACCAACCACTTCTCCCACCGCCTCGTCCGCGCCGGCCTCTCCAAACCCGCCGCCGTCGCCACCCTCTGGTCCGCTGCCCTCGCCTCCGGCGCCCTCTCCCTGGCCCTCACCCGGTGACCGTCACACCCTCCTTCAACCTCCCCATCCCCGGACTTCCCCTCGCCTCCCCCCTTGCCGTAGGCTGTCAACCGCCATGAGGACAGCGTTTGACGCCACCGTTTCCGACCGAATCCGATCCCTCGGCATCCGCGTTCTCGAGGGAGGCCGCCTCTCCCGCGAGGAGGGACTTTTCCTGCTCAACCTCGAGTCCTCCGCCGACATCTTCGACCTGATGTCCTGGGCCAATCGCATCCGCGAACATTTCAAGGGCAACCAGGTCCACCTCTGCTCCATCGTCAACGCCAAGGCCGGAGGCTGCTCCGAGAACTGCAAGTTCTGCTCCCAGTCCGCCTTCTACCAGACCGGCTCCCCACGCTACGGCTTCGTCGACCCCGAACCCGCCCTCGAGGCCGCCGCCGAGGCCGGCCGCAACAACGTCACCGCCCTCGGCCTCGTCGCCGCCTGGAAAGGCCTCAACGAAGGACCCATGCTCGACGAGGTCTGCGACCGCGTCCGCGAACTGAAGGCCCAGGGCAACGTCCGCGTCGATGTCTCCCTCGGCATCATCAAGAACGAGAACGTCGCCCGCCGCCTCCGCGACGCCGGCGTCGAGTGCTACGGCCACAATCTAGAAAGCTCCCGCCGCTTCTTCCCCGAACATTGCTCCACCCACTCCTTCGAGGACCGCCTCGAAACCATCCGCCTCCTCAAACAGGCCGGCATCCGCATCTGCTCCGGTGGCATCATCGGCATGGGCGAAACCCGCGAGGACCGCTGCGACCTCGCCCTCGAACTGCGCGAGGTCGGCGCCAGCGTCGTCCCCATCAACTTCCTCAACCCCATCGAAGGCACCCCCTTCGAGAAACTGCCCCCCGTCCCTCCCCTCGAAGCCCTCAAAACCATCGCCTGCTTCCGCTTCCTCCTCCCACGCCAGGAAATCATGGTCGCCGGCGGCCGCACCAAAAACCTCCGCGACCTCCAAAGCCTCGTCTTCGCCGCCGGCGCCTCCGCCCTCATGGTCGGCAATTACCTCACCACCCTCAACCGCCCCGTCGAGGAGGACCTCCAAATGATCGCCGACCTCCGCCTCAACCCGTCCTGGGAACACAACTTCGCCGACCAGGATTCCGCCGATCCATCAACCGCCTGCCACGCCGATCACCCCTGCTCCTGTCATTCCTCCACCACCCCGGCTGCCGCCACCGCCACCGCCACGGCCGCCACCGCCGCCATCGCCTGAGCCCCGCCCCATCCATGAGCTACGAAGTCCGGGATTTCGAACAACAGGTCCTCCGCCGCAGCCATGAAGTCCCCGTGGTCGTCGACTTCTGGGCCTCCTGGTGCGGCCCCTGCAAAATGCTCGGTCCCCTGCTCGAGAATTTCGCCGACCGCGCCAGCGGCCGATGGGACCTCGTCAAGGTCAACACCGAGGAACACCAGGCCCTCGCCATGGCCTACAACATCTCCTCCATCCCCGCGGTGAAGGTCTTCAAGAACGGCGAGGTCACCGATGAGTTCGTCGGCTTCCTCCCCGAGGAGGAACTCCGCCGCTGGATCGAAAACCAGCTCCCCTCCCCGGCCCAGGAGGAAATGGAACGCGCCGCCCAACTCATCGACGAAGGCCACCTCGCCGAGGCCCGCACCCAGTTGGAACTGGCCCTCGCCAAGGACCCCGAACGCATCCCGGCCAAACTGCTCCTCGCCGAGGTGCTGATCGGCGACGAACCGGCCCGCGCCGTCGAGCTGCTCAGCCAGGTGCCCGATCACGCCGACGAAGCCCCCCACGCCCGAGCCCTCGCCCTCCTCGCCCAGGCCGCCGCACGTCCCCAGGAATCCTTCCCCGACGACCCCGCCCGCCCGCGCCTGCTTGAAGGCCTCGCCGCCATCCGAAACCGCGACTGGGATTCCGCCCTCGCCGCGTTCGTCGATGTCGTCGAGCGCCGCCGCACCTACGCCGACGGCCTCGCCGTCGACGCCGGCAAGGCCATCTTCCGCTACCTCGGCATCCGTCACCCGGTCGCCGACCGCCACTACCGCCGCTTCAGCAGCGCCATCAACGCCTGACCCCCACCCCGACGTCCCGGCCACCGGCGCCACAACCATCCCACCCCATCGCGCCGCCGGTGGCCCGCTCCAGGGACCCGGGATTCAAGCCCCGGCCGAACCGGAACCGCCGCCGGTGCGTTCCCCACCCTCCGCCTCCGCCCCCCCGGCGCCGCTGCCCCCGCCCGCGCCCGATGCCGGGTTCACCCCGCGATAGCTGGCCACCACCCATTCGCTGATCGTCCGGTCCGGCGCCCGGACCGCTTCCTCATCCAGCACGAACTCCTGTTGCCCCGAGTTCTGCGCGATCAGCTTCAACCCGAACTGGTAGTCCTTGAACTTCTCGGCGCAGAGGTCCCGCACCGGCCTCCCAGCCGTGTGCGCCTCCTCCACCAGCGCCAGCGCCGCCGCGTCGGTGAACCTAAGGCCCAAACCATGCGACTGCCGGAACCGGTCGGCGAACTCATGCACGATCCCCACCAGCGTCGCCCGCTCCTCCCGCGCATGCTCCGCCAGCAGAACCCCCAGCGCCGCCTTCGGGTCCTCGACCATGGCCGCCGTCACCGCAAACCGCCGCACCGAGGTTGATGGCAGCTCGAACTTCAGCTCCCGGAACACCCGCTCGCAAACCGTCATCAATCCCCGCGCCCCCGTGTTCTCCTTCGCCGCCGCACGCGCAATCGCCCGCGAGCCCTCCTCCTGGAACAACACCTCGATGCCGTACGCCCCGAAGCTCTGCTCGATCTGCCGCACAATGCTGCCCTCCGAGGATCGCAGGATCTCGAACAGATCCCCCTCGCTCAACGAGTGGCAGACCACCCGCACCGGCAGACGCCCGATGAACTCCGGTTCGAAACCGAACTCCACGAAGTCCCGCGTCTCCGCCATCGCCAGAACCCCGTCCTCCAGCGGTTCCCCCGAACCCCGCCCCCCCGCGAAGCCGATCGTCGTGTCCCGCACCCGCTTCTTCACGATCTGTTCCAACCCCGGAAAGGCCCCGCTGACGATGAACAGAATGTGCCGGGTGTTGATCGTCGCAGGCTGCTTCCTCCCCCCGCGCTGCAGCTCCATCATCGCCTGGAACTGACCCGCCATGTCGTTCGGTGCCCGCACCGACACCTCGGTCTCCTCCATGAGCTTCAACAGGTTCGTCTGCACCCCGCGCCCGCTCACGTCCCGGATCGCCCCGTTCGAAGCCGCCGCGATCTTGTCGATCTCGTCGATGTAGATGATCCCATACTGCGCGCGCTCGACATCCCCGTCGGCCCGCCGGATCAGATCCCGCACCAGATCCTCCACATCCCCGCCGACATACCCGGTCTCCGAGAACTTCGTCGCGTCCGCCTTCACGAACGGCACTCCGATCAAATCGGCGATGCTCCGGATGAGGTACGTCTTCCCCACCCCCGTCGGCCCCAGCAGAATCACGTTCTGCTTGGCGTACTGCGAGGGCTCCCGCCCCGCCAGCGCCGCCCGCACCGCGTTGTAGTGATCACACAACGCCACGCTCAACACCTTCTTCGCCTCCTCCTGCCGGATCACGAACCGGTCCAGATGCGCCTTCACCTCCCTCGGTTTCCGCCGGAATTGATCGAGGTCGAGACCGGGCTTCTCCCCCTCCTTCTCCTTCACCTCGCCACCCGAGGGCTGCCCGGCGTCCGCCGCCGGCGGCGTGAACCGGAACGCCCCGCCGCCCGGCATGTTCTGCCTCAGAAACTCCTCCAGGCGCTTCTGCAATTCCTCCGGACTCATCGGCCCCGACCCGCGTTCGTTCATCATCGCGCCCCCACCATACGCCCGCCCCAACCTTCCCGCCACCACCCCCACCTCCCACCCCACACCCCACCCAGCGCCCCGCCCCCCCCAAGGTTATCCCGACAATGCCGGTTGAATTTCGCCAAAGCCCACCTAATCTCCCGCAGTCAATCGACTCCCTGCCATGAAATCACTGATCACTCCCATCGCCGTCGCGATCGCCCTCAGCCTCTCCCTCGTCGCCCGCGCCGCGGACAACGACGCCGAAAAGGAAATCAAAGGCGAAGGCCTTTGCCTCAAGTGCGAGCTGAAGAAGGCCGACAAGTGCACCAACGCCATCCGCGTGAAGGAAAAGGACGGCAAGGAAACCATCTACGTCCTCGAGGCCAACGACGTGAGCAAGGCCTTCCACAAGCACGTCTGCAGCGCCGTCGTCAAGGTCGTCGCCAAGGGCAAGGTCAAGAAGGACGGCGACAAACACATCCTCGTCGCCTCCAAGATCGAGAAGGACGAGAAGAAGTAGCCGCCGGCTGCCTCCCCTCGCCCTGGCGCACCCGGCGGCCATGAGCCGCCCGAGCTTTCCCGGCCGATCCCCAGCGGATCGGCCGGTTCGCTTCAGCCTTCGCCCCGTCCCCGCGCCGCACTCGCCCCGCAGGCACGACGATGGGCGCGGACCCCGGACCCGCTAGACGAAGAAGGGGTTCACCCGGGCCTGCTCGCCCACGGTCGTCAACGGCCCGTGCCCCGGACACACCAGCGTCGCGGACGGCAGGCTGAGAATCTGCTCCCGGATCGCCTGCTTGGTCGAAGGCCCCTTCCCGGGCGCACCCCCGATCGACCCGGCGAACATCGCGTCCCCCACCACCGCAACCTCCGGCGCACCCCCGCCAAACCCCCGGATCAGATAGGTCACACCGTCCTCGGCATGGCCGACGGTCTCGCGGTGGGTGATGCGCAGCGACCCCACCTCGATGCAGGCGCCCGGCTGGTTCCGGTGCTGCGCCGGCGCGGCCTTGGCATTGGTGTGCAACCCCGCCCCCGCATACCGCACCCTCAACGGCTCCAACGCCGCCACATGATCCCCATGGGTGTGCGTGATGAAAATCTGCCGCAGGTTCAACCGTTCCCCATCAATGCAACGCACGATCGGCTCCGCATCGAAACCGGTGTCGAACAGCGCCGCATCCCGCGTCTGCGGATCCCACACCAGAAACGCGTTCACGGTCATGCCGTTGCCCTCGGTGGTGATCACCCGCAGTTCCCGCCAACGCGCCGGATCCACGGGCTCCGGCAGCCACCCCCCAGCAATCCGTCGCAGCTTCTCCCCGGAGAGATCCACCCGCGCCGCCAGTCCATCCCAGTTCAACCCCGCCGGCGCCTCACCCGTGGACTCGAAGGCACTCAGCGCTTCCAGGGTGATCCCACCCGCGGCCGCAGCCTCCCCGGCCGACACCTCCATCATCAGCCGCGACTTGCGCACAACATCTCCAGCGTGGTCTTCCAAGGTCATGCCCGAAAGGCTACCGGCGCCCCGGCCCCCGGTCCACCCCCCAGACCCCAGGTCCATCCCCGATCCGCCTCCCGTCCACCCTCACCACTCCACCCGCAGCGCCAGAATCCCACCGCCCGGCACCTCGATCTCACCGGCGATCTCCTCGTGCGCCCCCTCGCCGGTGTCGCTCCGATGCACCCGCGCCGGAACCGGATCCGCCCACAGCAGCCGCGTCCGCCGATCCTCCCCCGACGCGCCGTACAACCGAACCATCCAGCCCCGGCCGTCGTCGCAGGGCTTCAAACCCGTCACCACCACGTCGTCCGATTCCACCCGGAACCTCGGCCGCACGCCCAGTCCGCTGGCTCCCGCCGGCAACAGGGTCAATGGCTGACCGGCCGCAACGCCCAGGCGCACCCCCTCGACCGCCCGCCACGGACCATGCGGCCTCAGCAGGTACCGGAACACCACCGGGCCCTCCTGGTAGGCCCGATAGTTCGTTCCCCAATGGTTGTTCATCGCCCATGAGTAGATCCGCTGCGTCGGCTCCACGGTCTTCCGCCAAACCCCGGGATCCGATTGCGACCCCAGCAGCGTCGCCGTGATCCCCCCCACCTGCACCAGCGGCGCATCCAGCGTCACCCAGGTGATCCCCTGCTCCGGTCCCGACACATCCGCCCACCTGCCCACCGTGAACCAGTTCTTGCACGCGCTCGGCATCAGATCCGCATCCGGCCGGATCATTCCGATGGGCAGATCCAGCCGGAGCTGCCCACCGGGAACCCGGAACGGAAACGCGAAGTTCACGCTCTCCTTCCCCCCCTTCTGCGCAAAGGCCCAGTCGTTCGACCGCCCCGAAACCGCCGCCCGCTCCTTGTCCACAAGGTTGCGGATCTCAACCACGTCCGAACCGGCCACCAGCCGCACTTCCCGCACCAAACCCCGGCATCCGGGGGCCTCCGACTCGATCCGCAGCCCGGCCACCAACGGCCCGGGGTCGGTCACGCTCACCCGCACCGGACCATTCCTTCGCACGTCCGAAAGCCTGTCCCCGGCAAGAAACAGGTAGTCGTTCAACCCCTCCCCGCCCGTGACGTCCACGAAGTTCCCCGGATGCTCCCGGTGCCGAAGTTCCACAATCGCTCCGGTCTCCGCATCCACCCGCAGCGTCACCCGCCCGTTGTCCAGGCGATGCCCCTCCGCCCGCGCCGCAGCCGTCCCCGATTCCGGCGCAAACCACCCCCCGACCCCACGCCCCGCGCCGGTCACCGGCTCGATCCGGTACCTCGCAGCCGCATACGCCGGAACATCGCGCGCGAGAAACAGCCGCTCCCCACGGCTCGTCGCCTGCCAGGGTGCCTCCACCCCCCCGGCGTCGGTCACCCGGATCGCTCCCGGCGGCACACCTTCCGGCACAGCCACCAGCTCGCTCCGCGTCCAGGAGGTCGTGTTGACCACCTCCCACATCTCCCCATCACCCGAACCAGCACTTCCCCCTGCCATCGACAGGAGCTCCCGCGACTTCCGGTCCGCATCCAGGGCGTACGACCGCTTGATCGCCCATTGCTCCCGCGTGGCCTGCGCCTCCGGGTCCGACACGCTGCACCACGCCCCCCAGGTGTGCTCGGAGTACAACAGCACCGAACGCCACGCATCGCGAAACGCCCCCGCCCGATACGACCCCGGTGCCCGCAACGCAACCAGCGCCTCCGCCTGCGTCACCCGGTCCGAACTGCCCCGGTTCATCGCGGTCTCCAACGCCGACGACCCCGCGCCGTCCTCCCAGTACGGCGTCCAGTCCCCGCGCACCTCCGGCAACTCCTTCCCGTGCCGCGCCTCAAACGCCCGAAACGCCTCCCCGGTCCCCGAAATCACAAACCTCGGCCACCCATACTTCCCGTTCCATTCCTTCACGAAATCGCAGACGGACGGATCCGGCTCCGCGTTGTCCCCGTGACCGCTCCACCGCATGTACGCGATGTCATACGGATAACCGGTCCGTTCCAACGCGGCCTGGTAGTCGCGGACCACTTCCGGACTGAGCCTCCGGACGACATGGGACATGGCATAGCCCTTGTACGGTATCCAGACCAGAACCCGCTCCCGCCCCGAGGGGCTCACCCACCAGAACGGCTTGTTCTCCCATTGCTGCAGAATGTCGCCGATCCGGTCGAAGTAGTTCGGTGCGGTCGAAAAATAGCGGATCCCCGCCTGCGCCATCGCCGTCACCGTGCCCCAGGTGTACCCCGGCACGTCGCTGATCATCACCGAATCAATGGGCACGCCGGTCATCCGCGCATACTCCGGCGCGTCGCGGAACAGCCGCAGCAGCTCCTCGGTGCGACACAGCCCGGTGAGTTCGTTCAGGTACATCCCGTTCAACACCACCTGCCCCGATTTCACCGCCTCGAGGAACGCCGCCCGCTCCGCCTCCGTCGCGCGTTGCAGATAAAGATCCGCGGCCCACAGAACCTCGACGTTCCACACGAACCGCGCCCCCTCCGGATAACCCGCGGTCCGTCGCGCGTGCTCCATGCCCTTCCGCAGGTTCTCCACCTGCTTGTCCTCAATGGCCGTCTGGATCTCGGTGTACCCGATGTCCGTGTGCGAATGCGGCAGAATGTAGATCGTCCGCCGCCGTACCGGCGCCAACTCAACCTCCCGGCGCACCAGCACCCGCCCACCCACACGAACCTCCACGCCGCGTCGCTCCGCCGAGGTCACCGCCGGCACAAGCACTTCCACCGCCACCCGGCCCCGGCCCGATCCGACCGCCACCGACACCGGCGCCACCCCGGCCACCGCAACCTCCGCATCCCCAGCTCCACCAAAATGCCGAAGCTCCACCCGCACCGGCTGCTTCCAATCCCCGCCCTGCTCCACCAACCCCGAAAAGGCCTCGAGCCGGTCCACCAGCGTCGTCGCCTCCGCCTCCGCCATCACCACCCCCGACGGCCCCTCGAACCGCAGCCCGTCATAAAGCATCCAGCTCCCCCCGACGGTCGTGATCTGCAACTGGTTGTCCCCGGCCACCAACGCGCCCGCCGGAAACTCCACCGCCACTTCCTGCCGGCGCCCCGCCTCCGGCCGCCCACCGATCGACGCATCCCCCGCCCCACCCGCCAGCGCGCGCTCCACCAGCCGCCCGTTCAACCGAACCTCCAGCCGCGGCGGCCCCCCGGCATGGGTGTCCACCAACCCCAGTCGCAACCGGCAAACCCCATCCCCCACCTCCCCCGCCACCCCCCACACCACCGTGAAGGTGTGTTCCCCCGACCCCGCCCAGCCATCCGCCGGACCCGGATGCACATACGGCCAATCCCGCGACGCGTCCGAACGGCCCACCACGTAAAACCCATCCTCCGTGTACCCCCGATACCCCCCGGGACCCAGCGCCAGTTCCGCCCCCGTCCCGTCCATCCGCCCGATCTCCCACAACACCTTCGTCTCCCCAAACGCCGAAGTCCCCACACCAACCAGTAGTGCCACCCCGAAACCCCACGCAGCGCTCCGATTCGATGCTCCCATGGTCCCCGCACCCTCCCAGCACCCCCACCCGAACGCCCCCCGTCGCTTGGCCGAAGCTCCCCTTCGCTTGTCCACCGCCAAACTCCCCGTCCCCACGCTTTTTCCATCGTCTCCCCCGCCCACCCCTCCCACCCTCCCCCCATCGAAACGCCCCCGGGCAGCCCCAACACCATGCCCCATCCACCCCCGCTCGCCGCCGCCTACCGGGAAATGCTCCACGCCCACGGCCACCAACGCTGGTGGCCCGCGGATTCCCCATTCGAGGTCTGCGTCGGCGCCATCCTCGTCCAGAACACCCGCTGGGAAAACGTCGAGTTGGCCATCGCCCGCCTCCGCCACGCCAACGCCCTCCACCCCCTCGCCCTCCACCACGCCTCCGAACCAACCGTCGCCGACTGGATCCGCCCGTCGGGTTGCTACCGCGTCAAAGCCCGCCGCCTGCGCGCCTTCGTCGAAGTCCTCGTCCAATCGTTCAACACCCGCCTGGATGCCCTCTTCCAGGGCGCCACCCACGAGGTCCGCAACCGCCTGCTCGCCATCCCCGGCATCGGACCCGAAACCGCCGACTCCATGCTCCTCTACGCCGGCGGCCATCCACGGTTCGTCATCGACGCCTACACCCGCCGCATCTTCTCCCGTCACGGCTGGTGCAATCCCGACGCCGACTACTCCACCCTCCAGAACCTTTGCGAAACCGACCGAAACCACCCGGGAACCGGCCTCATCGATTACTGGCAGGACTTCCACGCCCAACTCGTCAGGGTCGGCAAACAGCATTGCCGACCCCGCGAAGCGCGCTGCGGCGATTGCCCCCTCCGGGTGTTCCTCCCGCCGGCACCACCGGCACCGGCACCGGCACCGGACCCGGCCGCCGGCACCGTCACCGTCACCGGAAGAATTCCTTCGCCCGGTCCAGGAACGACTTCGCCCGCGGATGCGAGTCGCTGTCGCACAGCGCCGCGAACTCCTCGAGCTTCGCCCGCTGCGCCGCGGTGAGATGCGAAGGCACTTCCAACGCCACCCGGACCAGAAGATCCCCGCTGCCGTAACCCTGGAGGTTCTTAACCCCCTTGCCCTTCAAGCGGAAGACCGTCCCCGGTTGAGTGCCGGCGGGAATGCGGATCGACGCCTTGCCGGACAGGGTCGGCACTTCGATCTCCGCCCCCAACGCGGCCTGGGCGAAACGAACCGGCACTTCGCACGCCAGGTCGTCACCCTCCCGCTCGAAGACGTCGTGCTCGCGAACGTGAAGGATCACGTACAGATCCCCCGGAGGGCCGCCCCGGATCCCCCCCTCGCCGTTCCCCGACGAACGCAGCCGCGTTCCCGTGTCCACGCCCGGCGGAATCCGGATCTTGATCCGTGACGACTTCTCCCGGCGCCCGGTCCCCCGACAGGTCCGGCAGGGCTTCTCGATGATCCGCCCCGCCCCTTCGCATCGCGAACAGGTCTGGGCGATGCTGAAAATGCCCCGCGAGGTCACCACCTGACCGCGCCCCCCGCAGGTGGCGCAGACCTTCAGGCTGGACCCCGATTCCGCGCCCCGCCCCTGGCAGGCGTCGCAGGTCTCCGGCCGGGTCAGGTTCAGCTCCTTCTCCGCTCCCAGAACCGCCTCCTCCAGCGTGATCTGAAGGTCGTAACGCAGGTCCGACCCGCGCGAGGGCGCCGTGGGATCCGCCGATCGCGCCTCGCCGAAGAGTTCACTGAAGATCCCTCCCGCAGCCCCGCCGCCGAACACTTCGCGGAAGATCTCGAAGGGATCATGGAACCCGCCACCCGACGACCGCCCCCCGCCGGCCCGCACGCGCGGATCAAACGCGGCGTGGCCGTACTGGTCGTACGCCGCCCGCTTCTGCGGATCGCTCAATGCTTCGTAGGCTTCCCCCAGCTCCTTGAACTGCTCCTCGGCGGCCTTGTCCCCCGGGTTCTTGTCCGGGTGATACTTGAGCGCCAGCTTGCGGTAGGACTTCTTGATCTCGTCCGCCGAAGCCTCCCGCCCCACACCCAGCACTTCGTAATAGTCGCGCTTCGCCATGGGTCAGGAGGCCTTCGTTTGCCGGGCAACCACCACATTCGCCGGCCGCAACAACCGCTGCTGCAACCGGTAACCCTTCCGGAGCTGCTGCACCACCTGCCCGTCCGGCACCTCGGTGGTCTCCTGCTCCGACACCGCCTCGTGCCAGGTGGGATCAAAGACCTGCCCCACCGCGGAGATCTCCTCCAACCCCGCGTCGCGCAACACGCCCTTGAGCTGGTTCAACACCATCTCCACCCCCGTCTTCAACGAATCCACCGTCGCCCCCTGCGCCGAATTCACCGCCATCAGCGCAATGTCCAGGTTGTCCAACGCCGGAATCAGCTTCTCCATCAGCGCCTGGTTCGCGTACTGCACCGCCTCCTGACGCTCGCGAGCCGCCCGCTTCCGGTAGTTCTCGAGGTCGGCAACCGCCCGCAAAACCCGGTCCTTCAGGCCATCCACCTGTCCCGCCTTCTCCCGCAACACCGCGAGTTCCTCCGCCGTCACCCCCTCGACGGACACCGCGCCCGCCCCCTCCCCGACGGCCCCGGCCCCGCCTTCCACCACCCCGCCCTCACCCACGGTCCCCCCGGGGTTCACTGCGGCCGGTTCGGCGTTCTCGTTCACTCGGACTTCGTTCGTTTCCTTGCTCATGCCTCGATTCCAAAACATTCAGAAGCCACAAGACTACATGGCCCGCGCCAGCAAGCAACCGGCGCCGCCATTCCCAAACCAACCCATCACGCCGCCTTCCCCGGACTCCCCAGCGCGTTCGCCGCATGCCGGTACCGATACCGCGACGCCACCAGCGCAAAAACCACCGCCACCACCAGCGTCATCATCGCGTACATCATGAACCGCCCCGAACTGACCGACGCACTGCTGTCCCCTCCCCCGGCCAGCTTCGTGATCCACGACACCAGCAGGTTCCCAAACGACACCGTCAGCAGCCAGAAACTCATGATCGTGCTCTTCATCTCCTTCCCCGCCTCGGTGAACGCAAACTCCAGCCCCGTCGTCGACACCAACACCTCCCCGGTCGTCAGAATCACATACGGCAGGATCTGCCACGCGAGACTCACCGCCTCCCCAGCCTCCAACCGCCGCTGCAACCACGCCACCACCACAAACGAAAACGCCGCCAGCACCAACCCCGCCCCCATCCGCCTCAGCGGCGTCGCCCACCGCCCCAGCAACGGATACACCCCCAGCGTCAACAACGGCACCAACAACATCACCAACGCCGGATTCGCCGATTGCATCTGCTCCGCCCCCACCTGGAACCCCCACAGACTGAAACCCTCCATCCGCGATCCCTGCATCACCCACGTCGACGTGCTCTGATCGAACAGCGCCCAAAACGGCGGGATCAACGCAAACACCCCGAGAATCGGCCCCACCGACGCCGCCGCCGACACCGCGTCATCCGTGTACCGCCCCCGCGCCACATCCCAGAACCCCTGCCCCGGCTTCCGCGCCGACCGATGCCGCATCGCGTGGATCAACACCTCGAAAAACCCAGCCCCCTTCGTCTCGCGCGACGGTGGCACCCGCACGTAATGCCGCGTCCCCATCCAGAAAATCAGCGTCGCCAACCCCATCAGAATCCCCGGGATCCCAAACGCCCACCCGTACCCGTGCCGGTCCTTCACCCACGGAATGATCAGGAACGAGAAGAACGACCCGAAGTTGATCGACCAGTAGAACGCCCCGTACGCCTTCTGCAACAGATGCGATTGGTCCGCCCGGAACTGGTCCCCCACAAACGCCGACACGCACGGCTTGATCCCCCCGGAACCAAAGGCAATCAGCGCCAATCCCCCATACAAACACCAAGTCTTGCCCTCCACCCCAGCCACCAGATCGCTCATCGCCAGCACCCCGTGCCCCGCACAGTAGAACAGCGACACCCACAGAATCGTGTGGTACCGCCCCAGCACCTTGTCCGACAACCAGGCCCCGATCAGGGGCATGAAGTAGTTCGCGAAAATGAAGTAGTGGATGATCTCCGTCGCCTGATCCGGCGTCTTCGCCAGCACGCTCGTGATGTACAGCGCCAGAATGCTCCGCATCCCGTAATAACTGAACCGCTCGCAGGCCTCGTTGCCGACGATGTACTTGATCTGCTTCGGAAACCGGTCCGCCCCACCCCCGGCCGCCGGACCCGATGATGTCGTGGAAGTCGATGCCGCGCTGCTCACGCGCAGCCCCTTACGACATCCGGACCACCTTTGAAAAGCCCGCGTTCCTTTCCGCCCGTTTTTCACCTCGCACACCCCTCCCCCCCGAAGCCAACCTCACCCCCGTGAACGCCCCCCTCGGCCACCCCCCCAGCGGCCCCGTCGCCGCCCTGCCCATCCCCTCCCTCGTCCTCACCCTCCTCCTCACCCTCGCCTCCCTCCCCACCCCCGCCCCAGCCAGTCCCCAACCCCAACCCCAGCCCCAGCCCAACACCCTCTCCCCCTCCGAGATCGCCGACGGCTGGCGCCTCCTCTTCGACGGCTCCTCCACCCAGGGCTGGCGCGCCTTCAAAGGCACCTCCTTCCCCGCCAAAGGCTGGACCGTCCGCGACGGCTGCCTCGGCCACCTCGCCAAGGCCGGCGGCGGCGACATCGTCACCACCGAAACCTTCTCCAACTACGACTTCTCCTTCGAGTGGCGCATCGACCCCGGCGGCAACTCCGGCGTGAAATACTTCATCGACGAATCCCGCAACGGCGCCATCGGCCACGAATACCAACTGCTCGGCCCCGTCACCCTCGCCGAAGCCCTCCGCAACCCCAAACACGCCACCGCCTCCTTCTACGACGTCCTCCCCCCGGCCACCAACGCCCTCCCCAAAATCCCCGGCGCCTGGAACACCTCCCGTATCGTCGTCCGCGGCTCCCAGGTCGAACATTGGCTCAACGGCCAACGCGTCCTCGACTACCACCTCCCCAGCAGCGCCGTCCGCCAAGGCATCGCTTCCTCCAAATTCAAGGACGTCCCCGCCTTCGGCACCGCCTTCCCCCACCCCATCCTCCTCCAGGATCACGGCGGCGAAATCTGGTTCCGTAACCTGAAAATCCGCCCGCTCCCCGCCCCGCCGGCCGGTTGATCCCCCGCAACCCGCCCGCCTCCCCAAACCGCGCCCCACGGCCCCACAGCCGTTCGGCCTCCCGGAACGTCAACCCGGGCCCCACGGTCCGTCGGATATCCGACACTCCCCGCCGTCCCCGCCCCCGGATGTCCATTCCCCCGACACACTATTAACTTATCCAATAGGTCCAAATGGCCCTGGGAACACCAAGCACCTTGCGATGCGTAGAGATCCAAGGATTGCAAATACTTGTTGCTTAAATGGTTTTATCACAGGCCACCACGAACCCGGTTATCCCATATCCATTAGACTGATTGCTGGAGCGTTCGAAGATGCGCTAAGAATCTGTCGATGGTCCGCGCGACGGAGATCTGGCGGCGTAGCACCGGGCAACTGTTCCAAACGGAACCGAGCCCGGCTCCCTACGCGTGCCGGCAGGTCATGGTGATCCCCAGGACGTTCCCGTCACCCCGCCCGCCCCTCGAACCGCATCGGATGTCGTCTTTGCCTTTGCCTCGCTGAATCCCCGCGCCGCCATCGCCGACCCACACCGACCCCTAATCCAGCATCGCCCCCGATCATGAACCGATCCCATACCCACCTCCTCATCCTCACCACCCTCGCCATCGGATGCCTCGCCATCCCCTCCACCCACGCCGCCGCCAACCCCGCCTCCGGCAACGATTCCCCAGGCACCTTCCGCGCCCCCTGGAACGGCGAGGAACTGGCCACCGGATCCCGCCGCCCCACCGACGAGGAATGGGCCTGGGGCGAATCCAACCTCGCCCGCCTCGAACGCATCCCCATCACCCCCCTCGGCCTTCAACGGGTCAACAACCACCGCGGCAAACACGGCAAGTCACCCGTCCGCGTCCTCTTCTTCGACCAGACCGAGGACACCCTCCCGGCCGGGGACCGCTCCCAAACCGCCGGCGGCAAACCGTCCTCGGGAGGCACGTCCACCACCACCTCCTCCCCCACCACCGGCTCCCTCCCCTCCGGTGTCGATAACAGCACCCTCAAATACTTCCCCCCCATCCGCAGCCAGGGCTCCCTCAACTCCTGCGCCCAGTTCGCCGCGGTCTACTACACCCTCACCCACATGACCGCCCTCGCCCGCGACTGGGACGCCAAGTCCGGCGGCGATACCCTCCGCTTCTCCCCCAAGTGGACCTACAACATGGTCAATGGCGGCGGCAACAACGGCTCCTGGCACTACGACGCCTACGCCATCGCCCAGAAACACGGCCTCGCCACCTGGGCCGAGTTCCCCTACGACAGCAATTACCGCGCGTGGTGCCTCAACCCCTCCACCTGGTACAACGCCATCTCCTTCAAGGCCGGGCCGGCCGGCAAAATCGCCGGCATCCACACCGCCTCCGGCCTCGACCAGATGAAACAGCTCCTGGTCAACGGCTACGTCCTCAACTTCGCCACCTACATCAATTCCTGGGTCTGGCGCAACGCCTCCAACGACCCGTCCACCCCCCTCGATGACCAACTGGCCGGCAAACCCTGCGTCACCCACGTCAACGGCTCCGCCGGCGGCCACTCCCTCACCATCGTCGGCTACAACGACGACCTCTGGGTCGATCTCAACGCCAATGGCATCGTCGATTCCGGCGAAAAAGGCGCCCTCCGCGTCGCCAACTCCTGGGGCACCGGCTGGAATGAGGGCGGCTTCGGCTGGGTCTCCTACAACGCCCTCCGCGCCCGCAACCCCATCTACTCCAATGAAGGCCTCGCCTGGTACGACGAAGCCACCTGGGTCACCGCCCTCCCCTCCTACTCCCCGCGCCTCGTCGCCCAGTTCACCCTCTCCCACGCCAAACGCTCCCAGTTGGTGATGTCCCTCGGCACTTCCGACACCTCCCGCACCACCCCCGCCACCACTTGGTCCCCCACCCGCATCCTCTCCGGTGCCGGCGGCGCCTACGCCTTCGACGGCTCCACCACCCCGGTCTCCGGCACCTTCTTCCTCGACTTCTCCGACCTCGCCCCCACCTCCGCCGGCACCCGCCGCTTCTACCTCGGCATGCGCGACACCACCGCCGGCGACCCCGCCGCCGTCTCCGCCTTCTCCCTCATCGTCCCGTCCACCGGCGAATCCATCGCCGCCGCCGCCGTCCCCGCCCTCGCCGACGCCTCCCAAACCTACGTCGCCCTCGACTACGACCTCCTCGGCGGCCTCGTCCCTCCCGTCGCCGCCGCCACCGCCACCACCGCCAGCGGCAGAATCCCCCTGGCCGTCGCCTTCGACGCCTCGTCCTCCCATGACCCCGATGGCTCCATCGTCCAGGTGACCTGGAACTTCGGTGACGGCTCCACCGCAACCGGCTGGACCGCCTCCCACACCTACACCTCCGCCGGCACCTTCACCGCCACCGTCACCGTCACCGACAACGACGGCGCCAAGGACTCCGCCAGCCTCACCATCACCGCCTCCGATCCCACCACCATCAAGGCCCCCACCGGCCTCTCCATCGTCGCCACCTCCCGCCAGGTCAGCCTCAACTGGACCGACAACTCCGACAACGAATCCGGCTTCCGCGTCGAGCGCGGCACCAAGGTCAAGGCCGGCGTCAACTACACCCCCGTCGCCGTCACCCCGGCCAATTCCCCAGCCCACACCGAAAACGTCGCCCCCAACACCTACTTCTATCGCGTCGTCGCCTTCGACGCCTCCACCGGCCGCGCCTCCGACTACTCCAACACCGTCTCCATCCGCGTCCGTTAGTTGACCCCACCGCCCGGCCCGTCGCCCGGCTGCGCACCCCATCCCCAACCGGGCCCACGCCCCAGAGAAAAAGCCACCTCCGTGAGGAGGTGGCTTTTCTCAGTCAGTCCTTGAATTCGTAGGGGAATCGGCCAATCAGCGACGCAGCCGGGCCACGCCCAGCGTGCCCAATCCGAGCAGCGCCAACGCCCAGCCGTTGTCGGGAACATTGGTGCCCGGCAGGCGACCGCCCCAGATCGAGACGTGCGACAGCCCGTTCGGGTGACCCGTGCCACCGGGGTTGTAGGTCAGCGTCTCGCCCGCCAGCACATAGTGCAGCGCGGTGTCGAAGGCCGCCCGGCCCTGACCCCACTTCGTCATCACGTAGTAGAAGTCGTAGGTCGTCGGCGCCGTCCACTCGATGATCTTCTCATCGTTCGGAGCATACGTCGTCACAACCGTGTCCTGGATCACCACCGAGGTGGTCCCGGAAAAATCCGGAAGATCGGGATCATTCACCCCGTTGTACGAGGTGATCGCCGCCTGAACCGCCGCGAGCTCCGCGGCTGCGCCGCTGTTCGGGGAGGCCCATTCGCCCACCAGAATCGGCGTCGCCGACGCGGTCATCGCCGCACCGATCAACGCACAACCAAGAACCGTGCTGAGGTAAGTGTTTTTCATAAGATGAGGACCAACGTCACACGCATAAAGCAATACCAATGCCAGAGACATTGTTTGCCTTGATAATTCGGTGAATCATTGTCCATCAACCCTTTACGAATCCATTCCTTCATCACGCTCCAGCCCCGCCCCAACAGAAAGTGTCCATGTTCCCGACAGCTTTGAGACCTCTTCTGCCAATTCCAGGACACGCATTCTTGCAAACTGCACAGCCTGAATTGGTTGCAACTCACCCACACTTGTGGGATCGAAGCCGACCCGCCTACAGGGCCATTCGGCCCCCCATTCCCACCTCGCTAGGCGAGCGACCATCCCTCCCGATATTCCCGCCGCAGAAACGCATTGGCCTCCGGCACGTTGGTCACCTCGAATTTCGCCGGATCCCAGCGCAGCGTGGCCCGGGTCAGCTCCTCCCGCATCTGCACCCGCAAGGCCACATTCCCCAATAGAACCGCCTCCGCCAGCGGACCCGACCAGGCGAAATCCGTCCCCGACGGCTTCCCGCTGCGACAGGCCTCCGCCCATTCCAAATAACTGCCCTGCGGAACCCGGGGCAGGGTGCGGGGAACCGTTCCAACCTCCACCCGCCGCTTCTCCGGATACACCCGCCCGCCCAGGATGAAACCCTCGGTCCCGATCAGCAGGCGCCCGTTGTCCCCCAAAACCTCGTCGTCCTCGAGCTCCGCAGGCCGCGGCGGACGCAACCCGCCGTCGTACCACACCACCTTCACCGGCGGCATCGCCACCGCGCCCGCCTCGCGACCACTCAGACCCGCGACATGGAAATTGTTCGCCTGAACCTCCGCCGTCCGCGCCGGATAGGTGTACGTCACCATCGAACCGAGCGGAAAGGTCTCCGTGTTCACCCGCGTCGAACAGGCCTGAACCGTCGTCGGCGCCCCAAGCTTCAACGCCCGGAAGATCGGATCCATCGCATGGCACCCGATGTCCCCCAGCGCCCCCGTGCCGAAATCCCACCACCCCCGCCAGCGAAACGGCGCGTACGCGGGATGATACGGCCGCATCGGCGCCGGCCCGATCCACAGATCCCAGTCCAGATCGGCCGGAACATCCGGCGTGTCCTTCGGCCGCCCCACACCCTGCGGCCAGTACTCGTCAAACAAGCCCCTTGACGGACGATCCGTCCACACGTGGGCCTCCAGCACCTGCCCGATCGCCCCCGACCACACCAGTTCGCACAACCGCCGGGTCTCCTCGCTCGCCTGTCCCTGGTTCCCCATCTGCGTCCTCACCCCCGCCGCCGCCGCCGCCGCCGCCACCTGCCGGGCCTCCCATACCGAATGCGTTAGCGGCTTCTCACAGTACACATGCAGACCCCGCCGTATCGCCGCCACCGAGGCAAACGCATGCACGTGGTCCGGTGTCGCCACCACCACCGCATCCAGGTCCTTCATCTCTTCCAACATCTTCCGATAGTCCTTATAGCGCTTGGCTTGAGGAAACCGTTTAAACGTCCCAGCGGCATGCCGCCAATCGACATCGCAAAGCCCCACGATGTTCTCCCCAGGGAACTGCCCTATGTCGTGTGCCCCCTGCCCCGAAACCCCGATCCCCGCGATGTTCAACCGCTCGCTCGGCGGCTTCTCCCCCCCTCGACCCAAAACCCGCGCCGGCACCACCTGCACCGTCGCCGCCCACAAGGCCGCGTTCTTCAGAAAACTGCGCCGACTCCGCCCACTTCCATCCAAGGTCGATTTCATCGCGTGCTCGCTCTCTTTCGGGTGAACGCCCCGCATCCTCCATCCATCACCGCCAACCGTCACCTCCGATGTGGCGGCACCCCGCGCTTTTCCTCCACACCCACCACCCCAGCACCCTCCCGATTGGGCGTTTTCTGTAGCCGGACCACCCTACTGGAACCGACGAGTGACAGAGTCTCCCCGGTCCACGTACGGTCTTCACCATCCGCACGGCTTCAGCCGTGCCCGGACCCCAAGGATCCCAAGCCCGCCCCTGCCGGTCCCGGCGCAACCGCGCCGGGCCAGGGCCACCCATGACACCCGCGCCGCCCCATCCCAACCTCTCGCTCCGACTGTCGCCGGAACACTTCGACGCGGCCTTCCCCTTCCATCTGGTCGTCGATGCCACCCTCGCCATCCGCCGCCTCGGACCCTCCCTCGCCCGCCGCTTCCCCGACCTCCGCCACAACACCTCCCTGCTCGAGGCGTTCACCGTCATCGACCCCGCCCCACCCCATCCCACCAGCTTCGCCTGGCTCACCGACCACCTCCACCGCCGCTTCCACCTCCACCTCCGCCACCACCCTCGCAACCTCGACCTCCGCGGCCAGTTCCTCCCCATCCACGACGATCATCACCTCGTCTTCCTCGGCTCCCCCTGGTTCGCCAACCCCCGCGCCCTCGCCGACTCCGGCCTCTGCCCCGGCGACTTCGCCCCCCTCGACCCCACCCTCGACGCCCTCCGCCACTCCGAACCCTCCACCCCCCCACCCTTTCCCCCACCCAACCGCCTGCCACGCCCCGACCCCACCCCCGACCCCGCTCCCCACGAAACCGAACATCGCTACCTCGCCCTCGTCGCCGCCCGCACCGACAACGCCATCATCGTCACCGATGCCCTCGGCCGCATCGAATGGGTCAACGAGGGCTTCACCCGCATCACCGGCTATCGCCTCCCCGAAATCGTCGGCCGCAAACCAGGCTCCTTCCTCCAGGGCCCCGAAACCGACACCCGCACCGTCGCTCTCATCCGCGAATCCCTCCGCCGCGGCGAAGGCTTCTCCACCGAAATCCTCAACTACCGCCGCGACGGCCGGAAATTCTGGCTCTCCATCGAGGTCCAACCCATCCACGACGCCTCCGGCCGCCTCACCCACTTCATGGCGGTCGAACGCGACATCACCGACCGCCGCCTCGCCCTCCAGCGACGCACCCTCCAGTACGAGGTGTCCCGCAGCCTCGCCGAAGCCCCGTCCATCAAAACCGGCATGGCCGCCGTCCTCCGGTCCATCGGCCAGACCCTCGACCTCGGCATCGCCGCCTTCTGGCGCGTCAACCCCACCACCCACCACCTCCATTGCGAGGAATTCTGGTACGACCTCGGCCACGACGCCCACTCCTTCGTCCTCGCCTGTCGCACCCACACCTTCGCCTCCGGCCACGACCTCCCGGGCCGCGTCTGGGCCTCCCAAACCGCCGCCTGGATCCCCGACGTCACCCGCACCGACGCCTTCAACCGCTCCGCCGAAGCCGCCGCCTCCGGCCTCCAGGGCGCCATCGCCTTCCCCATCCTCCATCGCGGCGAAGTCTGGGGCGTCGTCGAATTGCTCTCCCGCTGCGTCGAAAGCCCCGACAACGACCTCCTCCGCCTCCTCCTCGCCATCGGCAGCCAAATCACCCAGTTCATCGACCGCATCAAGGCCGGCCGCGCCCTCGAAGTCCAAAAGGCCCTCTTCGAACGCCTCTTCTCCGAAGCCCCCGTCGCCATCGCCATCCTCAACGACGCCGACGTCGTCCTCGACATCAACCGCGAGTTCACCCGCCTCTTCGGCTACCCCAAACACGAGGCCGCCGGCCACACCATCGACTCCCTCACCCTCCCCCACGAAGACCCAGCCCCACCCCCGCCCCCCTCCAAAGGCTCCGACCGCATCAGCATCGAAACCCGACGCCGCACCCGCTCCGGGGACATCCACCCCGTCCAGATCATCCGCCAACCCGTCCGCCTCGCCGACGACCAGGTCGGCGTCTACGCCCTCTACGTCGACCTCACCGAACGCTACGCCGCCGAATCCGCCCTCCGCGAAGCCAAGGAACTGGCCGAAACCGCCAACCGCGCCAAAAGCGAGTTCCTCGCCATGATGAGCCACGAGATCCGCACCCCGATGAACAGCATCTTCGGGATGGCCGGTCTCCTCCTCGAAAGCCCCCTCAACGACCGCCAACGCGAATTCGTCGAAACCATCCGCGACGGCGGCGACGCCCTCCTCGAAATCATCAACGACATCCTCGACTTCTCCAAAATCGAGTCCGAGCGCCTCTCCCTCGAACCCGTCGACTTCGACCTCGCCGGCGTCGTCGACGGCGTGCTCGAACTGCTCGCACCGCGCGCCCACGCCAAAGGCCTCGAACTGACCGCCGTCCTCCCCTCCCACCTCCCCCGCCTGTTCCGCGCCGACGACGGCCGCCTCCGCCAGGTCCTCGTAAACCTCGTCTCCAACGGCATCAAGTTCACCGACAAGGGCGAGGTCACCCTCCGCGTCCAGATCCTCCGCCTCAACCCCTCCGAAGCCCGCCTCCGCTTCTCCGTCACCGACACCGGCATCGGCATCACCGACGCCGACCAGAAACTGCTCTTCACCCCCTTCACCCAGGTCGATTCCTCCGCGACCCGACGCTTCGGCGGCACCGGCCTCGGCCTCGCCATCTCCAGCCGCATCGTCCGCCTCATGGGCGGCGAGATCCTCGTCGAAAGCCGCCCCGGCCACGGAAGCACCTTCAGCTTCGACATCGACATCGGCGTCGCCGACCCCGACCCCTCCAACCTCGGCCTCCCCATCCCCCGCATCTCCACCCTCGTCGTCAGCCCCCACCCCGCCACCCGCGAATCCCTCCGCGCCCAACTGGAAAGCTGGGACCTCCCCATCTTCGCCACCCAGGACCCACGCGAAGCCCTCGACTGGCTCCGACTCGCCTCCCAACACAACCCGACCCCCACCCTCGTCCTCATCGACGCCGCCCTCGGACCCGCCCCCTGCGAATCCATCCTCACCTCCACCCGAGCCAACCCCGCACCCGCCACCACCCGCTTCGCCCTCCTCCAGCCCCTCACCGATTCCGTACCCCCGGCCTTCTCCCCTCCCGCCACCTTCGACACCACCCTCGCCAAACCCGTCCGCCCCTCCCAACTGTTCAACACCATCGCCTCCCTCTTCGGCAACCGCCCCCGCCCCGGACTGCCTCCCACCCTCGCCTCCACCTCCCCCGAACTGTCCCCATCCACCCGACGCCTCCGCCTCCTCGTCGCCGAAGACCACGAGGTCAACCGCCGCCTCGCCCTCCTCATGCTCGAAAAACTGGGCTGCCGCGCCGATATCGCCGGCAACGGCAACGAGGTCCTCGCCGCACTCCGACGCCAACCCTACGACGTCGTCCTCATGGATTGCCAAATGCCCGAGCTGGACGGCTTCGCCACCACCCGCGCCATCCGCTCCGCCGAAAAGGCCGACCCCGCCCGCCCACGCGTCCATATCATCGCCCTCACCGCCAACGCCATGCGCGGCGACCGCGAAGCCTGCCTCGCCTGCGGCATGGATGCCTATATCTCCAAACCGGTGAAACTCGACGCCCTCGCAGGCGCCCTCGACCACGCCGGTTCCCTGTTCCAACAGAACCCGCCCCAAGCCATGCCCCCCAACCCCCAACCCCCGCCCCCCCCAACCCCCAACCCCGGCTCCTGCGCCATCCCCGCGGACGACGAACTGCGCTCCGTCTCCAACGCCCTCGCCAGAATGGCCCAGGACTTCGGCGCCGATGCCGCCGCGGAATTGCTCGGCGATTACCTCCGCGATGCCGCCACCCGCCTCCGTGAATTGCACGAACTCCGCGACAACCCCGACCGCGAAGCCTACGCCCGCGCTGCCCATTCCTTCGCCGGCGCCAGCAGCATCTTCGGCCTCGAAGGCCTCCGCCGCCTCGGTCTCGCCGTCGAAGCCGCCATCCGCGCCAACACACCCGGTGAGGCCGCCCGCATCGAAAACGAACTGAACGACCGCTTCGCCTGGATCGAACCGCGCCTGCGCGAACAACTCGCAGGCCTCCAGCCCGTCCCCACCGCATAACCCCAGCCGCCACCATGCCGGCCACCCAACCACCCCCACCCCACACCCCACGCCCGGTCATCGTCGCCGTGGTCGGCGGCAGCGCCTCCGGCAAATCCACCCTCGCCCATCACCTCGCCCAGGCCCTCCACCCCGCAGCCACCACCCTCTCCCTCGACGCCTTCTACCGCTGCGCCGGCCACCTGACCCCGGCCCGCCGCAACCGCCTCAACTTCGATCACCCACGCCGCATCGACTGGCCCCTCCTCGCCTCCGTCCTCGACACCACCCTCGCCGGCCTCCCCGCCTCCGTCCCCCGCTACTCCTTCGAACACCACGCCCGCGAATCCACCCCCCGCCCCCTGCCCCCTGCCCCCTACCTCGTCCTCGAAGGCCTCTGGATCCTCCACCGCCGCGACATCCGCTCCCGCTGCGCCTACCGCATCTTCCTCGACTGCCCCCCGGCCGAACGCCTCCGCCGCCGCCTCCGCCGCGACCTCGCCGAACGCGGCCGTTCCCGCGCCCAGATCCTCCACCAGTGGCGCACCCAGTCCGAACCGGGCTTCCGCCGCTTCGTCGCCCCACAACGCCGCCTCGCCGACATCGTCGTCCGCTCCCCCGTCTCCCCACGACACCTCGACCGCCTCGTCCAAACCATCCAATCCCTCCCGGGAGGTTCGCCATGACCGAATCCCAAATCCGCGAACGGATGATGGAACGGCTCCTCGCCACCCAGTCCCCCTGGGGCCGATTCCGCCTCAACACCTACGTCGTCTGGAAGCGCCTCGCCTGGACCCTCGTCGTCCACAGCACCCTCTTCCTCAAACGCGCCATCGACATCGTCGTCAGCGCCCTCGCCCTCGTCGCCCTCGCCCCCGTCTTCCTCACCATCGCCGCCCTCGTCAAACTCGACGGCGGGCCCGTCTTCTTCCGCCAGAACCGCGTCGGCCTCCTCGGACGCCAGTTCCGAATGCTCAAGTTCCGCAGCATGGTCGTCGACGCCGAGGCCCGCCTGAAATCCATCATGCACCTCAACGAGCACCCCGCCGCGGTCATGCTCAAGTTCTCCAACGACCCCAGGGTCACCCGCATCGGCCGCTTCCTCCGCAAAAGCTCCCTCGACGAACTGCCCCAGTTCTGGAACGTCCTCGTCGGCGACATGTCCCTCGTCGGCCCAAGACCCCCCATCCCCCGCGAGGTCGAACGCTACTCCCAGGCCGACCGCCGCCGTTTCCTCGTCAAACCCGGGATCACCTGCCTCTGGCAGGTCGGCGAACGTGAGGGCCGCCTCTTCGAAATCGGCAACCGCCATAACATCGACTTCCCCGAACAGGTCTCCCTCGACGTCCGCTACATCGAAAGCCAAAGCATCACCCGCGACCTCTGGATCCTCGCCAAAACCATCCCCGCCATCCTCTTCGGCCGCGGCTTCTGATCCCCATCACCATCCCCCCACCACCCCAACCCACCCCGACCCCACCATGAACGCGATCCTCATCTGCCCCTCCGACCGCCCCGGGGTCGCCTTCCTCCAACACCGCTCCCCCCTCGCCCTCGTCCCCATCCTCGGCCGCCCGCTCCTCGACCTCTGGCTCGCCGAAACCGCCGCCCGCAGCGCCAAATCCGTCCGCGTCCTCGCCGCCGACCGCCCCGACCTCATCCGCCGCTTCGTCCGCAAGGGCGACCCCTGGGGCATCCAGGTCGAGGTCATCCCCGAACAACGCGAACTCTCCCCCGCCGAAGCCCTCGCAAAACACGGCACCAACACCACCAACCCCGACAGCCCAACCCCCACCCCCGTCGTCGTCCTCGATCACCTCCCCCCCGACGGACCCAAACTCTGGGATAGCACCGCCTCCTGGCTCGACTCCCTCCGCCACCACTTCGAACCGGCCGCCCTCGACCGCATCGGCATCCGCCAACCCACCCCCGGCGCCTTCGTCGACGCCCGCGCCCGCATCTCCCCGGACGCCATCCTCGAACCGCCCTGCTGGATCGGCGCCCATTCCTGGATCGGACCCCGCGCCCGTATCGGCCCCAACAGCATCGTCGAATCCCATTCCTACATCGACGAAGCCGCCGAGATCGTCGAGAGCTTCGTCGGCCCCGAAACCTACGTCGGCGCCCTCACCGAGATCCGCCAGTCCGTCGCCTGGAAACGACACCTGCTCAAGGTCCCCACCGGCTCCGCGATCGAAGTCCCCGACGGCTTCCTCCTCGGCCCCGTCCACGCCGCCTTCCGCGGCGGCAAAACCGCCTCCCTCCCCGGCCGACTCCTCGCCCTCCTCACCCTCATCCTCACCTCCCCCATCCTCCTCGTCGCCCTCCTCCGACGCACCCCCGGCTCACCCCTCTTCCTCCCCCGCGCCGCCGTCCGCACCCCCGCCTCCGACCCCGCCCTCGCCAGCACCATCACCTACCACCACCTCGCCGGCATGCCCGGCCTCCTCGCCCGCTGGCCCGAACTGTGGTCCATCGTCCAGGGCCACTTCCGCTGGGTCGGCAACCGCCCCCTCACCCCGGCCCAGGCCGACTCCCTCGTCGACGAATTCGAACGCCTCTGGCTCGGCGTCCCCGCCGGCCTTCTCTCCCTCGCCGACGCCGAACGCTGCCAGGATCCCTTCGGCGACGAGGCCCGCGCCCACTCGTCCTTCTTCGCCGTCCACCCCGACTGGCGCCAACGCCTCTCCATCCTCCGCCGGACGCTTCTACCCACCCGCCGGAATCCTCCCTTGAAATCACCATCGGCCCCCATGTTCTCCTGATCCCAACCTTTCGGTTAACACCCTATGACCATCGAACCCCAGGACTCCGTCCTCCGCATCTCAGGCCTCGCGGAGCTGAACGCCTCCAACGCCGCGTCCTTTCGCGACCAGACCCGCGCCGCCCTCCGCGACCACCACACCCGCATCGACTTCGAATTCGCCCAGACCCGCTTCCTCGACAGCTCCGGCCTCGGCGCCCTCATCGCCCTCCACAAAACCATCTCCGCGCGCGGCGGCCACATCCGCATCCTCAACCCCATGCCCCAGGTCCAGCAGATCCTCGAACTGACCCGCATGCACCGAATCTTCGAAATCGCCCGCGAATAGCCCAATCCCCACCACCCATCCCCTTCCCGAGCCCGCCATGAAAACCGAAACCCGCGGCGATACCCTCGTGGTCTCCGGCGTCCAAAACCTCGGCGCCGACCAGGCACCCTACCTGCGTGAACTGGTCGGCTCCGCCCTCCTCCCCGACCAGCGCTGCATCGAGGTCGACCTCGCCGACACCACCTTCATCGACTCCGAGGGCCTCGGCGCCCTCGTCTCCGTCCACAAACTGGTCGCCAGCCGCGGCGGCATCGTCCGCCTCCCCGGCGCACGCCCCGCCATCCGCGAACTGTTCCGCCTCACCCGCCTCGACCGCATCTTCGAGTTCTCCACCCCCTCCTGACCACCGTGCCCCTCGTCACCTCCACCCCAGCCAGGGTCCTCAACCTCTCAGGACCCTGCGACCTCGGCGCCATCCGCGACGCCGCCCGCGCCATCCGCACCTTCCTCGAACAGTCCGGTGTCGCCCCCGAGGAAATCGACGCCTGGGAACTGGTCGCCGTCGAGGCCGGCAACAACGCCGTCGACAACGTCGCCCCCAACGCCCTCTCCCGCCCCGTCGACCTCTCCCTCGAGGTCGGCCCCACCTACGTCGAACTCCGCGTCCACGACCACACCCCGGGCTTCGACCTCCCCGACCACGCCGAACTCCCAGACCCCCTCTCCGAAAGCGGCCGCGGCCTCTTCCTCATGCGCAGCCTCACCGACCGCATGTCCTACCTCCGAGGCCCCTCCGGCAACACCCTCGTCCTCTGGAAATGCCGCGCCACCCCCGATGACCCAGGCCAACCCTACGACCAACCCGATTCCCTCGCCGTCGCCTCCCTCGAAGCCACCCTCCACACCATGACCGAGGAACTGGCCGCCAGTTACGAAAGCCTCGCCGCCATCTTCCGCTTCGCCTCCGAATTCAACCGCTCCGAATTGACCCAGTCCGCCGTCGACCAGTGGTTCCGCGAACTGGCCACCATCCTCGGGGCCGAATGGTACGTCTTCCGCATCGCCCGCCCCGAAACCGGCGCCCTCGCCGTCGCCTGCGCCTCCGGCAGCGGCGCCAACCTGCCCCCGCTGCCCCACCCCACCCCCCCACGCTCCCCTCAGACCCAGTTCCTCGAAATCCAGGCCATCGACAGCCGCAAGGACCGCTGGTTCTACGGCAACCAGTCCCTCCACCCCTCCGACCCCCTCGCCGCCTTCGGCAACCCCACCGCCTGCCTCGTCCACCCCATCTACGTCAACGCCGACCTCGTCGGCGTCCTCACCGCCGGCCGATACTCCCAACAGGCCCCCTTCTCCGCAGGCCAGGTCAACATCCTCCACACCTTCGCCGACTTCCTCGGCATCGCCCTCCGCAACGCCTGGATCCGTGAACAGCAGCTCCGCGTCCGCCTCGTCACCCACGAACTCGAAATCGCCGCCAACATCCAGCGATCCCTCCTCCCCGTCCGCCTCCCCGAACCCGCCGGCTTCCGCCTCTCCGGCCACGCCCAAAGCGCCAACGAGGTCGGCGGCGACCTCTTCGATGTCATCAAGGTCAACAACGACGGCATCCTCCTCGTCATCGCCGATGTCATGGGCAAGGGCGTCCCCGCCGCCCTCTTCGCCGCCATCCTCCGCAACCAGATCCGCGCCCGCACCGACTACGCCGTCACCCCGGGCCGCTTCATGGGCTGGCTCAACCAGGTCCTCTTCACCGACCTCGACCGCGTCGACATGTTCATCACCGTCCAACTGGCCTACCTCGACCCCGCCAAACGCGAACTCCGCGTCGCCTCCGCCGGCCATTGCCCCCTCCTCGTCGCCACCCCAGGCCAACCCATCACCGAAATCGCCGCCGACGGCCCTCCCCTCGGCATCAGCCGCCACGCCGAATTCCCCGAACCCGCCATCCCCCTCGGCGAAGGCACCTGCGCCCTCATGCTCACCGACGGCCTCACCGAACTGAAGGACCCCGACGACAACCTCCTCGGCCTCGAAGCCGTCAAATCCTGGCTCGAGGAAACCGCCAACCGCCGCCTGCCCGCCCCCGAAATCCACCACGCCCTGCTCAACTTCACCCACGCCTTCCGCCGCTCCGCCCAACTCCGCGACGACCTCACCTTCATCGTCGTCGCCGATCACCCCGACACGGCCAACCCCACCCCCACCCCCTCCGCCTAATCCCACCTCATCCCCATCCTCATCCTCATCCTCATCCGCCCCATGCCCTCCACCATCCTCATCGTCGACGACGAACCCCACATGCGCCGCGTCACCGAACTGAGCCTCCGCCGCGGCGGCTACGACATCCTCATCGGACGCAACGGCCGCGAAGGCCTCGAACTGGCCCGCCTCCGCCAACCGGAACTGATCGTCATGGACGTCCTCATGCCCGAAATGGACGGCCTCACCGCCCTGCGCGAACTGAAGAATGACCCCGCCACCGCCGGAATCCCCGTCGTCCTCCTCTCCGCCCGCGGTCATATCCTCCTCCCCGATGAAGCCGGCAGCTGCGGCGCCGCCCTCTTCCTGACCAAGCCGTTCAGCCCAACCCAGCTCCTCGCCGAGGTCCGACGCCTGATCCAGGAGAACACCGAGCCTTCCCCGGACCTCGAAGCCCACTGACCCACCCCACGCGCAGCACCCCGCCGCCCCGCGTCGCATCAACCCAATCCCCCCCATCGCCGAAAACCCACGCCCTCAAGCGCGTCGTCCCGTCCCGGGCGCCATCCCGACATGACCCCGGACCATCTCAGGAAGAACGTCCTCCGCAGCACCGCGTCGAGCTGGCTGCGCATCCTCCTCCGCATGGCCCTGGGCCTGGTGACCTTCCGCCTGCTCTACCAGGGCCTCGCCCCCGAGGAGTTCGGCTTCTGGGCCCTCCTCTGGGCCATCTTCGGCTACGGCATCCTCCTCGACTTCGGCCTGGGTTCCGCCGCCCAAAAGCAGGTCGCCGAATTGTCCGTCCGCCAGGACTGGCCCGCCCTCAGCCGCGTGCTCAGCACCATCCTCGGCTTCCACATCCTCAGCGCCGTGGTCGTCGTCACCCTCGGCTTCGCCTTCTCCGGTCCCCTCGTCGACCTCTTCCAGGTGAGCCCCGCCAACCGCGAACCGTTCCGCCGCATCTTCACGGTCTTCCTCACCGGCATGGGCATCGCCTTTCCCCTCGGCATCTTCATCGAGGTCCTCTACGGCCAGCACCGCATCACCACCGCCAACAACATCGCCATGGCCTCGCTGCTCGCCAACTTCGCCGCCGTGGTCCTCAGCATCGTCCTCCACCTCGGCCTCCTCACCCTCGTCACCCTCGCCGTCCTCTCCATCCTCATCCCCTACGCCTTCGCCGCCTTCACCGCCGTCCGCCACATGCCCCGGGTCCGACTCCTCCCCTCCCTCTTCTCCCTCCATACCCTCGCCACCACCGCCCGCTTCAGCGTCTGCGCCTACCTCAACATGCTCAGCAGCGCCCTGCGCAACAAAGTCGACCAACCCATCATCGCCTCCATCCTCGGCATCGCCGCCGTCACCCCCTACCAGGCCGGAAGCAGGGTCGGCGAAATGTTCGGCATGCTCACCCGCCAGGTCGCCGATGTCCTCTCCCCAACCGCCGCCCACCTCCACGCCAAGGGCGACACCGACACCCTCCGCCAGATGCTCATCGACGGCCTCCGCCTCTCCATCCTCGCCGCCACTCCCCTCTACCTCGTCACCGCCTTCTACATGAACGGCGTCCTCCGCTTCCTCATCGGCGTCCCCAACCCCTCCGCCGAAATGGTCTGGACCGGTCAGGTCCTCCTCTTCTGGTACTACTCCCTCACCATCACCCACTGGGTCTTCAAACGCATGTTCCTCATGGCCGGCCAGGAACGTCGCCTCATGATCCACGGCGTCACCGAAGCCGCCCTCAACATCGGCCTCGGCATCACCCTCACCCTCGCCCTCCGCAACATCCTCGGCGTCGCCATCGGCTCCGCCATCCCCACGGTCTGCCTCGGATGGGGCCTGCTCTGGAGCTGGGCAGCCCGCGAAGCCCGCCTGACCCGCTGGAACCTCCTCCGCCGTGTCGTCCTCCCCGCCTGGTACGGCTGCCTCCCCATGATCGCCCTCGCCCTCGCCTTCCAGGCCCAACCGTTCTGGACCAGCGGCGCCAACCTCCCCCTCGTCGTCGCCGAAGCCGCCGCCGTCAGCGTCACCGGCCTCGCCGGCCTCTGGTTCCTCGCCCTCTCCCCCACCGAACGCACCACCCTCGCCCGCCGCCTCCGACGCCAACCCGCCCCACCTCCACCTCCATCGCCCTCCCCCAACCCCTCCAGCGCCTGACCCGCCTCCCCACTCCACGCCCCTGTTTCCTCCCCACCGACGTGCCGATGGCGGGACTTGAACCCGCACGACCGTTGCCGGTCAGGGGATTTTAAGTCCCCTGTGTCTGCCATTTCACCACATCGGCGTCGTTGGTTCTCAATGGGTTGTGCTCACCGGGATGCCCCGGACACCCAGGACTGCCCCCCCTTGCAGCCCGGACTCGAAACCGCACCCAAGCTACCCCCCCCTCTCCAACCGCCGCAAGCGACGGATTCCCAGGGCGATCCCCGATCGCACGCCCGGATCCCCCGGCCCCGCGTGGTGAGATCCCCAACCGCCCTCTTCCTGGCCCGCGGCGAGTCCGTCCTGGCTCCGAAATCCCGCCGCGCGAAGCTGTGCTCCGGTCCCGGCGATCTCCTCGCGGCCGCCCGCAACGGCGGCTACGAGGAGTTGTCGGGCGGTTCCGGGTTCGGTCTGCGGCGCAGAATGCGTTCAGCGTGTCGGCAGGCGGCCTGAATACGGCGCAGTGTGCCCGTCATCCTTGAGCACCGTCCGGGTCCCGGTGCCGCGAGTCTCCGAGACACGAACGGCGAATGGGTCGCCGTTGTAGCAGACTTCGTTGAAGAACGTCCATACGGCGGAGTCGGTGTTCACAAACATCGGCGCGAGCCGGCCGGCCGTTGTGGTGTAGCTGAAACCGCCGAGGATCTCGCGGCGCCCGCCGCCGCGGGTGTCCAGCAGCGTGCCGCCGCGCTCGGTCTTGTACCCGAGAATCCATGCGTCACCGGCGTCGTTGAGGAGGTGCGTGCCCTCGTTCTCGATGTTGAGTTGCCGCGCCCAGAGTTTCTGCCGGTTCAACGCCAGCTTATGCGTCACCACATCCTCGAAGAACCACTCGGCCCCCTCCGCCCGCCTGGTGCTCGTGAGGTCGCAGTCCGAGACGCTGCGCAGGACCAGGGTGCGGCGCGTGTCCACTTCCAGCCCGCCGTGAATGTGGGCGAAGTGCTCCAGCATGACCACCGGCGCCTCGCCGTCCACGAGGCGGAAATCGGGTTTCACCTGCGAGGTGTAGTCGATCATTCCGCCGGTGCCCACCACGCGGCGCACCTTGCCGCGAATGATGACAGTGCTCCTCAGCGCGTAGTTGCCGGGCAGGAAGACCGTGGTCGCACCCGAGTCCATCGCCCGCTCAATGGCGGCGGAGGAGTCGGCCTTCCCCGTCGGATCGGCACCGAAGTCATTCACGTTGGCCCAGGCCCGTGGGTCGTCACGAGGCACCTCGGGCGTTTCCTTCACGGGCAGCCGGAGCGACTGCGCCGGGGACGGAAACGGGCTCGTGGCGGGATGCGAGCAATACTCGGCAACGTCGGGGCCGAGGCTGCCGGGCTTGTCCTCGCCGCGCACCCGATACGCCGCTCCGGAATCCGGCGTGTGTGAGACGTCGCCCAGCGCCCGTGCGTAGCCGGCCGTTCTCACGTCGCGCAGGAAAATGCGCCCGCCGTTGAAATTCACGATGGCCGGCTTCCGGGCGGCGTCCCCGCTGCCGGTGAGCCTGGCCTCCAGCAGGCAGAGTGTCCCGTAGGTGGTGAGTGCTGGCGCCGTGCTCTCACTCTCCAGGCCACGGATGCTGATGGCCTGCCCTTCGTTGGCAAAACCCACCTCGGTTTGCCCGCGGAGTCTGAGGTGCTCGAAGACCTGCCCGTTCACCGCCCGCGCCGTGGCGATGCCCCGACGGAAGCCGATCACCTCGCAGTTGCGCACCAGCAATGGGCCGTTCATGTCGCGATGCCCGAGGTCGAGGCCGGTGTGGCCGCTGCCCGCGCCCGCCACGAAACGGCAGTCCCTCACGGCCCCGGAGTTGTTCGAGTAGAACTGAAGCGCCACCGCCCCCGGGTTCCCCGCGCCAACATCAAAGGTCAGGTTCTCCACGTAGTTGTGGAACCAATCGGCCGAGCCAAAGCCCCCGCACCACATCATCGCCTCGGGTTTCCCCGCATCGGTGAACGTTCCATCCTTGAGCCGGATGACGCTCGTCTCCGGCGATTCCCCGCAGAGGAACGTCATTCCCCAGTTGTCCCGTCCGCCGAACCTCTTCGGCCACTTCAGCGTGGCACTCACCAGGTAGGTGCCGCGGGGAAAGTAGAGGATGCGGTGCCGGCCGGTGTGCTCGTTGATCGCGCGCTGCAGTGCCTCCGTGTCGTCGGACACCCCGTCGGCCTTGGCCGAGTAAGGAGGCCTGGTGACATCCACCACAGCGTCGCAGACGGGGTAGGTCGCGCCGAAAAGCCCGGTCTGAACCATCGCAAGGAAAACGCCAATCACTGCCTTCATGGGTGAATCAATGAGGCCCTTGGCCCCTCTGCGGCAATCGCACTTCACTGAACCTCATGGAATCCAAGTCGCCCTGCGCCTCCAGGCGACCCCGGCCGGCCAGGTCCTGGATGCGCATCGCATAGCAAACGTACGAAAGCTGGGGAAACCCCGCAGCCAGCTTCTCCTCGGCGCGAATCACGACCGTCGCCACCTTTTGCCAGCGAGGCAGCGCACAGGCGAGAATCGTGCCATCAATGAGCTCGAGGTCCGTAGGCGACAGCATGCGGATGGCAGATGCTTCTGCGGGACTCGGCGGTGGATTGGGTTCAGGGATCTCGTCGGTCATGACGTGGCTTCATGGGATGCGGGTCGGTTTGCGGAGGTCGCTGCCGCCACCGACAATGCCAAACCTGTACGAAAGCGGCGACCGGTCCAAGCCGCGGAGCGGCGACAGAACCGTTGCCCACGGCGCGAGCCGTGGGTCCGCTGGGCCGAAAAACGAAACCAGCCCCGGAGGGGCGTCGAGAACCTGGGCGCCGGAAGGCATACCCGTGAGGTGATCCCTTCCGGTGTCGAACCCGACCACCCCGACACCGGGACAACCCATCCTCCATGCCCCCCCACCATCCGCGCCCCGGAGGGGCTGCAAACCAAGCCGCGGAACGGCGCCAGAACCGTTGCCCACGGCGCGAGCCGTGGGTCCGCTGGCCCGAAAAACACAACGAGCCCCGGAGGGGCGGCGAGAACCTGCGCGCCGGAAGGCATACCCGTGAGGTGATCCCTTCCGGTGTCGAACCCGACCACCCCGACACCGGGACAACCCATCCTCCATGCCCCCCCACCATCCGCGCCCCGGAGGGGCTGCAAACCAAGCCGCGGAACGGCGCCAGAACCGTTGCCCACGGCGCGAGCCGTGGGTCCGCTGGGCCGAAAAACGAAACCAGCCCCGGAGGGGCGTCGAGAACCTGGGCGCCGGAAGGCATACCCGTGAGGTGATCCCTTCCGGTGTCGAACCCGACCACCCCGACACCGGGACAACCCATCCTCCATGCCCGCCCGGATGGATTGCATGACCGATGCCATGTCCCCCCGTCCCACCGGGGCTTCATCGATCTCTTCGGGGCCCTCCAACCCACGGCTCACGCCGTGGGCTACGGTTTTGCCGCCCCGTCCGGGGCTCCGTTAGCGGCCCCTCCGGGGCGCGCCGGGACAAGAGGCCCGAGCTAAATCGTGCGCCCCAGAACCACACCAGGAACCACAGTTCTCCCCGCCCCACGGCGACAGGCAGAACCCCACCACCCGGCCCGTCCTCGCGTTTCCTACCACCCTGCATGGCTGCGGGGCGCCATGTCCGTCCGTCCGCCGCACACCCGGGAACCCAGGAAAGTCCGGGCAAGCCAACGGATCACACGCTCTCGCCGAAGAGGTTGGCGAGGCGGGCCTCCAGTTTGCGGCGGGCGACCCGGTGGGAGAAGTAGCGGAGCCCGAGTTCGTAGTTCGTGGTCGCCCAATCCTCGCGCATCGCCGGGTCGGCCAGCACCCGGCGGGTGAGATCGACGACGTCGCCGGAGAGCAACTGGCTCATTTCAATGGTCTTGAATCCGAGCGGCGCGAGGTCGCGTGCATAGACGGCGTAGGTGTTCACCACCACCGGCTTGCGGAAGTAGATGGCCTCCAGGAAGGCGTTGCCGAAGCCTTCGTACCAGCTCGGGTAGGTCACGAGGTCGCAGTGCGGATAGACATCGAAGAGGGTGTAGAGTTTCCGGCCGCGCGCGTCGGTGCCCCGCCGGTCGGCCACGCGGTCCGCGACGAACAGCACCTCGATGCCGGCGTCACGGATCCTTTCGCGCAGAAGCACGAGGTAGTCGTTGCCCTCGTCGCCGGCGGGATGGGAGATCACCAGCTTCACCCGGCGGTCCCCGAGCCGGCGCACGAGTTCAATGGCGTGCTCGATCCCCTTGCGGGCGACGACCCGGGTGGGCTGGAGCACGAACACGTCGTCGTCGGCCAGGCCGAACTCCTTCCGGATATCCGCGTTGTAATCGTCGATGCCGGGCGGGGGCGTCTCGAAGTCCAGGACATTGGGGATGACGGCGGAGGGCAGTCCGAACCGGCGTGCGAGTTCCTTCTGCGCCATGGTGTTGATGACCACGTGCTCCACGTGCGGCAGGGAGGGCGGAAACGCGGCCTGGAGGTAGTCCTGGACGGCGCTGATGACGAACCGCTCGCGTTCCCAGGAGAAATCATGGTGGTGCGCGATCGTCGGCAGGCCGGTCTCGGCCATCACCTCGGTCATCGCCAGGCCGAGGGGGACATGCATGGGGATGGCGAGGATGTTCTCCGGGATGAGGACATCGATCTTGAAGCGCTCGATGAAGGCGTACATGCCGTCCTTCAGTTCCTCCTTGATCCGCTGGATCTGGTTCGTGGTCTCGCGGGCGCGACGGGTCACACCGAAGAGGCCGGACTGAACGGCGCGCACCTCGGGGTGCTGGAAGAAGGCCAGCGGCGCGTGGTGGCTGGTCTCCTCCGGGGTGTCCAGAAGTCCCGCCATCCAGTACACTTGGTGCCCGCACTGCTCCAGGATCTGCGCCCACTTGCGCGCCTCCAGCGTGACGCCGTCGGTGCCGTGGACACGGGTGGCAATGAAGCCAATACGGTGGGCTGCCTTGGTATGCCCGGGGGTACCCTCGAGGTTCGTTTGCATCGCGCGCCCATAGTGCCTGCTTTTTCGCCCGGGAAAAACAATTGGCATGCCCCATCCCGTCGCTAGATTCCGCGGCGATTTCCAGGCTCCCACTCGAACGACCGGCGCCTGGCGTCCCCGGAACAAATCACAGCCCGAACCATGACATCCCCGATCCGACCCCGATTGCTCACGGCGGCCCTCTGCCTGTCGTCCGCCGCCGTCCTTCCTCCCGCTGGCGCCGCCCCCGCCCCATCCGGCGCCGGCGCCGGCGAACGATCGGGAAAGGCCGCGGCCCTTGCCCAGATGGCCCGCATGGAGGTCGCCGACGGCCTGGAGGTCACGCTGTTCGCGGCGGAACCGATGGTCCGCAACCCCGCGAACATCGACGTCGACGCCCGCGGCCGCGTCTGGAGCACCGAAGGGGTGAACTACCGCGTCTGGCAGAAGTGGGGACGCCTCGCGCCCCAGGGCGACCGGATCGTCATCCTCGAGGACACCGACGGCGACGGCGCGGCCGATCTGGAGAAGACCTTCTACCAGGGCCACGAGGTCAATGCCGCCCTGGGCATCTGCGTCCTCGGCTCCCGGGTCATCGTCTCCTGTTCCCCCAACGTCCTGGTGTTCGAGGACAACAACCGCGATGACAAGGCCGACGGCCCCCCGCAGCGTCTCTACACCGGCATCCAGGGCGTCGACCATGACCACGGCATGCACGCCTTCGTCCCGGGTCCCGACGGCCGCCTCTATTTCAACTTCGGCAACGAAGGCAAGGAACTCCGCACCTCCCAGGGCGAACCGATCCGCGACCTGGCCGGCAATGTCATCAGCGCCCAGGGCAAACCCTACCGCCAGGGCATGGTCTTCCGCTCCGACCTGGCCGGCGGAAAGGTCGACACCGTCGCCTGGAACTTCCGCAACAACTACGAGGTCGCCGTCGATTCCTTCGGCTCGCTCTGGCAGTCGGACAACGACGACGACGGCAACCAGGGGGTTCGGATCAACTTCGTCATGGAGTACGGGAACTACGGGTTCACCGACGAAATGACCGGCGCGGGCTGGGGCCAGCGCCGCACCAACCAGGAGGCCGACATCCCCCGCCGCCATTGGCACCTCAACGACCCCGGTGTCGTCCCCAACCTCCTCCAGACCGGCGCCGGTTCCCCCACCGGCCTCTGCGTCTATGAGGGATCCCTCCTGCCCGAGGCCTTCCACGGCCAGATGATCCACTGCGATGCCGGCCCCAGGGTGGTCCGCGCCTACCCGGTCGAGAAGGACGGCGCCGGCTACAAGGCCCGTATCCTCAACCTCCTCTCCAGCCCGGATGACTGGTTCCGTCCCAGCGACGTCTGCGTCGCCCCCGACGGCTCGCTGCTCATCGCCGACTGGAACGACGCCGGGGTCGGCGGTCATCACATGGCCGATCAGAAGCCGGAAACCATGACCGGCCGCATCTACCGCGTCGCGCCCAAGGGACACAAACCCACCGTGCCCGCCCTCAACGTCATCACCATCCCCGGCGCCGTCGCCGCCCTCCAATCCCCCAACATCGCCACCCGCTTCCTCGCCTGGCAGTCCCTCGAACGCGCCGGCGCCCGCGCCGAATCCGCGCTGCGCGAACTCTGGAGCGTCTCCAACCCCCGCTTCCGCGCCCGCGCCCTCCACCTCCTCGCCCGCATCCCCGGAAAGACCCGGACCTACGTCGACGCCGCCACCCGCGACGCCGACGCCGACATCCGGATCACCGGCCTGCGCATCGCCCGCGAGCGCGGCCTGGAGATCCTTCCCCTCGTCCGCTCGCTCGTGGATGACCCGAGCCCCCAGGTCCGCCGCGAATGCGCCATCGCCCTCCGCCATCTGACCTCGCCGGAGGCGGCCCAGCTCTGGGCCCGACTGGCCGCGCAGCACGACGGCGCGGATCGCTGGTACCTGGAGGCCCTCGGCATCGGGGCGGACCGCCAATGGGACGCCTTCCTCGCCGCCTACCTCCAATCCAAACCGGACGCCCACGCGACGGCGGCGGGCCGCGACATCATCTGGCGTTCGAGGAGCAAGGCCACCCCGGCGCTGCTCGCCCGCATCCTCCGGGACCCCGCGACCGCAGAGGCCGACAAGCCGCGGTACTTCCGTGCCTTCGATTTCCAATCGGGCCCGGAGAAGGAGGCGGCGCTGGTCGAACTCCTGACCGCCGCGGCGCCGAAGTGATCCGCTCCCCCCGGACCGCACCCCGGCCCTCCCGCCGCGAGGCCGGGCTGCCGCCCCGGGCTGCCTGGCAGCCCCGTTTCCCGGCACTCAGAATCCGGCGTCGTCGCTGTAACCCTCCCGCCGCACCCGGCGTCTACCGCGCCATGGCCCGGGTTGGATGACCCCGGGCCGCCAACCCGGAACCATCCAAAACGACCAGAACTCAGAATCCACGGACCCATCCGCGATTCAGCATTGCCATGACCGCCATGAACCTTCTCAAACGAATCACCCTGCTTGCGGCCGCCGTCGCAACCATGCTCACCGTGACCCCGGACACCCAGGCCCAGCAGGGCGGTGGCGGTGGCGGCGGTGGCGGCCAGGGACGGGGCCAGCGCGGCGGCGGCGGCGGATTCGACCCCGCCCAGATGCAGGAACGCATCATGCAGATGTACCGGGAGCGCCTGGAGATCACCAGCGACGACGAGTGGAAGGCGATCCAGCCCCTGGTCGCGAAGGTCACCGAGGCCCGCCGCGAGGTCGGCACCGGCTTCGGACGCGGCATGTTCCGTCCGCCGGGCGGGCGGGGCGGTGGCGACAACGGCGGTCGCCGCGGACCGGGCGGCTTTGGCGAACCTTCCCCCGAGGAGGCCGCCCTCGAGCGCGCGATCGAGTCCAAGGCCCCCGCCTCGGATGTGAAGAACGCCCTGGCGAAGCTGCGTGAGGCGAAGAAGGCCAAGGAAGCCAAGCTCGCCGCCGCCCAGGAGGACCTGCGCAAGGTGCTCACCGTCCGCCAGGAAGCCCAGGCGGTGCTGGCCGGACTGCTGAACTGACCGGGTCCCATCCCTCCGCCCCAACCTCATCCCGGGGCGATGCTGACGGCCCAGCCATCGGCGTCGCCCCGACCTCATGATCCCGAGTTCCGCAACCACCCCCGACGCCGCGTCGCTGCCACCGCTGCTCCAGCGGATGCTCGCAGCCCGGCAGATCTCCCTCGCCGAGGCCCGGACGCTGGTCCAGAACACGGCCACTCCCTCGCACTCCGAGGAGGAGGTCCTGCGCTGGCTCGCCGCGGAATACGGCCTCCCCTTCACCAACCTCGAGGAGGTGGAACCGGAGAAGGAGGTCCTCGGCCTGTTCCCCGCCCGCCTCCTGCTCCGCGACGAACTCCTCCCCCTCCGCCGGATCAACGGCTCCGTCGAGATCGCCACCTGCCGGCTGTTCGCCACCCAGGGCCTCGATGCCCTCCGCAGCCTCACCGGCCTCCGCCTCCGACCCGTCCTCGCCCCCACCGAGGCGCTCCAGCGCGAACTGAAGAAACGCCTGGGCGTCGGCGCCGACACCCTCGGCACCCTCGATGAGGAATCCCCCATCCAGGTCGTCGACGACGACCAGAACGAGGACAACAACCTCGACGCCGCCGCCGAGGACGCGTCCATCATCCGGTTCGTCAACCAGGTCCTCCGCGACGCCATCGAACTGCGCGCCTCCGACATCCACCTGGAACCCTTCGAGGACGAACTCCGCATCCGCTACCGCATCGACGGCGTGCTCCAGGAAGTCCCGGTGCCGCCCCAGATCAAGCGCTTCCAGCCGGCGATCGTCTCCCGCGTCAAAATCCTCAGCCACCTCAACATCGCCGAGAAACGCCTGCCCCAGGACGGCCGCATCAAGGTGCGCATCGACGAGAACGAGGTCGATATCCGCGTCTCGGTGATCCCGATGCTGCACGGCGAGGCGGTGGTCATGCGCCTGCTGCGCCAGAACTCCTCGCTGCTCGGCATGCGCCAACTGGGCATGGCGGAACGCGAGCTGCGCTGCCTCTCCCACGTCCTCCAGCTCCCCCACGGCATCGTCCTCGTCACCGGCCCCACCGGCAGCGGCAAGACGTCCACCCTCTACACCGCCCTCCACGAGATCAACGACTCGGTCCGCAAGATCATCACCATCGAGGACCCCGTCGAATACCAGCTCAAGGGCGTCAACCAGATCCAGGTCTCCGAAAAGGCCGGCCTCACCTTCGCCCGCGGCCTCCGTTCCATCCTCCGCCACGACCCCGATGTCATCCTCGTCGGCGAAATCCGCGACAAGGAAACCGCCCAGATCGCCGTCCAGGCCTCCCTCACCGGTCACCTCGTCTTCTCCACCCTCCACACCAACGACGCCCCCGGCGCCCTCACCCGCCTCGTCGACATGGGCGTCGAACCCTACCTCGTCGCGTCCTCCCTCGAAGCCGTGCTCGCCCAGCGCCTCGTCCGCCTCCTCTGCGAGTCCTGCAAACAGATCGACTCCTCCCCCACCGCCGTCGCCCTGCGCGCCCAGCTCGGCTTCCCCCCCGACACCGTCCTCTACCGCTCCGTCGGATGCCGCGAATGCCGGCAGACCGGATTCTTCGGCCGCCGCGCCATCTTCGAGTGGATGGATTCCGACAACGAAATCCGCCAACTGGTGCTCCGCAACCGCTCCAGCGACGAGATCCGCGACGCCGCACGCCGCGCAGGCATGCGGACCCTGGCCGAGGACGGCTGGCGCATGGTGAAACTCGGGGTCACCACCGTCGAGGAAGTCCTCAGCGTCACCACCGCCAAGGAGGTGTCCCTCGCCACCCCGGGCTCCACCGAACCCGGCACCGGGGAGGCCTCGCCCGCCGCGGTCGCCGTCGCGCGATCCTGACCGAGCATGCCCGTCTACCATTACCGCGCCCTCCGCTCCGACGGAGGCGTCATCGAAGGTGAAATCGACGCGGGCGGACGCCCCGACGCCTTCCGCCAGATGGAAGCCCGCGGCCTCCGCCCGATCAGCCTGCGCGAAGGCGCCGCCGGAAAACCGGGCGCGCCCAAGGCCTCAGCCTCCCGCTCCTCCCGGAACGCCCCGCCCACACCCACGCGACCGTCCCAGCCCGGCCAGGCCGCTCCATCCACCCCCGCCCCCCTCAAGAAGGGCCGGGTCACCCCGCGAATCCTCGAAAACTTCACCCGCCTCCTCTCGAGCCTGCTCGCCGCCGGCGTCCCCCTCAGCCGCGCCCTCGTCATCCTCCAGAAGGAGGCCGCCAACGAGGGCGCCCGCACCCGATGGCGGGAGGTCCACGCCTCGGTCGTCGACGGCGTGCCCCTCGCCGAAGCCATGAGCCGGTCGCCGGACACCTTCCCCCGGGTCTACGTCGCCATGGTCGAAGCCGGCGAGACCGGCGGGTTCCTCGATGTCGTGCTCGCCCAGATCGCCGACTTCCAATCCCGCGAACGCGAGATGGCCGGCAAGGTGATGACCGCCCTGCTCTACCCCGCCATCCTCCTCCTCCTCGCCCTCGGCGTCCTGGTCTTCCTGCTGGTCTTCTTCATCCCCCGCTTCCAGGGGATCTTCGCCGGGTTCGGCGCCCAACTGCCGCTGCTGACCCGCATGATCGTCGGGGTCTCCGACGCCCTCCGCGGCTACGGCTTCTTCATCCTCGCCGCAGTGGTGGTCGTGGGTTACCTCATCCGCAACTGGTTCCTGTCCCCGGCCGGACGCCGCGCCTGGGAAGCCACGGTCCTCCGCATCCCCACCATCGGCCCCCTCGTCGCCCAGTACGCCATGGCCCGGTTCTGCCGCATGCTCGGCACCCTGCTCGGCGCCGGTGTCCCCCTCATCAACGGCCTCCAGGTCGCCCGCCGCTCCATCGGCAACCAGATCCTCGTCGACGCCGTCACCCAGTCCATCGACCGCGTCAAGGAGGGCAAGGCCCTCGGCACCAGCCTCGCCGACTGCCGCGCCCTGTTCCCCGGTTCGGTCCTCGAAATGGTCGCCGTCGCCGAGGAAAGCGGACGCCTGGACCAGGAACTGGTCCGCATCGCCGACGTCACCGAGTCCGATCTCGACCGCCAGCTGCGCACCGCCGTGGCCCTGGCGGAACCGCTGCTCCTCTTTTTGATCGCCGCCTTCATCGGCACCATCTTCGTCGGAATGGTCATCCCGATCTTCACCCTCCAGGATTACATCAAGTAACGCGCCCGAACCGAACCCCGTCTGCTTTCCCCATGAAACTGAAAGCCAGCCACCGCCATCCGTCGTTCCCACAATCCGCGAGCCGCCGCCAAGGCGGTTTCACGCTCATCGAACTGCTCCTCGTGCTCGTCATCCTTGGCGTGCTCGCCGCCATCGTGGTGCCCAAGTTCTCCGGCCGCACCGAACAGGCGAAACTGACCGCCGCCAAAACCCAGATCGCCACCTTCGGCACCGCCCTCGACGCCTACGAGGTGGACGTCGGCGCCTATCCCAAGGGTCGCGCCGGCCTCGATGACCTCGTCCAACAGCCCAGGGACGCCCAGAACTGGCGCGGGCCCTATCTCAAGGGCGAAATCCCCCTCGACCCCTGGGGCAATGCCTACGTCTACGAGTGCCCCGGCAAACAAAACGCCAGCGGCTACGACCTCTTCTCCATGGGCCCCGACGGCCGCGAAGGCAGCGAGGACGATGTGACGAACTGGCGCTGATCCGCCGGAGCCCCATCACTCCGCGCCACCACCAGCACCGGCCCCGCCCCACCGGCGCGGCCGGCAACCACAGCCCCGGTCACCCCGCCCTTCCCAGGGGCTCCCCTTGAACGCCCCCCCCCAGCCGCCAACCCCAACCCGCCGCAACACGGGATTCACTCTCATCGAGTTGATCCTCGTGCTCGCCCTGCTCGCCACCGTGCTCGCCGTGTCCGCCCCTTCCCTGGGCCGCTTCTTCCGCGGACGCGAACTGGACTCCGAAGCCTACCGGCTGCTCGCCCTCACCCGCCACGCCCAGGACCGCGCCGTGTCCGAGGGCATCCCCATGCTCCTCTGGCTCGACCTCGACGCCCGCCGCTACGGCCTGATGGCCGATCCCGTCTGGTCCTCCGCCCAAACCGGCTCCCGCCTCGGCGCCGTCAACACCCTGCGCCTCGACAACCCCGCCGTCGCCCGCGACATCCGCCTCGACGACCCGCGTGCCGTGGACTTCCCGCTCGCCGACGACCTCGAGATCGAGGTCGAGCTGAACACCGTCCGCACCAACCTCACCGGATCCCTTGAAATCCTGGAAACCGCCAACGTCTCCAGGCCGATCCTCCGGTTCCAACCCGACGGTTTCCTCCCCGCGAACGGCCCGCTCTGGATGCTCGTCCGCCACCGCAAGCTCCAGTCCGGCGACCACGACGCGTCCACGCTGTGGATCGCCCCCGACCTGAACCGCGCCCACTATGCCATCTGGACGAACCAGCCCCCCGCCACCCTCTGGTAGCCGGACGAGGCGGCCGGGGTCGCGCCGGACCTCGGGGTTCACCCTCGCCGAGACCCTGGCCGCCCTCCTGCTCGTGGCCATCGTCATTCCCGTCGCCCTCAGGGGCATCCAACTCGCCACCTACGCCGGCGTGGTCAGCCAGCGCAAACAGGCCGCCGCACGCATCGGCGAAAACATCCTCGCCGAATCCCTCGCCGCCACCTCCGGCTCCACCCTCGGCACCTCGGGCACCATCATCGAGGACGCCGTCACCTACCGCTGGCAGGTCCTCAGCGAGCCGTGGACCGACTCGAGCATGCGCCGCCTCACGGTCGAGGTGTTCTTCGATGTCCAGGGCCGCGAACACGATGTCCGCCTGGCCACCCTCGCCTCCCCGCTCTCCCTATGACACCCCGCCACGCCATCGCACACCGGCAGGGACGCCAGGGCTTCACCCTGATCGAACTCCTGCTCGCGGTGGCCATCTTCGCCGTGGTCCTCGTGGCCATCCAATCGGTCTTCCACACCGCCCTGAGGCTCCGCAACCGCACCGTCGAATCCATCGAACGCTCCCTGCCCCTCCGCCAAACCCTCGAAATCCTCCGAGCCGACCTCGCCGCCATCGTCCCCCCCGGCGGCACCTTCGGCGGCGCCGTCGAATCCAACCCCTCCACCGAAACCCTCCCCACCACCGGCACGCCACTCCTCCAATTCAACGCCGCCGTCGGCGTCCTCTCCGACGACCAGCCCTGGGCCGAGATCCAGCGCATCGCCTACCTCCTCGCCCCGCCCACCAACAACCTGTCCCAGGGCTTCGACCTCGTCCGCACCGTCACCCGCAACCTCCTCCCCGTCGCCGTCGAGGAAACCGAGTCCCGCCGCCTCATGTCCGGCCTCCAGAACGTCACGTTCTGGTTCCATGACGGCACGGGCTGGCAGGAAACCTGGGACGGCACCAACGAGGCGGTCGCCCTCCCCACCGCCATCAAGGCCGAATTCGAACTGACCCCACCCCCGGACTCCCGCTCCATCGTCCGCGTCCCCCCCATCGAACTGGTGGTCGGCCTCCTGCTCCAACCCGCCCCCACCAACACCACGGATTCCACCACCACCACCGACACCGGAGGCGGCGGATGAGGCTCCCCCGACCCCGCCCAAACCGCTTCCGCCACACCCGCGGATCCGTCCTCGTCATCGTCCTCTGGGTCGCCTTCGGCCTCGTGGCGCTCGCCCTCTATTTCGGCGATTCCATGCGCTTCCGCCTCCGGGCGTCCGACAACCAGGTGGCCGCCCTCGAAGCCCGCCTGGCCATCGAAGGCGCCGCCCGCTACGTCACCAACGCCTTCACCCTGTACGCCGAAGCCGGTTCGCCCCCGGACCCCAACCTCCTCGAAACCGAGGAACTCCTCGTCGGCGAGGCCACGGTCTGGCTCCTCGCCCGCGACACCAACAACCTCCAGAACACCCTCACCCGCCCCGTCTTCGGACTCGTCGACGAGGCCTCCAAACTGAACCTGAACACCGCGACCGCCGAAATGCTCGCCGCCCTGCCCAACATGACCGCCGAATTCGCCGCCGCCATCGTCGACTGGCGCGACACCGATTCGGAGGCGTCCGAAAACGGCGCCGAGGACGCCGCCTACTCCCTCCGCACCCCCGCCTACCGCTGCAAAAACGCCCCGTTCGAAAGCATCGAGGAGCTGCGGCTCGTCTCCGGCGCCGACCTGGCCCTGCTCTACGGCGAGGACACCAACCTCAACGGGGTCCTCGATCCCAACGAGGACGACGGCGACGGCTCGCATCCCGCCGACAACCAGGACGGGCGCCTCGACCCGGGCCTTCTCGAGTACGTCACCGTCGCGTCCTACGAACCCAACACCAACGCCGGCGGCACCAACCGGGTCGATGTGTCCAACCCCGCCGCCAACCCCGTGTCCACCTTTCTGCAGGAAAGGTTTGGCCAGGCGCGCGCCACCCAGCTTCTCAATCAACTTGGTAACCAAGCCTCGGTCAGCAGCGTCCTCGAATTCGGATTACGTGCCGGAATGACCGCGGACGAATACAGCCAGGTTGAAGCGGACCTCACGGTCACCAACGCCCCCACGGTGGTGGGCCTGGTGAACGTCAACACCGCTTCCGCCGAAGTCCTCGCCTGCATCCCCGGCATCGGACCCGAAAACGCCCAAACCGTGATCAACGCCCGAGGCACCACCACCGGCACCAGCGCCACCACCGGCACCTCCCTGTACTGGATCGTCGATGTCCTGGGCCAGGATGCCGCCATCTCCGCCGCCCCGTTCCTCACCACCCGCAGCTACCAGTTCAGCGCCGACATCGCCGCCGTCGGCCGATTCGCCCGCGGTTACCGGCGCATCCGCTACCTCATCGACACCTCCGATTCCACCCCGCGCATCACCGCACGCCGCGATCTCACCCACCTCGGCTGGGCCCTCGGCGCCGAACTCCGCCGCGACCTGGCCCAACGCGAGGAACTCCGCCGATGAACCTGTCCCTCAGGAAACGACCCGGCACCACCGTGGTCGGCATCGCCTTCGAACGCGATCGCATCGAAGCCGTCGAACTCCGCCGCCCCAACGGCACCTCCGAAATCCGCCGCACCCACACCCTCCGGCTCGACACCGACCCGCTCGCCCAGGAACCCGAGGCCCTCGGCAAACTCCTCCGCGTCCAGCTCGACCAGGCCGGCTTCCGCGAACATCGCTGCGCCGTCGCCCTCCCCACCCACCCCGCGTCCTGCCTCACCCTCCCCCTCCCCGACCTCCCCGAGGCCGATCGCCTCGACTTCCTCGACACCGAGGCCGAACGCGGCTTCGCCCAGAACCCCGACAACCTGCTCGTCCGCCATTCGATCGCCGAGTTCCCCGCGGGGTCCAAACACGCCACCCTCGTCGCCTTCGAACGCGAAACCATCCAACGCATCGAGGCCATCCTCCGCGCCGCCCGCCTCCACCCCCTGTCCATCACCCTCGGCCTCGAAGCCCTCCACGCCCGAACCGCCCCCGATTCCGAGGTCGTCCTCGACCTCGTCCCGTCAGGCAACCTCCTCCAACTGCGCCTCGCCGCCGGCCAGGGCCTCGTCGCCCTCAGGGTCATCGACGACGCCTTCATCGCCTCCGAGGGTTCCCCGGACCTCCACCCCGACCTCGACCTCATCCTCCGCGAACTCCGCATCACCCTCGGCCAGCTCCCGCCCGACATCCGGAGCGGCCTCAGCCTCGCCCGCGTCATCGGTCCCTCCGACCTCGCCCGATCCTTCGCCGCCGCCCTCCGCGACCGCGCCGGAACCCTCGGCCTCCGGGTCGATTGCATCCACGAACTGCGCACCGACGGTCTCCCCTTCCGCACCCCGACCCGGCCGCCCGCGACCCCGGCCCTGGCCACCGCCCTGCTCGCGGCGGCGGGGGCCGCCCCGACGCTCGATTTCCTCCCCCCGCGCGTCAGTGCCTGGCAGCAGTTCGCCGCCCGCCACGCCTCCCGCCACGTCGCCATGGCCACCGCCGCCGGAGGCGGCGTGCTCGCCCTCGCCATCCTCCTCTTCCTCGGCCAGCAGTTCCTCCTCTGGCGCTGGCAGTCCCGCTGGGAATCCATGCGCACCACGGTCACCCAGCTGGAAGGCATGCAGCGCGAGGTGCGCCGCTTCGAACCATGGTTCGACCCCTCCGTCCGCTCCCTCAGCATCCTCCGACGCCTCACCGAGGCCTTCCCCGAGGACGGCTCCGTCTCCGCCAAGGCCATCGAAATCCGCGCCCCCTCCAAGGTCATCTGCTCCGGCACCGCCCGCGACCCCCAGTCCTGGCTCAGAATGCTCGACAACATCCGCAACGCCCCCGGAGTCACCGAACTCCAGGTCGAACAGGTCCGGGGCAAATCCCCCATCGAGTTCTCCTTCCACTTCCAGTGGCAGCCCGGCGCACGACCATGAAACCCGACCACCGCCAGAAACTGCTCCTCTGGGGCGCGGCCATCGTCGTCGGACTGTGGGTCGCCGAAACCGCCATCGTCACCCCCCTCATCAAGTCCTGGCAGGCCCGCAGCGCCGAAATCCAGCGCCTGCGCAAAGCCGTCGACCGCGGCCAGGTCCTCCTCCGCAACGAGGAACGCCTCCGCTCCTCGTGGTCGGATATCCGCACCAACTCCCTCTCCCTCGAACCGGCCATCGCCGAAAACCAGATCCTCAAGGCCTTCGACGCCTGGTCCCGTGAAAGCGGCGTCAGCATCGCCGGCCTCCGCCCCCAGTGGAAACGGTCGGAGGACGACTTCGCCACCCTCGAATGCCGGGCCGATGTCAGCGGCTCCCTCCCCGCCATCACCCGATTCCTCTACGAGGCCGAAAAGGACCCGCTCGGCATCCGCGTCGAATCCCTGGAACTGGTCACCCGCGACAGCAACGGCAGCCAGTTGACCCTCGCGCTCCAGGTCAGCGGCCTCCAACTTCGTAGCGTCAAGCGATGACCCGATGATCCCGCCCTTCCCCATCCCAGCCCGCCCCGCCCCCAGGCCCCCCGCCGTGGTGCCCGTCCTGGCCGCACTCCTCGTCATGCTGGCCACCCCCACCACCCCCGCCCCAGCCTCGGCGACCCCGCCCCAATCCACCACCACCGCAGCCACCCCCGCCACCAACACCCCACCCGCCTCGCCCACCTCGCCCGACCCGGATTCGCCCAAGCCGCTGTCCGCACTCCCCGACACCGACTCCGCCGCCCCCGGCACCAACAGCACGGTCAACACCCCTCCCCGCGCCGATCGCAACCCCGAACGCTCCCGCCGCACCGATCGCCGCCGCGATCGTGGCGATTCGGGACGCAACACCGCCGACACCCCCGAAACCACCGCAACCGCCTCCAACGGCACCGATTACGACTCCTTCCGGCTCATCCCCGATCGCAACATCTTCAACGTGAACCGGTCCGGAGGAATGAGCCGCGTGGACCGCGAGCCGCCCCGACGCGAAACCCGCGTCGACACCATCGCCCTCGTCGGCTCCATGAGCTATCCCAAGGGCGATTTCGCCTTCTTCGACGGCTCCTCCTCCGAGTTCCGCCGCGTGCTCAAAACCGGGGACACCATCGCCGGGTTCACCGTCCAGACCATCGCGCCGGACAACGTTCAACTGGCCGCAGGCGAAAAAAGCCTCAACCTGGCCATGGGCTCCCACCTCCGACGCGAGGAGCAGGGCGAATGGACCCTGGTCGCCGAAGCCGCCCCACAGACGGGTTCCTCCTCCTCATCCTCGGGTCGGCCAGGCCGACCCTCGTCCCTCGGTTCCGAGCGCGGATCACCCGGGGCTTCCGCAACCACCAATTCCGGCGCCACCCCATCCTCCGATGCGGCCGGCGGATCAGCCGACGACGTTTTGCAGCGCCTCATGAAGAAGCGAGAACAGGAGATGCAATGAACACCCCACACCCTTCCTTCACCGCCGGGATGCTCGGCGGACTCTGCGCGCTGGGCATTTCCCTCGCGTCCTTCGCCCAACCCTCCCAGCCAGCCCCGGACGACACGATCGAGCCGACCGAGCAACCGGTGGTGCTCCAACTCCCCATCGACCCGCCGGTGGTCATCGGCGCCACCGAGGATGAACCGCCGGACGTGGTGGTCATCCCCGCCGAACAGTTGATCGACGAGGTCGCCGAAGCCGCCCTCCAGGCAGCCCAGGAAGCCCAGGGCGCCACCACCGTGCCCGGAATCCGCCCCAACCAGCGCCCCCCGGTCGGCCCGGCCTCGCCCAACACCCGGAACCGCACCCGGCCCGACAACAACCAGCCCCGACCCGAAAGCGGCCCCGGCGAACGCAACCTGCGACTCAACTTCCGCGGCGTTCCCCTCGACATGGTCCTCGATTACCTCAGCGATGCCGCCGGCTTCATCATCATCCTCGACACCGAGGTGAAGGGTAAGGTCGACGTCTGGAGCAACCAGCCCCTCAACCGCGACGAAGCCATCGAACTGCTCAACACCGTCCTCGCCAAAAACGGCTACGCCGCCCTCCGAAACGGCCGCACCCTCACCATCATCAACCGCGATGACGCCCGCCGCCGCGACGTCCCCGTCCGCGCCGGCAGCGATCCCGCCGAAATCCCCAAGTCCGACGAGATCGTCACCCAGATCATCCCCGTCCGCTTCATCAACGCCGTCCAGCTCACCCGCGACCTCCAGGCCCTCATCCCCGCCTCCGCCACCATCGCCTCCAACGAAGGCGGCAACGCCGTGGTGGTCACCGATACCCAGACCAGCATCCGGCGCCTCGCCGAAATCATCCGCGCCCTCGACACCGCCATCTCCAGCGTCTCCGCCGTCCGCGTCTTCCCCCTCCAGTTCGCCGACGCCAAATCCCTGGCCACCGTGGTCCGCGACCTCTTCCAGCCCACCTCCGGCACCGCCGGCCGCGGCGGCAACAACCAGCAGCAGCAGGTCTTCCGCGGCTTCCGCGGTCCCGGCGGCTTCCCCGGCGGCGCCCCAGGGGCTGCCAATAACGGGCAGAACGGCTCCGCCCGCGTCGCCTCCCCCAGCGTCGTCGCCGTCGCCGACGAACGCAGCAACTCCCTCGTCGTCAGCGCCCCCGTCGAACAGATGTCCCTCATCGAGGAACTGGTCGCCCAGGTCGACACCAACGTCGATGACGTCACCGAATTGCGCGTCTTCCGCCTCCAGAACGCCGATCCGCAGGAAATGGCCGACGTGCTCGCCACCCTCTTCCCCGATCCCACCACCTCCTCCGGCCAGGGCGGCCGCGGCGGCATGTTCCGCTTCGGCGGCTTCGGCAACCGCCAACAACAGGGCGGCGACGTCAGCTCCCGCCTCCAGAAGCAGACCAAGGTCATCTCCGTGCCCGACCCTCGCACGGGATCCATCGTCATCAGTGCCTCCCGCGACCTCATGGACCAGATCGCCCAGGTCGTCGCCCAACTCGATTCCAACCCCGCCAAGAAACAGAAGGTCTTCGTCTACTCGGTCGAGAACACCGATCCCCAGGCGGTCGAGGATATCCTCCGCGGCCTGTTCGAGGGCCAGAACTCCCGCAACCGCGCCAACACCGCCCGCTCGGCCAACCGCCAGACCGGCAACCAGCTCAACAACCGCGCAACCCAGAACCAGAACCAGGGCAACCGCAACACCGGCTTCGGCAACACCGGCTTCGGAGGCACCCAGGGACGCTGAATCCCTCCCGCCGCCCGCCGCCCGCCCCCACACCACCCCACCCAGGCACGCCCCGTACCCAGCCCCCACCCGTCCCGTACCCAATTCCATGAACCGCCTCACCCCCCGCCTCCCCTTCACCGCCGTCCTCGGCCTCCTCCTCGCCTCCATGCTCGCCGCCTTCGCCCCCGCCTCCCTCGGCCAGGCCCGATCCGGCGCCCGCGGCACCGCCAATTACCTCCCGGCCACCGAGATCGGCGAAGCCATGATCTCCAGCGACCCGGAAACCCGGAAACTGATCGTGGTGACCGACGACGAAACCGCCGCCTACATCGGCCAGGTCATCACCAACCTCGACCGCGCCGTGCCCCAGGTCCTCATCAAGGTGGTCTTCCTCGAGGTCACCTACCGCAAGGGACTCAACCTCGGCATCGAAGGCTCCTACCGCCGTGACCTCGGCGGCGGCTCCACAGGCGTGGTCAACCAGATCTTCGGCCTCGCCCAACAAGGAGGCACCCCCACCCCCCCAGGCGCCGGCCTCTACCAGGTCCTCGGCGATGACTTCCAGGTCACCCTCCGCGCCATCGCCGAAGCCGGCAAAACCGAGGTCCTCTCCCGCCCCTCCATCCTCGCCCGCAACAACCAGCAGGCCACCATCACCGTCGGCCAGCAGATCCCCCTCGTCACCAACACCCGCTTCGACAACTTCGGTAACCAGATCAATTCCGTCGAATACCAGTCCGTCGGCATCATCCTCCGCGTCACCCCCTTCATCACCGACGACGGCCTCGTCGAAATGATCGTCGCCCCCGAAATCTCCAACCTCTCCGACCAGACCGTCGCCGTCTCCGCCGGCTTCAACGCCCCGGTCATCAACACCCGCTCCGCCGACACCGTCGTCGTCACCCCCGACGGCCAAACCGTCGTCATCGGCGGCCTGATGCAGAAACAGCAGACCGAGTCCCAGGGCAAAATCCCCTTCCTCGGCGACATCCCCGGCCTCGGCGCCCTCTTCCGCAACAAGAACAACTCCGGCAGCGTGACCGAACTCCTCATCTTCCTCACGCCCCACATCGTCAAACGCCCCTCCCAGCTCGCCGGCATCACCGCCACCGCCCAGAACAACCTCCAGCTCGTTCCCCAATCCTTCAGCGAACAGGAGCTGAACCGCTACCTGCTCGACGTCCCCGAGAAGAAGGAGGAACCCCCGACCAAGAAATCCCGCCGGTCCCGCAAACGCAGCGAGCCTTGATGTCGGTTTCCTGACGCTACTTAGAGCCCGTCTGAAAATTGGAAGGGGTCCTGCGACGAGGGATTTTGGGCTGGG
>VFQN01000522.1_pt1 | contig 70948 bp, 67 predicted proteins | sample 3512371 | NCBI WGS metagenome assembly VFQN01 (sample SAMN10412370, study PRJNA504923) | tailings metagenome | isolation source: Replicate 2 from Balatoc abandoned mine | place: Philippines: Itogon, Benguet | collected 2017-08-28 | reverse complement strand
TCGTGTACGGCGCGATGGTGTGGAAGGTCTGGTCAATGTCCCAGGGACAGCCGTGCTCGTGGTCGCGCAGCCACCGCATGACAGCGAGCAATCGCGGAAGCGGTTCCTTGGGCAGGGAGTCCGGGGTTGGCTTACCTGACGTCATGGGCTCGGGCTCATTCCCAGTTATCGTATAATATATATTATGACAAATAATAATTAGGGCCTTGAATCAAACACTTACCAATCTATCCTCATGTTTTGAGTTATCAGTGCCAGCAACTGCAGGCCCCGTCCGGCTTCGCTTGCCGGCATGCCGAGCGTGACCAAGACCGCGACCTTCGGGTTCCTTGGATCCGGAACGACCAGATCGAACACGGTGCGCGGGCCGCCACTGTCGGATGGGGCTTTCGGAACGTTCTCGTAGACAATCAGAAAGCTGCCGTCCCGCAGTTTCCGCGCCTGGGCCTGCACGCCCGGGCGGCGGGCCCTCATGGAGCCGGCCTTGGTGGCGGCATAATGCTCCGCATCCCGGACGCCCTCGTAGGCGAAATCGACCCGCCAGACGATCAGACGGATTCGCTTGTCGATCGTGTATGCGACGCCCCGCTCGCCGTCCTCGGTGGCTTGCCAGCCCATGGGCAGCAGCAGCTCGACCTTGACCGAATCGAATCGCAGCCGCACCGCTTGGGTGGTCGGGTCGATCCCGAGGACACGGGTGAATTTCTGGGTGGTGCCGCCGCCGATGCTCTGTTCGCCACGCGTGAAGCTCGAGCCATTGTCAGGGACGCCGAAGTCCCGGAACGTGAGGCCGCCGGGGTCCAGCCGGCCCGACGTCTGCGCCTGGACCGCAACCATGGAAAACATGGCAACGGCAGCCGTTGAACCCGAGAGGAACATCCGGCGTCCGGCCTCCTTTCGTTTGCACTCATTCGGCAGATGAGGATGATTTGTTAGCCATTTGGAATACAACAATTAATCACCCTAGAGATCGATCTGCAGACCGTCATGGCAAGGCGTCACGTGGGACGGCGTCGTCCGGTCGACCTCGGCATAATCCATATCGACATGGAGGTTGGTCAAGAAGGCCCGGCGAGGCCTCAGCCGCTCGATCCATTCCAAGGCGCGATCTAGATGGGCATGTGTGGGGTGCGGCCGGTAACGCATGGCATCGACGATCAGCACCTCGACGCCCGCGAGAGCCTGGAGTGACTCTTCCGGCAATACGACGACGTCGTTGGCGTAGCCGACCGCACCGAAGCGGAAGCCCAGCGAGGGAATCGTCCCATGGTCCTGCATGAATGGCACGACCGGCAGGCCTGCAGCCTGGAAGGGCCCGGTGATTACCGTGTGGCGGTAGATCGGATTGTAGAAGCCGTTGCCCTCGGCATGGAAGCAATAGCCGAAGCGCCGGCTCAGCACGCCGTATGTGCGCTCGTCCGACCAAGATTCGATCTGGCCTTGGCGCAGTGCGAAAGGCCTGAGATCGTCAATCCCGTGGCACTGGTCGGCATGGTCGTGGGTCCAGATGACGGCATCGACCCTCTCGACTTCCGCGGCCAGGAGCTGACTGCGCACATCGGGTGAAGTGTCGATCAACAGCGTCTTTCCCTGGTCCTGAACCAGGATGGAACAGCGGGTTCGGCGGTTGCGTGGATCGTCCGGGTTTGCCGCCCCCCACTCGCCCTTCCCGCCCGGTCCGCCAACCCGGGGTACGCCCGCCGAGGTGCCGCAGCCCAAGATGGTCACGCGCACCGGGAACGCTCCGCCTTGGTGAACAGCCGGAAGAAATTGTCGGTCGTCGCGGCCTCCAGCTCGGCCAGGCTGATGCCCTTGAGCTCCGCCACCTTGGCGGCCGTGTGGGCGACGAAGGCGGGCTCATTGGTCTTGCCGCGCTTCGGCACCGGCGCCAGGTAGGGCGCGTCCGTCTCGACCAGCAGCCGTTCGAGCGGAACGTCGCGCACGATGGCCCGCAGTTCCTCGGCCGCCCTGAAGGTCACGATGCCAGAGATCGATATGTAGAAGCCGAGTGCCAGGGCGCGTTCGGCCACGGCGCGGCCAGAACTGAAGCAGTGGATCAGGCCGGGGAAGGCGCCCTTCCCGTATTCGTCCTCCAGGATGTCCCCGGTTTCGGTGTCGGCGTCGCGCGTATGGACGATCAGCGGCAGGCCGGTCTGGCGCGATGCGGCGATATGGGCGCGGAAGCTCTCGGCCTGCTCCTCGCGCGGACTGTGCTCGTAATAGAAATCGAGGCCGGTCTCGCCGATGCCGACGACCTTGGGATGTCGCGTGGCCTCGATCAGCCGGTCGGGGGTACGTTGCCCCTCTTCCTTCGCCTCGTGCGGATGGACGCCGACCGAGCACCAGACATTGTCGTGGCGCTCGGCGATCGCCCGTACCCTCTCGAATTGATCGAGCCGCGTGCCGATCGTCAGCATGCCGGCGACGCCCGCCGTCCGGGCGCGCGCCAGCACGCCCGACTCGTCCTTCGTCAGCTCAGGGAAATCGAGATGGCAGTGGCTGTCGATCAGCATTCTCAGCCCGCGACCTTGGGCTGCTTCGGGGCCTTGGGCTGTTTCGGCGGCCTGGCCGGCTGGGCGGCAGGCGCCGGCTCGACGAAGCGCGGAAACACGCCCTGTGGCGGCGGCAGCGCCGTACCGGAGACCAGCTCTACGTTGAAGGCGGCATAGACGCGCTTCTCCGGCGGGACCGCGAGCTGGTCGAGGATCTTCGCCGTCGATCCCGGCATGAACGGCTGCACCAGCAGGGTGACCCGCCGGATCGTCTCGGCCAGCACCCATAGGACCGTATCGCGCCGCACCGGGTCGGTCTTGGCCAGCGCCCAGGGCGCCTGCGCATCGACGTAGCGGTTGGCGTCGGCGATCACCTCCCAGATGGCGGTCAGCGCCTTGTGGAAGGCCTGCTCGTCGAGCTCGGCCCGCACGATGGCCAGCAGGCCACGCGCCCGCTCGAGCAGCGCCGTGTCGGCCTCGAGCAGCGCGCCCCTGGGTGGAACCTTCTCGCCGCAATTCTTGGCGACGATCGACAGGACGCGCTGGCAGAGATTGCCGTAGGCGTTGGCGAGGTCGGCGTTCATGCGGCCGATCAGGGCGCGGCGCTGGAAGTCGCCATCGTTGCCGAACGGCACTTCACGCAGCAGGAAATAGCGCACCTGGTCGACGCCGAACTCCCGGGTCACCGCGACAGGATCGATCGCGTTGCCCAGCGACTTGGATATCTTCTGGCCTTCGGTCGTCCACCAGCCGGACGCGAAGACCCGCTTGGGTGCCGCGATGCCGGCCGACAGCAGGAAGGCCGGCCAGAACACGCAATGGAAGCGGATGATGTCCTTGCCCACGACATGCACGTCGGCCGGCCAGAAGCGCCACAGCGGATTGCTCTGGTCGGGGTAGCCCACCTCGGTGATGTAGTTGGTGAGCGCGTCGAGCCAGACATACATGATGTGCTTCTCGTCGCCTGGCACCGGAATGCCCCAGGAGAAGCTGGTGCGCGAAACCGAGAGGTCCTGCAGGCCGCCCCTGACGAAGCTGATGACCTCGTTGCGGCGGCTCTCTGGCGCGATGAAGCGCGGGTTCTTCTCGTAGAATTCGAGCAGCCGGTCGGTCCAGGCCGAAAGCCTGAAGAAGTAGGACGGCTCCTCGACCCACTCGACCTCGTTGTTGACCGGCCCGGCGCGGCGCTTGCCGTCGGGACCGACCGTGGTCTCGTCCTCGGCGTAGAATGCCTCGTCGCGCACGGAGTACCAGCCGGCGTATTTGCCGAGATAGATGTCGCCCGAGGCGACGAGCTTTTCCCACAACGCCTGGCAGGAGGCGTAGTGGCGCGGCTCGGTGGTGCGGATGAAGCCGTCGGGACTGTAGTTCATCACGCCGATCAGGTCGCGGAACGACTGGCTCACCCTGTCGGTGAAGGCCTGCGGCGTCATGCCGGCGGCGGCTGCCGCCTTCTCGACCTTCTGGCCGTGCTCGTCGGTGCCGGTGATGAAATGCACGTCGTATCCGTCGAGACGCTTGAAGCGCGCCAGCACATCGCAGGCGAGCGTCGCGTAGGCATGCCCGATATGGGGCACGTCGTTGACGTAATAGATCGGCGTGGTGACGTAATAGGTGCTTTTGCCCGACATGATGACTGAACTCCGAACGGCCGCCCCTTCCGGGGCACGAGACTCAAGCGCGTTCAGCCCCGCATTCGTGCGCAGGGCAGCAAGTCTCCGATGTCGGACCGGGGCAACATAGCCGACCTTTTCTCACGCCAACCCTCATGGATCAAGTTGCAGCTCAGCGTGTTGCGGATTGCAGCGCCAGGAAACTGCCCATGACGGTTTGCTTGCGATCAAGATTGACGGCGTCGGCACGTGAAAAGAGCATCGCGACATGCTCCGAGGCCGCCATCCAGCGCTCCAGGCTGGCGGCTGCCAGCAGCCTGGCCCGCAGCCCGCTCTCCATCGGCACGACGGGTGCAGATTCCGTGGTGAGGGCCGCCTGCCGCATCAGGCCCTTCAGCCAGCCGTCGAAGAGATAATTGAGCGCGCGCCAGTCGGCATTCGCCTCCTCGCCGCGTTTGGCGAAGCGTTCGGCGAAACCATGCAGTCGCGGCATGTCGAGGTCGGGAAGGGTCGCCAGCACCTCGACCATCTCCCGATAGAGCTCGAGGCTGCCCGCGCCCGCCAGTTCCAGTGCACGCCCGATGCTGCCCTCGGCCAGACGGGCGAGCGTCCTTCTCTCTTCGTCTTTCGTCTCGGGCGCATAGTCGCCGAGCAGCTTCATGACGGTATCATCGTTCAGAGGCTGAAGCGCCAGGCGCCGGCAGCGCGAGCGGATGGTCGGCAGCAGGCGGCCCGGCGCATGCGACACGATCAGCAGCACCGCGTTGGGTGGCGGCTCCTCGAGGATCTTCAGCACGGCGTTGGCACTGTTGCGGTTCATCTCGTCCGCTGAATCGACGATGGCGACGCGCCATTTTCCCATCGCCGGCGTCATGTGCATGAACTCGCCCAGCCCGCGCACGTCATCGACGGCAATTTCGGCGCGGATACGGCCGGTGTCGTGGTTGAGCGCGCGGCGGAGGTGGAAGAGATCGGGATGCGAGCGTGCGTCGATCAGGTGGCGGCCCGGCGCATCGGCCGATACGTCGAGCGACTCCGGCCCACCGCCGAACAATCCACCCTGATCCTGGCCCGCCAGCAGGAAGCGCGTGAAGCGCCAGGAAAGGGTTGCTTTGCCGATTCCCCGCGGTCCGGTCAGCAGCCAGGCATGATGGAGGCGGCCGCTCTGCTGCGCCGCCAGCATCGTCTGCTCCGCCTTCTCATGGCCGACCAGCCGGTCATTCCGCCACGGCGGCGGCCAGTCATAGGGCCATTCAAGCTTTTCCAGGTCGGCCGGGTCGGAGAGAGTCTTGCCCCGCGCCATGGCTCAGGCTTCCAAGTGTTCGATAACCGCAGCGGCGATCGCCCGGGCGATTTCGTCGATGCCGGCAGTGGCATCGATCACGACGCAGCGTCGGGGGTCGGCCGCGGCGATGGCGAGGAAACCCGCCCGTACGCGCTCATGGAAATCGAGTGGAAACGATTCGTAGCGCGTCTCAGCGCCTCGCCGCGCCGCCGCGCGCTTCAGGCCGGCCTCTACGGGCAAATCGAGGATGAGGGTGAGGTTGGGCCGGAAATCGCCCACGGCGATGTCGTAGAGGCTGCCAAGCACGGCGCGGTCCGTGCCGTGCCCATACCCCTGGTACGCCATCGTCGAGTCGGCGAAGCGATCCGATACGACCCATGTGCCGCCCCGGATAGCCGGCAGCACCGTGCTGCGCAGGTGCTCGCGACGGGCCGCGAAGTGCAGCAACGCCTCGGTCACGCCGTCCCAGCGCTCTGCGGGGCCCTCGACCAGCAGCTTGCGTACCATCTCGGCGCCCGGCGCGCCGCCTGGTTCGCGCGTGGCGATGCACTTGCGGCCGCGCTTCTCGATCCATTCCCTGAGACGCGCGACCTGCGTGGACTTGCCGGCCCCTTCTCCACCCTCCAGGGTGATGAAGAACCCGTCGGCGCCCTGCGTCACGAGAGCCAGCCAAACATATAGTGCTGAAGCATCGTGGTGACCCGCCCGAACACACCCATGCGTGGAACGTCGGCACCCGCTTCGAGGGGATACTCCATAGTACGGTTGTCCGGGAGCGTCACGACGGCGGTGCCGATCTTCGTGCCCTTGACGATGGGCGCGGCGATCGGCCCGTCGAAGCGCGCTACGACGCGCGGCGTCACAGTCTGGCCCGTCGGCACGGTGAGTTGCACCGTTTTCGGAATGACCAGGGGAACCTTTTCCTGTGCGCCGAGCCACACCGGGGCCTCCACAAGCATGTCGCCCGCGCGGAATACCGTGATGTTGGTCGATTCGCGGTAACCCCATTCCATCAGCCGCGCGGTCTCCTGAGCACGCTCCGCCATCGAGGTGAGACCGTTGACGACCAGGATCAGGCGGCGCCCGTCCCGTACCGCCGATGTGGTCTGACCATACCCGCCCTCTTCTGTGTGACCTGTCTTGAGGCCGTCGGTCCCAGGCGTGATTTTCAGCAGGCGGTTGCGATTCTCCTGGCGGATGTTGTTGTAGGTCCAGTTCGTCTCGGCATAGTACTTGTAGTACTGTGGGTAGTCGTCGATCGTGTGCCAGCCCAGCACCGCGAGATCGCGCGCCGTCGTGTACTGGCCCTCTGCGGGCCAGCCCGACGAATTCTTGAACACCGTCTTCGTCATGCCGATCTCTTTTGCGCGCCTGTTCATGCGCTCGGCGAAAGCGTCCTCGGTGCCGGCCAGTCCCTCGGCGATCACCACGCAGGCATCGTTGCCCGAGAGGATGATGATGCCCTTGATCAGGTCCTCGACCGTGGGCTCGGAGCCCAACTCGAGGAACATGCGCGAGCCGCCCATGTTGCGCGCCTTCTCACTTACGCGGAAACGCGTATCGAGCTTTAGACGCCCTGCGGCCAATTCGTCGAAGATGATGTAGATCGTCATCATCTTGGACATCGACGACGGCGCCATCGGCGTCTCGGCATCCTTGAAAAGGAGTACCGTCGAGGTCTGCGGATCGACCATGAAGGCGTGGCGCGCGAGCGTACCGATGCCGACTTGCGACGGCGGCAGCGACTCCACCTTCGGCGCGGGCGCTTCCTTCGGCGCCGCGGGCTTCGTTGCCGCCGGAGTCCGGGGTTTGGTCGGCGGCTTCTGCGACTGGGCCGGCGGCTTGCGCGGCGTGTCCTGCTGCGCCGAGGCGGTGAGCGAGAAACCGGCAAGGCCGGCGACGGCGACGAGCGCCAGTCCGGCGCGATTGAGACTATTCAGCGACCACACGGGCATCCCCATAGCCTGAACGCTTTAGCCGGTCGGCGACAATGCCGGCGGCATCTTGAGTGGTATAGGGCCCCAGCCGCACGCGATAAACCTCGCGTCCGTTGGCCGAAACCTGGGAAACTTCCGGATTGCCGTAGCTGCGCACCGCGCTGCGCTGGCGCTCGGCATTTTCATGCGTCGAGAAGGCGCCGACCTGCACGAAGAAGCCGCTGAGCTGCGACGACGGCGTGGCGGCGCTGGTCGTCGCCGACAGCGACGCGATGGTGGGCGGAACGTCGCCCGACGCGGATCTAGGGGCGCCGAAGGGCACATTGCGCGGCGGAGGCACATAGGCGGCCTGGGCGGGGGCTGCGGGCGCCGGCGGTGGCTCGTAAGAGGCCTGCATTATCGGCGGCGGCGGTACTGCTACCGGCGTTGGCGCTGGAGCCGGTGGCGGTGCCGTGCGGCTGCCGTTCGCAAGCTGGGCCACGGCCTGCTGCTGTTCGGCGGGGCCGCCGCCGCTCAGCGCGACCTCCTTCACGGCCAGGCTTTCGGCTTGCAGCTGCTCGATGCGGACGCGGGCGGTACCCTTGCCGACCATGTCGATCTCCTCTGCTGCGGTGCGCGACAGGTCGATGACGCGCGCACGGGCAAAGGGACCACGATCATTGACCCGCACCACCGTGCTGCGCCCGTTCTCGAGGTTGGTCACCCGGACGATGGCCGGCATCTGCAGGGTGCGATGGGCGGCTGTCCGGTCGGACTGATCGTAGCGCTCGCCGTTGGCCGTCGACTTACCGTGGAAGCCCGGGCCGTACCAGGAGGCCGTACCGGTTTCGGTGAGGGTGAAGGTTTCTCGCGGTGTGTAGGTGACGCCGTCGATCTTGTAAGGCTGCCCCACTTTGTAGGTCCCGCGCTGGGCCACGCTGCTGCCGGGGGTCCCGCCCCCGCCCTTGCTGGACGAGCCGCAGGCCGAAAGGCTGGCCAGCAGCGCCGCCGTCCCGCATAGCCGAAGCGTGCGTGACAGGGGAAATCCATATTTTACCAATGCTAGTGGCATGATGTTCACATCATACATCATCTCGGCCGAAGGGAGGAGCGGCCTGCGAGGCCTTCCCCCTCGTCGCTCAGGCCACGATTCGGTCGGAAAGAAGACCCACTGCGAGGGCAAAATAATCCGACTGGTTCCAGCGCAGGATCACCTTGAAATTCTCGGTCGTCTGGTAGGCGGGGCCGCCCGCTCCCGCCGGCCGCACGATGCGCCCGCCGCCCCCGGCCTGCGTCCCCGGCGACACCTCGTCGCCCCAGCGCAGGCCCGGCCGCCAGCCGACCTTGCGCAGGTAATTCACGATCGAGGCGAAGACGTCGAGCTTGTTGGTCCAGATGTCCTTGCGGCCGTCGCCGTCGCCGTCGGCCGCATAGGCGAGGAAGCTGGTCGGGATGAACTGGCACTGGCCCATCGCTCCGGCCCATGACCCCTTCATCGCATGCAGGCCGATATGGCCTTGGGACAGAATCTTGAGCGCGGCAATGAGCTGCTGGCGAAAGAACTTGGCGCGGAAGTTGTTGTGGACCAGCGTCGCCAGCGCCTCGACGACCTCGAAGTCGCCAAGCCGCGTCCCGTAATTGCTCTCGATGCCCCACAGTGCGACGGCGACTTGGGGCGGCAGGCCCGCAGGCCCCGCAAACCGCTCGATCGCAGCCCGGTTCTCGGCCAGCAGCACCCGGCCGCGCTTGATGCGCTCCTCGGAGACGACCAGGCCCTGATAGCGCTCCCACGTCATCTTGAATTCCGGCTGGTTGCGCGCAAGTTCCATGACCCGGGGCACCTCGCGGATGTCGGCTAGCGCCGCGTCGAGCGTCCCCTGATCGACGCCTGCCCGCAGCGCCTCCTGCCGGATTCCCTGGAGCCAGGCGGCGGGAAACCGCCCGTCACCTTGGGCGAAGGCTTGCCCGGAAGCCGTCAGGGGCGCCAGGGCGGCGCCGGCACAGAGGAGTCTGCGAGTGATCATGAAGCGTCCGCTCGTTGTTCGTTGCCCTCACGGGATGCATTACCCCTGTGCCGGCCAATCTTGCGCACACTATGGCGACCTCGCCCTCCCTGCCATTGTCACTTTCGGCGATAGAGAATCATCAAGCCGTGATGCAGCGTGTTCTCGTCGACGAAGACGCCGTCGGCGGTGAAGCCGGTATCGTCCCAGTACTCGACCCGCGTCCCGGTGACTTCGTATCGCCCGCGATAGGCGCTCTCGCGTGTCCCGCGCGCCTCGTCATAGCGATTGCCGGGCAACAGGTGATGGCGGACGTATCCGTCGGCCGTCACCCACATGCCGACGTACGGATTGGTCGTCATCTCGGCGTGGCCTCCGGTCGCGAGAATGAAGGGGGTGTTGATGGCGAGCGCCAGGCTCAGGAGGCGTACGGCCTTCATCGTGGCGTCCCCGCATCCCGGCGCTCGGCGAAGAGTTCCGACAAAACCTGCGAGGCCGCGATGGCGCGCGAAATGCCGGCCGGCACGGTGATCATGTAGACGATCTCCTTCAGCTCCTCCTCGGACACGCCAATGTTGAGCGCGTAGCCGGCATGGACCTTCATGAAGGGAAGCTGGCCCGTCGCGGCGAAGGCCGCCACGGCCGCAAGCTGCCGTGTCCGGCCGTCGAGCCCCGGCCGAGCCCAGACGTCGCCGAGCGCGTAGGCCTCGGTCGCCTCGGCGAGGAACGGGAACTCCTGCCGCATGCGCTCCAGCGCCGGCTGGGACTGCCCGCGGTTGAGGTCGCGGATCACGCCGCCGCCGCGCTGCCGCCGCTCCTCAACCGTCTGCGCGACGACTGGGGCGGCGGTTGCGGCAACGAACAAGGCGGCGACGGGTCCGAGCAACGATTGCATGGTCATGTCTCATCCTCCGGTGGTGGCAGTGGGGCGAACGACGATCTCGTTCACGTCGACATCGTCGGGCTGTTCGAGGGCGAAGCGGACGGCCCGGGCAATCGCGTCGGGCCTGAGGGCGATCTTGCGGTAGACCTTCATCGCCTCCGCTGCGGCCGGATCGGTAATAGTGTCGGCGAGCTCGCTCTCGACCACGCCGGGATGGATGCAGGTGACGCGGACCCGGTCGTTCTCCATGCGCAGCCCGTCCGAAATCGCGCGCACGGCATACTTGGTGGCGCAGTAGACGGCGGCGGCCGGAAAAACCTGCAGAGCTCCGATAGAGGCGATGTTGACGACATGGCCGGAGCCGCGTGCCGTCATTTCGGGCAACACGGCGGCGATGCCGTACAGCACGCCCTTGATGTTGACGTCGACCATGTGCTCCCACTCCGCGACCTTCATCGAGGCCATGGCCGACAGCGGCATGACGCCAGCATTGTTGACGATGACGTCCACCCGCTCCCAGGCCGTGCGCGCCGCCTCGGCAAAGGACGAGACACTCTGCCGGTCGGTGACATCGAGCGGACATACGCGGGCATCGCCCCCCGCGGCGATCAGTTCGCCGGCGAGCGCTTCCAGGCGCGAGATGCGGCGCGCGCCCAACATCACTTTGGCGCCCGCCGCGGCGAGTTCACGGGCGATGCCGGCGCCGATGCCGCTGGAGGCGCCGGTGATGAGCACGACTTTGTCGAGAGACATGATGGGTCCTTTCAGTGGGGGCCGGTCGGCTTGCCGCGAACATGGACCTGAGCGATTGTCACGATAAGACGACAATCACTTACCAGTCTGGAAAGAAGCTCTAACCAATGGCGCCGGATCTCAATGCGCTGTCGGTCTTCGTCCTGGTGGCCGAGGAGCGCAGTTTCAGGGCCGCGGCCGACCGACTGGGCGTGACCCGCTCGGCGGTCAGCCAGTCGATCCAACGCCTCGAGGCCAGTCTCGGCATCGCGCTGGTTCATCGCACGACGCGCAGCGTCAGCCTGACCGAGGCCGGCGAGCGGCTGCACCTGGAGATCACTCCCGCGGTGGCCGAGTTGCGCGCAGCGCTGGAGAAGACCGCCGCGCTTCAGGGCCGGGCCCGCGGTCAGCTCCGGCTCGCCGTTTCCTCGATCGCTGAGCGCTTCCTCGCTGGGCCGTTTCTGGCGGGCTTCGCCGAGGCCAATCCCGAGGTCGATCTCGACGTCACCGTCACCGACGACGCGATCGACATCGTGGCCGAGGGCTACGATGCGGGTGTCCGCCTGGGTGAAGTGATCGAGCAGGACATGATCGCCGTGCCGGTGGCGGGCGACGAGCGCCAGCTGGCGGTCTGCGCCCCCTCCTACCGCGAGCGCTTCGGCGTTCCGCGGCACCCGGCCGAGCTGCCGTTACACACCTGCATCGGCTGGCGGCCCTCCCCCAAGTCTGCGCCCTATCGCTGGGAATTCGCCGAGGGGACCAAGGAATTCAGCGTCGCCGTCGCGCCGCGCTTCGCCACCAACGACATGGCGTTGATGATCAAGCTCGCGGTCGCGGGCGCCGGGATCACCTTCGGGATGGAAGACAGCTTTCGCGCCCTGATCGCTCACGGCAAACTCTTGCCGATCCTGGAGGAATACTGCCCCCGCTTCGCTGGCTTCTACCTCTATTATCCCAGCCGCCGGAACATCGCACCGAAGCTGCGTGTCCTGATCGACTACCTGCAGCGCGAGCGGTAACCATGGCCGCCCCCTGACATGGCGCCGGCCGCTCCCTATATTCTCCCTCCGAAGGCACGATGCGACAGGAGCGCGAAATGCAGACCTACAAGAAGACTCCCGAGGCCCTGGCGAAGCTCACGCCCGAACAGTTCTACGTCACCCAGGAGAGCGGCACCGAGCGTCCCGGGACCGGGGCGTTGCTGTACAACAAGGAGCCGGGCATCTATGTCGACATCGTGTCGGGCGAGCCGCTGTTCGCCTCGGCCGACAAATACGAATCGGGCTGCGGCTGGCCGAGCTTCACCAAGCCGATCGAGCCTGCCAACGTCGCCGAGTTGCAGGACCGCTCGCATGGCATGGTGCGCGTCGAGGTCCGCTCCAAGCATGGCGACAGCCATCTTGGCCATGTCTTTCCCGATGGCCCGCGTGACCGCGGCGGGCTGCGCTACTGCATCAATTCCGCCTCGCTCCGCTTCATCCATCGCAAGGACATGGAGGCGGCGGGCTATGGCGCCTATCTCGACCAGGTGGAGGATGTGAAATGAGCCAAGAGCGCGCAGTACTGGCCGGCGGCTGTTTCTGGGGCATGCAGGATCTCATCCGTCGCATGCCGGGCGTGGTGTCGACGCGCGTCGGCTACACCGGCGGCCATGTGACAAACGCGACCTATCGCAACCATGAGGGTCATGCCGAGGCGATCGAGATCATATTCGATCCCTCGAAGATGAGCTTTCGCCAGCTCCTGGAGTTCTTCTTCCAGATCCACGATCCCTCGACCCTGAACCGCCAGGGCAATGACCGTGGTACCTCCTACCGCTCGGCGATCTTCTACACGAGCGACGAGCAGCGTCGCATCGCCGAAGACACAATCGCCGACGTCGACGCCTCCGGCCTGTGGCCCGGCAAGGTCGTCACCGAGGTCACACCCGTTTCCGACTTCTGGGAAGCCGAGCCCGAGCACCAGGATTACCTGGAGCGCATCCCCAACGGCTATACCTGCCACTTCGTGCGGCCCGGCTGGAAGCTGCCGGCCCGCGCCAAGGCCGGTCAGGCCGCCTGAGCCCTCACCTCTCGGGCGTCGTCCTGCCTTGTGGCAGCGGCGACATCGCCTCGAAAACACCGTCGCGGCGGACCAGCGCATGGAACAGCGCCGCCGCGACATGGAGCAGGATCAGCCCGAAGAAGGCGAAGGCCAGCCAGCGGTGCGCGGCCCACAGCAGCGTGTGCAGCGAGTCGGACTGCGGCAGGATCGGCGGCAGCCGGATGTCACCGAACAGCACGACCGGATAGGCGGCCGCCGACAACATCGCCCAGCCCAGCAGCGGCATGACGATCATCAGCCCATAGAGCGCCCAGTGCGAGAGGACCGCGCCGAGCCGCATCAGGGGCGGCAGGTCGGCCGGCAGAGGCGGTGCACCGAGCGTAAGGCGCAGGATGAGGCGCACGAGCACCAGGGCGAAGAGCGCAACGCCCAGGGTCTTGTGCGTGGTGACCAGCGGGACATAGGTCGGCGCTACGGTTGAGAGCATGCCCACGCCGATGAACAGCATCGCCACGATGCCGGCTGCCATCGTCCAGTGAAGCAGGCGCTGCGCGCCGGAGAAACGAGCATGGGTCATGGTGCGGCTCATGGCTTTGCGCTCCCGGTGGCCGGCGTACGGGGATAGTCCTTCGCCTCGGAGGTCCGCAGGTCGTAGGACCGGGCATAGGCGGACGAGCGCGCGGCGGGGAACGGATCGTCGGAGACGCTCATGCCGCGCGGCAGCACGGTGGGGTCGAAGTTGATGTCTCGGCACGGACCGTCCGGTTCTGCGATGACCTTGTTCACCACAAGCGTACCGACCTCGACCGTGCGCCGTCCCTGCGGCCAGGCCTTGGTGGGATCGGCGGTGTTGTCACCGAGTTCCGCGACGGTCACCGCCATGGTCCAGCGCTGCGGCGCGCCGGCGACCCTCTGTGCGATCTCCTGCTCGAGATAGTTCGGCCCCTTCTTGGCGAGTTCCTCCGGCGTGATTGGCACCGGCGTCGCTGCCGGCCGCAGCGACCAGCGGACCGCGCGGGTCGTCCCGGTTGCGTCAGTGAACAGGAAGGAGTTGAGGCTGTTGAACGGATCCTCCGCATAGCTCGAGGTCCAGGGCGCACCCCCGGCCCAGCCGGCGAAAGCCATGAACTCCGGATGGCGGCCGATGAACGCCTTCATGGCCTCCGCTCCCTTGGGCGCCGACTCGAGCAGATCGTAGAATGCCTGTGGTGTCGAAACCGCAAAGACCGGCGCGTCGATCATGGCGCTGCGCCAGACATCGCCATCCGGCGTCGTGATCTGAAGTCCCAAGCCGCGGACGCGCACGGTCGCATCCGCGGCGTTGGGATTAGGCGTTGCGAGATTGAATCGGCCGAGCACCGGCCAGGCGCCGGCCGTGAAGACCCTCGCCTTTGATAGCGCCACGCCGTTGCCGTTGGACTGGAACTCGCCGGTGAAGCAGATGCCCTTGGCATGGTTGCGCCGATGCCCAAGTGCCGGACCGCCCGGCGGCGCCAGCGCTGCCACGAGCCGGGTGGGCGTGAGACGCTCCGGCGAGAGCCAGCCCGCCGTGTAGGCGAAGGCAGCCGCACTCCCCGCCACGACCAGGGCGATGACGGCCAGCGGTACGAGAGGGCTGCGAGAGGACAATCGAGACATGGAGAACACCTTTCGGTCGTGGGAGTGGAGTATGGCCGGCGCAACCTGCGTCGCCCTTTCAAGAGCGCGTGAGCCTCAGGCGCCCGCGATGCGCGCCTCGACGAGATCGACCTCGCGCACGAGCTTGCGTGCCGCCTCGTCGGACAGATGGCCGCTGCGCGTGAGCTGGAGCAGACGCTCGCGTTCCGCCCGCATGCCGATCAGCTCCAGCTCCCGCTCAAGGGCCTCGATGCGACGCGCAAGGTCTCCCTCGGCCCCCGACCGCGAGAGCGCGTCGATGCGCTGGCGATAGGGCGCCATGGCCCGCGTCGCCGCTTCCGCGCCCAGATCCGCGTCGCCGGGGCGGGTCGCCAATCGACCTTGGGCACGGGCGATGGCCGCCAGCGCCGCCTCGCCGGCAGCGACGCGAGCGGCATCTTCCGCCGCCTCCTCGCCCGGCTCCGGCGCGAAGTCGAGGCGACGCAGCAGGCCGGGCAGGATTAGTGTGGCCGCAACCAGTGAAGCGATGATGACTCCTGCCGCGAGAAACACCGCCAGGTCGCGCGCCGGGAACGCGCTGCCGTCGGGCAGCATGAATGGCAGGGAGAGTACGCCGGCCAGGGTGACGGTGCCGCGGACACCTGCGACTGTCAGCGCCGCGACCAGCCGCCAGCTCGCTTGCCGGGCGAGTGCCACGCGGACCAGCATCCACACCCAGGCGAAGCGCAATGCAGCCACACCGAAAGTGATCGCGACGACGTAGAAGAGCAGCCAGCAAACCTCGGCATGGCCTGCCTCATGCACCACTTCGGCCGCGCCGCTGGCGATCCGGGGCAATTGCTCGCCCAACAGGATGAAGATGACGCCGCTTGCTCCGAACTGGATGGTCTCCCACACGGCGCTGCGCCGCACGCGGGTCTCCGCAAGCGCCCCGCCGCCCTGTTCGACGTGGCTCATGGTGATGCCGGCGGCGACGGCGGCGAGGATGCCCGAGGCGCCTGCCATGTCGGCGAGGAAATAGGCTCCGAAAGGGATCAGTAGGCTGATCAGGATCTGGGCGCCGACATCCTCGCCGTAGCGGCGCGACACCCAGTTCTTCACCTGCGCAGCCACGATGGTCACCGCGATTCCGGCCGCCACCCCGCCGGCCGCCAGCCAAACGAAGCTGCCGACGGCGTCGGTCAGCGAAAAGGTGCCGGTCAGAGAGGCGGCCACTGCAAAGCGCAGGCAGACGAGACCCGACGCATCGTTGAGCAACGCCTCCCCTTCGAGCAGTCGCATCAAACGCTTCGGCACGGGCACGCGCGCGGCGATGGCCTTCACCGCGACCGGATCGGTCGGCGAGATCACCGCTGCGAGCGCGAAGGCCACGGCGAGCGGCATGGCGGGAATCATCCAGTGAATCAGCAGCCCCAGCCCGAGCACGGTGAACACGACCAGACCGAGCGCGAGCGCCAGGATCATTCCCTTGTCCCGCAGCAGGCTGGCTTTGGGCAGCCGCCAGCCGTCGAAGAACAGCAGCGGCGGCAGGAACAGCACGAAGAAGACCTGCGGATCCAGCCGGACGCCGAGATTGGCGACCGCGGCGACGAACACGCCGAGCGCGATCTGCACGAGCGGCACAGGCATCGGCAGCGGGAGCATGCGGGCGCAGGCGCCGCTCACCACCACAGCCGACAGCAGGATCAGGACTATCTCGAGCGGTGCCATTGGCTCGCCTCCCTCAGGCAGCGCCCGCCGCCGCGCGGACCAGCCGCACGGGGATGCCCTTGTAGGAGGGCGTGAAGCTCATCGGGTCGTGGGCATCCAGCGCCACCAGCGGATTGGTCTCCGGATAGTAGGCCGCGCAGCTCCCCTCGGGGAACGCGTAGGCCACGAGTTGGTAGCCGCGCACGCGCCGCTCGATGCCGTCGCCATTCACGGCGACGATGTCGACCCGATCGCCGGGCTCGAACCCGAGCCTTTCGATTTCGGTCGCGCCGAGGAAGACGACGTCGCGCTGGCCGTAGACGCCGCGATAGCGGTCAGACATCGAATAGAGCGTCGTATTGTACTGGTCGTGGCTGCGCACGCTGGTTAGCCACAGCACGTCATTGTCCTTCTGCACCGGGTCTTCCTGGATGCCGTCGTAAATCAGGAAGTTCGCCTTGCCGGATGCGGTGTTCCAAATCCGCTCGCGGGCCGTCGATACGAGATGGAAGCCGCCCGGTAGGCGGATGCGCGCGTTGTAGTTCTGGAAGATCGGGAACACGTCCTCGATGGCATCGCGGATGCGGTCGTAGTCGGCGATCAGCTCCTCCCACGGCACGACTGAGCGCGTCCCGAGGGTTGCCCGCGCGATGCCGGCCACGATCGCGGGTTCGCTCTTCAGATCGCCCGATGCAGGGGCGTTCAAGCCGAGCGATGCGTGAACCATCGACATCGAATCCTCGACGGTGATCGACTGCGGTCCGGTCGCCTGGACGTCGAGCTCGGTGCGGCCGAGACAGGGCAGGATCAGCGCTTCCCGGCCGTGCACGAGATGGCTGCGGTTGAGCTTGGTCGAGACGTGGACACTGAGATCGAGCCGGCGGAAGGCGTCGCGCGTCACCTGCCAGTCGGGCATGGCGGCCACGATATTGCCGCCCATGCCGAAGAAGACCCGCACCTCGCCGCGCGCCATCGCCTGCAGCGCGGTGACGACGTTATGGCCCGGCGCCGATGGCGGCGTGAAGCCGAACCGCTCGCCAAGACGCACGAGGAAATCGGCCGCCGGGATCTCGGTGATGCCGACCGTGCGGTCGCCCTGCACGTTCGAATGGCCGCGCACCGGGCAAAGACCCGCCCCTTCCCGGCCCATGTTGCCCCTCAGCAGGCAGAGGTTGGCCAGCTGCTGCACCGCCCTGGCGCCGTGGCGATGCTGTGTGATCCCCATGCCATAGACGACGATGGCGCGCCCGGCCTTCATGTAAGCCCGCGCGGCCTCTTCGATCTCCGAGCGGACGAGACCGGATTGACGCTCGAGCGACGCCCAGTCCGCCGCCTTCAGATCGGCGATCAGCGCGTCGATGCCCAGCGTGTGCTCGCGGATGAAATCCCAGTCGAGTATGGCGGGCCCGCCCGCGCCGCGCGCACTTTCGTCGGCCTCGACCAGGACCTTCATCAGGCCCTTGATCACCGCGACGTCGCCGCCGACGCGCACCTGGTAGAGGCGCGAACTGATCGGAGTGGAGCCGAGCGTCAACATCTCGACGGGATTCTGCGGCGCCTGAAAGCGTTCGAGCGCGCGCTCGCGGAACGGGTTGAACGACATGATCGTGGCGCTGCGCCGCGAGGCGTTGCGCAGGCTGGTCATCATGCGCGGGCTGTTGGTCCCGGGATTCTGACCGAAGATGAAGATACAGTCGGTCTTGTCGAAATCCTCGAGCAGGACCGTCCCCTTGCCGACGCCGATCGACTTCGGCAGGCCAACGCTCGTGGCCTCGTGGCACATGTTCGAGCAGTCGGGAAAATTGTTGGTGCCGAACTCGCGCACGAAGAGCTGGTAGAGGAAGGCCGCCTCGTTGGAGGTGCGGCCCGATGTGTAGAACTCGGCCATGTTCGGATCGGGCAGCGCCGCCAGGTGCCGGCCGACCGTCGCGAAGGCCTCGTCCCAGCTCACCGTCACATAGCGGTCGCTTGCCGCGTCATAGGCCATGGGGTGCGTCAGCCGGCCGACCATCTCGAGCTGGTAGTCGCTCCAGCCCTCGAGCTCCGAAACGGTGTGCTCCGCGAAGAACTCCGGCGTGCAGCGCTCCGCGGTCGATTCCCAGGCGACCGCCTTGCCGCCATTCTCGCAGAACTCGAACGAGGACGTATGCTTGGGATCGGGCCAGGCGCAGCCTGGGCAGTCGAAGCCCATCGGCTGGTTCATGCGCAGGAGCGTCTTCGATCCCTTGATCTTGATCCCCTGCTCGACGAGATGTTTGCCTAGCGCCTTCAGCGCGCCCCATCCGCCGGCGGGCTGCTTGTAGGGGCGAATGCGCCTGGTCTCGACCATGGTCCTGCTCCCGATCGGGTGTCGTGATCCGATCTTCGCGGAAAATGCGGCCCCGGGCTGCCTATACGAAGGTTTGCCTGCATCAGACGTCCATCTGAATTGGCGGATTTTCCCCTGCCCCTATCCTCTCGCTCAGCCACGCAAATGGTGCGTGGCCCGCGATAGGAGACCACGTCATGTCGCCCAGCCCCGGCACCCTGATCCCGCTACGCCGTCCGACGGAGAGCAATCCCCCGCCGCCCGTGCCGGCCCCGGCCGAGGCGCCGGAGAAACTGCTTGTCGACGAGCCGGCCGCGACGGACGAGGCACCTTCGAAGAAGGCGCCGCGCGGAGGCTTCACGGGGCGCCGCATGCTGCTCGGCGGCGTCGGCCTCCTGGCCCTGATTGCGGCAGTATCGGCGGCCGGCCTCTATTTCGATTACAGCGCTCACTTCGCGACGACGGACGATGCCTTCATCGCGGCACGGAATTTTGCGGTCGCGCCAAAGGTCCCGGGCTACCTGACGTCGGTCCCAGTCACCGACAACCAGCACGTCAGCACGGGCGACGTGATCGCCCGCATCGACCAGCGCGACTACCGGGTGGCGCTCGCCCAGGCGGAAGCGGCCGTCGCCGCCGCGCAGGCGAACATCGCAAACATCGCGGCCCAGATCGAGGTGCAGAAAGTGCAGATCAGCGCCAGCGAGACGCAGGTGAAGCTGAGCGAGGCACGGCTGGCTTACGCACAGCAGCAGGCCGAGCGCTACGGCACGCTGACGAAGGAGGGTTGGGCGAGCCACCAGACCGGCGAACTGGCCGTCTCGGAATTCTACCAGCAACAGGCCGCGGTCTCGAACGCACAGGCCAATGTCACGGTGGCCCGTCGCCAGCTGACGGCCCTGGAGGCGCAGCGGAACACCTCACAGGCCAACTTGCAGGAGGCCGAGGCCAGACGCGACCAGGCGACCCTCAACCTTTCCTACACGACGGTAACGGCGGCGCAGCCGGGCCGGATCGTACAGTTGGGCGGCGCGGTCGGCCAGTTCGCGCAGGCCGGCACCGCGCTCTCGATGTTCGTCCCCGACGAAATATGGGTCGTCGCGAACTTCAAGGAGACGCAGCTCGACGCGATGCGTCCAGGCCAACCGGTCAGCTTCAGCATCGACGCCTATCCCGGACGTCAGATCCATGGCCATGTTGCCAGTGTGCAGCCGGGATCCGGCACCGCCTTCTCGCTGCTACCCGCCGAAAATGCGACGGGCAACTACGTGAAGATCGTGCAGCGCGTGCCGGTGAAGGTCGTCATCGACCATCCGCCGACGGACGTGGCGCTGGGGCCGGGCATGTCGGTGGTTCCTACAGTGCGGACCGACCCGGCGCCATCCCTCTACGAGCGCCTGCGGAGTTGGCTGTGAGCGCCGCCGACACGGCCCCGTTGCCCAATCCTTGGCTGATCGCCGTGGTGGTGGCGATCGCCACCTTCATGGAAGTGCTCGACACCACGATCGCCAACGTGGCCCTGCCCTACATCGCGGGCGGCCTCGGCGTCAGCGAGGACGAAGCCTCCTGGGTGGTGACCACCTATCTCGTCTCCAACGCCATCAGCCTGACCGCCAGCAGCTTCCTGGTCCGCCGGATCGGCCGGCGGCGCTTCTTTATCGCCTGCCTGAGCCTGTTCACCGTCAGTTCCGTGCTCTGCGCGTTCGCTTGGAACCTGCAGGCTCTACTCCTCTTTCGCGTTCTGCAGGGTATCGCGGGCGGCGGCATGGTGCCGGTCTCGCAGTCGATCCTCGTTGATACGTTCCCGCCGGCCAAGCGTGGACAGGCATTTGCCCTGTTCGGCGTCGCCGTCGTGGTGGCGCCCGTGGTCGGGCCGACGCTCGGCGGCTGGCTTTCCGACAACGCCTCCTGGCACTGGTGCTTCCTGATCAACGGGCCCGTAGGCCTGCTGACGATCGTGTCGATCGCCTTGTTGCTGCGTGAGACGCGAGCCCAGGTCGAGGAACGGCAAAGGTTGCGGCGGACCGATGGCGGTTTCGACCTGGTGGGCTTCGCCCTCGTCGCCACTTTCCTGGGGGCACTCGAGATCGTGTGCGATCGCGGGCTCGAGGACGACTGGTTCGGCTCGGGCTTCATCGTCACCGTGGCCTCCATCTGTGCGCTCGCCTTCATCCTGATGATCCCGTGGGAGATGACGCGCCGCAATCCGGCCATCGACATCCGCATGGTGGCGACGCGGCAGTTCGGCGCCTGCTTCCTCGTGATGCTGGCGACCGGCGCCATCCTGCTCGCGACCACGCAGTTTCTGCCGCAGCTCGTGCAGCAGGATCTCGGCTACACCGCCACCTGGGCCGGCCTCGTCCTGTCGCCCGGCGGCCTCGTGACCATGGCGATGATGTTCATCACCGGCCGCATGCTGACGAAGATCCAGCCCAAGTACCTGATTGTCGCCGGCGGCTCGATCATCGCGCTCTCGATGTACAACCTGACCTCGATCTATGGTGATGTCGGGTTCTGGTACCTCGCCCACTCGCGCATGTTGCTCGGCGTGGGCTTGCCGTTGATCTTCCTGTCGATCACGGCCGCCTCCTATGAAGGCATTTCACCGAACAAGGTCGACCAGGCGTCTGCCTTGGTCAACGTGGCACGCAACATCGGCGGCTCGCTCGGCATCGCCCTGTCGTCCAACGTGCTGGCCCATCGCGAGCAGTTCCACCAGAGCCGGCTCGTGGAGCACGCCGTCCCGTCCAGTGCCGCCTACCAGGAGACGCTGCGTCAGGCGGTCGACTACTTCGCGGGCCATGGCAGCTCAGCGCTGCAGGCCCAGAAGCAGGCCATCGCCTGGATCGGCCAGCAGGTTGCGACGCAGGCCTCGTTCCTGGCCTTCATCGACGTCTTCTGGACGCTGATGGCGATCTCCCTCTCGGCCGCGGCACTCGCGCTCACCCTGCGCAAGGTCAAGCTGGGCGGCCATGCCCCGGCGGTCCACTGAGGCGATCATGCGCAAACTGCTGAAAGCCGATCTCGCGCTCGCCTTCGTCATCGTCTGCATCGCGATGACGCTCGCTGTCGTCGTGGCCTTCGCCACGCCGGGAGAACCCCACCAGATGCATCAAGTCCACCCGTCCCTACCCACGAAGGAGTAACGCCGATGACCACCGTCCAGGACCGTAGGACCGCCGCCCTGCAGACGCCCAGCACCCTCTCCGAGAATGCCATCAGGGATCTGGCGGGATCGCTCACGGCGTTGCTGGCCGACTGCTTCGCGCTTTACCTGAAGACCAAGAACTTCCACTGGCACATGTCTGGGCCGCACTTCCGCGACCATCACCTGATGCTCGACGAACAGGCGGATCAGATTTTCGCCATGACCGACCCGATCGCCGAGCGCGCCCGCAAGATCGGCGGCACGACGCTGCGCTCGATCGGCCAGATCGCCCGGCAGCAGCGGCTGCTCGACAATGACGCCGATTTCGTCCTGCCGGGCACGATGCTGGCCGAACTGCGCGACGACAATCGCCAGCTCACCTCGATCCTGCGCGAGGTCCATGCGCTGTGCGAGGAGCACGGCGACGTCGCCACGGCGAGCCTGGTCGAAGGCTGGATCGACGAGGCCGAACGGCGGACCTGGTTCCTGTTCGAAAGCGCGCGCGCGCACGGATAATGGGATGGCCCCTCGCCTGAGCCCCTAGGCCGCTTACCCGCGTGTGCCGTGCAGCGCGAGCTGCTCGGCCATGCGTACGAGGTCGGCGAGCGTGTCAGCGCTCATCTTGCGCATCGCCTGGGCGCGATAGAGCTTCACGGTGATCTCGCTCAGGCCCAACTCGCCGGCAACCTGCTTGTTCATGAGGCCGCGCGTCACAAGGGTCATCACCTCGCGCTCGCGGGGCGACAGGCTCTCGAAGCGCGCGCGCACGTCGCGTCCCGCTTCGGCGGCGGCGCGCCGCTGCCGGTCCGCCTCGATTGCCGAGGAGACGGCGTCCAGCATGTCCTGGTCGCGGAACGGCTTGGTGAGGAAGTCGACGGCCCCGGCCTTCATGGCGCGCACGGACATGGGCACGTCGCCATGGCCGGTCATGAATACGATGGGCAGCTCGATGCCCATGCGTGCGAGTTGCCCCTGGAATTCGAGCCCGCTCACGCCGGGCAGGCGCATGTCCAGGACCAAGCAGCCGGGAGCATTAACCGCGTTCGCCTTCAGGAACTCTGCAGCCGAGCCGAAGAGGCGTGCCTGCAGGCCGACGGAGCGAAAGAGATTGTCGAGCGCCAGTCGCAGCTCCTCGTCGTCATCGACGACGAACACCACTGGCGACGCCTCCGCGAGAGCGGGCGCGGGCTGGTGGCGGCTCATGCCGACCTCCCGACGACCGGCAGGCAAACGCGGAACGACGCCCCGCCCTCGGGCCGGTTGGCCGCTTCGATTCGGCCACCATGGGCCTCCACGATCGAGCGCGAGATCGACAGGCCCATCCCCATGCCGTCGCTGCGGGTCGTGAAGAAGGCGTCGAACAAGTGGGCAAGGTCGGCCTCTGCAATCCCTGCGCCGGTATCCTCGACTGTCACCACGATGGCATCTCCCAGACTCTCGCTCACACCACGCTGCACTTTAACAGAAATCGTGCGGCGTTCGGCGGGCACGGCGCCCAGCGCCTGAATGGCGTTCAGCAGGAGATTGAGCAGGACCTGCTGGAGCTGGACGCGATCGCCATCGACCGGCGGAAGGCCAGGCGGCAGGTCGGCGGACAGCCGCACACCCTGGACGCGCAGCTCCCGCTCGACGAGCTGCACGGTCTCGTCGGCAACCGCCGCAAAGTCGAGCAGCGCATGCACGGGCGCCGCGTTGGCCGACAGGGCACGCAGGCGGCGGACGACATTGCTGGCGCGTTGCGCGTTGCGCAGCATCGCCTCGATGGATTTTCTGGTCTCACCCAGGTCCGGCGCGTCCCGTCCCAGCCAGCGCAGGCCGGCCTCGCCGTTGGCGACGATCGCGGCGAGGGGCTGGTTGACCTCGTGGGCGATCGAGGCGGTGAGCTCCCCCATGGTGGCGATGCGTGAGAGGTGCGTGAGTTCGCTTCGCGTCCGGTCGAGCTTGTCCTCGGCCGCGCGCTGGGCGGTGATGTCGGTGTTGGTTTCGAGTACGGATGCTGGCCGTCCCTGCGAATCGCGCTGCAGCGCCCAGCGTGAACTCACCGTGACCTGTCGGCCGTCCCGGCGCGTGTGGACGATCTCGCCCTCCCAGCGGCCCTCGCGCTCCAACTCCTCGAGAATTGCCGGATAGGGCACCGGAAAGACCTTCTTCAGAAGCGTCGCTGCCGGCTGGCCAATCGCCTCGTTTCTACGCCAGCCGTAGAGATCCTCCGCCGCACGATTCCAGTATTTGATCACGTCGTCACGGTCCCTCACGAACACAGTATCATGCGTGAGGTCGAGGAGATCGGCCTGCTCGCGCAGCGCCGCCACGGCCAGTTGGTTGCGTGCGGCCAGCAACGCGGTGATGCCGATGGCCGCGAGGCTGACGAAGCAGCGCAGCATCGCGCCCGTCCCCGGCGTGAGGTCGTGCGTCAGAACGAAGCTCGCGATCGTCAGCACGGCGCATCCCGCGGCAATCGCCAGGATGCCGGTATATCCTGCAAAATCGACCGCCAGCAGGACCACGGCGACATAGAGCACGGCCACGGCGATATCGAGCGGCGTCAGCGTGTCGACGACGAAGATCGCGACGGCGACGATGGCCGTAAGCACGGGCACGACGATCTTCGTCCGGGCCGGTGCCGAAACGTAAGGGGACATTCGGGGAGGTCTCCGGAGCGTTGGCGCGCATCGTAGCCCCGGCGGCCGCGTCGAACCACCGGGCGAAGCGCGCCCGACTTCCTAGTCGACCTTGAGATTGAGGTCCTTGACGATGCCCTTCCACACCAGGAACTGGTCCTTCTGGTACTGCACCGCCTGCTGCCGCGTCGACGGCGTCGGCACGATGCCGTTCTGCAGCAACTTGGCCCTCACCGATTCCGTTTCCAGGATCTTCACCAGTTCGCGGTTCAGCCGGTCGAGGATCTCGTCCGGCGTCCCTGCCGGCGCCACGGCGCACCACCAGCCGCTCATGTCGGGTGGTGTAGCGAGCCCTTGTTCCGAGAAGGTCGCCACGTCGGGCAGAAGTGAATTGCGCTGGGCGGTCGTCATGCCCACCGCCCGCACCTTGCCGCCCCGGATCATGCCGAGCGAGGCCGGGATATCGGCGACCATGAGTTGCACGTGACCGCTGACCAGGTCGGCGAGGCCCGGGGGCACCGACTTGTAGGGCACGTGCGTCACGTCGAGTTTGTAGGCGTTCTTGATGTAGCCGCCATAGGCGATGCCACCGGTATTGCCGCTGGCGTAGTTGAACTTCCCGGGATTGGCCTTGAGCAGCTCGATCAACTCGGGCGCCTTCGTCGCCTTGACGTCGTTGTTGACCAGCCAGACGTAGGAAACCGACGCCACCATCGAGATGTAGCTCAGGTCCTTGGCCGGATCGTAGCGGACGCCGCTGGTCAGGCCGGCCGGACTGGCGACCAATCCGGAATTGGTCAGGAGCCCGAGCGTGTATCCGTCCGGCGGTGAGCTCACCACGAACTCGGTGCCGAGTGTCGTATTGTTGCCCGGCTTATTTTCGATGACAATCGGCTGGCCCAGCGCCTGGCCGAGCGGCTCGCCGATGATCCGGGCGAGGATATCGCTGCCCGAGCCGGCGCCGAAGGGGACGATGAGGCGGATCGGCTTGTTCGGATAGGATTGCGCCATCACGGGCGCGGCAAGCATGACTCCGACGGCGGTCGCGAACGCGGTAAACCGGTGAACCAACTTCATGAGTTTCCTCCCTTGCTTCGCAGCATTTTCTTGTTCGTGCAGTTTCAGGACGAGGGTTGCTGCTCCTTTCGGTCGATGAAGAGTGCCGTACGGTTCAGAACCTGAAGCCCAGGTCGCGGGCGATCAGGTTCTTCTGAATCTCGCTGGTGCCTTCGCCGATCACGTAGACCAGCGCGTCGCGATGGATGCGGCCCACCGGATACTCGCGCATGATCCCGGCGCCGCCGTGGACGCGGATCGCCTGCTCGCTCACGGAAACGGCGGTCTCGCTGGCGACCAGCTTCACCCGCGCGGCGGTCGCCGAGTCCAGCGTGCCCTGGTCGACCCTCCAGGCGCCGTAGTAGACGAGCCACCGCGCCGCCTCGATCTGCGCCGACATCTCCGCAAGCTTGTGGCCGATCGCCTGGTAGTCGCCGATCCGCTTGTTCGCGACCAGCCGGTCCCGGGCGTAGGCGGTGGCCGCGTCGAAGGCCGCGCGGGCCATGCCCAGCGCATTCGCCGCCACGCCGACCCGGTTCTCGCTGAGCGACTCCAAGATCACCGGATAGGTTCCCAGACGCTCGCCGAGAACGCAGTCGTCCGGAACGAAAACGTCGTCCATGTGGATTAGGCCGGTTTCGGAGGCGCGGATGCCCTCCTTCCTGAGCTTTTCGATCTTCATGCCGTCGGCCGGCAGTTCGACGATGAACAGGCTGATGGCCTCGCCGCTCAGTTGCGGCGCGGTCCGCGCCGCGACCAGCAGGAAATCCGCGATCGGCGCATTCGTGATGTAGAGCTTGCTGCCTCGGAGCTTCCAGCCGCCTTCTGCCCGTTCGGCGCGGGTGCGCAGTGCGCGGATGTTCGAGCCGCCGTCGGGTTCGCTCAAGGCAAACCCTGCGATCTTCCTCCCCTGCACGGCGGGCCGGAAGAAACGCTCGCGCTGCCGCGCCGTGCCGGCCTTCCAGATCGGCCAGATGCCGAGGTGACTGTGCGCCGACCAGCTCGAGGCGAAGCCCTGGCTCATGTAGCTCAGTTCCTCGCGCACGATGCAATCGCTCACCTTGTCGAGTCCGCTGCCGCCGTCGGCTTCGGGATAGCGCACGCCCAGCAGCCCGAGTTCGCCCCAGCGCGCAAACACCCCGCGCGGCAGGACTTCGTTCTCCTCGGCCGCCGCCACCAGCTTCTGATGCTCCGACTGGCAAAGGCGCCTGACGGTGTCGCGAACGGCGTCGTGCTGTTCGGAAAAGGAGAAATCCATGATCGACGCTTCTTCTCGTTGCCAGGGTTTTCACACTGCCAACGAACGAAAATCGGGTCAAACGAGGGCTCGCTGCTCTGGGCGAACTTCACAAACCGCTTGAAGTCCCACAGGCACGCCGTTCATATCCGCGGCCCGACGCAGCGACGGTCTCGCTCGCCTCCGCCGAAGAGGGTTTTCCAGATGGTCTCCATCCAGGCACGTATTGCCGAAGAGCTCGGGGTCAAGGAGCAGCAAGTCCAGGCCGCAGTCGAGCTGCTCGATGGCGGAGCGACCGTCCCCTTCATCGCGCGCTATCGCAAGGAGGTCACCGGGTCTCTGGACGATGCGCAGTTGCGCACGCTCGAGGAGCGGCTGGGCTATCTGCGCGAGCTGGAGGCGCGGCGGAAAGTCATCCTCGAGTCCGTCCGGGACCAGGGAAAGCTGGATGCCAATCTCGAAGCGGCAATCCTGGCGGCCGACAGCAAGAGCCGCCTCGAGGACATCTACCTGCCCTACAAGCCCAAGCGCCGCACCAAGGCGGAGATCGCCAAGGAGGCCGGGCTGGAGGCGCTTGCCGACCTGCTGCTGAAGGACCCGACACTCGAGCCCGCGATTCGCGCGGAGCCGTTCGTCTCCGTGGAGAAGAACGTCGCCACGGCGGCTGCGGCGCTCGAAGGCGCGCGTGCCATCCTGGTCGAACGCTTCGCCGAGAATGCCGACCTGATCGGCGCGCTGCGCGAGGAGTTCTGGAGCAACGGCCGCCTCGTCTCCAAGGTGCGCGAAGGCAAGCAGGAAGCCGGCGCCAAGTTCAGCGACTATTTCGATTTCTCGGAAGCCCTCGCCAAGATGCCGTCGCATCGCGTGCTGGCGCTGTGCCGCGGCGAGCGCGAGGAGATCCTCGGCCTGACGGTCGAGCCGGACGATCCCGCGACGCGCCCTCCTGCCAGCCAGGCCATTCCCAGCGCCTACGAGCTGCGCATCATGCGGGCCTACGGTCTCTCCGACCAGGGTCGGCCGGGCGACAAGTGGCTGGCCGAGACGGTGCGCTGGGCATGGCGCACCAAGATCACGATCATGCTGTCGATCGACCTCCGGCTGCGCCTGTGGACGGCCGCCGAGGAAGAAGCGGTGCGGGTCTTCGCCTCCAATCTGCGCGACCTGCTGCTGGCCGCGCCCGCGGGCGCCCGCCCGACGCTCGGACTCGATCCCGGCTACCGCTCGGGCGTGAAGGTCGCGGTGGTCGACGCCACCGGAAAGGTCGTGGCGACCAGTACGATCTACCCACACGAACCGCAGCGTCGCTGGGACGAGTCGCTCGCCATCTTGGCGAGACTCGTCCGCGAGCATAAGGTCGAGCTGATCGCGATCGGGAACGGCACCGCCTCGCGCGAGACTGACAAGCTGACGATTGAGCTGCTGAAGGGACTGGCCGACATCAAGCTGCAGAAGATCGTCGTGTCGGAAGCCGGCGCGTCGGTCTACTCCGCGTCCGCCTATGCGTCGGAGGAGCTGCCGGGCCTCGACGTGACCTTGCGTGGCGCCGTCTCCATTGCCCGCCGGCTGCAGGATCCGCTGGCGGAACTGGTGAAGATCGATCCCAAATCGATCGGTGTCGGCCAGTACCAGCACGATCTCAGCGAGTTCAAACTGTCGAAGTCGCTCGACGCGGTCGTCGAGGACTGCGTGAACGGCGTCGGCGTGGATCTCAATACGGCGTCGGCCCCGCTGCTGGCCCGGGTCTCCGGCATCGGCGCCGGACTGGCCCAAAGCATCGTTTCCCATCGCGACACGCATGGCGCCTTCCGCTCACGCAAGGCGCTGAAGGACGTGCCGCGACTCGGTCCCAAGGCTTTCGAGCAGTGCGCAGGCTTCCTGCGTATCCGGGAAGGCGACGATCCTCTCGACGCTTCGGCCGTGCATCCCGAATCCTACCCGGTGGTGCACCGGATCATCGCCGCGACCAAGAGCAGGATCGACACCCTGATCGGCAACGCCCCTGCCCTGCGCGCGCTCTCGCCGGCTTCCTTCGTCGACGAGAAGTTCGGCCTGCCCACGGTCACCGACATTCTTCGCGAGCTGGAAAAGCCGGGGCGCGATCCGCGTCCGGCGTTCCAGACGGCGGAGTTCAAGGCCGGCGTCGAAACGCTGAACGACTTGGAGCCGGGCATGGTCCTCGAGGGCGTGGTCACCAACGTGGCCGCCTTCGGCGCATTCGTCGATGTCGGCGTTCACCAGGATGGCCTGGTGCACGTCTCGGCGATGTCAAACAGCTTCGTGAAGGATCCTCGCAGCGTCGTGAAGCCTGGCGACATCGTGCGCGTGAAGGTTCTGGAAGTCGACAAGCCGCGCAAGCGCATCAGCCTGACCCTGCGGCTCGATGACGAAGCAGGCAAGCCGCCCGCGCGGTCAGGCCGAAACGAGGGCGGCGGCGGTGCTTCCCGCCGGGATCAGGCCCGCGTGCAGGCCGCGAAGCCCAGTGTCCCGGGCAATGCGATGGCCGACGCGTTGCGACGGGCCGGCTTTGGGGCAAGGGACAAATGAAGTAGAGTGGCCGGCAAACGCCGCTGCAAGGTCGACGCTTTGAAAACCCTCTCCTGGCCAATCGCTGCCTTCATCGCCCTGGTGATGTCGGTCGGCGCCGCCGCCCAATCCTCGGACGACGACACGGTGGTACCGCCGGCGCCGAAGCCGCGCTTCACGGTGATCGACGGCGACACGGTACGCTTCGGACCGCAGACCGTGCGCCTGTTTGGCATCGACGCGCCCGAGCGCAGCCAGACCTGCGACGACGGCCACTGGCGCGCTGGCGCGCTGGCCCGCAAGGCGCTCGAGGAGTTCATCGCCGGGCGTCCGGTGAATTGCCGCCTGGTCGATACCGAGCGCAAGAGCAATCCGCCAGTGGCGCAGTGCTTCGCTGGCGACGACGATCTCCAGGAGAAGATGGTTTCCGCAGGCTGGGCCTGGGCCCTGCCCGCCAGCAGCAAGGACCGGTACGTGCCCGAGGAACGCGAGGCGATGCAGCGCAAACTCGGCGTCCACGCCCACAAATGCGTGTCCCCGGCCGAATGGCGCGCGATGCTTCGTCGCGAAGCGCTCAGAAGGGAACAGGGCGGCTGACATTGCCCGCGACTGGCGATCATCGATCCGGGACTTGCGAGAGTTCCGGCAGCCGGGCAACCAGAAGGCTCGCGACCATACCGTTGCCGCGCGCACTCATGTGAGAGTTGACATAGAAGGACTTGGCTGCCGGTTCGGCTGCGAACCGTGGATAGGTGTCGATGGTCGCCAATCCCAGCCTTTTCGCGCGATCGAGCACGGCTGCAGTCACGCGCCGCTGCTCGGCTGCGAAGGTTCGATCAACCCAGGCCTGGGGATGATGCTGGGCCAGCAGCACGACACGAACTGTGTGCTTCGCCTGGAGCTTCGCCAGGCGGTCGACAAGCAGCAAGGCAATGTCGTCACCATGGCCGCGAGGATGCTTCCTCATATGGTAGCCGAAGAGATGCTGGAAGGAGGCGGGAAGTTCGATCAGGAGCCGCTGCAGTCGGGGGCGAAACCGCTGGGGAGTCAGTGGCCGTCGTACCGGAACCGGCACGCCTCGGAGAACGAGTTCGTCCGCCTGGATGTCGAACCAGGGCTTATCCCGTCCCCAGAGGCGACGCATTTCGGTACGTCGGACATCGTCGGCGATAAAGCCGGCGATGATCATCGACGGCCTGTGCCTGTCGGCGAGTTGCTCGGCCCGAAGGACGACCTGATCGAATCCATAGCCCGAGACGCCGCCGTTCAGCACCCTGCGTCCGCACAATCGCTGGAGCTGCGCCGGCCAGGTATCTCCGTCGCCGACCTCCTCGCCGAACGTGTAGGAATCACCTACGGCAAGAATTGGGCGGTCGTTTTCGTTATCCACGACGTCTCCGCTGTACCGGAACCCGTCGCCATCGATCGTCACCGGCCAACCGTCGGCTCCCACTCCACGAAAGCCCGGTTTCGGTGCGTAGCCCAGCCATGGGTCGTGCATCAGGCAAAAATCGTCAGCCATGAGCGGCTAACAGACGGTGATGCCATTAGTTGCAATCAGGGCGGCACGTAAGTATCTGATTTGGCTGAGCTGGATGGGTGGCCGAGCGGTTTAAGGCACCGGTCTTGAAAGGCGAGAAACGGCGTCCCTGCCCGTCTTCACTGATGCCGAAATGCCTTTCCCTGTTGGCCTTTTGGGCCGCCGCCGTCTCCGGCTGTACCGTCCAGAATTGCCCCCTGCCCGCTGGTCCGGTGCCAATTCCGGTGCCAACCATTGCGCGCCGCCAGCAGCCCCGCGCCGCCCTCACAGCGCCATGCGCAGCCGGCGGCAGACGCCCGGCGCGGCACCTCCTATCGTCCGGCCATGGTCAAGGCCGAGACCACCAACAACCTGCACACGCTGGCCTGCTACGGCGGCCCGCTGGGCGTCGAGTGCACCTGCGGCCGCCGGGCCATCGTGTCCGGCGAGGCGCTGGGTGCGCATCTGGGCAACATGAGGCAGCTGCAGACCCTGCGCTTCGTCTGCCGGGAGTGCGGCTCGCGGGACTGGACGGGTTGGATATTCACGCCGCAGGAGGACTCGCTGGCCTGGGCGCGGCGGGCGGCGGAGCCGCAGCGCCGTGCTACCGTTGCCGCACCATGACCGACAGCATAATCAGCGAGATCCAGGACATCCTCACCGAAGTCGACACGCTGCTGCGCCAGCGGCTTGCGGGACTCGGCGTCGAACGGAAAAGACCCTAGGGCGTCGAAGGAAAAAGACCTTGGGCTGTCTTCGCCTGACACCCCCGCTGGCCGCACTCACTATGCACGCCAACGAACAGAACAGAGAGGCGGGAGATGTTGGGATCGATTTTGCTTGGCAGCAGCCTCGCGCAGAAGCTTTTCGGGACCGGCGACGATGACTTCATCTTTGCGTTCGGCGGGGATGATCTGCTGAAGGGTGGTGCTGGCAAGGACTGGTTGTTCGGCGGTTCCGGCAACGACGCCCTGAAAGGCGGCGCTGGAAAGGACGTGCTGTACGGTGGCCGGGGCAATGACGACCTCAGCGGCGGCGCCGGCAACGATATGCTCTACGGCGGCAAGGGCGACGACAGGCTGGAGGGCGGCAAGGGCAACGACCAGCTGACCGGCGGCGAGGGTAACGACACGTTCGTATTCAGGGCCGGCTTCGGCCACGACGTCGTAAAAGACTTCGGCCCCGGCGACACGCTCCAGTTCGATCCAGCCATCTTCGCCGACATGCAAGCCATCAGGGCCCATGCTGCGCAGGTCGGCGCGGATACCGTGATCACCTACGATGCCAACAACACGGTCACGCTGGTGGGCGTCAATCTCGCCACCGCTTTCCCGGGCGATCAGGGAGGCTCTGACCTGTAGAACTCGAGGCCGTATCGCCTCAGCGCGCGTTCGCTGGGCTGACCGGGGCGACACCGCCGCCCCGGCCGTCGCGAGATCAGGCGGCGCTTATGCTGCCCGTCCCGCCAAGACCGCCGACACCTTTCTCGTGATGTCGAATGCCTCATCGGAGCAGGCCCTGGCCTTGATCGCATAGGTCTCGACAGCCTTCGCGCCAAACGAAAGGCGCTCGTACAGATCGGCCTGGATGTCGGCGCCGATCGCCGCCTCGAGCACGATCTCTGCCGCCTCTCTGATCTGGGCCAGGTGGTCGTCGAGATCGTTGAGGATGTCGTCCAGTGCCCTTTCCGCCGGCGCGGCTGTAGCGGGCGCGCTCATCTTACCGCCTCAACACTCAGGGTCGCTTCGGCAAGCCGTCGGCCTAGTGCGGCCGCCTTGTTGACGATCGTGACGCGATTGCCGAACTCGTCGGCGAGCTCACCGATCGCGGACGTCAAGCGCGCGAGGATCTCGACACCGTGCCGTGTCCGCGGCAGAGGCGCCTTCACGGCCGCAACGGCGAGGCGCTCGATCTCGTAGGCAGCATCCGAGCAGGCCTCGTCGGCGTCGAGGTAGCCGGAGACCTTCAGCGCGGCGTCCCGCTTCGTCTCGAACTGCGACGCGGTGCGGGCGAGCCGACGCAGCCGGCGGCCCTCCTTCGTTGTCCGCGGCACGTCTTGCTGAATGATGTGGACCTTCAGCGCCTTGGCGTCATAGACGCGCTTGTCGTCGATCCTCTTGCCGGTCAGGAAGTTGATGTTCTCCCGAGTGATCTCGCAGTAGTCAGCCCACCGCATCTGCGGCGATGGCGGCGGGAGCAGGAGGTCTGTTGGGATCGGGAGGCACTGGCTTTCGAACAGCGCGACCGACTCGTCTCGATGCTTCAGGGCAGCGCGGAAGACGTCGAGCAAGCCCGGCAGCTGGTCGCCGATCGCCAGCAGCTCGGGGGCCTCAACGATCGGTAAAGGCGTGGCCGCAGGTACAGCCGCGACGACAGGCGAGGCTGCGAAGATCGCCGCCATGCCGCCCAGGAATGAGCGGCGGTTACTGGGAGCAGTCATCAGGCGCCTCCCGCCGGCTGGATCAGCACGAAGCCGCGCTCAGTGGTCGCCGTCCAGGTGCCGCCGTGGGCCTCGGCCATCATGTCGGCCAGCAGATCAGCCTGCCGGCGGATGACGTCCAGCGGGTCAGGTGCCGCCGCCCGCATCGGGACGAGGGCGACCGTAGGCAGGCAGAGACCGCCCGCGAACGCAGAAAGAACCGCCCGGCGGATTGCTGGCGGTGGTGACGCTGTAGTCGTCTTGGTCATGGGTTGTTGCTCTGAGAAAAACCGGCTTCTGACGGCCGGGCGCCAGCGAGCGGCACTGGCACCGGGAGTTTCAGAACAGGCTCAGAGACCCGCGCCACGGCCTTTACCCCGAAGGGCTCTTGCATAACCCCAAGATTTCTCTTGAGGGACCGTGGCACTCCCGGCAAAGTGTCGCCGGTCGCGGTCCACGGTCAGTGGGCACGATATGTTCGGTGGATTGATGATCCCGGCAAGGATCGCCTCACCACCGCTCTGAGATGCCAAAGGCCCGGCAAGGCCATATGGCGGGAGTTCTGACGCTCCGCCCGGCATCCTGCCTTAAATCAGTCACAAGCGCCACACCCCTTCACGGGGCGCGGCCTTGCGCGTGTGCGTCGGAGGTCATGCCGCAATCCCAGCGGGTAGCCGGCGCCGTACCGATCACATGCTTGGGGCATTGCTCCGTGTATGCGTCGGCGCATGCTATAGTTGTGACGATGCCGGAGCTAACTATCCCGTTCCAACAAGCTCAATTGCCCGTAATGTGGGTATCGACAGCAGATGAGCTCGCGGACGCCGCCCACCCGCTTTTCTATGCAGCTGCTGCCCAACTGCCCATCTACGAGCAGGCGGTCGCCGCGGCGGAGCAAGAGGCTATCCGGCTATCGCAGGATGAATCGAACCAGTCGGGTTTTGCTCAGGTCGACATCCGTTGCCCAATGCCAAAGTTTCTACCCGCGTTCCTGCTCTACGGCTTCGCGCTGGAGAACCTGTTGAAGGGACTCTTCGTTCGTCGCAACCCAGAAGCCATCAAGTCTGACAAAATCGGGGTTGCCTTTAGCCACAACCTCGTCGATCTCGCCAGGGAAGCCGGCTTCAATGCCAGTGCTGCAGAGATCGCGCTTCTTCAGAAACTCACGACAGTTACGGTTTGGTCCGGCCGATATCCGGTTTCAAAGTATCGTCACGAATACGGACTTACAGGGCTGGATCGTGAGGCTCTATTCGATGACCCCGTCGGCGCTGGCGAGGACATTCGAGAGCTCATCCAGCGGCTGCGTGGAATGGTGACGTCGAAACCGCGGGACGCCAATGGCGGCGGCTGCGTCATAATTTTCAACTAGGTCAGCTGGGCAACGGGTGCTTCCGCCTCACGCCGCTCCGAACCATCGCCGCCAACCTCCGAAATCTGCCCCCTGGACGACGCCGTCAAATGAGGTGCCTTGGGGCGGCGCGCGTCCCCCACTCGACCTTGTCGACCCGGATTCTCGCGGACCGCTGGAATTCATCCGGCCGATCGCCGATGCTGACGCAATGAACGCCGCCCATCGCTCACATGCGCTCACTCTCGCGGGAGCGTGCGCCGCAATCGCCTTCGGCAATGGCGTTGCGTTTGCTCAGTCGGACCAGGTCCGGCCACCGCAGTTGAGCGGCCGGTACAACGTGTTCGTCGACTTTTCGAAGCAGACCTTCAACGGCGTGCCGACACCGATGGAAGCCAAAACATTCGTGGTCGAGTTCACCACCCATTGCGACGCCACCGGCTGCGTCGTGCGGATGGACAATTCCGGCGATATTGCCCGGAATCCCGGCGCTCCGGCGGCATTCGAATATCGATGGATCAATGGCCGCTGGGAAACCCGGGGATAGCAGCGAGCTCGGCCTCGAGTTGCGCGGCCGCCGCCGTCGGCTTGCCGTCGCTGAAGAGGAACAGCTCGCGATCGGCGACGCTCTTGCAGAACAGCCGACCCGAGAAGTCCTTCATGCCCACCTGCATTTCAGCCGCGATGCGCTGCTGCCGGGAATGCAGAACCGCGTCGGGATCCTCGGCGCTGAGGTACACGGCCCGACCGAAGTGGGTTGCTCGACCGAGGCAGGCTGCGCCGAGCGCGACGCAACTCGCGACGCTCTGAAGAAGCTGGCTCTTGCCGGCGCCACCATCGCCGCCGAGAACCGAGACCACGCCAAGCGGCAGCAAGTCCGCGACGGCAAAGGCGACCTTCGGGGGCGTCTGGTCGATCCATCGCGTGACGTCCGCATCGGCGATCCCGATTGCAGATGGGGAAATTTGTCGACCTGTCTCCTCAGTAGCTGGCGCAATGGCCCACTCGTAGTCAGCCACCGTTGGCGGCGGCGGTTCCGGCATTTCGTGTGCCGACGCGCTATTGGGCATCCAAGGCGCGAAGCCGTCAGGGATCAGGTCATGCGGCATGTCGCGCGCTCCTGGCGTCAGGCACCGCGATCACCGGTCGGGGCCAGCATTTTGACGTGGCGCTGTGGAGACGGGCGGCGAGATCGGACGTGCTTAGGATCGCCGGCACGCCGTCTAGCGCGTCCCCGGCTCGCTCCCATCGGACGACGACGGCGCCGCGACAATTGCCCCGGATCCATCGCGCCAGGTCGCGGAAGACCACCAGCGGCACGCCATGGGTTTTTGCAACCTCGACCTCGTCGATCCCCACGAGAACCGCGACGTCGAGGCGGCTACGAAGTCGGCCCGTCGCGAGATCCTGAGCCACAAGGTCTGTGAGGGTCCCTTCTTCAGTAGAAGGTGCAATCAGGGCGGCGTGGAAGCCAGTCTCGCCGGCGGCGGCGGGCCGGTAGCTGCGCCCGTCGCAGATGACATGGCCGACGCCCCAGGCTGGCGCACGCCGGTCGACCAGGGCGAGCGCGGCCAGGAGCGGCGCGAGTTCCGGTTGCTGGCGGCGCGCGTCGGCGGCAATCAGCTCGCCGAGGATGCCTTTGGGCTGCCGCAGAGGATCGCCGCGGAGACGGTCGGCCAATTCGGCCAGCGCCCGGCGTTCGGCATCGGCGCGCAGCATGCCCGCTTGGAACTCGAGCATTGCGGCCCGTTCCTCGAGGTCATCATCCCAGCATGGTGAAGCGCGATCTCTTCTGGATCGCTGCCGGCCCGGGGGGTGGGCCATTGCCCGGGTCCCGGGCTAGGCGGTCTTGGCGGCGAGCGCGGGCCCCTCGCCCGCCAACATGCGCTCTAGCGGCTCCCGCAGCACCAGGATCCGCTTGCCGATTCGCACATGCGGGATCTCGCCCCGGTTCACGCCGTCATAGGCTTGGTTCCGGCCGATCGACAGCACCTTGGCTGCCTCTTCAACCGTCATGGTCTTCGCCGTTGCTTTTGCCATTTGCCCTGACCTCCTATTTCTCAGGATGCCGAGATAGTCCTCTCCTCCTCTATCCTTGACAAGCATTTTCTATGGATCGAGAGTAATGGGGATAACTGGGGAGTGGATGGAATGGCGAAGCGCGGGCGTCCTACGAAGGCACCTCCTCCGGGTGCGAAGGCATCGCTGGGCTTGAAGGTCACCGCGTCGTTGAAGGCGCGGCTGGAGCAAGCAGCTGAGGCATCGGGGCGTACGCAAAGCCAGGAAGCTGAGTACAGGCTGGAGCGATCATTTGAGCGCCAGGATCTTCTCGTGGACCTGCTGTCGACGGCGTTCGGCCAAAAGCCCGCGGGCTACATGATGTTGATGATGATCGCTTTCAGCGACGCAGGCCGTGCCGCTGGTCATCTCGTCGACCCGGTGGGCACCCAGCTCAAGGACTGGACGGAGGACGAATGGGCTAAGAACGAAGCTTGGAAGGCCTTGCGCAAGGTGGCCGAAGGCTACTTTGTCCCGGGCGAATATGACGCCCCTATCAAGGTCCCCAAGGGCGGCCGCGAATTCAAAAAAGAAATCGGGATGAGTGTCTCGGAATATGTCGCCAAGAGCCTCAGTAACGAGATCCACGGACTGCGGCCGGAAAGGCGATACAGCAGCATCGTCAAGGATCTTCGGCGATTGCTCGACATTCCGCAGTTTCTCGTCGACCAGGCCAAAGCAAAGTGGGCGGAAGTTGAGGCGGCTGCGCGAGCCGAGAAAGGCGAGACATGAAGGGCAACATCACCCGCCGCGGCCGCAACAGCTGGCGCATCAAGTTCGATCTCGCCCCCGGCCCCGCCGGCCAGCGGCGATCCCGCTATGTCACCTTTCGCGGCACGAAGAAAGAAGCCGAGGCGAAGCGGATCGAGCTGCTGGCCGCTGTCGGCAAGGGCACTTTCGTCGAGCCTAGCAAGTTGACGGTGATCGAGCATGTCCGCGCCCGTCTGAAACAATGGAAGTCGGCCGGCGAGATCGGCGACAAGACGCATGAACGATACAGCGAGCTGGTCGAGAACCAGATCGCTCGCTTCTCCATTGCCGGGATCAAGCTGCAGGCCCTCAAGCCGGTCGACGTCGAGGCCTGGCATACCGACCTCCGCGAGAACGGCAGCAAGCGCGGCGGCGGGATCTCGGCGCGCACGATCGGCCACGCCCACAAGGTCCTGTCGAAGGCGCTTCGGGAGGCCGTGAAGTTCGATCTGGCGTCCCGCAATGCGGCGAGCAAGGAAGGCCAGACGGCGCCAACGGTCGATGCCGAAGATGTCGAGATCATCGACGCCAAGCGGCTGCCCGGCATGCTGGCGAAGCTGAAGGGCCGCGCGATCTATCCGAAGGCCGTGACGGCGCTATTCACCGGCCTGCGGCGTGGCGAGCTGCTGGCTCTCAGGTGGTCGCGCACCGATCTCGACGGCAAGCTGATCCAGGTTCGCGAGGCGCTGGAGGAGACGAAAGCCGGCGTCGCATTCAAGGCACCGAAGACCAAGGCCGGTGTCCGCGATGTCACCCTGCCCGACGTCGTGGTCGACGCGCTGAGGGAGCATCGGCGCCAGCAACTCGAGCAGCGCATGGCGCTGGGTCTCGGCAAGCTGCCGGATGACGCGCTGGTCTTCCCTGCCCTCACCGGCGGCCCCAGTGCTCCCCGGCAGCTGTCCGGCGACTGGCGCGAGGTCCGCGAGTTGGCGGGCGTCGGCGCCGTGACCTGGCACGCGCTGCGACACACACACGTCAGCATGCTGATCGACGCCGGGATTGATGTCGTGAAGATCGCGAAGCGGATCGGGCACGCAAACCCGTCGATCACGTTGAAGATTTACGCGAAGGAATTCCGGAAGCGAGACGAGGTTTCGGCGGCGGCCATCAATGCGGCGCTAGCGGGACTTGGGGGCGACCGTTGACCCGGTTCGCTGATTCTTCTTGGTCGTGGGCCGTCATCCTGTCTGCGATGGTGCTGGCCGCATGGCTGGTCATCGGCTGGTTTGATTTCTCGATGGGCTGTGACTTCGACAAGCACCCTCAGCCGACGGCGACCTGCCGAGTGCTAAAGGTCCTATTTGATTGGCAAAACGCTTATGGTGGCATCGCTGCCGTCGTCGCTGCGTTCATCGGCGGCAGATACATCCTGCGGCAGATCGAGCAAGCGCGTACGGCAGCCGATGATCTGAGGCACCGTGAGGAAAGAGCTGCCAAGGCGGTATTGCCTCTCGCCCTTAGCGAATTGTCTCAGTATGCCCGTGACTGCATCCGCATGCTGGACCCGCTCACCCGCAGAGAAGATGCGGACATCCCTGCAGACCTTGAGGCCCCGCGGATTCCGGCCCACACGGCATCCGCTCTCCAACTATGCGCCCGCCACGCCGATCCTGCCAATGTCGATAGGATTGCAAAGGCGCTTGGGAAGCTGCAGGTAAATCACTCGCGGCTGACGAGCTGGGTTCAACGAGTCCGTGCAGAGCGGAGAATCCGGCATGTCGAAGGGCTCGACTGCATGGTGTCGGCCATGGAGCTTCATGCGGCGATCGATGAACTATTCCGGTACGCCCGCGATGAGGAGTTGGTGCGACAGCGGGCCACCCAGCAGGAACTCACCACCGCGCTGTTCAACAGCGGGATTTGGGATGATGGCCATCCAATCTGGGAGCACATCGAACCGCGGAGGTAGACCTAGTCGAACGTGGCCACGGTGCCAATCCGGTGCCAATTTCGCCTTTCGTTCCAGTTCGTACTCCGCTAAAAGGCCCGGCGCTATTGCATCGGATGGGTGGCCGAGCGGTTTAAGGCACCGGTCTTGAAAACCGGCGTGGGTTCACGCCCACCGTGGGTTCGAATCCCACCCCATCCGCCATTCCCTACCCTGCATCCCGGTTCCTCCGACGCGCGATCGCAGACGGCGTTCGATTGATCGGCATATTAATAATGAACACCCTTTGCACTAGGATGCCCATGCAGCAGCAACACTCGTGAGAGGGCTTCTCGATCATGCCTACCGAAGACGACGACGCACCAGTCACCGCGGGTCCGAAGAACTTCACGAGTCCCAAGGGTGGTCTCTACGGTGGCAGCTTCAACTCGACCACGATCGCGGATTCCAACGTGCGGTCCCTGCTGATGGATGCCCGCTGGGTCACCGAGTTGGGCGGCGATACGCCGGCAACCGTGATGAGGTATGCATTCCCGGATTCCGTCACGGACTATACCGACGTCGCCGGTGGCTACCCTGATCCGGATCAAATCGCGAAGTTCCTGCCGGCCACCGAGGAACAGGAAGCGGCGGCCCTCGTCGCGATGGGGCTTGTCCAATCTTACACCAAGCTCACGTTCGAGGTCGCGGATTCGCCATCCGCAGCGGACGCTACCCTCCGCTTCGCTGGCTATGACAATGGCGGCTCGCGGGCCGCCTTTCCCACCAACAACGGTCCCTATTACCCGGTGGACGCCCGCATCGCGGGCGACAACTGGCTGGGCGGCAATGGCAAGCCGGCTTCTCTGGACTTCTACGGCACTGACCATCTCACCACCATCATGCACGAGATGGGTCACGCGCTGGGTCTGAAGCACGGCCACGATCCGTCGTACAACGGCGCGTTGGCTGCGGACAGGAACGACAACGAATTCTCCATCATGACGTATGCGAGCTATTTCGGAGCCGATACGGAAGGCGCCACGGAGGCGCACGACGGTTCCTCGCCGCAGAGCTACATGATGTACGATATCGCAGCCCTGCAGGCCTATTACGGCGCCAACTTCGACAAGGTCGGCACCACCGCCCTCTACAAGTGGGACGAGACCACCGGACGGCAGACCATCAACGGCGCGCCCGCATCCAATACGGGCGTTACGGAGACCAACACGATCTTCTCGACCGTGTGGACGCAGGGTGCGCTCACGACCTACGACCTCAGCAATTTTAGCGAGGATCAAGTCGACGATCTCCGACCGGGACGATGGCTGCTCTTCGCGCGAGACAAGCTGGCTGCGCTGAACGCCCAGATCGCCACCCCCAGCCCGCCTGCCTTCATGGCGCAGGGCAACATCTACAATGCGTTGCTCTACATGGGCGACACGAGTTCGATGATCAGCAATCTGGTCACAGGCAGCGGCAACGACACGATCACCGGCAACGACATCGCCAACGACCTGAACGGGGGCGCGGGCAACGACTATATCGCGGGCGGGGCCGGCAATGACCGGCTGACTGGTGCAGATGGTGGCGACTTCCTCGACGGCGGGCTCGGCGACGACACGCTTCTCGGCGGCGTCGACAACGACCAGCTTCGGGGTGGAGCCGGAACAAACCTGCTCAGCGGCGGCGCTGGGGCCGACCTCATCGAGATCACCACCGGCAAGGATACGCTGCAGGACACGTGGGCGGACATGCAGGCCGACCGGGTGAGCGGATTCAAGGCGGGCAGCTCGCTCGACATGTTGGGATCCCTGATCGGTCGCTCGAATCTCGAAGTCACCTACAACAGCGACAAGGACCGTGCGACCCTTGCCTTCGACGGAAACACCTTCACGCTCGGAGGCGTGTTCGACGAGGGTGGTGATTTCATGGCCTCGGCGCGCGGCATCGGCGCGGATGCGCACACGACGATCAGCTTCGCGAACTTCCTGCCAAACCTACAGGAGGGCGTTCGCGTCGCTGCACCGTCGATCAATGGTGTCGTCAGCGAGGGCTTCCTGCAGGGCGACGGATCCGTGACGTTCACACTGGACTTCGAGTCCGCCATCTCGGCATTCGCGAACTCGTTCGGATACTACGAAGTGGCCGCCGATGGCACGCTGGGCGGCGTCCACATCCTGTTTGCCAATACGCTGAACGTGGCGGCTGACGCCACCCGTTTCGACCTGACGCCGTCGGCAAACTCCCAGCTGGGCTTCTTCCTGATCCAGGACGGCTTCGACCGCCTCGGCGTGCTACCCGACGACCTGTCCTTCCATGCTCCCGGTTCCGCCGATCCGGCCTCACTCGATAGCGGCGTGCCGCCGGTTCTGTTCAGCGACTCTCGCGGTTCGCTTGGAGGCGCGACGATTTTCCACTCCTTCTCGACGTTGAACCCGGGCGATACCGTCCAGGTTCTCTCGGGAACAAGCCAAGGGGGGCTGGCGATGTTCATGGGCTTCGAGGACTTGCCATCGTCGACTGGCGACAACGACTTCCAGGACCTCGTCATCTCGATCGTCGTCAACGCCAACGATCTGCTCAACGTGTAAGGATTTCCTTATCCGCCACCCTTCATCTCGAGCGGCGCGTCCGGCGCCGCTCGAGGGGGCGCCGGACGCGTTGGCCAGGCTGCGCCGCCTCGTCTCAATTCACGCCGTATTTCCTGAACTCGCCGGCGATATTCGGCTGGATTCCGCTCGCAGTCGACATGTCGGCTATGCCGGCCGGGCCCTGGCCGTTGCGCGAGCGGGCGAGGCCGCGTCCATAGAGGGCGCGGGCGCGATCCGGATCGATCCTGAGCGAGGCGTCATACTCGGCGATCGCCCGGTCGTATTGCTTCCGCTTCAGATAGATCAGCCCGATATTGTCGTGAGCATAGGGATCGTTGGGCACCAGCTTCAGCACTTCGTTGCAGTCTGCGAGCGCGGCATCCAGGTTGTTTCCCGTCACGGCCCGCGTCAGGCATCTGTTGTTCAGTGCCGGCGTCATCCTCGGGTCGAGCTTCAACGCCTCGTCATAGTCCGAAATCGCCTTGCTGTAGGCGGCCTTGTTGAAATGGGCGATGCCGCGGCTGAGGTACAGGTTCGCGTCGCGTGGCCTCAGGCGAATCGCATTGTTCAGATCGTCGATCGCGTCGTCGTACTCGCCGAGGTTGCTGTATAGATTGGCGCGGCTGGCGTAGATGCGCGGGTTCTTCAAGTCGGTGCGCAGCGCCTCGCTGTAGTCCTCGATCGCGCGGCCGGCATCGCCACGAAAGGCCATGACCTGCGCGCGATAATAAAGCGCGGTGGGATTGCCGGGAGACAGGCGAAGAGCATCCTCGATGTCGGCCAGCGCCCGCGGGAAGTCTTTCTTGAGCCCGTAGGCGAAGCCGCGCTGGATCAGCCCGTTGATGTCGTCGGGACTGATCCTCAGTGCCGCGTCGAAGTCGGCGATCGCTTCGTCCACTTTATCTTTGAAGATCAGCGCCATGCCGCGATTGATGTAGGCCAGTGGCTCCTTGGGATCGATCGCGATCGACGACGTGTAGTCCGAGATGGCGTTGTCGTAGTCGTCGACGCGGTGGTACGCGGCGCCGCGCTCGAAGAAGGCAAAGGCCATGCCCGGCGCGAGTTTGATGGCGCGGTCGAGGTCGGCCACGGCCTCCTTCGCCTTGTCCATCTTGAGGTAGGCGGCGCCCCTGCCGAGATAGGCACGCGGCTCGTTCTCGTTGATTGCCAACGCCGATTCGAAGTCCTTCACGGCGGCCTCGTATTCCTGCTTGTCGATCAGGGCCATGCCGCGCTGGTAGTAGGCATTGGCTACCTGGTCGGCGGTCTGCGCCGCGGCAGGGTCTTTCTTGCCGTTCGTGTCCTTCTGCGTGAGCCGGAGAATGTCCGACGTCTGCAGGCCGAGCCGCACCGCCTCGGTGAAGTCGACGATGGCGCGGTCGGGGTCGTTTCTCTGCCGCCACGTCACGCCGCGGTTGATCAGCGCGTTGACTTCCTTCGGATTGAGCTTGAGGGCCTGGTCGAAGTCGGCAACCGCCTCTTCGAACTTGCCTTTCTTCGTGTAGTAGACGATCCCCCGGTTGACCAGCGGGCTCGGATCCTTTGGCGTCAATTCATGCGCGATCGTGTAGTCCGTGAGGGCGTTGTCCGCGTCGCCGATCCGGTGGTAGGCGATGCCGCGTTGCATATGGGCAAAAGCCTGGCCGGGCTTCAGCCTGATGCCCTCCGTGAAGTCGGCGATCGCCTGCTTCAGGTCGTTCTTGTACATGTATGCCGCGCCGCGGCCGACCCAGGGCGATGCATCGCGCGGATTGAGCCGGATCGACTCCGTGAAGTCGGCGATCGCCTTGTCATAGTCGCTCTTGTCGTACCAGGCGAGGCCACGCTGGAAATGGACGAACGCGGCCTGCAGCGCGATCCGGTTCGCCTCCTGCTGCGGTGTCCGGGCGAGCTGGCTGGTGATCGAGTCGGGTACGTTGGTGAGCGACACCGGCTCGATCTTTTCGGGCAGGATCTTGATTGCCGTCGTGAAGTCGGCGATCGCCTGGTTCAGGTCGCCTTTCTTGCGATAGACAATGCCTCGATTGGTCCAGGCGCTGACCTCCTTCGAGTTGATCTTCAGTGCCGCGTTGAAGTCGGCGATCGCGCCCTCGTTATTGTCCTTGCGCGTGTAGAGGACGACGCCGCGGTTGATCAGCGGCAGCGTATCGCGCGGTGCGAGGCGGATCGCGTCGCTGTAGTCGATGATGGCACGATCGGCTTCGCCGATCGTCTGATGGACGACGCCGCGCTGGATGTAGAGATGCGGATTGAGCGGCTGCGCCAGGATCGCGTCGTTGTAGATGCGGACCGCGGTCCGGAAGTCGGCCTTGGAACGCTTGTCGCTGTCCGGACCGCTCTCCGAGAGGCCGCGGTGAAGGTAGGCCAGTGCCAGGGCGCCGCCCGAAAGGAGCCCCTTGTCGATGACCTCCGTGCACGCGGCAACCTTCGTCGGCGCATCGGCGCCGGTGATACCGTAACAGACGTCCGCCTCCGGCGGATGGCCATGCTTCTTGACCGCCGGTTGCTGATTCTTCTGCTGTCCCGGCGGCTGCGAGGCGCCCTTGGGCTGGGCAAGCCCATTCGTAGCGGTAAAGGAACACAGCGCCCCCAAGGCGACGCCCAGGGAAGCACCACGCGCGACGAGACGCACCGCGGCCCAACGCTCAAAACCCCACATGACCATCCTCTTGCCAGCGCAGACGGCCCCCAAAGCCATTTGCACTCCACAGGCGAAAGTACCCAATGGCGAGACTTTTCAGCCATTTGGAAGGCACTGGCAAGGCCGACCCGCTCGAATCCCGATACAGTCGCCCGGGTGCGCTTCCCATCGACGGCGGCCAGTGTTTTTGGCACCCTCCCTGCGCTAGTAAAGGGAGGAACCATAATATGACGAGCAAAATGCGTCCGATCGGGCGCCGTACAGTCGTGGGCGGGATCGCCGCAACAACCCTCGCCGCCCCGGCAATCGTGGCAGCGCAGGGCGCCTACCCCAACAAATCCGTTCGCTACATCAACCCCTACCCCGCCGGCGGCGCGACCGACACGCTGTCGCGCATGTTCTGCGCCAAGATGTCCGAACTGAGCGGCCAGCAGTGGATCGTCGAGAACAAGGGCGGGTCCGGCGGCAACGTCGGAGTGGATGCGCTCGCCCAGTCGGCGCCCGACGGCTACACATTGGGGCTCGGTGGCATCGCGACCCACGCGATCTCTCCCACCCTCTATGCCAAGCTGCCGTTCAACGCGAAGACCGACTTCACGTTCATCTCGACGATGTGGCAGCTGCCCAACATGCTGGTGGTCAATCTCGACCTGCCGGTGAAGACCGTGCCTGAGCTGATCGAGCTGTTGCGCAAGAACCCCGGCAAGTACTCCTACGGTTCCGCCGGATCCGGCACGACGCTCCATCTCTGCGGCGAGCTGTTCAAGATCATGGCCAAGGTCGACATGGTCCACGTCCCCTACCGCGGCGCAGCCCCGGCAATGCAGGACCTGCTGGCAGGCCAGATCCAGATGATCTTCGACAACATTCCCGGCGCACTGGCACAGTCGCGGCCCGGCAAGGTACGGGCGCTTGGCGTCACCTCCGAAAAGCGCAGCCCCGTGGTGCCCGACGTGCCTGCAATCGCCGAGACCCTGCCGGGATTCGACATCAGCTCGTGGACCACGCTTACCGGACCCGCGAAGCTGCCGCCGGAGGTCGTCGGGCGGCTATCGGAACTGTCGAAGAAGGCGCTGGAGAGCCAGGACCTCAAGGCCAAGTTCTTCGAGCAGGCCTCGATCGCCATCTGGCGCTCCCCGGCCGAGACAGTCGCTTTCCGCGATGCCGAGGAGGCCCGGCTCGCACCCATCATCAAGGCTTCGGGCGCCCGCGTGGACTAGCGCGCGTCCCGTCGGAGGCGTGTAGACTGAGGGCATGCAGACTCTCAATACCGCCCAGACCGTCCTGTCGATGCTGGAAGTGAACGGCATCGACACCCTCTATTGCCTGCCCGGCGTCCAGAACGACCCATTCTTCGACGCGCTCTACGACCGCACCAATGCCATTCGGCCGATCCATGCGCGCCATGAGCAGGCCTGCGCCTACATGGCGCTGGGCCATGCCATGGCGACCGGCAAGCCCTCGGCCTATGTCGTCGTCCCCGGCCCCGGCTTCCTCAACACGACGGCCGCACTGGCTACCGCCTACGCCGTCAACGCGCCGGTGCTGGCGCTGACCGGCCAGATCCAGCAGGCGATGATCGGGCGCAACGTCGGCCTGTTGCACGAGCTCCCCGACCAGCTCGCGATCATGCGCGGCCTCACCAAATGGGCCGACCGAATCCCCTCGCCCGCCGCCGCGCCGGGCCTGGTGAACGAAGCCTTTCGCCGTCTTCTCTCGGGCCGCCGCCGGCCCGTCGCGCTCGAATGCGCCATGGACACCTGGGCGCGGCGTTCGCCGGTCGAGCTGATTGCCACGCCGGCCGCCGCCGATCCCTGCCCGGTCGACGAGGAGGCTGTCGAGCGGGCGGCCGAGCTGCTGGGCGGCGCCGAACGGCCGATGATCGTGGTCGGTGGCGGCGCCCAAAGGGCGGGCGAATACGTCCAGCGCATCGCCGAGCTGCTCGGCGCGCCGGTGATGACGGGCCGCATGGGCCAGGGCGTGATCGACGGAAGACATCCTCTCTCGATCACCGCACCGGCCGGCTACCGTTTCTGGGGAGAGGCCGACGTCGTCCTCGCCGTCGGCACGCGCCTGCAGCCGCCGCAGCAAAACTGGGGCCTCGACGACTCGCTGAAGATCATTAGGATCGACGCCGACAGCGAGGAGCTCGACCGTCATCGCAAGCCTGCGGTCGGCATCCTCGGAGATGCGGCCGCGACCTTGGCGGTGCTGGCCGATCGCCTGGCCGGGCACGACAGGACGCGCAACGGACGCGCCGAACACGTCGCCGCGATCAAGGCGGCTTCCAACAAGAGAATCCACGACCTGCTGGGGCCGCAGATCGCCTACCTCGAGGCGATGCGCAAGGCATTGCCGGAGGACGGCATCCTGGTCGATGAGCTGACGCAGATGGGCTATGCGGCGCGCTTCGCCTGGCCGACCTACCGGCCGCGCACCTTCCTGTCGCCCGGCTATCAGGGAACGCTGGGCTGGGGCTATGCCACGGCCCTCGGCGCCAAGATCGCCAAGCCGGACACCGCGGTCCTGTCGATCAGCGGCGACGGCGGCTTCATGTTCACCGCGATGGAGATGGCGACCGCGGCCCAGCACGGTATCGGTGTCGTGGCGGTCGTGTTCAGCGACGGTGCCTTCGGCAACGTACGTCGCATCCAGCAGCAATCCTTCAACAACCGCACCATCGCCACGGAGCTTCGCAATCCCGACTTCGTGAGGCTGGCCGAGAGCTTCGGCATCGACGCCGTGCGCGTCGGCTCCCCCGATGAACTGGGCGCCGCCATAGCGCGCGGCATCGCCAAGGGCGCGCCGCTGCTGATCGATTGCCCGGTCGGCCAGTTCCCCGATCCCTGGCCGCTCGTCACCCTGCCGCCCAACAGGCCGCGGAAGGCCTAGCGGGCGCTGAAGAAGCCGCGCCTTCCATTGGCTGGAAATGGCTTGCGGCTGGCCTACCGGCGAGCGACATCGCCCTGTCAGCGGTACCAGGATACCTGATTCCGGAGGCGGCGACTCTCACTTCGACTGATTCGTTTAATTCGTATGTTTCGGTTACGCGTCAAGATTCGGCCTTTTCGACGGCCTGCCCGACGGTCCCGCCGGTCGCCCGGATCTCGGCGAGGAGCTTAGTGGCATGCGCCTGGTCGGCGATGCGCTTCGAGGTGAAGCGCGGGTCGAGAGGGGGCGCGATCATCAGGAGGTACTTCGCCAGGAAGTCCGGCAAGGGCGGCGGCTCGCTCTGCCCTTCCGGCATCTCGACCTCGGCCATGGCGAAATAGGTCGAGCCGTCGTCGCGTTTGAAGAAGTCGACGTCCCAGTGATAGGCGCCGTCGCCCCATGAGTAGCGGGTCTTCACCAGCGTCTCCACCCGCTGCGTCCACAGCCGCGCGAAGTCGATCGCACTGAGGCCGGTCTCGATCTCGACGACCTGACCGTCGACCGTGCGCTTGTAGGTGAAGATGTGTGTGGTCTCGCCCTCGCCTTCGAGCGAGCGGATGCGCAGGCCTGGCGCATCGAGATAGGCCTGCCGCAGCAGGTGGCGTGAGACGTCCGGCAGGGCGCCGAGTTCTGCTTCCAGGGTCGCCGCCTGCTCGTTCAGGACAAATTTGCGTTCGTTTTCGATGGGCATGCTAAAATCGTCGCCATGGCTACACAGACAATCGACGACCTGCCGACGCCCGCCCTCATTCTCGACCGGGCGATCCTGCGCCGCAACCTCAAGCGTATGAGTGAACGCCTGCGTCATGCAGGTGTCATGCTGCGCCCCCACCTCAAGACCGCCAAGTCGGTCGAGATCGGCCGTATGGCCGTGGAGGGCCATGACGGGAGGATCACTGTCTCGACCCTGGCCGAGGCGCGCTATTTCGCCGATGGTGGCTTCAAGGACATTCTATACGGCGTCGGCATCATCCCGTCGAAGCTCGCCGCCGTGACCGGGCTGCGTCGCCGCGGCGTGAACCTGCGCGTCGTCACCGACAATCTCGCCGTGGCCCAGGCCATCGCTGCGGCGGCGAAGGATAGCGACACCTTCTCGGTGTTCATCGAGATCGACAGCGGCGGCGGCCGGGCGGGCCTGCCCTATCCCGCGCTGCCCGGGCTGCTCGATATCGCGCGCGTGCTGCACGAGGCGCCGGGCGTTGACCTTGCGGGCGTGATGACCCATGCCGGCCATTCCTATCACCAGAGCACGCCAGACGGCATCGCGGCCGTTGCCGAGCAGGAGCGTCTGGCGATCGTGACGGCGGCCGAGAAGCTTCGTGCGGCTGGCATTCCCTGCCCCATCGTCTCGGGCGGCTCGACGCCGACGGCAATGCATTCGCTCGACTTCACCGGCATCACGGAGATGCGGCCGGGCGTCTACGTCTTCAACGATCTCGACCAGGAATTTATCGGCTCATGCGGCGCGGGCGACATCGCGCTGTCGGTGCTTGCCTCGGTGATCGGCCACTATCCGCACCGCAACCAGCTCCTCGTCGATGCCGGCGCGCTGGCACTGTCCAAGGATATCAGCGCGCAGGAGTTCCAGCCCAAGGTTGGCTATGGCACCATCGCCGATCCGCCGGCCGCCGGCATGGCCGTGATCGAATGCTCGCAGGAGCACGGCTTCGTCGCCGCCGACGACCCGCTGCCGTACGGCAGCCTGCCCGTGGGCGCCCGCGTCCGCATCCTGCCCAACCACGCCTGCATCACGGCCGCCGCCTACGACCGCTACTATGTGGTCGACAGCGACCTCGACGGCGGCCGGTCGGTGGTGGATGTCTACGACCGCATCAACGGGTGGTGAACTACAGCGAACTCACCGTGTGCCCGCCGTCGACGGTGATGATGCTGCCGGTCATGAACGCGCCGGCCTCGGAGGCGAGCAGCAGGAGTGCGCCATCGAGATGCTCGGGCTGGCCGATGCGGCGCTGCGGGATGCGGTCGATCAGGCGCTGGCCGCCGGGCGTCTTCCAGAAATCGCTGTTCATCTCCGTCTCGATGTAGCCCGGGCAGATTGCGTTGACCCGGATCTGGTAACGGGCCCACTCCATCGCGAGCGCCCGCGTGAGATGGATCAGACCGGCCTTCGAGGCATTGTAGGGCGCGACGTGGCCGACCGTGCGCAGCCCGAGGATCGAGGCGATGTTGACGATCGCGCCCGGGCGCTTCGCCGCCACCCAGCGCTTGCCCGCGGTCTGAGTCATGAGCCAGGCGCCGCGCAGGTTGGTGTCGACGACCGCGTCCCAGTCGGCCTCCGGCATGTCGAGCGCCGGCTTCACGATCGAGATGCCGGCATTGTTGACGAGGATGTCGAGCGGCCCCAGCGCCGCTTCGACCTTATCGAAGGCCGCCGTGATCGACTCCGCCGACAGCACGTCGAGATCGACCGCCACCGCCCTGGCGCCGCCCTTCTGCAGTTCCGTCTGTAGAGAGGCCAGCCGATCGGCACGCCGCGCCGCAATCGCCACGGAGGCGCCCGCCTCCGCGAGCGTGCGCGCGAAGTGAACGCCGAGCCCCGACGAGGCGCCGGTCACCAGGGCCACCTTGCCGCTAAGGTCGAATCGCTTGGACATGCCGGACGCTCCACTGTTTCATGCCGGCCTTATAGGCGAGCGACCCGTTCGGAGGAAACACTGACGCCTGCACGTACGCCGTGGCCGCTGGCCGCCTTGCTGGTCGCGGCCGGCATGGTCGCGGCCTTCCAGGTCGGCAAGGCGCCGCCCGCCCTTCCCTCGATCCGCGAGGACCTCGGCGCGACCCTCGAGCAGGCGGGCTGGCTGCTGTCGGTCATCAACCTGATGACGGCGCTGGGCGGCATGGCGATCGCGCTGACGGCGGATCGCGTCGGCCACCGGCGGCTGGCAATCTTCGGCACGCTGCTGGCCGGGGCGGCGAGCTTCGCCGGCGCCTTCGCTCCCAACGTCGAATCGCTGCTGGTCGGCCGCGTGCTCGAAGGGCTCGGCTTCATCACCGTCGTCGTCGCCGTGCCGACACTGTTGCTGCGACTCACGCGTCCGGCCGACCAGCGCCTCGCCATGGCGGTCTGGAGCACCTACATGCCGGCTGGCTCCGGCACTATGATGGTGATTGCCGCCATCGTCCTGCCCGGCGCGTCATGGCGCACCGTGTGGCTGGTCGCCGCCGGGGCCGCGGCTCTGATGGCGACGGCGCTCCTGTTGCGGGCGCTTCCGCGGCGCGAACTCGATCCACTACCCACGCCGCGTCGTCCGGTTCTTGCGGAAATGAAGGAGGTCGCCAGCAGTGGCGGCCCGCTCGCCATCGCGCTCTGTTTCGGTGCCTATGCCTGCTGCTGGTTCGCGGTCATCGGCTTCCTGCCGACCCTCCTGATCGAGCGGCTGGGCTATTCGACCTCGACCGCCGCCATCGTGACCGCCGCGGTCGCCATCCTGAACGTCACCGGAAATCTCGCGGCCGGCTGGCTGCTGCACCGCCGCGTGGCGCGAGTCGCGGTGATCGTCGGCGCCACCCTGTCGATGAGCCTGTGCGCCGCCGGCATCTTCGTCAGTGGCGTGCCGGATCTCGCGCGGCTGGTGCTGGCCGGCCTCTACTCGGCAGTGATCGGCGTCGTGCCGGGAGCCTTGTTCACGGCCATTCCCATCCACGCGCCGCGCCGGGACCTGGCTGGAGCCTCGACCGGCCTCCTGATGCAGGGCTCGAACATCGGCGGGCTGCTGGGGCCGCCGATCACCGGCGCGCTGGTTGCTTCGGGCGGCTGGCCAAGCGCCGCGTGGATGACCTCCCTCGCCCTGGCCGTTTCGGCGGGTGCCGGCCTCTTCCTGCACTGGCTGGAAAGGCATAAGCTCGCTTCATGATCTACGTCGACATCGTCTCCGATACGATCTGTCCCTGGTGCTATATCGGCAAGCGCCGGTTCGCGCGCGCCCTCGAGCAGAGCGGTCGCACGGACGTGGCCGTCGCCTGGCGCCCGTTCCAACTCAATCCCGACATGCCGGCCGAGGGCATGACGCGCGACGATTATGTCCGCGCCAAGTTTGGCGGCGGCGACCGGCCCCGCCAAATCTACCAGGCGATCGCGGAGAGCGGCCGCGAGGCCGGGATCGATTTTCAGTTCTCGCGGATCAAACGCACGCCCAACACCGTGCTGTCGCATCGCCTCGTGTACTGGAGCGCCAAGAGCGAACTTCAGGATGAGGTCGTGGCCGCGCTGTTTAAGGCCTATTTCGAGGAAGGGCTCGACATCGGCGACCTCGATACGCTGGTCGACGTGGCGGTCCGCACCGGCATCGAGGAGGATCTGGCTCGCCACTTTCTGGCGGGTGACGAAGGCCGCCAGGAGGTTGTTGCCTCCGACGTCTATGCCCGCCGCCTCGGTATCAATGGCGTGCCCTGCTTCATCGTGAACCGCAAATACGCCGTCTCCGGCGCCCAGCCGCCGCCCGCCTTCGTCGAGGTCTTCAACCTCGCCGAACGAGACGCTGCCACGAGTGCCGCGCAGTCGACCGCGTAAGAAGCGGCCTTTTTGACTTTGCCGGGGCGCGCCACTCCAACGGAGCGATCGCCGAATTGGCGCGCGGGCGCCGCAGCAGGCTCGATGCAGATGCGACCGTCGCGACGATCCTCGCGGTCGGCGCCGTCACCCTGGCCCGCGCCTCAGGCGATCCACGACTGAGCGACTGGCTTCTGCGATGCGCCCGCCGCACGGCGAAGGCGCTGCTGAAGCCGAAGCCGAAGGCGAAGAAGGCCCCTAAGCGGCGAGCTTCGACAAAGAGGAGACGATCGACGTCACGCCCGAAAGCCGCTGCCGATCATCCGTCCAGACCCGCTGCACGATCACGCGGTGGTCGGGCCTGAGCTTCACCAGCGGCGCATTCTTCTGGATCCAGGCGACCAGGCGATCCGGCCTCGGGAACGCGTTCTGATGGAAGCTGAAGACGACGGCCTTCTCGCCGGCATCGATCTTCTCGACCTGGGCGGCGCGGCAGAGCAGCTTCAGCCCAACGGTGCTCAGCAGGAATTCGGCCTCCATCGGCATGCGGCCGAACCGGTCGACCAGCTCGGCGGCGAACGTGTCGATCTCGCTCTGGCTGGTGAGCCCGCCCAGGCGCCGGTAGAGGCCCATGCGGACCGAGAGATCCGGGACGTATTCTTCGGGGATCAGCACCGGGATGCCGAGATTGATCTGCGGCGACCATTCCGACTTCTCGGCCTCCTGGGAGCGACCGCGCGCCGCCGCGACCGCCTCCTCCAGGAGTTGCTGGTAGAGCTCGATGCCGACCTCGCGGATATGGCCCGACTGTTCGTCGCCCAGCAGATTGCCGGCGCCTCGAATGTCGAGATCGTGGCTGGCGAGTTGGAACCCCGCGCCGAGCGTATCGAGCGTCTGCATCACCTCGAGCCGCTTGGCCGCCGCCTCGTTCAGCGCCCGGCCCGGCGGCACGGTGAGATAGGCATAGGCGCGCGTCTTGCCACGACCGACCCGGCCACGCAGCTGGTAGAGCTGGGCCAAGCCGAACATGTCGGCGCGATGAATGATCATCGTATTGGCGTTGCGGATGTCGAGGCCGCTTTCCACGATGTTGGTCGAGAGCAGCACATCGAACTTGCCCTCGACAAAGTCCTGCATCGTATTCTCGATGGTGGTCGGCGCGAGTTTGCCGTGCGCCATGCCGAGCCGGATCTCCGGCACCAGCTCGCGGATTTCCTCGGCGACCGACGCCAGGTCCTCGACGCGTGGGCAGACATAGAAGGTCTGTCCGCCGCGATACTGCTCGCGCAGCAGCGCCTCGCGGATGGTGACTCCGTCGAAGGGGGTGATGAAGGTGCGCACCGCAAGGCGATCGACCGGCGGCGTGGCGATCAGGCTCATGTCGCGCACGCCGGTCAGCGCGAGTTGCAGGGTACGCGGGATCGGCGTGGCGGTGAGGGTCAGCACGTGGACATCGGCGCGCAGCTCCTTCAGCCGCTCCTTGTGCGCGACCCCGAAATGCTGCTCCTCGTCGACGATCAGCAGGCCGAGATCCTTGAATTCGATGCCCTTGGCCAGTAGCGCATGCGTGCCGCAGATGATGTTGATGGTGCCGTCCTTCAGCCCTTCCTTGGTCGCCTTGGCCTCCTTGGGCGGCACAAGGCGTGACAGCCGACCGATGTTCAGCGGCATGCCCTGGAAGCGCTCGACGAAGGTGCGGTGATGCTGGCGGGCCAGCAGGGTCGTCGGGCCGATCACCGCCACCTGCTTGCCCGACATTGCGGCGACGAAGGCGGCGCGCAGTGCCACCTCGGTCTTGCCGAAGCCGACGTCGCCGCAGACCAGCCGGTCCATGGGCTTGCCCGAGGACAGATCGTCCATGACGTCGGAGATCGCCTGCAGCTGGTCGTCGGTCTCGGCATAGGGGAAGCGGGCGCAGAACTCCTCATAGAGGCCTTCGGGCGGGGTGATCGTCTCGCCCTTGCGCACCGCGCGCTCGGCAGCGATCTGGATCAGCCGGTCAGCCATGTCGGCAATGCGCTGCTTCAGCTTGGCCTTGCGCGACTGCCAGGCGACACCGCCCAGCCGGTCGAGCACGGCCCCTTCCTCGCCCGCGCCGTAGCGGCTCAGCACGTCGATGTTCTCGACCGGTACGAAGAGCTTGTCGCCGCCTTCGTAGGTGAGACGGAGACAGTCGTGCCGGGCGTGATGAATCTCCAGCGTCACCAGGCCCTCGTAGCGCCCGACACCATGCTCGCGATGCACAACGAGATCGCCGTCACTCAAGGCCGAGGCCTCGGCGATGAAACGCTCCGACGGGCGCCGCTTCTTGGCCGGCCGCGACAGGCGGTCGCCGAGTATGTCCTCCTCGCCGATCACCTCCAGCCCGTCGAGCACGAAACCGTGCTCCAGCGGCCAGATGACGACGGCCACGACACCCGCGGGCAGCGCCTGCACCATCGCGAAGTCGGACGCGAGAACCGGCGTGGTCGCGCCGTGCTCCTGCAGCAGGTGCTGCAGCCGGGTCGTCGATCCATCGGTGTATCCGGCGACGACGATGCGGCGTCCGGCCTTGTTGGCCATCTTCACATGATCGGCCACCCGGTCGAACAGGTTCACGCCCTGCGCGGTGCGCGCCTGAGCGAAGCCCTCGTGGCGGCGGCCGCCGAGATCGATCGTGTTGACCGCGCCGGGCGCCGAATCGAAGGTCGAGAACTGCGCGACGGTGCGGCCATCGAGCAGTCGCTCCCATTCGGAGGGCGTCAGGTAAAGCCGGTCAGGCGGCAGCGGCTTGTAGTCCGCGCCACCGGTCATGCCGCCTTTGGCGCCGGTCTTCCTGCGAGCGTCGTAGTAGTCGGCGATCAGCTCGTAACGCGCGCCGAAGGCTTCAGCGGCCTCATGGTCGGCCGTGACGACCGCGCCGGGGCAGTAATCGAGCAGTGTCTCCATATGATCGTGGAACAGCGGTAGCCAATGCTCGACGCCGACATGGCGCTGGCCGGCCGAGACCGCTTCGTAGAGCAGATCGTCACCCGAGACGTTGCCGAACAGATCGCGATAGCCGCTGCGGAAGCGCTCGATGCTCTGCGGCGTGAGCAGGACTTCGCTGACCGGCAGCAGCACGACTTCGTCGCGCGTGCCGGTCGAACGCTGGCTCATCGGATCGAAGGAGCGGATGGCCTCCAGCGTGTCGCCGAACAGGTCGAGCCGCAGCGGTTCCTGGGTGCCCGGCGGAAAGAGGTCGAACAGGCCGCCGCGCACAGCGAACTCGCCCGGCTCCATCACCGTCTCGGCCCGGCCGTAGCCGTTCTCGCCCAGGAATTTCGTGAGCCCGGCGACGTCGACCGTCTGGCCCTTGCGCAGGATCGTCGCCGCCTCCGAATAGAGGCTCTTGGGCAGGACGCGCTGCAGGGCCGCCCCGACCGAGGCGAGAATGATGCGCGCCGGCGCGCCCGGCGCCTTCGGGGCGGCCAACCGGCTGAGCGTTTCCAGCCGCTCGGCCACGATGTCGGGATGGGGCGACATGCGGTCGTAAGGCAGGCAATCCCAGGCCGGGAAGACCAGCACCTCGCGCTCGGGGCTGAAGAAGCGCAGCCCGTCCTGCAGCCGCTCCAGCCGCTGCCCGTCGCGCGCCACGTGCAGAATGTCCGCGCCTCCGGTCGCCCGCGCCAGTTCGGCCAGCACCAAGGCATCGGCACCCTCGGGGAGTCCGGCGATCGTCCATTTGACAGCCTTGCGCGGGATTGCAGCGAGCGCGCTGGCGAACGGCAGAGCCACTAGAACCTCACGCGGAACGCCAGCAGCTTGCGCACGACGGCCGTATCGTGGTCGGCGGGGACCTCCGCCTTGCCGGAGACCCAGTCGTAGATGTCGTTGTCGCCGACCGAGAGCAGGCGCTCATACTGGTCGAGCTCGGCGGCGCCGAATTCGCCGAGATGTGCGCGCGCGAACTGCCCCAGGAGGATGTCGTTCTCCTTGTTGCCGCGATAGGTGCTGCGGTAGAGCAGACGCTTCCGCCGCGTCTCCAAATCGGCGTCGCCAACCATGTTTTCCCCAGGTCCGGAACAAAAGGGGCGTAGCATATAGGCGGCGGCGGTGGCGAAGTCACGCCGCCCCTGTTCAAGCCAACCATGCGTCCGCAAGCCCTCACCCCCCTCTTCGCCCAGGTCACGTCGCTGCCCGGAATCGGTCCGCGCCTGGGCACGCTCGTGGAGAAACTGGCGGGTCCGCTGGTGGTCGACCTGCTCTGGCATTTGCCCGCAGGTGTGATCGACCGCCGCAACGCACCCGACGTCGCCCAGGCGCGCGGCGGCGAGGTCGCCACCCTGACCGTCACCGTCGACGAACACATCGTGCCGCACAGCCCGCGCCAGCCCTACAAGGTCTGGTGCAGCGACGAGAGCGGCCGTATCTGCCTCACCTACTTCAACGGCCGCGAGGATTACCTCAAGAAGCTGCTGCCACCCGGTGAGACGCGTGTGGTGAGCGGCAAGGTCGAGATATACCAGGGCGAAGTGCAGATGACGCACCCCGACCATGTCGTGCCGCTGGCGGACCGCGCCTCCATCCTGCGGGTCGAGCCGGTCTACGGTCTGACCGCCGGACTCACCCAGAAGCCGGTGCAGAAAGCGATCATCGCCGCCGTCGAGCGGGCGCCCGCCCTTCCCGAATGGCAGGACGCCGCCTTCAACAGGAAGCAGGGTTGGAGCGACTGGAAGACCGCCATCGCTCGAGCCCACGCACCGGACGGGTTGGGCGACCTGTCTCCGGCCCACCCGGCCCGCGCCCGCCTCGCCTTTGACGAGCTGCTGGCCAGCCAGCTCGCCATCGCGCTGGTGCGCCATCAGAATCGCACTCTGGCGGGACACTCGACCAAGGGCGATGGCCGCCTCCGCCGGGCCGCCCTCGCGGCGCTGGGCTTCGAGCTGACCGCCAGCCAGACGCAGGCCATCGCCGAGATCGCCGACGATCTGGCCAAGGAGGAGCGTATGGTGCGGCTGCTGCAGGGCGATGTCGGCAGCGGCAAGACACTGGTGGCGCTGCTTGCCATGCTGATCTGCATCGAGGCTGGCGCGCAGGCAGCCATGATGGCGCCGACCGAGCTTCTGGCGCGCCAGCATTTCGCGACCATCGCGCCGCTCGCCGAGGCAGCCGGCGTGCGGATCGCGCTCCTGACCGGCCGCGACGGCCAGCGTCAGAAGAAGCAGACGCTTCAGGGGCTGGCCGACGGCACGATCCAGCTGGTCGTTGGCACGCACGCCCTCGTGCAGGAGGATGTCGAGTTCGCCGACCTCGCACTCGCGGTCGTGGACGAGCAGCACCGGTTCGGCGTCCATCAGCGCATGGCGCTGTCGTCCAAGGGCCATGCCGTCGACCTTCTCGTCATGACGGCAACGCCCATCCCGCGCACGTTGATGCTGGCGGCGTACGGCGATCTCGATGTCTCCAAACTCACAGAGAAGCCCAGGGGGCGCCAGCCGATCGACACGCGCACCATTCCGCTCGAGCGGATCGGCGAGGTTGCCCAGGGGATCGGCCGCCAGATAGCGGCCGGCGCGCGCGTCTACTGGGTCTGCCCGCTGATCGAGGAATCCGAGGAGATCGACCTCGCCAACGTCACCGAGCGGTTCCGCCTCCTGAGCGACCGCTTCCCCGGCAAGGTGGGCCTGCTGCATGGCCGCCTGAAGGGCGTCGAGCGCGAAGCGACGATGGCCGCCTTCGCCGATGGCCGCCTGTCGATCCTCGTCGCCACCACCGTGATCGAGGTCGGTGTCGACGTGCCGGCCGCGACCGTCATGGTGATCGAGCATGCGGAGCGCTTCGGCCTCGCCCAGCTCCATCAGCTGCGCGGCCGCGTGGGACGCGGCAGCGCCAAGTCGACCTGCCTGCTTCTCTACGCCCTGCCGCTCGGCGAGACCGCCAAGTCGCGCCTCGCCATCATGCGCGAGACCGAGGACGGTTTCCGCATCGCTGAGGAAGACCTGAAGCTGCGCGGCGCCGGCGAGCTTTTAGGCACACGTCAGAGCGGCCTGCCGGAGATGCGGCTGGCCGATCTCGCGGTCCACAACGAGCTGCTGGAAGCCGCGCGCGACGACGCCCGCCTGGTGATCGCCCGCGACCCGAACCTGCAGACCGAGCGCGGCAAAGCCCTGCGCGCCCTCCTCTACCTGTTCCGCCGTGACGACGCGGTCAGGACCTTGCGCGCGGGCTGATCAGCCGAGCTGGCTCACAAAAGCCCTCAGCGCCTCGCGTGCCGCTTGGGCTGACTTCTCGGCCTCGGCGCGGCGGTTGGCGAGCGCCTCGAGGTCAGTCTCCTGCTTGTCGAGGGTTGCGAGGTACCGGCGCTGGAGGTCGCTGTTGGCCGGCACCCGCGCGAGGTTGTCGCGCAGGCGGGCCTGCTCCTGCACGATCGCCTGCCGCTCGGCCTCGACCTGCTGGACCTTGCGCTGGGCCTCTGCCGCCGCCTGCTGCAACTGCAGCACGCGGGTGAGCGCCTCGCGTGTCTTGGCGTCGAACTCGCGGGCCTGGGCATAGACGCGGATCTGCTCCGCTGCACTTTCGACCAGCCGGATCTCCTGCTGCTGCGTCTGCTCCTGCACGACCTCGAAGGTCTGCGTCTGCTCACCGCCCGGGAGCTCGAACGGGATGCGATAGTTGCCCTCGCTCAGCTCCACGCCCTTCGAGTCCGGCTTGGTCAGCGTCCAGCCCGGCAGGCGGCGCTGGACGATGACGAGCTGGCGCGGCTCCTTGGCCGGTCCGCGCACGCGATAGAGCGTCGTCTGCCGCACGACACGCGACAGGCGCAGCGCGCCGTTGGCGGTCGTGCCGGAGGCAACCCGGTCGGTCTGGGCCACGTCGCGCTCGATCACGATCTTCTCGTCGAGCGCATAGGCCAGCAGGCGCGTCTCGCCGACCGGGAAGGCCGAGAGGCGAGCGTCGCCGACATAGGAGACGTAGCCGCCCTTGTCGCGCTCGTAGAGGGTGATGATGCCTGGCGGCAATCCGGAGTCGCCGTCGTTGGTCAGCCGAATCGCGGCCAGCGGATTGCGGGTCGCCGTCTCGGCCTGATAGAGGGCGAGACGTTGCGCCGGCACCTGACGGTCGACGATCGGGATCGACAGGGTGCGGCCGTTCTCGACACTAACGGCGCGCGGGAACCTGAAGATGACCTGAGTGGCGGCGTCGCTCGCCTCGAACTGCTCGGCGGCTGCAGCCATCGGTGCGGGCGGCGGCGGCGGCGCCATCGCGATCTGAGGCGACGCGCTGAACCGCTCCTGCTGCGCCCGACTGGGCGCCGGCGCCGGCATCGGCAGCGAGGACTTGGCGCGCTGGTCCGTGCCGACGCCGCCGCGGTCGACGCCCGGCATCAGGCGGCCGGCGATTTCGACCGGCACCTCGGGCCGCGTCACGTAATAGGCGTTGTAGAGCGCCTGGTGGAACGCGACCGGCCGACCCGAGACGAGGGTCAACTCGACGTCCTTCCAGTCCTGGCCGCTCAGATTCTCGACCACGGCCCAGCCCTGCAGGCCAGAGCGCGCGGCGGTCGGTTCGGCCCCGAGGGTCAGGCGATAGGAAGCCTTCCAGACCGGCGCCTCGACGATGTAGGCGACGCGGACGGTACGTGTGCCTTGCCCGCGCATCGTGAGATCGATGGTGCGCGCATCCTTGGCGCGATTGCCCTGGATTGCGACCAGCGCCTGGCCGACCTTGTCGCGCAGGGCGGCATCGGCGAACTGCAGATTCTCCGCGTCCTCCAGGATGAACTGCTGCAGGCCGCGATCGGTGTAGAGCGTGACCCGCGTGCGCTTCACCATGCCCTTGTTGTCGGGCAGCGCGACGCTGTCCTCCTCGACCGAGACGATACGGCCGGATATCGAGCGGCTGCCGCCTATGGTGACCTGCGCGCCCTTGAGGGTCTGCAGCAGCTCGGCCGGCGAGGCCAGTGAATTCTCGTCGAACGGAAGATCCTTGAAGGCCTGCGCCAGCGGCTCGCGGCCGGGCAGGCTGAGTCCGCCCACCCCGCCCTTGTCGTCATAGACGACGAGGCTCTTGAGTACGTCGTCCACTTGCCCAAGCGCCACGGTGAGCTTGAGCGTCGCGTCGCCGTCGATATTGGCCTCGTACTCGAAATAGCCGAGGCCGCCCGACGAGAGCATGACCCTCTTGAGTGTGAGGTTCTGGGCGAAGGCGAAACACGGGAACGCAAGAAGGCCCAGCAGGGCCACGACGTTCAGCAAAAGGCGCATGGTCTCTCCCGGTCGATGCCCGCGCACCGTGGCCAGCGACTGTGACACGAGCGCGGCGGCGGCGCGACGAAACTACGAGCGCGTCCCGTCTCTAGGAAAGCGCATCCTTCAACGCTTCGAGGGGGAGCAGCACACAGTCCTGCCGGGCCTTGTGGTCGGCCACGGGGGCGAAGACGTCGAACGGTGGGTGCGTCTCGCCTGGCTCGCGGCCGAGGGCGCGCTCGGCATCATGGCGCAGCTCGGCGATGCCCGCGGCGTCCCGGCCCACGGCGACGGCGGAGAGCGCCGAGGCCGAGGCCTGGCAGAGGAGGCAGCCCCGCACCTGATGACCGATCTCGGCGATGCGTCCTTCCCCGTCCAGGCGAACATCGAGGATCACCCGGTCGCCGCACAGCGGATTGTCACGCCGCACTGTCCTGCTCGGGTTCTCGAGCTTGCCGGCACCGGTCTTGGCCTTGGCGAGCGCGACGATGCGCTCCTGGTAGAGCTGGTCGCTCATCGCAGCGTCTTCGCCGCATGCGCGACGCCGGCCAGCAGCGCGTCGATGTCGCTGCTGTCGTTGTAGGGCGCCATCGAGACTCGCGTTGTGCCGTCGAGGTCGAAGCGGTCCATCAGCGGCTGCGCGCAGTGATGGCCGGCGCGCACGGCGACCCCGAACGAATCGAGTGTCTGCGCCACATCGTGCGGATGGACGCCGTCGAGCATGAAGGACACGACGGGATAACGGTTCTGCAGGCTGGCGGGTCCGAAGAGCTGCGTGCCCTCGATCTTCTGCAAGCCATCCATCAGCCGCTGCACCAGACCCATTTCATGGTCGTGCGCCCCCGCCCAATCGAGCGCTTTCATCCAGGCACACGCGGCACCGAGGCCGATCGCCGGACCGATGGCCGGCGTCCCCGCCTCGAAGCGGCGCGGCGACGGCGCCCAGGTCGTTTCCGCCAGGGTGACGCGACCGATCATCGAGCCGCCGCCCATGAAGGGTGGCATGGCGTCGAGCAACTCCGGGCGCCCCCACAAGACGCCAATCCCGTTCGGCCCGTAGGCCTTGTGCCCGGCGAAGGCGTAGAAATCGATGCCGAGCGACGGCAGGTCGAGCGGCCCGTGCGGCGCCCGCTGCGCACCGTCGAGCATCACCTTCGCGCCGACCGCCCGGGCGGCCTCCACGACCGCCCGGACATCAAGCAGCGCACCCGTCACGTTCGAAACGTGGGCCAGCGATACGAGCTTTGTCCTGGGGGTCAGCAGGCGCGGCAGGGCCGAGAGGTCGATCCGGCCGTCGGTGGTGACCGGGAGCATGTCGAGCTCGATACCCGAGCGCGCCCGCAGCAGCTGCCAGGGCACGATGTTGGAATGATGCTCGATCTCTGACAGCAGGACCCGGTCGCCGGGTTTCAACAGTGAACCGTACGAATAGGCGACCAGATTGATCGCCGCGGTGCAGCCACCGGTGAAGATGACCTCCATCGTCGGCACGCCGAGGAACGAGGCGACCTGCGCCCGCGCATTCTCGTAGGCCTCGGTCGCACGCTCGGCCAGGCGATGGACGCCACGCAACACGTTGGCGCGGCTGGTCGTCTCGTAGTGGCGCACCGCGTCCATCACGGCGAACGGCGTCTGCGCCGAGGCGCCGTTGTCGAGATAATGGACCGGCAGCCCGTCGATGATCTCCGAGAGGATCGGGAACTGGCCGCGGACGGCGGCGACGTCGAAGCTCATGATTCGGTCTCTTGGCTGGAACGCGCCCGCCAGGCGGCCAGCGCTTCGGGCGTGTCGATGTCGGTGATCGCTGCCTCGCCCGTCATCTCGACCTCGCAGACCAGATCGGCATGCTCGCCGATCAGATGCTTGGCGCCGCTGTCGCCGGAGAGGTTTCCCATCTCGGCAAAGAAGCGCCGCGCCCACAGGACGGGGTTGCCGCGCTTGCCGCCGACCGTGGGCACGCAGATCGAGCGCCCCTCGACGGGGCTGAAGGCGGCCATCAGCCGGTCGAGCAGCGGCGCGCCAACTCCGGGCATGTCGCCCAGTTGGACGATGGCGGCATCGACCTCGCCGCCGAGGGCCGCAATGCCGGCGCGCACGGAGGTGCTGAGCCCGTCGGCGAAGTCCGGGTTGGTGACGAAGCGCACGCGCGACTTCGGTGGTATCGCCGTCTCGATCGCGGGCCGGATCTCACCGGCCATGTGCCCCAGCACGACGACGACCTCGACGGCCTGTGAGGCCAGCGCCGCCTTCACGGCATGGACAACTAGAGGCGCCCCGTCGGCTTCGGCCAGGAGCTTGTTCGGGCCACCCATGCGCGTCGAGCGACCTGCAGCCAGCACCAGCACGGCGACGCGGGGCGCCTGTTGCGGGCCGGCCTCTTCCCCCTCGGTCTCGTCCCTCGGCTGCGGACGGCTCGGAATCTCCGCCAGCAGGCCGCCCGATCCCATGCGCACGATTTCGGCGCGGCCGACCGGCAGGCGCGCGGCCAGCCGCTCCAGCACCATATCGAAACCATTGTACTTCGGCGACTTGGCGCAGCCCGGCAGACCGAGCACCGGCTTGCCGTCCAGTTCGGCGGTAAGGAGCAGGTTGCCCGGATCGACCGGCATTCCGAAATGAATGAGTTTCCCGCCCGCTGCCTCGATGCCGGCCGGCACCACGTCGTGGCGGTCGACGATCGCCGAGGCACCGGCAATCAGGAACAGGTCGCAGCCCTCGGACTTGAGTTCGGCCAGCGCAGCGGCAATCGCCTTGGTGTCGTGCGCCACGCGGCGCTCGGCGTTCAGCGTGCTGCCCAGCGACTTCAGACGCTTGGTCGTCGTCCCGACCGCCTTGTCCAGAACCTTGTCCCGCGTGCCCGGAAGCTTCGTCTGCACGAGCCCGGCACGCATCGCCTGGAAGGGCGCCACGGAGATCATGGGACGATTGGCAGTCTTGGCGACGTCGACCGCGCGCGCGACGGCCGTGCGCGGCGCGCCGTAGGGAATGATCTTGACCGTCGCCACCATCTGGCGCGGTTCTACTCGTGCGAATGGCGGCAGGGTCGCCACCGTCACGGATTCATTCAGCTCGTTCAGCGCATCGATGCGCTCCTGGTCGAGCACGGCGAGGCCGGCTTCGCGGGCGAAATGATTGCAGCGGCCGGTGAAGGGCGCGGTGACCTCGATCCCCTTGCCGGCCAGCGCCCACGCGACCGTGGCGGCCGCTTCGTCCTCGTGCATGTCGTCGGCGTCGAGCCGCGCGGCCACCACCGTCGAGACACCGGCCTGCTTCAGGCGCGCAACATCCTCGGCGGACAGCACGCGCCCTTTGACGAAGTTGATCCCATCGGCACGCCGGCTGTGCGCCAGGATGGCGCCGGCAGCCTCGTCGACCGGGGTCTCGCCGAATCTCACGCCGCAGCGACCTTCGGCGCAGACAGGGCTTCGTGGCGGCGCGCGCGCACTTCGATAATCTGGCCCAGGATCGACACGGCGATCTCGGCCGGCGACTTGGCGCCGATGTTGAGACCGACCGGACCATGGACGCGGGCGAACATCTCGTCGGTGATGCCGACCTCGGCCAGACGCTCCTTGCGCTTGGCGTGGGTGCGGCGGCTGCCCAATGCGCCGATGTAGAAGACGTCGGACTTCAGAGCCGATTCGAGCGCCGGATCGTCGAGCTTGGGATCGTGCGTCAGGGTCACGACCGCGGTCGAACTGTCGAGGCCCATCGCCTGGAAGGCCTCGTCGGCCCAATCCTGGATCACCTTCACGTCGGGAAAGCGCTGCGTCGTCGCCCAGGCGCCGCGCGGATCGACGACGGTGACGTCGAATTCGAGCATGGCCGCCATCGGCGCCAGCGACTGCGCGATATGCACGGCGCCGACGATCACCAGCCGCGGCGGCGGCACGTAGACGTTGAGGAAGATCTTGGCGCCGGCGATATCCACCGTCTCACTCTTACCGATGTCGATGGCGCGGCGCGCGGCCGCGATGATCTCGGCGTCGCCGGCCAGTTCCCCTTTGGCGTCGTCGCGATAGACCAGTGCTTCGGCGGCATCGCTGAGGCGGGTGGCGAGCGTCACCGCCCGCCGTCTGGTGCGGGCGTCCTGCAGGGCGGCGAGGGTTTCGGCCTTCATCGGATCAGTTCACTTTCTCGACGAACACCTGGACCTTGCCGCCACAGGCGAGACCGACATCCCAGGCCTGCTCGTCGGTGACGCCGAAATCGAGCAGCCGCGGTTTGCCGTCCTTGATGGCATCCAGCGCCTCCTTGACGACTGCGCCCTCGATGCACCCGCCCGAGACCGAACCGACCATGTTGCCGGCATCGTCGACCCCGAGCTGGCTGCCCACCGGGCGCGGCGAGGATCCCCAGGTGACGATCACCGTGGCGACGGCGACGCCCTTGCCGTCGGCCTTCCATTTGCCGACCTGATCGAGAACTTCCAGCGCATCGCTCATGGTCTACTCCTTGCGAAGTTCGGTCTGCCATCCCGCGAGCCGCCTGTCGGCCCCGACGGTGCGGGCGCCCAGCGCGGCGATCAGCCCGGACAGGCTCTCCAAGTTGTGGACCGGCCTGAATTCGTCGACATGCGGCAGCATGGCCTTGTTGCCTTGAGATTTGGGCTCATAGCCGCCGTACCGCAAGAGCGGGTTCAGCCAGATCATGCGTGAGCAGGACTTATGCAAGCGTTCCATTTCCTCATCCAGACCGGACGCGCCTTCGCGATCCAGCCCATCGGTGATGAGGAGAACCACCGCCCCCTGCCCCAGCACGCGGCGCGACCACTTGTTGTTGAACTCGTGCAGGGCCTGGCCAATGCGCGTGCCACCCGACCAGTCCTCGACCTGCGCCGACGCCTTCTGCAAGGCGATGTCGACGTCGCGGTTGCGCAGGGCGCGCGTCACGTTCGACAGGCGCGTGCCGAAGGTGAAGCAGTAGACCCGGTCGCGGTCGTTGGTGATGGCGTGCATGAAATGCAGGAACATCCGCGTGTAGCGCGCCATAGATCCGGAGATGTCGCACAGGATGACCAGCGGCGGCGGCCGCCGGCGTCGCTCGCGCCGGGCCAGCTCTGTCAGCCCCTCCGGCCGCATCGCGCGGCGCAGCGACGCCCGGAAATCGATCCGGGGGCCGCGGCGCGCCGGCTGGTAGCGGCGCGTCCGCCGTTCCGGCACCGGCAGACGCAGGCGGGAGATGGCGCGCAAGGCCTCGTCGATCTCGGTCTGCGACATCTGTTCGAAGTCGCGCGTCTGCAGCACCTCCCGATCCGACACAGTGAAGGTCGCCTCGACCTCGACCTCCGGCGGCTCCTCGGACTGCTCCGGCGCCTCGCCCTGCCCGGGCTGCAGCGCCTCCTGCAGGCGCCGGCTGAGCTGCTTGCCCTTCTCCTGCTCGGCCGGCACGCCGATCTGCGGCAGCAGCATGTCCATCATCTTCTCGAGCAGGCGCGGATTGCGCCAGTAAACGTGGAATGCCTGGTCGAAGATCTCGCGCTGGTCGCGGCGATTCACGAAAACCGAGTGAAGCGTCCAGTAGAAATCGTCGCGATTGCGCACGCCCGCCGCCTCCACCGCCTCGATGGCGCGCAGGATCTGCCCTGGCCCGACGCGCAGCCCCGCCGTGCGCAAGGTCCGCGCGAAGTGAACGATGTTGGTGGCAAGCTTGCCGTCCCGCGGCTCGCGCCCCGGCAGCCCGGCCGGCGGATCGGGCAGCGTGTCCATCGACCGCTCAGCCCAGGGGCTGGGCGGCGATGTCGGACTTCACCTTGCGCAGGATTTCGGCCGCCTCCGAGCCCTGCAGGCGCTGGATGTCGTCCTGGTACTTGAGCAGCACGCCCAGCGTGTCGTTGATCGTCCGCGGATCGAGGTCGAGCACGTCGAGTTCGGACAGCGCCGTCGACCAGTCGATCGACTCTGCGACGCCCGGCGCCTTGAACAGGTCGAGCTTGCGCAGCTCCTGGACGAAGCCCACGACCTGGCGCGACAGACGCTCGCTGGCGCCCGGCGCCTTGACCTTCAGGATCTCCAGCTCGCGCTTCAGGTCCGGATAGTCGACCCAGTGGTAGAAGCAGCGCCGCTTCAGTGCATCGTGGATCTCGCGCGTGCGGTTCGACGTGACGATGACGATCGGCCGCTCGGCCGCCTTCACCGTGCCGAGCTCGGGGATCGTCACCTGGAAATCCGACAGGACTTCGAGCAGGTAGGCCTCGAACGGCTCGTCGGTGCGGTCGAGCTCGTCGATCAGCAGGATCGGCGCGCCCTCGACATGCGGCTGTAGCGCCTCGAGCAGCGGGCGGCGGACCAGGAACTTCTCGTCGACGATGTCGGCCGCGAGTTCACCGCGGTTGTGCACGCCTTGCGCTTCGGCGAGGCGGATCTCGATCATCTGGCGGGCGTAGTTCCACTCATAGACCGCCGAGGCGACGTCGAGACCCTCGTAGCACTGCAGGCGAATCAGCGGCCGCTTCAGTGTCTCCGACAGGACCTTGGCGATCTCGGTCTTGCCGACGCCCGCCTCGCCTTCGCAGAACAGCGGACGGCCCAGCTTGAGGGCGAGATAGAGGACCGTGGCTAGGCTGCGGTCGGCGATGTAGTCGCCGCCCTTCAGCAGCTCGACGGTGGCGTCGATGGACGCCGGAATGGGCGAAGGCATGAAACTCCCGCGAAAACTCGAGGCATCGAAGCAGCCAGTGTAGCGGATGCCCCGGCGCGCCGATATGCTGGGAATTGCGAGATAATTCAAGGATTTGGGAGGAAGACATGGAGGCTGAAGCGTTCCGGGGCCGGACCGCGATCGTGACCGGTGGCGCACGGGGCATCGGCCTCGCCTGTGCCGCGAAGATCACCGAGGGTGGCGGCCGGGTGGCCTTGTGGGATCGCGATCCCGAGCGCGCCGCCCAGTCCGCCGCCTCCCTGAAGGGTGCGGTCGCCATCGCCGTCGACGTGACCAGCGAGGCGGACGTTGCCAGGGCCCTGGCCGAAACCGAGAAACGGCTGGCCCCGCCCGACATCCTGGTCGCCAGTGCGGGCATCACCGGTCCCAACACGACCGTCGCCCAGTATCCCGTCGATGCGTGGCGGCAGGTCATCGACATCAACCTGACGGGTGTCTTCCTCTGCAACCGGGCGGTGGTCGACGGCATGGTCAAACGAGGCTGGGGCCGCATCGTCAACATCGCCTCGGTCGCCGGCAAGGAAGGCAATCCCAACGCCTCGGCCTATTCCGCATCCAAGGCCGCCGTCATCGGGCTCACCAAGTCACTCGGCAAGGAACTTGCTACGACCGGCGTGCTGGTGAACTGCGTCGCGCCGGCGGTCGTGAAGACGGAACTGTTCAGCCAGATGACCGAGCAACACATCAACTACATGCTGTCCAAGATTCCGATGAACCGCTTCGGCGAGGTCGGTGAAGTGGCCGAGATGGTCGCCTGGCTCGCCTCCTCCCACTGCACCTTCTCGACGGGCGCGGTTTTCGATCTCTCTGGTGGACGGGCTACCTACTGATGTCTCTGCATGAACTGACGCTCACTGAACTCTCCGCCGGCCTTGCCGCGAAGCGCTTCTCTTCGCGCGAAGTGATCGACGCCTTGCTGGCGCGCATCGAGAAAGCCGACGGCAAACTGCACGCCTTCACCGAGGTCTACGCGCGAGAAGCGCGCGCGATCGCCGATGGCGCCGACGCGGCGCGCGCGTCGGGGTTCCCGTTGCCGCCGCTGCACGGCCTGCCCGTCGCGTACAAGGACCTGTGCGACATCGCCGGCCGCATCGGCACCGGCGGCTCGAAGATGTGGGAGAAGCGCGTCGCCACCGAGACCTCCAACACCGTGGAGCGCCTGACCGCGGCCGGCATGATCCCGCTCGGCAAGCTGCACATGGTCGAGTTCGCCTTCGGCGGCTGGGGCACCAATCCGCTGATGGGCACGCCGTGGAATCCGTGGGACCTCGGGACCCACCGCACGCCCGGCGGCTCGTCGAGCGGCACCGGTGTCGCCGTCGCCGCCCGCCTCACGCCCGCCGGCATCGGCAGCGACACCGGCGGTTCGGTGCGCATCCCGTGCGCCTTCAACGGGCTGGTCGGGCTCAAGGTCACGTTCGGCCGCATCAGCCTCCATGGCACGATGCTGCTGTCCTGGACGCTCGATTCGATCGGTCCGATGGCGCGCTCGGTCGAGGATTGCGCCCTGATGCTCAATGCACTGGCAGGCCCCGATCCGCGCGATCCCACGACCCTGGGTCAGCCGCTCGAGGATTTCACGGCTTCGACCAAAGGCGGTTCGATCAAGGGCATGCGCATCGCCCTGCCTGACGCCTCCGCCCTACCCGCATGCGATTCCGACGTGATCGCGGCCTGGCAGGCCTCCGCGAAGAAGCTGGAGGAACTGGGCGCCATCATCGAGCCGGTGAAGATCCCCGAGTGGTATCTCAATCTTGGTGTCGGTGCGGGCTCGATCTCTGCCTCGGAACTCTGGTCGCTGCATCGCGGCTGGATCGAGGACATGGCCCAGCCGATCGGTGCGGGTGTGCGCGGCCGCGCAATGGCCGCGAAGACCTTTGCGCCGGCCCTCTATGCCGAGGAGCTGCGTCGCATGGCTGGACGCCGCGCCGAATTCAACGCCTGGATGGCGCCCTATGATGCGCTGCTAACGCCGGCGTTGGCCTCGGGCGCGATCCCGGTCACGGAGGTTGACGAGACATCGCCCGCCATCTCGCTGATGACCCGCCCCGGCAACTATCTCGGCCTCTGCGGTCTCTCCCTGCCGAACGGATTCTCGAACGGCCTGCCGATCGGCCTCCAGCTGCTGGGCAAGCCCTATGCCGAGGGCACGGTGCTGAAGATCGGCAAGGCGCTGCAGGACGCGACGGACTTCCACAAGCGCACGCCCGATCTGTCGCCTCTGGGCCTCTAACCGGAAGCGAGGGGCCTCTCGCGTTCAGGTCCTTGCTTCCGCCCCTGCAGGCCGACCATGAGGCCTGCAGCGACGACCACTGCGGTGCCGAGCCAGGTGTAGAAATCAGGCACCTCGGCGAACATCAGGTAGCCGACGACGACCGAGCCGATCATCTGTGTATAGTTGAACGGCGCCACGAAGTTTGCCGAGGCGTAGGTCATGGCCTTGGCCACGCAATAATGGCCCAGGGCTCCCAGCGCCCCCAACGAACAGAGCAATGCCCAGTCGACCCAGCCCGTCGGCGTCTTCCAGTGAAACGGCAGCCATGCCGACATGATGATCGCACCCAGCAGCACGCTGTAGAAGATTGACGTGGCGGGTGCGTCGATGCCGGCGAGCCGCCGGATCAGGATCTGGTACATCGCGTAGCAGGTGGCGCTGCCCAGCAGCAGCAGCGACTGCCATTGGAAGACCGCGCTGCCCGGCCGGATCACGATCAGCACGCCGACGAACCCCACCACCACCGCGGCCATCCGGAAGAACGTGATGCGCTCGCCCAGCATGGGCCAGGCCAGCAGCACCACGGCCAGCGGTGCCACGAAGGTCACGGCGATGGCTTCGGCCACCGGAATGGATTTCACCGCTGAAAAGAAGAACAGCGTCGACAGCATCATCATCACGGAGCTGACGAACTGCGTGCCGATGCGGCGCGTGCGAAGCAGCCCGAGCCCCATGCGCGGCATGAACACCACGGCGACCAGCACCAGATGCAGGATGATCCGGAACCAGACGATCTCCTGCGGGTCGTAGGTGGCGGCCAGCAGTTTCACCAGCCCGTTCATGATCGGGAACAGCGCACAGGCCGTGCACATGAAGAGCACGCCCAGCAGGGGCCGCGACGTCCGGCTGGGCGCCTGGATCTCGGCCATTCCAGGCCTCAGCGCAGGAAGCGTTCGAGCGAGCCCAGCAGCAGCGTGCCGCCCGTCGCGATCACGATCAGTGAGGCGGCGATGGCGGTGAAGCGCCCGATTTCCTGCGAGCGTCCCTCGGCGATGATCAATCGGTGAGCCAGCATCGAGGCCATGCCGATCGCCGCCAGCGTGATCGCCATGCCCAGAGCGATGGCGATCACACCGACCACGCCCGCCCACAGCACGTCGAGCGCGATCGACAGGAGAATGATGATCAGGGCGCCTGCGCAGGGCGCGATTCCGGCCGCCGTCAGCAGCAGCCAGCCGGCGATCGTGCGCTGCGGCGGTTCGTGATCATGGTGATGGTGCCCGTGATCATGGTCGTGATGGTGATGGTGATGGTCGTGCCCATGATCACCATGCGGGTGCTCGTGCAGGCGGCCGGTGATGCCGGCCCACAGGCGCCAGAAACCCACCAGCAGGATAAGCGTATAGGAGACGATCTCGACGTTGCGCACTTCGCGCATTGCGCCCAGCAGGCCGACCGTCGACGACAGCTTAAGCGCGCCGGCCAGCAGCAGCGCGGCCAGCGTATGGGTAAAGGCGATCCAGCCGCCGGCGAAGATGCCCTCGATCCAGGCACGCGGCCGGCTGCTGTCGAGGAAGTAGGCCACCACGACCGCCTTACCGTGCCCCGGGCCCAGCGTGTGCACGACGCCGTACCCGAAACAGACGGTGACGAGGGTCCAGAGCGCCAGGGAACCCGTTCCCGACTGCACGTCGCGCAGCGAGGTGGACAGCACCTGGTTGATGCGGCGCTGATATTCAGCGGAATAGCGTGCCAATTCCGCCACGCTGTCGCTGAACACGAGCGCGCCGGCCAGAGCGAGCAGCAGGAGGAGCCCGATCCACAGAAAAGGTGACCGGAGGGCGGAAGTTCTTACGGAAGCTGGCATGTCACCACGTCTGCGAAGAAGGGATAGCCGCGGACGAACTCGGCCTTGTGTGTGGGATGCTTGCCCAAGGTGCAGCCGGCCGCGACCGAAGCCTTGTCGACCTCGATGCGGATGAAATCCTCAGGATCGTAGGTGGCGATCGACACGAGCTTGGAGGGTTGCGGCAGCGCGAAACGCATCACATAGACGAGAT
>VFQN01000521.1_pt1 | contig 70961 bp, 91 predicted proteins | sample 3512371 | NCBI WGS metagenome assembly VFQN01 (sample SAMN10412370, study PRJNA504923) | tailings metagenome | isolation source: Replicate 2 from Balatoc abandoned mine | place: Philippines: Itogon, Benguet | collected 2017-08-28 | reverse complement strand
TCGTCCCACCCCGCGCGTGGCACTCCTAGGTTTGCAAACGCCCGCAGGTGCGCCCACATGCATGCAACCGGCCGGCGCGAGGCTTGCGACACCTTCGCACATCAGGATCATGCCACGGTGTTTCTGGCCTCAATAATTGTTATCGGTACGCTTGGCAGGTGTAAAGCGCATACCGGTAGGCTGTACCATTTTTCCCAAATGTTCCAAAGCAGGCGTATGCGTCACGTGCTGGACGCAGGGGCCACTGCGCTGGTACGACGCGCACTCTGGTGCTAGTGGCGCTATTGAACCACCCGTAACACGTCACGGCCCTGGAACGCCATGCCCACGGCGGTTCGATGCATCAGCCGACGGCACAAGCGCGCTCGTCCGCATGTGAGCCGCGACCACACAGGCCGCAACTCAGTGTAGGAAACCTCGGACCGACGGACATGCTCAATTCCCAGCTCCCCACTAAAACCGTGGCGTACGGACTCCTGCTTGCAGTTGTGTGCGTACACGCAATGGATCACAAGTAAAGGCATGCATATAAACACCACTCCCGGTACGTAGTCATATGGTACAGTCCGAGTTCCAAGCCCCATTAATGCACCGTTGCTGTCCCTCACGCCCTCCACCCAAACCACCCTGCAACCCGTATCTGCTCTGAACCCTCCCTTGCATCACCGTGCCTGAATGCCAAGGCCACGGGTCGCCCCATCCTTCGATGCTCCAAGGCCAGCACAGTCTGGTGGCCACGCCGCAGCAACAAATGATTGTGGCATAGAAGGACCCGGTGCAGGACTAAAGAAGCATGCATCAGGACCAAGCTTGCATGTCGGTGTGCATAAAGCCCCGCGAACCTTGCTGCACTGCACGGCGCCGCGGTGCTCCGACACACTACCCTCCCGAGTGTTGGCGACACCAGCGCTGACCACCTACAAGCCACAGTTGAATGTACAAGCCCCCACACCAGTACTGCTGTGACGCCCATGATCTCACGACGTACCGGATGTGCCCAGTGGCACCATCCCCGCAGCCATCTTGTCGGCGCCAGCCCCGGATGCCCCTCCGGCCATCCCCGCTAGGCCCGCCTGCATCCCCTGCGCCTGCCCCAGCCCCAGCCCCAGCCCCCCCTGTGGGTTAAAGCCTGATAGCTGCATGCCCGGGAACGCGGCCGCCGCCGCCGCCAGCATTGCCGCCTGCTGCGCCCCCGCCGCCCCCGCCTGCTGCTGGTGCTGCTGCATCAGCAGCTGCTGCTGTTGTTGCAGCAACAGCTGTTGGTTGAAGAACATCTGCTGCTGGTACTGCTGCATGAGCTGCTGCTGGTACTGCTGCAGCTGCTGTTGCTGCTGCGCCGGCAGCGCGGCCGCCGCCTGCGCCTGTGCCTGCGCCTGCGCCGCCACAGCCGCCTGCGCCTGGGCTTGCAGCTGAGCCTGCAGCTGCTGCTGCACCAGCACCGCTTGTTGCTGCTGCTGCTGCTGCTGCTGCTGGAGCTGCTGGTGCGCTTGCGCCTGCACCGCCTGCTGCTGCGCCGGCAGCGCTGCCGCCGCCTGCGCCTGTGCCTGCGCCTGCGCCGCCACAGCCGCCTGCGCCTGCAGCTGCGCCTGCAGCTGCTGCTGCAGCAGCACCGCTTGTTGCTGCTGCTGCTGCTGCTGGAGCTGCTGGTGCGCTTGCGCCTGCACCGCCTGCTGCTGCTGCTGGTGAGGTGCTACCGCCGCCGCCGCCGCCGCCGGCGCTACTGCAGCCATGGGCGGCTGCTGCGGCTGTTGCTGCTGCGGCTGCTGTCGCCGCTGTGGCGGCGCACGCGGCTGGCGCGCTGGCGGCGGTTCTGTCGGCCCCGTGTGCACTTGCTCTGGCTCCTCCTTGGGCTGCTGTTTGATTACCAGGAACGGCTGGTGGGGAGCACCGGGCTGGTACCGAGGATCAGCTCGGAGCTCCCCCGCCCGCACCAGCGTGGGCACGATGTCTGCGAAGGCGAACGCCACGCAGATGCAGCGGTTGCACATTATCGCAACACGGAGGACAGTCGGGCACGCACTCTGACATCATGTGTAGGAGGCGAGGCGAATTGCACGTGGGCTTACGGGACGCGGGGGCGGGGTACTGCATTCACGTGCAACACGCGGCAGCGCTTGGCAGCAGCTGCTGGTGTCCCTGGAAAGGTGCAGCCCACTGTGTTTAACGAACGTGTACCTACCGGAGAGGAACTCCTTCGCCGCCGGCCATTCTCTCACCGCTTTAGCTGCGCGCACACAGGCGGAATAGCGGCCGTTGACGCACCAAGAATGCACCGAGGAAGCAGTGCGCTGCCCAGGGCTACTGTTCGTCTGGCACGCATGCTCGTCGACCACGGAGTACGAGAAGCACCCCACGCTTACCAACATCTTTGTATGTAAGTTCGGACCCCCCGGGAGCCATGGCCATGCCGCTCCGGGCCGCTAAGACCTCCAGAAACATACCCTGGCGGTTGGGCATGGGGTGCCGTACAGTCACGCGGACAGTAGCAAATCAGAAGATGCATACAGGCCGTACTTCCACAGGGCCAGTGGTTCGCTAGGAGACCACGAAAGCGTGCTTGCAAGACGTTGGCAAGGCTCGGAAGGTCAGTTAGCAAAAGTGGGTGCAGGGTTGACTTATGTGCAAGGTGAACCCTTCCCAATACAGTGATCAAGCCGCTGAGCACGGGCACCAAGCAGAGTCACACACGTGGTTACCCATGCGCACATGCTACCAACGGGTAAGGGTGTGTAATCGGCACGGGCCGGGTGCTTGCCATTTGTCCCCAAGGGCCTCAACGTGCTTGGTGCTTTGGTCAACGGGGCCAAGGGAGAGACCTGCTGCCCACTCACCGCGGCTCGTGAGACTAGGAAGGTAGCCTCTGGGGACACCGTCATGCATTCGCCCTCAACTTGCATAATACGCTTTACCCGCGTGATGGGCAAGTCCTGCGTCCAGGGCGTCCCGGTAATTAGGCATTCTGACGGGATTGGACGTTTGCCGCCATAACCTAGGTCGTTTGTATGCAATCCAATGTCTTACAAGGTTTTCTTGCCCATCATCATATACATATTCTTCTGCCATGAGCGAGGCCCGCTAGTAATGATGAACCAAAATGCGCGACCTGGAGTGCTCAGCTATAAGAAAAGAGTCAGACAGGGGCTGGAAAAATTTACGATTCCCTTGGAGTACTGTACCGAAAGGCGCATGTGGGACCGTTGCACAGTTGGTCGTACGGTGGACAGGGCGGAAGCTTGGAAACTCACGTACTCGCCCCTTCCGCACCCCACGGCTTTAACGCTCGCCCACCATGCTCTTAAGTTAGGAGCGCGCCTTACAGGGGTGCGGGAGGGAGAAAGGGCACCCACGGCCCACGGATAGAACCCCAATGGCTTCCCAGTTGAGCGAAAGCGGGGTTAGGGACCTCTTGAACCACATATGTACCTTCCTACAATATCTGCAGTACAATAACACTGTCACTGCCCTTCTGGAGGAGCGGGCGGCAAAGAGGCAGGCCTTGAACAGCAGTGTGGTGACCGCTCGCGTGCAAACCAGGGATGCGCGCGACAGATTACGAGCGGAAATGGTAGGTGAACAGCTATTCATGAAGTGGGCTTTGGTGTGTCTCGTGCAGCATTGTGCATGTGCATGTTGTCTGGTACTGGTCCGCTGTTGACGCGGGGCTGCGGACCGACGCTAAAAGACTCCTTCAGCTAGTATCTGCTACATAGGCTACAACGGCCCGTGTACCACTGTGGTCCTTCTCGCCGCTCGCTGAACTTGCACTTCCCTGTGGCAGGCAACCACCCCTTCACCCCAACTCGTGCTCATGTCTCCCACCTTAACCCTCCTGCCCTCCCACCAAAACTCACAGCTCCGAAAGTTTGACGAGGGCCGCCGGGACGACTTCTTCTCGCTGTGGCAGCAGTATGTGCCCGCAGCGCAGCTGGGATTCGACTTCGCCACGCAAAAGGTGCGCCGCACAAAAATGTGGCAACGTTCGACCCCTGTGGTCAGCCTCAACCTCATCCAGCAGCACCGTCCAAAGTGAACCGCTCGCGTACGCTGACCCCTCGCGCTGCCCGCATGCTCCCCTTGCGGCGTGGACACACGCAGCTCGAATTTCACATGCAGGTGGGTACCAATCGCCCACCCTTTCGGCACATACCCACCTGTATGCACGGCCTGTGAACCCCGAAGCCCCATTCCATGGTCCTGTGATTTGCGGTCCAACGGGGACAGGCGCAAATGTGCGCCTCCCGAGGTGCTCTCTGTTGCAGGTATCGCGCATGGGTGCTAGCTACTCGGCGCCCGGCCATGCAGCTCCGGGCCAGGGCGCTGCTCAACCCCGCACCCCAACGCTGCAGCTCTAGCACATCCATTAGCACACCCATCAACCCACGCATTTGCAACTGGCCCTATGTTACAAGACAGTCGCCAAGGAATCCCAGCGTCATTGTTGGAGAAGCCACTGCGACTGGGCTCTCACAGGGCTTTGACCATTTAGTACGGCATTGCCATGTGCCTGTCACCTCGCACGCAGCACACGGTACGGCACAAGGTCGCATGGCGCATACGCACATGTCACGGCAGCCGCAAATCCGCAAAAGCGGTAGCGCTACACTAAGACCATCTCCTTGTCTCTCTCGTTCAATCTCACATCCTGGCTTTGTCAACCAAACAACCATGGCATGCAGGTGTACTTTGCCATCTACCCGGTGCTCCCCAGCTCCTCGGTGCTGGTAGCGACCCCTGGGTCGGGGCGGCTGAGCGCGCACAGGTTGGTTAGCCGACTAGGTGGTTGGACGGTTAGGAGAGCGGCAGGCGCCTTAGCAACCCCTGGGTCAGGCCGGCTGAGCGCGCGCAGGTCCGTTGGGGGCCAGTTGAGTGTCAGAACGGTCTAGGCGTCTTGGCAGGCCCCGCGTTGGGACGCCTAGTCGAACACCGGTCGGTTGGGAGCGGTTGGGGCACCCGTACGTTCCTCGGTGACCCCTGGGTCGGGGCTCGGGGCGGCCTGGCGCTCCTAGGTTAGTTGGGAGCGGTTGGGATTGTTAGGGTTGCCGGTGTGCCCTTGCGCGACATCTTGGTCGCGCGGCTGATCACTCTAGGTTGGTTGGCAATGGTGGCCACAGTTGGTCGCTGCTTCCTTGGTGGCCATGGAGTCAAGGCTCGCCGACTGGCCGAGCCGATGCACACTGCCCCCGTCGCTCCCTGGTGGCACGCAGGAGCTCATCAAGGCACGAGATGGCCCAGCGCATGAAGGTGTGCAACGCGACTACTACTGATGTGTTCATGACATGACTGAGTGGGGTACCGTGCCAAGGGATCAGGGCACATGACAAGACACAGGAGTCACCGTGGCTAGGCGTCCAACTCCGTGGCGAAGCTATCGTGGGTGACGTGGCAACGTACTGCCGTACCGCACGGTACATGCAGGCTTTCAAGTCGTACCTGGAGGGCCGCGGCGCGGGGCTCGCGCACACGGCGGAGTTCCTGCCGTACTACGCCCTGCCGTACGTCCCGCAGGTGCGCAGGCGTCCTAGTACGGAAGCAAGCGGTGAGAGTACACGGTCTCACGAACCGGGATCAGGGGGAGAGTATGCCGCATGCACCCACTGCGCCAATAGTCTTCTGCGTCATGTTGGTGTGTTCCTCTCTCATCGCAGCCGGAGCACCACCCGTCCTTTGAGGCGCTGTTCTCAGCGCGGTGGGTTGAGGAGCAGCGGCTGGCACTACGTGCCTTCCTGGAGGCGGTGGCGGCTAAGACACATGCCGACGTGCCGCTGCTGTACGTCATGTACGAGGAACACCTCAACGCCACGGGTGAGTGTGGGTTAGAGCGTGGGGGTTAAGGAGTGTGGGTTAGCATCTGTGGGTGAGCATCTGCGTGAATGGGGATGGATGCGGGTGAATGCCCCTGCTGTACGTTATGCAGGTGACCTACTCAATGCCACGGGTGGGTTGGGACGTGTGGATTAGGGTGTGGATCAAGGGCGTGCGGCATACGGACTGGGCAAGGCACAAGAGCCGACGCATGCGTGGATGCGGGCTGCAGGTACAGCTGCTGCGGGGCAGGAAAGGTTGAGTGCGTGAGCCTGGTTTATGGGGGAGGTTTACGGGGGAGGTGTATGGGGGCGGCTATGGAGGTGACAAAAGGGCTGCCCTGTAAGAAAGCATGAAGCCCAGTTGAAACGCGCATGCAATTTTACGTTTTGTCGCCGCAGACGGGGTGCCGCGGCTGTCGCCTCGCAGCTCGGGTGTGGGTTAGAGGGTGTGTGGAGAGAGGGTGTGGGTTAACGCGGGTGCAATGGTGCATCTATTTGTGGCCGCAGACGGCGTGCCGCGGCTGTCGCCTCGCAGCAAGGCCGTCCGCGCCTCTGCCCGCGCGCACTCCCGGGAGGGCGGGCCGCGCAGCGCGAGCGGCGGCGGCAGCAGCGGCAGGACCAGCGCAAACGTCAGCCCGGACAAGCCCCGGGGTGCAGGTGCTGCCGCTGGCGGCGGCGGCAGCAGCAGTGGCGGCGGCGGCGGCGGTTCAGCGATGCGGTCGCGTGCGGGGCTGCCGCCTCGGTCGTCGCAGTCTCCGCCGGGGTGTGCTGTGCGGAAGGCGGCGGCGGCGGCGGCTGGCAAGGGCAGAGCATCAGGTGCGGACAGCTGCGGAAGTAGGACATGGTGGTTGTTTTTAATAGCTGTTGGGGATCCGGTTGCGTCCTCGTGCAAACGGGAAGGCAGATGCTGGCCGTTGTCGCATGCGAGGCAAGTGCGTTAGCAGCTGGAATGTGCCGCTGTGTGCCGGCAGATGTCTTTGTAGAGAATGGTGCGCTGCGTTTGGCCCGGGAAGCGGAGACCCACGGAAGGAGGGCCCGAACCGTGAAGAACCGTGGCGGCTGGGAAGGTGGGCGTGTGCTGTCGCATGTTGCGGACTACGTGCATAAAGCGCCACCTCGCGAACATTGATCAATTGTTGGCGGGTGGGGCGATCTGTGGCCACGTTGCCGCGATGTTCATTGCAGGCGGAGCTGCAAGCAGCGACGAGGAAGATGACGGATTCATCCGGAATGACGATGAAGCAGACGATGAGGGGGCCACGGTGGCGGCGGCGGCGGCGGGGAAGGGCGCGGTCAGCAAAATGGAGGGGGGAGGCGGCATTGGCGGCGGCAAGCCGGCGGAAAAGGGCAAGCTGGCCCGCAGCGGTGTTGGGGGGGTGAGGGGAAGCGTGGCGGACGGCGAGGGGGACTACGGGGAGGACAGCTTTGACGCGGAGGATGAGGCCGAGATGGCCGAGGCGCTCATGTGAGTGGCGGATGCATGTGCGGAATGCGAATATGAGCGTGAGACAATCACAGGCAAACAGGATTGGGAGAGAGGGTCTGATGTGGGTGCATCGGTACCGTAGGCCTGGCATGGACAGCTAGTTTGCCTGGCAAGGATATTGCTACACAGCTTCGTACGGCTTCTGTCGCCTGCCGTGCCCCGTGTGTCGGCCCGGCCGTTCCTGGGCACCGACAAGTTGCCTTGTCCTGGGCGCTGCCTGGCATGGAGCCGCATTGCCGCGTTCACCCTGCCGCACGTGTTGCATGCATGCACTGGACCCCTCCCCCCCCCAACTCTTACTGTACGGGGAGCCTTGCGGACTTGTTTCCACAGCACACCCGCTTGCCCCTTCTCCCCCAGGAGCCCCGCATCCGCAGCCAACGGCACAACAACCAACCGCAACAACAACCACAACCCTACCCACCAGCAGCAGCACCCCAACCGCCACAGCCGCCGCGCGGACGCCGACCCGGCGGGTCTGTCCCTCTCGCAGCTGGGCCTTCCGGAAACCGCAGTCCTGCGCGACAGTGTCCAGCTGACCCTGGAGTCCTCGGCAGGGGGCGACGGGCAGATGGCGGCGCAGGTGGCCACCTTTGGGGCCATGGCCATGATGAAGGGCGCGGCGGGGCAGCAGGGGCCAGCGGCGGCGGGCGGCGGCGGGTTCGTGGGCGGGCTGGCGCCGCTGGACTACCGACGGGTGAAGGAGGACCTGCGGGTGAGGAGGGCGTGATGTGTTGGCCGCAGAGTCCGCTGACTGTGACCCCAGTGGGCTAGATCGTCCTTGCCATGTTGCTCTTCCTGTGATGCCAGGGCCCAACACGGGTGCAGGAGGACCTGCGGGTGAGGTGGGCGTGGTGTAGCGATGCGGTTGCGGGGACATAATAGCATACTGCCAGGCAGGTATTAGTGGAGGGCGGAGCAAGGACCTGCAGGTGAGGTGGGGGTGCAGTGCCTTCCTCTAGAGGTCGCTCTGGCGGTCTGTGGGTAGTGGGTATGATGGGGGGCGAGGGTGGTGTGTGCTGGGCGCAGGGTAGCCGTGGAGAGGAGCAACTCGCAAACTGCATTGACATGGGCCCGGTCGTCCTGGCGGTGCTACTCCCGCTTGTTTCGCAAGGGCCTGAGACGCTGCCCTCTTCTGTTGTCTACCGTTTCTCCTTCGTATGTTGCTGCCATGTGTGTGCTCCGCGCAGGGCCCGGACGCGGCGCTGGCTGCCCGGCTGCTTAGGTCTATGTGTTTGTAATGGCCAGTCCAAACCATATCCGTGTCGTTGCAGGACGGAACTTGGTCTCGCCGCCACACGTCCGCCTTCGACTCCAGCGACAGGGCAAGCAGAGCTTGTGCGATTGCGCCCCGGTTCTCACCTGAATTGTGCTCACCTTGTTGGGTTGTGTGTGTAATGCATTGCTGGCAATGCAGGGCCCGGACGCGGCGCTGGCTGCCCGGCTGCTCCAGGCGCTGCGGTGGCGGCTGACGCGCAGCCGGCGGGGAGCGGACCGATGGCAGCTGCTGGCGTCATGGGTGGAGGCGGACCTGCTGGAGCTTGGCGCAGCAGAGGCAGGGACAGGAGGCGGTTCCCTGTTGCAGGTGGGGCGGTGTTGCCTGTGTGTGCTGTGGCCGTGCGACGCATCCTCCTGATCACTTAAGCAATGGATATGTGCGGGCTGACCGCCTGACGCGACCTGCCTTCCTGCTCCACGCACAGCTTCTTGCGGCCCACCTCGACCCATGGGTCACTCCCGCACTGGTTAGTAACGGGTACACGAGGGCTGGCGCCCTGACTCGCCCTGCCTTCCCATGCGCAGGTTCCGGTGTCCCACACCGACCCATGGGTCACTCATTGACTACAGAACAGACACATATGGGCTAAGCTCCTGACTCGCCCTGCCTTCTTGTCCCGCACGCAGGTCCTGGCGGCCCACGCCGACCCACGGGTCTCCCACGAGACCGCCCGCCTCTGTAACGCCATCGCATCCGACCGCATGGGCCGCAACTACCTCATGCTGCCCGGAGGCGGCGCCGTACACTCATTAGCCACAGTGCTCAAACGGGCCGCGGAGGAGCCGCCGCACGGAGCAGCAACCGCAGGAGGAGCAGCAGGAGCAGGGGATAGTTGTGGCGGGAGCAGGGACGGCCCGGCGGTGGTGCAGTCGCTGGCGGCTCTTCAGAAGCTGTCATTGCGGCGGGCGGCGCAGAGCCAGATGATTGGGCAGGGCCTGGTGGCCTGGCTGGTGTCGTACATGCAGGTAGGGATTGCCGTACGGGCCGTACTGGCACGTACGTGCGGGCTGGGTTTTTGTATCGACGAGAATTGTTACGAACGGCGAGAGGAGTGGGCTTTGTACAGCGTCGTGCATGCCAGCGATTAAGCGATTCCACAGCTGCGGGTGGGATGTGCAGGAGGTGGAGGTGGGCTTCCTGGCACCAAACCTGTGCAGATGTAGGCTGGGCCTAACGCACTCATCAGTTCCTTGCTGCGTCCAAGGCCTGGACTTCACCCAGGCCTGGGGCTGAAGGCCGCATTGACGTTTCAACCCTCCCGAGGACCTTGGCGCTTGGCCTGCCCCGCCGCGAACCACCGATGGCCTTGTGCGGCACTTGCTCATGGTGTGCACCGACCCCACACCGACCATCACACCCATACCCACGCATCCGCATCCGCATCCCAGGACCTGGACCGCCTGTCTTCGCCAACCGTCGAGTACGGCAGCGCGTTCCTGACGAACATGTTACCCGTACACCCTTAACCACACCCACACCCACACCCACACCCGCTTTCGCACCCCAGGACCTGGACAGCCTGTCCCCAGCCACCGTCGAGTACGGCAGCGCGCTGCTCATGAACCTGTGCCTGCGATCCGCCGGCCGGGCGGCGGCGGCGCAGCCAGCGGTGGCGTCTCCCCTGCTGGCGCTGTGCGAAAGCCAGCTGGGGGGCAGCCCCAACGACCAGGTGGGTTAAGGAGGTGTACGTTCCAGTACTAGGATGAGATGACAAGGGGCGGGACAATGAGCCTTGGCGGTCAGGCCCTCTACCTTACTGGCGTTGTGCGGGAGTTGCGCTGGTGGTGGTGGTGGTGGTGGTGGTGGTGGTGGCGCTTGGGGCATTCCAGCGTCGTGCAGCGACGACCGACAGGGTTGATGTTGCTGGGCACACTGGGCCCAATAAAGTTTAGGGTTCAAGGGGCAGCCCCAACGACCAGGTAGGGTAGGAGAGGTGCACGTTCCCTGCAGTAGGATGAGGTGATAGGGGGCGGGACTATGGGCCTTGGTGGTTGCTGGCTTGGACCCACCACCCTGCTGGCGCTGTGCGAGAGTCAGCTGGGGGGCAGCCACAATGACTAGGTAGGCATGCGGTGGTGGCGTTGGTGCTGGTGGTGGTGGTGCCTGGGGCATTCCGCTGTCAAGGCAGTGGCGACCTGCAGGATCGATGCCGCTGGGCACTTTTGGTGTGGCACCTGTTCGTGCGTCCTACGCCTGACTGTGTTCTCTCTCTTAGTAACACTCTTGACTCTACCCGGCACGCAGGTCCGCACGTACGTTCACGGCACGCTGTACTCGGTGCTCCGACGCGTCGCGGTGCGGCACGTGGCACTGGCACGTGGCACGCCGGACCTGCTGGCGGCGGTGGCGCACACCGCGCCGCCGCCCTTTGATGCACAGGTGGGTCGAGGCTAACTGAAGTGGTTCACGCTTGGGCCGGCAACAATGGTGCATGTCCAGCAGCAAGCGCCCACCAGGTCCTGTCGGGTATGCCGTACACGTTTCACGCGTCTTGCCGCACGAAGCCGTGCAGTTGCGGGACGGAACTTGGTCTTGGAGGGGTGGTTGACATGTCCGTCTTCGGCTCCAACAGCAGGGCAAGCAGAGCTCGTGCGCTGGTACGTACACACTAACAGTATGTGCATATTTGGTCAGTCTAAATCCAAGCCATCATGCAGGTCGCCGAACGGAACTTGGTCTTGGCGTAGTGGTTGACATGTCCGGCTTCGGCTCCAGCGGCAGGGCAAGCAGAGACCGTGCGACTGCGCCCCATAGCTCACCTGATAGTACTCACCTGGGATATCCCATTGGTAAAAGCTGAGGGCTGACCAGCCCAGCCAGGTCGGCGGCTGAAAATGCTTCACACTAACAGTATGTGCATGGGCTATCCAAGCTCAAGGTGACACTGGCTGCGGCTCGTTAGGGGCTTCTCCTAAACGCACACACGTACCTTGCTTGGGCCTGGTGGCGTGCCATTAACGTCCTTTGGCTGCTGCGCCTCCTCCATTTGCTCCTCCTGCACGGGTGTCCCCCTCCTGCACCCGACCGCACAACCGCTCCCAGCCCTCAGCCCCACCAGCTGGGCCCCGAGGTGGCGGCAGCTGCACCACGTGCCCATTACCAAATCAATGCGAACAGTACTGGGTGACAGTGTAACACGATGTCACATACGCCTCTGGTCGCCGCAGCTGAACCACATCCTGCAGCTGCTACGCCCCGAGCCCGGCGCGCCCCCGCCCCCCTGCCTGGACCCGTCCGATGACCCCGAGCGCGACCACTCTGACGACGAGGCAGCACCAGACGGGGACATCGACGACGACTTTGATGGAGGGGAAGGAGACGACGGGGGAGCAGGAGGAGGAGGGGGAGGCGCGGCAGACCCGTTTGCGGACGTGGACATAACGCCAGAGGTGCTGCCGAGGGAGCCAGGTAGGCGTGCCGCGCGGCGGGGAGCTGCTGTGCGGCGTGGGCTCTCTGGCCGTCAATGAGAAGCCCTGCACGCACATCGAGGATATACTCTGCTCTCATCTCTTACTCCGACTTTTGCATGCTGCGCTTGTTTCGCTGCACTCGCTGGTGTGCTGCGTTGGAGGGGCTACCCGGCGGGCCGCGATGAGGCGCGGGCGCACATTGACAAGCGCCATGCTCACTCGCTGATAGTTACTACACTCCGCCGTACATTCTTGTATGTTGTGCTTGCTCCCCGCGTTTGCAGGTGTGGCGTGCGGAGAGGAGCTGCTGTGCGGCGGGGGCTACCTGGCCGGCAGTGAGGAAGCGCGCGTGCACGTGGGTGCGGTGCGCAGCAGCCTGGCGGCGGCGGCGGCGGCCATGTCTGCGGCGGGCGTGGGGCGGGGCACGCTGCGAGGCAGTATGATGCTGCTGCAGTCGCTGAGGGCAAGCGCAGTGGGAGGTAAGGCGTTGTGTTTTGTACATTGTGGATGTAGTTACGTTTGTTGTGGGCAAAGCTGCGCGGCAGTATGATGCTGCTGCAGTCGCTGGGCGCAAGCGCCGTGGGAGGTGAGGCGTTGTGTTTTATACATTGTGGATGTAGTTACGTTTGTTGTGGGCAAAGCTGCGCGGCAGCGTGATGCTGCTGCAGTCGCTGAGGGCAAGTGCAGTGGGAGGTGAGGCGATGTGCTGTATTTCTGCAGATATGAACGTGTGGTCTGGATGTGTAGTGTATGTGTAGCTATACGGCAGCATGGTGCTGCTGCAGCCGCTGAAGGCAAGCGCAAAGGGAGGTGACGCATGCCTTCCCAACAGTCCTACTACCACTACCTCCACCTCGCGTTACTAGTACTTTGTTCCCAACAGCAGCACACGGGACGGTTGTCGCTGCGGCACCACCCCGGTGGGAGGCGAGGTGTCTCTTGTGTTGCCGCTGCTCCTTCCAACAATGTGTCATGCTCCGGTTGGTGCTTGGTTCCCGGTGTTTGCAGGCTCGCTCCAAGGCATGACAGAGGGCTCCGCTGGGGCACACCAACCCCAGCGCCATCGCCCCGGGCCGAACCTACCATCCATGGTTGAGGAGGAGGGCACCGGCACACCAACATCGGCCAGGCCGCCACCCCACCCGCACCCCCATCCCCACCCGCACCTGCACCACACGGAGGGCAGTACGGCGGTTCACGGTTCAGGACCGGGTGGAGGTGCGCTCGTGAGCACCGGCGCGGGCCCGGGGTGTGGGAGCAGGCCAGGGACCGGGACGGTAATGCTGGAGCGACGGAGCAGCTTCACAGGGGGCGGGGCGGGAGGGGCTCGGCCGCCACCTGCAGTTGGGTCCGGCGGCGGCGGCGGCCTGACGGCGACGCCGCTGGCGCCACGACCGCCGTCGCAGTCCGGCGGGCCGGGGCCATCGCGGCCGCATACTGGGGCCGGCGGCGGCGGCGGAAGCAGGCCGGCGTCGCCGGCGGCGGCCAGGCTCCGCGATGGCGTCGCCGCCGCCGCCAGCTTTGACCGGTCTCGGACGTCCTCGCCGGCGCCGCCGCACCCCGGGGCGGCGGCGACGCCGCCGCCGCCGGGCTGGCGGCGGCGGTCCAGCAACGGCGGCGGCGCCGCCGCTGACGGCAGCCTGACGGCGCTGGCACGGGCGGCGTCGGCGACGGGGTCGCCGCTGGCTCGGAGCCCGTCCACTACCGGCCGGGTAGGGGGCGTGCCCACGGGTCACGACCGGTCACCTGGTGCTGCTGCGGCGGCGGCGGTGGCAGCGGCGGGCACGGGGCCCAGCGGCGGGGAGGGAGGCGGCCAGGGTTCGCCTGCAGCGCCTGACGAGGTACGGTGTGCTGTCAAAATGGGGGCAGACTGGGCCGGCAGCCAAGCTTGCAACGCCAAGGGTGCTGTGGCGTGCGCGGAGTGAAACATAATGTCTTGAAGCAAATGAGCGCTTACGACGCCATTGCTGATGTCTTCCAACGTGATCATCTACCTGAAAAGCCTTTCCAGAACGAGCTGTGGTACCAGCGCGGCCCGATTTCTATGTTCTTGCTGGCCAGCAGGAGCAGCACGTTGTTGCATACATCGCCGCTTGGCCCTGCAACCCTTTGCAGGACCCCGCCGCGGCCCAGCCACGCGTCCGCATGGGGCCCCCGCGCAAGCAGGAGATGCACGGGCCCGTGGACGAGCTCAAGGCCTTTGCCGTCAAGCGTGAGCTGCCGCGCACGCCCGCCGGACACGACCAGTAGCGTACCGTAGTGGGATACTGGCCACACTGCACTGGTAGGGGCCTGCAAAACCAGCGCCTACCCAACCTGCACGGGCGCATAGGCATGGATGCGTGGCAACACACCTTGACGTGACAAACAGGGAGACATTGGGCGGAAAGCCTGCATTACTACACGACATGCATGGAGAGTTGAGACAATGTGGGCAGCACGAATGACTGTGTGGCATGTCATGTGCACGAGACAACCATACGCCAGTCCCAACGAAACCTGTGCCGTTGTTGGACGGGACTTTGTCTTGATGGAGTTGCGGACATGTCCGTCTTCAACTCCAGCAACCGGGCAAGCAGCGCTCGTGCGAATGCGTCGCATGACGGGGCCGGAGGGGTGTGTGACACAGACAGTGTGTCGTACGTGTGCGTTCATGAAGCTGGGGCTGGTTGTTGTGGTGGTGGGATAAGTACTACCCGTACTGGTCCATCGTGATCAGGGCATTCTTTGGGCCGCTTGTGTAGGCCTGACATCGCTGGACCGTGAACCTCCCCTGTACTGATTGTTGTGGTATCCCTTGGGCCCTACGGCTCGTCTGGGAAGTTACACCTGCCATGTGTAACGACTGAACTGAACTAAACTGAACTGCACTGAACTGTACCGAACTGAACTGAACTAAACTGTACTGATGCAGTGTTAGGCGGACCGTCCTACTGTTGACACACTCGGCTTGCTGTGGCGTGTGGCCTTCCATGCGGGTTTGTTCGCTGCGGTCGTGGTCAACGCCAGTCAACACCTGTGCAGGTTTCATGTTTGCTCACTGTGACGCGCGTGCGAATTTCCCGAACTCCTCATGCGGTGTGGTGTTACGTCTGCGCACCACCCACTTCCACGGTCTGTGGCTCTGTATGGCCAGGTATGACCTGTGGAACATGGCGCCTTGTGAGGGTGATTTGTAAGGTGGTTGGGCTGAGTCGGCATCAGCATTTCCGGTGTAGGAGTGGAGCCGCCTACTCCGACAGTCTGAGGCACGTACGGTAATGTGCTGTGGAACACGCGGCGACGCGGGGCGGCTGATAAGAATCCGCAACAGCGGTCGGGGGGACAGGTGGGTAATGCTGGCTGGGCATCGTCTTTCGTGCTTGCGTGGTGGGCTGGCCCCTCTGGTGGAGCGGTGTGGCTGGCTACCGGTACGGTTACTAACTCCTGGCGGGCACCTGCATTTGGGATTGGGACTGGGGAGCGATGGTGTTCAGAACTGCAAATCTGATGAGCTCGATAAGCCATAAGCTGCGTGCCGTGGGACAACCGAAGGCGCAACTGTATGCAGGGAGCGGGTCGGTGTGAGGAAACGTAATTGGGATTGGGTGCAGATGAATGGGCGAGGACGCAGTGTAAGGCGCATGCCCCAAGCTCCTGCCAGCGGCGCCCTTCTCTCTGCCACCACACGCACGGTTTCCCACATAGCACGGACGTCTCGCACCTGGTTTGAATGCACTGTGCGTCTCAACCGCAATCTCCACTGCTCGTGTTACAATGGGAAGACGAGGGACTCGAGTCCCAACGCACTCATTCCTTTAGCACAGCCCTTGCTTTCATAGAAGAGCGTGCAAGCCCGGTTTCCACCCAGCACGGTCCTATGCGCTTCACTGCACGGCCTGCCAGTGGGCAGTTAACCATGCGTCCCGTCCTGCCTAACGCATCTGCCTCACTATTGCAGGATTGCGACCCTGGCGCTTTATATCGCATACCAGGATCCCAAATCCCGGGCCAATGGACCCTCCGTTGCGTGCACAACGCAGCCCGCGCAAACCCATGGCCCGCGCCTACCGATACCTATGAACAGCCGTCTAGCTGTAATTAACACTACGCCACGAATGCGACCGCCCCGCACGGCAAAGCCGGGTCCCGAAACCCGCATGCGTCAACCACGCCGCCTCCTTGGCCCCCGCACTGCGAACCTCCCTGCCACTGCACCCAGCTGCCACCTCCACCCCCGCACCACGCGCCCTCCACGCTTCGCAACTGTATGCATGCATACCAGGACGGCAAACCCCGGTCCCGAAACCCGCATGCGTCAACCACGCCGCCTCCCCGACCTCCGCGCACCGAACCTCCCTGCCACTGCACCCAGCTGCCACCTCCACCCCCGCACCACGCGCCCTCCACGCTTCGCAACTGTATGCTACACACCAGCATCTAGCTTTACGCGTCGTTGGTGGTGGCCTTCTCCTCCACCTCCTTCGCGAGCTCCGTGGCGGCCTGGTCCGCTGCGGCCGGGCCGTCCTCCGCCTTGGGCAGGTCGCCCAGCAGCGGCGCGTTCATGTCCATGGCCTCCTCGTACTTCTTCTTGAACTCCTGGGCCTCTGCAGCAATACACAAACGGAAACCCATATCCAATCAGTCGTGCTCGCCACAGGGTAGCTGACGGCATAAGCCCAAGTCGCTCGCCAAACTGCCAACGTGCGTTGCCAACTTGCCTGCAGCTGGTCTCTTACTTCACGCTCAACCGCGTGCAACGCAGGTGCGTCAGAGGGCATGCGATTTCGATCACGTGCTCTGCGCCAAGCTGCAGTACGATGCGCGACGGAAGCCCGCCAGGTCACAGCCTCCATGGTCAGCATGCGGTGGTGGCATGGTACCGGGTGTACCGCGGTGTGCATCCGGCCCAGGCGGACGGGTACAATAACCTTGGTGAGAATGCGGCCTTTTCGTGCCTCGGCACCCCAACGCCATCGTACGCCCCGCACTTACTGTCGACGGAGCCGAAGCGGATAGCGAACAGCTCAATCTTCTGCTCCCCCTCAGCGAAGTCCACCGCGCTCCACACCCACGCCTTGTCGCTCCCGCTGTGCTCTTGGAGCTTGGTGCCAGGCATTACTGCATTCCAGCAGCAAGGCAACGTGCGACAGGCGCAAGATGAAGACGTGTTCAGCTATCTTCACCACTGTAACAGTCGCAGCCCAGGCAGGATTCCAGGAAGCGCCAGGCCTCAAGACTAACGTGCTGCTGCAAGACGAGCGACCAGGCGGGTATAGGTTGAGTTACCCCCCAGCCCACGCTATCCCGTCTACCCCCCTGCTGCAATACCGCCGTGATCTTGCGGAGCGGAACACCGGAGCTGCCCTGCCCCTTCCGAGCAGGGCCTCAAATAAAGCAACTTCACAATACTTCCAGCCCGGCCATGACGCGATGAGAGATCCCGCCGCCAGGAGCTCGTCCCCGCTTCAATCGTAATCTCACGAAACCTACCTATGTGGTTCGCACGGATCTTCAAGGTCTTCTCTTGCCGCATCAGAAGGCGGACCTTCTTGTTCTCCTTGTGCTGCAGGAGCTTAACTAGCCCAAGACCGCGCTCCTTCCACTCGTTGTTATCCGCGTCGAAGCGGTAGAGCTTGCATTTTCTGCGTAATGTACAAACAGCGGCGTGTTGCAGGGCTGCTGGGCATACGGGCCTGTCTCCGGAAGCTGCTCAAATGGCGCGCTTACAGCTCAACGAGAGCGTCCTCCTCCTCCTCGCCGGACTTCGTCTCAACCTCATCCAGCTGGACCACTGGCTTGAACTCTGCCTGGCACTCCTCCTCCGGGGCCGCGCCGCCCTCGTCCTCGCCCTCAGCCCCCTCTGCGTCCTCGGCAGGCTTTGGCGCGGCAAACGCTGCAGTTGGTACCCCAAAGCTGAATGCCCCACCGGCGCCACCGAACGCAGCGCCGGAGCTGCCAAGGGCCGCAAACGGGTTGGCTGGCTGCAAGGAGGCAAAGTAATGACATGAGGGCAGGATCTCGAAAACGTCCTGTCCGTAAGGGCTGATACTATCCAGTATCAGCATGCCCCGTGAGCATTTCTTTATTCTGAGTACAGCGTTGCTTAGTCACCTGCTCAGCGGCAGCAGCAGGAGCTTTCTCTGCCTCAGACATTTGGCCTACAAGTTGCCGGCGCGACTGTCAATGGGATACTTGGAGGCAAGTACGTGTTTACAGCAAACGTCGGTGCAATTAGCGGTTTGGCTGGTGCGTAAGTGCGTGTATTGGCCGAAATTTACCGTTATGACCGTTAAGAGTTCAGAGTTCATGCAGGACCGGGGAATGTGACAGCGTGTGCTACCTGTAGAGCTTGCAAAAAGCACATCCCAAACTAAGAACTGCGTTATTTACCCGCTGGAGGGCTTACTGAAATGCAGGAACCAAGTAAGCTAGCAGTACAGGGAAAATCTAATGGCTTGCCGACCTAGCTTTGATACTACAGCGTCGATGAAGCTTTAGTACTGTGCGTATCAACATGTGTTGCTCGCTGAGGAAAAAACGGCACAGTAGTGTGCACCACACCGGCTTTTGCTTTTTGCCCTTGCGCTACCTACGTACACGGCAGCAGATGGACAATAGGGTCGCACTGAACACGCCGTGAAGCAGTGAGGCCTCATGAAGATATGGGCGGCTTGCTTCCGGCCCCAAAAGAGGGCTCGACCGGAGGGACTATCAGCGCCTGGAGCTGCGACTACAATCGTAGACTGCGCTAAATCGGATGGAACACGTGACGGCGCTGTCGCTGGGTCTCCTGCGCGTAACCTGTGACCTCAGGCTAAGGCTAAGGACAAAGCGTCTGTGGTTAGTGCACAGAGCAGATATGTCGCAGTTTCTAGCTGCAGTACGGGCGGGACTGCAGCTGGGGACTCTCCTCCGGGTACGCAGGCCGCTGCGGGCTGCGTCACGCCCGCTGCGCCGAGCGGAGCGGAACCAACACCTCACAGGGTCAGCTCTATCGGGCAAAGCGCGCCTGCCGCGCCTTCTTCTCACGGGCAACAGAGCATTACCCTTGCGCTTGGGCAGCCTTCAACGCACCGCCAAACCAACCCTGGTGCAGCCGGGCAGTTCATGACGCTTGCCCACCTGGCGGGTGAGTCTCAACATTCGGATGCAGCAACCAGCAGCGCTGGGCCCATATGGGGTTCGTTTCCGCTGGAGCCTACACCCGAGGACACCATCGGGCCCCTTGCGCCCAGCCCTCGGCTGCAGCACTCCACGCAACCGCCCAGGCGCGTCATGAGCAGCTCGGCGGACCTGCTGGAAGCTGTCGCGGTCGCAGCACCGACAGCTGCGGGCCTCCGACCGCCCCCACCACACAAGGACGCAAACGCAGGTCCTGGCGGCGCAGCGGCCACGGCGGCAGCACCCGCGGCCGCTCCGGCTGCGCCTGTGGCCTCCATGGACGGCCCCGCCTGGAGCTACGAAAGCGGGCTCTCCCCTGCCACCAGCGGCCTGCTGCAGCCCGCCATGCTACAGCCCTGCACCATCAGCAGGCGACCCACTGGCGGAAGGTCCGCGTCGGCGCTTGCGCCCGCCTCCACTCCCGTGGGCGGTGGTGGCACTCGGCCGGCCGCGACGGGAGAGGTCAGTGCATGGCGGTTGTCGGTGCCTTGCTGTGCTTCGCGGCTTCCTTGTGCTCGCTATGTTTCAGAACCACTCTGCGCTTCGGCCCGCTTGCGCACCATGCCCCCTTGCTACTAGCCTCACCACTGCCGACTTTCCTGATGCTGCTGCTATATAGCCATCCACTAACATGAATAAACTCACCTCTAACTACCCTATCTGCCAACTCTGACCTCTCGACTCTTATTATTCTTCGTCTTTCCTCCGCCCTGCACTCCGCCCTCCTGTACGGCGAAACCTTCGGTATGACAGCTGCTGTCCATGGTGGCGGCGCTGTCCAGCGTGCGGGGCCACTGGCTGGAGACGCTCCAGCTCATCGTCACTACCGCGGCCGAGCTGCTGGGGGCAGACAGCATCAGGTGCGTGTGGCATGGCGTGTGTTAGCTGTGGCTTACGCTAAAAAAATATATCGGAAGTTGAGGAGCGGCGGGGAAACTGCTAGCGGAAGACGATATTCTGCTTGCCCAGCGCATTCTTTTCCTTTTTGCGTGTCACGTTTCGTTATTTGTAATAATTTACTGCCGCAGCGTCTACTTTCTGTCCAAGTCCGGCAGCATCCACGCCCCGCTGGCTTGCCATGGCGACGCCGGCGGCGCGGTGCGGCTGGGCATGCCCCTGCCGACCCATGGGCCGCCCGGGGCGCCGCCGGCGGCCCTGACCGCCCTGCAGAGGCTCTTCCTTACCGGGGTGCGTCGCTGTTGACATCAGTCTTTCGAGTTCATTCAGGATTTTTAGAAGGCGCCGGCCTCGTCTCATATTACCGGGATGCATCTTGAGGGTTTGTGCTGATAGGGGCGTGAGCAGTGCAAGAAGCCCAGGGCAGACACGCTCCCAGGAGAGCTGTAGGCGGTGCGTCTATGAGCACGCTTTGCGCTCCGATGCAATTCGTATCTAATTAATTTGGCCTTGGCGATGCGATGCTGCAACCACCCCAGGAGCCCCAGTGCGGAAGCGTGTGGACCAACCAGCAGCAACCTCAGGACCACTATCCACCAAACCAGCAACACCCACACCCGCCGCCGCCGCCGCAACAGCAGCAGCAACAGCAGCAACAGCAGCAGCGGCATACCATGTTGCAACGTGCGGGGACGACCGTCGGCAAGACGTCAACCCAGGCCGCCCACCAGCCGCACCACCAGCAGCTGCAGCACCCGCACCAGCCGCCGGGGGTGTCCTCGGCGCCCTTGCCGCCCTGCGGGGCCTTGCTGGGCCCACAGCAGCCGCAGCAATGCGATCACCAGCAGCAACAGCAGCAGCAGCAACAGCAACTTCCGCCGGACTGGCTGGCCATGCGGGCCCTGGGCGGCATGACGGACTTCGTGGTGGTGCCCATACTCCGAGGGGACACGCCCATTGGAGCGCTGCAGGTGCGGGCGTCCAGCGCTGCAACGCGGGCTGGCAGTCCCGGTCGGCATGCCTTGGTGGCTGCACTATTTGCGGCATGGTTTACTGCTTGCTGGCCCCAGCATACAAGGAGAGCACGTCCAACCCAAATCAGGACTGATCTCGAACATCATGCATGTAACCTCTTACACGGCCGGATCTCGTGGGGCTGCACGGCGCAGGTGGCCGACCGCTGCACGCCCCCGGAGGACAACCCCGGGGCGGTGCTGCCGAGCCGCAAGTGCCGCGGAGTGGCGGAGCTGTCCATCCTGGGGGCCGTCATTGCGTCGCAGCTGGTGGTGGGTTATATGCTTTGAAGGGTGTGGGTTTGACAGATGTGGGCCAGCCTGAGAGACAGTTGTGGCAAAATGTCCATGCCGCGGGCAGCCACCACCATGCAGCGTGCGACAAGGTGCTCTGCGTGGTGTCTGTAGGCACGGCAGATATTGTGCGTACTATTGCGTTGCGGCAGCGCCCTCTGCCTTCAACACCTACAAACTGCCCCCCTTACCTGGGCACTGTGCACGCCAATTCGCGTACATTACGCTGATATACGTCGAGAGGTCGCGATGGCTGCGCGCCATTACGCCCTGGCAAATGACCAAAGCCGGCTTCACGGCATATCCTGCGTCTCCTTCCGCCCTGCCCACAGGACCACGAGCTGCTGTGCCTCATGAATGCGCTGGAGGCGGTGGCAGCAGCCCAGGACGTGGACGGACTAATCCGCAGCCTGGCGGCACACGTGGGCGCCTTCTGCCGTATGCGCAAGCACTTCACGCCAGGTGGGGCAGCAGCCGACCCATGGGTCAGGAGTTGCCCGGCAAACAGCGCATTGCGGTACACTTTGCTCGGGGATTCACGAGGACTTGGCTGCTGGTCTACACTTTGTTGAGCAGCGTTTCGTTTTCTCGCTCATGTGCGTGTGTCGCAGGCACTCGCGTGGCACTCATCCGCGGCGACGCTGCCGCCATCGCGCTGTTTGAGGGCGACGTGCACGCCCTGGGCCATGCTCTGGGCAGCACCATGCACGGCGGTGGCGGTGGCGGCGGCGGCGGTGGCGGTGGCGGCGGAGGCGGAGGCTCCCTGTCGGCGGCGGTGTCCCGCACAACCGCAATCACAAATGTGCAGCCGCCGCACTCTCGCGTGCTGGGCGCTAGCATGTCGACCACGGGGCTGGCGTGCAGCGCTAGCCTGCCTTCGCCGCAGCCGCCGGGAACGGCGGTGGCGGTGCAGCCGCCGGCGCGGGGCCAGCAGCCATTGGCGAACGGCGCGCTTCTCCTGTCCACCTGGGCAACCGGTTCTGGAGCAGCCATGGGCCCCATGGATGGTTCGGTTTCGGGTACGGTGTCTGGAGCGGTTGGCGTTCACGACCAGGCGATTGTGACCCATGGGTCGGTTGGCGGGCCGGGCCGCATGATGGCGGCGACGGCTGCCGGCGGGCACGGGGCCGACAGGGGCGCGTGCGACGCGAGCGCAATGTCGTCCAGCAGCATACGGCTGCAGCACCTGTCGCTGTACGACACGAGTGAGGGGCCGTACATGCACGGCAGCGTCAGCGGGGCGCCGAGCTGCAGCGAGCCGTCGGCGGCGGCGGCGGCGGCAGCCGTTTGGCGATGGTTTGCTGGCGGCAGCACGCAGGGCGGCAATGCTGGGGGTTCGGGCTGCAAGGCGATGGGCAGCACGTCGGCAGCGGGTGCAGTGGCGGCCGCGATACCGTCGGCCCTGATGCGTTCGGCATCGTCTGTCAGCGAAGCGGATAGCTCGCTGCTCGTGAGTACAAAGCAACAGCAGCAGAAGCCGCAGCAGCAACAACAGCAGCAGCCTCGAGGGCAGGGAGCTGAGAGTGACAGCATCCCGTCCGATGTCGTGCGGAGCCCTGAGGCTGCGGTGAGCGCCGCTAGGCAGTCGCAGCCGCAGCTGGGCACAGCGGCAGCACCGGCTGTGGGCGTGGGCAGTCCGCGTGGGCCGAAACGCGCCACCTGCGGATCTCCCTTGGGCCGGTTAGACGCGCAGTCTGATGCGGCGGCGGTATGCGACAAAGGGGCCACCACGCCGGCCCTTGCCGCGGCATATGCCTCCCACTGTCCCTCTGACCTGGGTTCAACGGCAGGCCGGACTGCTGCCCGGTCCATATGCTCAACGGGCACTGCCCGCTGCGCCCGGCAGGCCCTTGAGGGTACGGGCATGGGGTCCGGCGGCAACTCCTCGTCTGGCCAGGTGGGCTGACTTCCTCGTGCCCGTGGAAAGGGAGTGGCCTGGTTGACCGTGACCTACAAGTCAACGTTGTGCAAGAGTGCAACGGATGGGCATGCACTGTGTGGGGTTGCGCAGCGGGTCCGGTGTGCGGTGGTTGGTGGTGGCATGGCTTCCTGTCCCGGAAGTGCTCTTTTGACCGCGCTCTTGGCTTTGGCTGGTACTCTCTCCATGTCCTGCCGTTACGCCACCTCGAATACGGTAGTATGGCACGCAGGCAGGCCCTACGTTCTACAACACACACCCTGCAAACAGCGCACACTGGAAAGCGTGCCTTGCCCGCCCCCTCACCACTTGCTTCGCCCCCCACTAGTACCTGCTTTACAGCATGCCACTGTGTCCCCGCAACTGCACAGGTTGCCGGCACAGCTGCCGCCGGGTCCGGGGGGCCGGTGCGCGGGCACTCCATGCTGACCCGTGGGACGATCCTCTCGGAGGCGCTGGCGGCTGGCACGGGCATGTACATCGCGGACATCGCCATCTACATGCAGGCGCGTTGGTGTGGGCGTGGGCTGGCGTGCCGAGCACTGAGGCGCAGATGGGTGAACTTCAGGCCCTTTCGTTAAAAAACTGGGGCGGAAGCGGCCAGTTGCGGGCCACGCGCGTCCCAACAATGACGAGCAACTGTTCACGTGCTGCCGTACTTCCATCCCTTGCCGTGCACAGGACGGCCGCAACGTCGTTCGGGACATCTTCCTGGCCTCCTCATCGCGGTCAGGCCCCGCCCAGCCCATCAGCTGCATGGCGGTTGCTGCCGTACGGCATCAGGTACGGCACAGGGCAGTACGGCACAGCTATATCTGCCGTACAATTCACACGCAGTCGCAATCAGCAGCACCTGACGAATGGGCTGGCCTTCCAGCGCCCCGCCGAACTGTACGGCACCTTACAGCTTACAACCCTCTCAACGGCCCGGCACCCGCAGAGCGTACCGCTCATCGGGCTGTACATAACGTACGGCACCCCGCTGCCGCCGAGCCTACTAAACGCTCTGATAACCAAGGTACGTCCGCGGCTTGCAAAGGGACTATCCGTGCTCCCACGGCTTAGCCGCACCCCGGTAAGCTGCTGCCTTTGTCACTCATTGCAAGCAGTGCCGCTGTTCACGCTCACCACACCCTCCGCCTGCATTCCCTCAGGTGCAAGTGTTTGGCGAGATGCTGGCCCCGCTGCTGCACTGCCGCCTGCACGGCGACAGCGAACTGGCCGACGAGTGGAGGTACCTGCTGACAGAGGTGCTGGACCCTAAGGTAGGCAGCTAGGCACGGCCTGAGTGTTGCGATGTGCAGCGGTATGCGAACCGTGGGTGGAGTGTTTTAGGCGATACGATAATCAGAGCGCGAATGCCAGTATGAGGTGTGAAACCCGTCCGCGTGCTTGGGATCCTCGCTCGGGGGCCGTTGAATTGTGGGCTTTGGCGTGGACCACGGTGTGTTACAAGGGCACTCGGCAGCACGCCTGCACGTGTTAGTCACGTCCCGCCCGCCTTTCGCCCCACCTTAGGTCATCCGCGCGTCCGCAAACGAGCAGCGCAGCCGCCGCTCCTCGGCCGTGGTGTACGGCGCCGCCAACCCACACGCCCCTGGCGGCGGCGCTGGCAGCCTGGCCATGCTTCCGCCCCTGGCGGCCCACGCCGCGCTCCCGCCGGGCCTCGCCACCCCTCCGCGCGCCGCCGGCCCGGCGCTCGGAGGCCCGGCCGCGGGCGGGGCAGCGGCGGGCGCACTGGGGCGCGAGCGCGAGGCCAGCAACAGCGGCACGCGTTTGGACGCGTCGCAGCACCACGCGCCCAACCCCACGCGTCGGACCGGGGGACGCATGAGCTGCTCGTCGGGCAACATCACCGGCTCCTCCATGCCGCGCTGGCCGCCGCCCCAGCATTCCCCTATGGCAGCGCACCCCCAGCACTCCCCTGTAGCCGCGGCAAGCCCCTCAACTTCTGCCGCTGTTGCTGCATCTGCTGCTGCCGCTGGCCCTGTTCCTGCTCCTACGGCAGCAGAGGTCGACCCGGACCGCGTGTTGCGCCGCTCCCGTACGGAGGACGGCCACTGGGCGCAGCGCCAGGCCAGCCTGCCGGCGCCGCCGGCCGCGGGCACCGCCGCACGGCCCACCGCCGCCAGCGCGTCCGGTATGCGACCCATGGGTCAGTTCGCCGCCGCCGCCGGCGGCGCCGTCAGCGCGCACGCGTCCATGCGGCGGCCCGCGGAGGCGCCGTCGCGCGTGACGGAGGAGAGCTTCACGCTGACGTCGACGGCAGCGTCAACAACAGGACCGGCGGCGGCGGCGGCGGCGGCGGCGGCTCGTCACCCGGGGTTCAGCGGCAGCGCCTTCTCCGGCGTCCTCAACCCGCCGTCGCCGTCAGCCGCCGTCGCGACGCTGCGGCCAAGCCACATCGGCCACATCGCCCCGTCCACGCAGCAGGGCAGCTGCAGCCCGTTGGTGGGTGGTGCCGCGGCCAGGTCGTCCACTCAGCAGCTGGCTGCAAAAGCGTCCGCGGCAGCAGCTGCCCTTGCGCCGAGCCGAAGCCCGCTGCTTTACCCCGGGCTGGGCACAGGCCAGGTCACAGGACCGGCCGGTGGCTACCAGGGCACCGGGCCGGACTCGGGTGAACCCCCACTGCTCGTTGAGCGGCCCAGCCCTGTGCTTGGCGTACTGCCGCCGCTGCTCGAGGCCCGGGAGAGGGAGGGAAGCATAAGCATGCGAGTGGGCGTGGGGGGCAGCGTGGTTGCAGACGGCAGCAGTCAGGACGTGTCCGCTTCCGGGGGTTCCGGGTCGGTAGGGAACTTCCACAGGACTGTGGCGGGGGCCCCTGAACCGGGGCAGCAGCAGCCGCATTCGCGGCCTGGCTCCCTCCGACCGGCGCCCTCGGACCCGCCGTCCCCCCCGTCCTCGCACTACAACTGGATGGCCACCTCTGACAGCTTCCCGCGCAACAGCAACGTGTCCCCATTCCAACACCCCGGCACACCCAACGCGCGCGGGCAGGTCGGCAGCGCACAGCAGCAGCACCACCAGTACCTGGCCGGCCCGCCCATCACGCTGCTGGCCTCCAACAGTCACGGCAGCTCGTGGTCACAGCTGGCGGCCATGTCGAGTGGCGGCAGGCTCCGAGGCCCTGCTGCTATGGCGGCAGCAGCGCACGCCGTGCTGTCTGGAGCACCCAACGGCGCCCCCGCTGGCGCCGCGGACGCCGCTGGCGGCGCGGTAGGGGAGGCGGCGGCCGCCGCCGCTGCCGTAGCGCGTGCTCGTGTGCATGCGGGGCAGGGCGGCGGGGGTGCCCTGTGCAGTGAGGGGCCGCAGCAGTCAGAGCTGATGTCTTTAGGCGGCTCGACGGCGAACGGTTCCGGAGCGGTGGCGGCGGCAGTGGGAGGGCTGGCAGCGGCACTCTCGGCCGAGGGCGCTTCAGGTCAGTGATCGGGTACGGGTCATTGTGCGCTCACTGCTTGCTGCGCCTCCGTGCCATTGCGACTTGCCGCATGCCGCCACATGTGCAGTCACAGGGAACGCAAGGGGCCTGTTTGCGCCACCACGATGCCACGCAACTGGACCCGCATCCCTTTCCTCCATTGCTGACGTGTCCCGCGCTCCCGCCCACACGCAGAGGTCTTTCTGCTCACCCTCGCGCCGGGCAGCGGAAGCGCCTCCACCTCCAATCGTGCCCTAAGCAGCGCCCTGTCTTCCGGAGACCCCATACGCACCCGCGTGGACGCAGTCGCAGCCGCCGTGGCTGCTGCAGCAGCAGCAGCCGCCGCCGCCGCAGCCGCTGCAGCGGCACCCTCCACACCTACACCCACACCCTCGGCAGCGGGCGCGGATGTCACGCGGCACAACAGGCCTCCTTCTCCCATGGTGCACCCTGGGCCCGGGGAAGGCCAGGTGCACGTGGCAGCGGCTGACACGCCGTGGCTCGCGACCCATGGGTCGGCTAACGGCACCGCAGCATACCCTGGCTCGGTCAGGAATGGGAGGGGATTTGGTAGCATGGAGCCTGTGGTAGACGCAACCCACGCAGACACTTTGGGTGCCGCGCGGACTCTTGGGCCTATCTGCAGCGCCGCCGCCGCCGCAGCGGCTGCTGCCACTGCTGCTGCTGGTGCTGACACTGTTGCTGTTAGCGGAACCCCAGCGCCAGCGAGAGATAAGGCGTCGTGGCCTGTGCCGATAGAGAGCAGCGGCGGCGCCCCCGGCCCCGCAGCAGCAGGGCAGCTGGGGCCCGCAGACCCCTGCGGGCCTGGGCTCAGCAAGGCGCACCTGATGCCCTATGCCGCCGACGCCGACGCCTTGGCCAGCGACTGCGCCAGCGCTGCGCGCAGCAACCTGCTGGGGTACGGCAGCAGCAGCTACGCCAGCAGCAGCACCCGCGCCGAGCTGGGGTACCCCTGTGTGTCCGTCCCGTCGTTTGCTAGCGTGCAGGGTCAGGCTCAGGGGCGGGCGAAGGGGCAGCTGCAGCTGCTGCGGCCTGGCCCCTCGCCCACCAGGGGCCATCCGCCGTCGCTGTCGTTGGGGCCGGCGGCGGCTGTGGTGGTGGCGGCGCCGCCCCTTTCGCGGCTGAGCCGCGTCGCGTCGGAAGGTGCGCCGATGGAGCGGACGGCTGTACGGCACAGTGGGGCGGCGGCGGTGGCGGCTGGATGCAATTCAGGCGCACAGGAACAGGTGCGGGCGGCCGGAGCGACGGCGGCGGCGGCAGCCACTTGTATGGGGTCAGCGTCGGCAGGAGAGTGGACGTCGCCGTTCACGAGCCGTCAGCATCCGTACGTGGGTCAGCACTGCGCCAACGGCGGCAGCGGCGGCGGCGGCCGGCCCGGGCCACTGCCAAGGGGCGTGGCACTGGCGCTGGCGGCGTCGGAGGCGTCGGCGGCGCCAGCCGGCATCAGCAGCAGCAGCGGGGGCGGGAGAGAAGTGAGCGTTCAGGTGCGTGGAGCGACAATGAGAAGGCGGGATAAGGGCTCAGGCTATCGGAGCCCTACACCGGGTGACCCGTGTGCCAGCGAGAAGAAGCCTGCACTCCTGGTCACGGCGTGCCCCTGGCCCCCGGCCACATGTACACCATGCGCCCCACCCCGGCACGTGAACGCCATGCTCCTGCTCCTGGACACGTGTACGCCATGCCCATGCGCCTGTCCACCTTCACGCCATGCTTTCCTTCCTGTCTGTCTGGCCTCAGGCGTGGCACTCCTCCCTCGCCCGAACGGGCTCGTCCCCACCATCACAAGGAGGCATAAGGCAGCCAGGTGCGATACCTTCGGCAGCACACGTGCCGTGCGTTACGATGGAACTGAACGGCAGCACCAAATCGCACCTGAAACGCGGCCTTTGACCTACCATGCCTGCAACGTTCAGCCTTCTGGCGTCCGTGCACGCGTGCTGCCTAGCGCGGTCCCAGTTCGCACTGCTCATTACCGTTGGCGGCTTTTTTTGTCCTGCGTTGCTGGCACTGCAGGTAGCTCTGCCGCGTTGGCGACCTTTGCCCTGCTGGGGTCAAGCACCGCCCTCACGCGGCCCACGCCGCAGCTCAGCCCCCTGGCAGCACCTGATCGTACCCGCACAGCCGCCGCTGCAGCCGCCGGCCCGAGCGGAAAGCCAACGGAAGCAAACGGCAACGGTTCAAACCTCGGTCACGGCGGGAGCCAAAGCGAAGCGGATAGCGCAGGCGACACACGCGGCAGCGGCAGCAGCAATGAACCGCAGCGGGATGTGGGCGTGGGTGCGGAGGCCGCAGGGTCCCGCCCGCCGCTGCCAGGGCGTCGGCGCCGCAGCAGCACCGGGAGCTGTGCCGTACTACCGGCAGCGACTGCGGGGACGGCGGAGGCGGAAAAGAGGGCGGCGATGGCGGCGGTGGCGGTGGCGGGAGCAGGGCTCTGGCAGGACGCGCTGTGGCCTCAGCAGGCAGCCGGGGGCCTGTCACGGCTCACCATCGCATTACCAGCGCCCTTTGCCAGGTCCCCGGGGCACGAGCGGGCGGGAGGTGCGGAGGGAGGCACGGCTGGCGACGTCAACAGCAGCAGCGGCAGCGCGGACGTGGTTGCCTTCCTGCCGCCCGTCGTCCCAGCGGCGGTCGGGGAGTTACTGGGGGTGGCAGCGATCCATGGGCTGGGGGCTGGGGCGCACAAGCAGGCTGCTGCCGTTGGCGTCGGCGCCCTGCCGCACCGCCAGCCAAGCAACCAACAACAACCTGGCTGCGACACTGATGTTGCAGCACCGGCAGCAGCGCTGCACGGGCCGGGTGCGGGTGCTGAAGCGCCGGCTGCAGAGGTGACGGGGGTTCAGCAGCCCAGTCGGGTAGGGGGCTTGTTGGCGGCGGCAGCGGCGGCGGCGGCGACGGGTGGCGGAGCGATGAGCACGCTGCCTGCGCCTGTTGCGCGGCGGCTGCGCGGGGCGGTGCGCCGCAACACGTCGTTCAACATCACTGCAGACCACGGGGCTCCAGACACCGGCAAGGTGGCGCCGCTGGTGGCCAACCTGCAGGTGGGCAGGGGCCGTGTGGTAGCGTAGTGTAGCATTGCGCCGTACGCTTGATGCAAGGTGGGCAGGGGTCCACAGGAGCCTGCGACAGCCTGACAGCTAATCCCGGGGTGGCGGCGTTGCCTATGCAACCCAAGGCCGCAACCCTCACCACTCGCTGCCGCATCGTCAAGCGTCGATCCAGTCCGACGGCGCGCACCCTGGTCTCGCCTTGTGTTCGCCCCCCGTTGGTACCCCGTTGAGTTCTCGCCCCCGTTGGCACCTCCTTGAGCCCACCCGCAGTCACTGCCCTCCTGCTCTTGCTGATGCCACCTAACGCCCAACGCCCAACCGATCCTTTTCCCGTGCTCGTACCCCATCCCATTGCCGCCGCAGGGCAAGCTGCCCAGCCTGCCGTCTGACAAGTTGGGGCCCCAATCGTAGTGTCCTGCCCCGTTCTCATCCCAGTTTCGTCCCCTGTCGTCACCCCATCCCATTGCCGCCGCAGGACAAGCTGCGCAGCCTGCAGTCAGACCTGGTGCTGGCGCGCCTGCATGGGGAAGGCGACAGCGGGTGGGTCGTTGGCGGTTAGCGGTTGGCCTTTGGCTGCACAGCGCTCTTCCAGTCCATCCTGCCCGCCCACACCCAGTCCAGCCTAGCGTAAAGGGTCGTTGGCGGTTGGCAGGTTGGCGCCTGGGTCCCGGCTTGCCGACGCCGTGCAGCACTGTGCCAATCCTCGCCCTGCCTACTCGCGCTCCTGGCCAGGCCCCAACCGGGACCCTAACCGCCATCAACCGCCCCACCAACCGCTTCCTGCCCCCAGGCTGGACGAGCTGTCGGGCCTGACGCTGCTGGAGCGCCTGGGCTCGGGCGGCTTCGGCACCGTGTTCCGGGGCGTGCTCAACGGCATTGAGGTGGCGGTCAAGGTGGGGAGGGGGAGCCCTTTACACGTCATTTGCGCCGGGATGTCGTACAGGTCGTGTGGTGCAAGTACCTGCAATAAAAGAAAGAGCGAGACCCATGGACGGTTGGGTGCGCATGCGGCCTGAACAGTCCTGCATGCAACACGTGGGCGGACACGTGGCAAGTGGTGGGTTACAAGTGCATGGTCCTGGTGGCGAGCACGCTTGTTGTGGTGCCCGCAGGTCATCGGCAGCGAGCCCGGCCAGCGGTCCGAGGCGGCCACCATGCGCGAGGCGTTCGAGCTGGCGGTCATGACCACGCTAAGCCACCCGCACATCGTGCAGGTGGGGACAGGACGGGGTGTGCATGAGCAGGGGCCGTGAAAGCGTCAGCTACTTCTGCCGCCATGCGTGTGGCAGTTGAGAGTGACGAAGCGTGCGTGGCGCAATTAAGGGCCTTCGCTCGGCCCCACAAAGCCCGATTCCGCCCCGAAAATTTGTCTACAGCACGCATCATCATCATTGCTCATCGCCCCCTGCCCACATGCCTGTCGACCTTCACCGACGTCGTCACGTAGTGCGTGCCCTCTGGCTGTGGTGTACTTCATTGTACCACTGTCGTGTTGCCCCCGCGCCTCCCCCGCCCTGCACAGGTGCTGTCCGCCTTCACCGACGTCATCCTGGCTCCTGCCGCCAGCGGCCCGGGGGGCATGCAGCTGCTGCCGCGCACACCCGAGACGGAGGAGTGTGAGTGGTCAAAGCAGCAGCAACACGCGCACCACTGCCACGCCGTTGCCACCCCTGCCTGTGCATGCTTCCTGTCCAGCACCCGCCATCCAAACCCCAGCCCGCCTACATCCATCGAGCTGCCCGGGGCTTCCGCCCTGCTGGCAACGCCTTCTCTGTCTGCTGCAAGCAAATGCACGGCGTGTCGCCCATCAGGGCTACCTTGACAGATCAGTACCCTAACCGCTCTCAACCGTTCCCAACCGCCCTGGCAGTTGGCGAGCCCACCGTCGTGATCGCCATGGAGTACTGCGACGCCGGCAGCCTGGCGGACGCCATCGCGGCGGGCCGCTTCCGGGAGCGCGTCAAGGGAGGGTACGGCGCCATGCAGCCGCACATGCCGGTGGGTGTACGGCAGGCGTGGCATGTGACACGTGGCATATGGACGCGTGGGTGTGGGCTCTCAGTGGGCGCGTCAAGGGAGGGTACGGCGCCATGCAGCCGCACATGCCGGTGGGTGTACGGCACGGCACACGCGGCGTGTGGCATGCAGTGTGTGGACACGAGGGCATGGCAGCGCAACGGGAAGGCTATCAGGGGCAAACGGCTTGTATATTGCCCCGCTCAAATCAGACACGCCTTGTTTCAGCATCGCTGACATCAGTTCCGACGTCTGCCGTTGCGACCCCTCCTGTTCCACCTGCAGGCCATCTACGCCACGCTGCTAGAGGTGGCGCTGGCGCTGCGGCACCTACACCGCATGCAGCTGGCGCACTGCGACCTCAAGGTGGGCGTGGGTTAGGGCGGGTGTGGATGTGGTTAACGCGGTGCGGCATGGACAGGGCTGCACTAACACCTGCACCACCTGCAGCTGGCTCATTGCGACCTCAAGGTGGGCGTGGGTTAGGGTGGTGCGGTGTGGACAAGGCGCACAGAACAACTGCACAGCAGGCAGCTGGCACGTTGTAACCCCAGAGGCGTATATACCATAACGAGTGTGGGACACCCTCCCTGGTCTTAAGACGTTGCCCTATGAACCTCAACTAATACATAGTTGCGCCACCTCCGCTGTTCGCGGTCGGGGCCTCATCCGCCGATGGTAGCGTTGCGCATGCAAACGCGCCTGGTACAAAGCTTTGAGGGTTACCGTCCCAACGTACAGCCCCCATACCGCCGGCCGTGCTGCGTCCCCCACAATGCTGAACTTCGCCTGGGTTACACTTAAGGCCCGCCTCACGCCTTGACGTTGCATGCTGCACCCCTTGCTGCTGCTGCCCCCGCCCCCACTGCCCTCAGCCTGCCAACGTGCTGCTCAAAAGCAACATGCGGGACCCCAGGGGATTCAGCGCAAAGGTGCGTGAAGCACCTTGCTTGGTTGGTTGGTGGGTGGGTTGGTTGGTTGGAGTGGTTGGTTGGTTGGGTTGGGACCCCAGGGGATTCAGCGCCAATGTGCGTGGCGTGGCGTGTGGCGCGGTTGTGCAGGGAGGCATCGGGCGCCTGCACCTCACAAAGTGATTTTCCGCGTACGCAGTAAGATGGCGGTGAGAGCCTGTGCCGGCAGCATTGATGTGCATGTGTGCATCTTGATGAAGCGCTGCTAGCCCGTACACACTTTCCTAAAGCTGCTTCACCTGACCCCACAGCTGTCCGACTTCGGTCTGGTCAAGATGGTGGTTGAGGACGGCAGCGGCGCGGGCTCGGCGGTGGGGCGAGACGCACGCACCGGCACCGTGACGCACATGGCGGTGGGTGGGGTCCGTCACACGGCGCACAACTATCTCATATGCCTGTTGGTCAAAGGTGGTGGCGTTGTGCGTTGCTGCGTGCCTGTGGTACGCTGCGCACCCCGCACGCACCAGCCCAGTGACGCACAGGGCGGCCGCAGGCGGCGGCCAGGGAAGGGAAAGCGGTCCGGGTAGCGGTAGCTTTGCCCGCATTGCTTGCTCCTGTGGCTTATACCTGTGCGGCGATGGTGATGTCACGTTCGGCGATGCCTGCGACTGCAACCGGTATGCAGCTGTCAACATAGGCCACCTCCGTGGTAACTGGTGCACGTGGCTTACACCCGCCCGACTTGCCGCCCTGCCGCCCTCACGGCTGCTCCACACCTTGCCCCTGCTCCCACCCCGCAGCCCGAGCTAATCCGGGCCACGGAGAGCAGCCGCATGGACGCCTCAGTGGGTGAGTGTGGGGTAGCAGCTGGCACGGCTGGAGGTCTGCTAACGCAGGGGCAAGCGGCGGCTCTTCTGGGGGTGTGCTGGGCTGTACGGGCACGCCTTGATGGTTGGCGGGGGCAGGGCCTTAACCTTGAATAGCGTTCGGTGGGCAAACAGCCCCACGGCGCACACACTCGGCACCACTGCCTTCCTGCGTGGACTTCACCACACCAGCGCAGCTGGGGCGCTGCCAGTGCGGCGGCTGCCCATGCAGCCCCGGACGTGTGAACGATGGCCGTCCCATCATGCCTTCTAATCCCTGACTCCGTGCTTACTGCTTCCCTCAGACGTGTACGCGCTGGGCGTGGTGATGTGGGTGTCGTACCCGTAACTGTAACTGTGGAACTGTAACTGAACCTGTAACGCAACACCCTCCACGTGCAGACGTGTACGCGCTGGGCGTGGTGATGTGGGTGTCGTACCCGTAACTGTAACTGTGGAACTGTAACTGAACCTGTAACGCAACACCCTCCACGTGCAGACGTGTACGCGCTGGGCGTGGTGATGTGGGAGATGATCACCGGTGCCCCCGTGTTCCTGGGCCTGCGAAGCGACGACATACGCAACGGGGTGGCGGGGGGCACGCTGCGGCCGGAGTTCCCGCCGTGGGTGGACGCAAAGTTCAGGTGGGAGACGGCGCAGGGGCAGGGGCGGCGGATAGTCCTGGTCCAGGATCCCTTAGCTTTCTGCAAGCCGTGGAAGGCGCCTAGGTGGGAGACGGCGCAGGGGCGGGGCGGCGGATAGTCCTGGTCCAGGATCCCTTAGCTTTCTGCAAGCCGTGGAAGGCGCCTAGGTGGGAGACGGCGCAGGGGCAGGGGCAGGGGCAGGGGCACTACGGACAGGTCGGGAGGGGGGCGAGGGCGGGGCGGGGCGGCTGCTGCGCTAGGTCCCGACCGCTGCATGCACCCTTCGCCCCAGCGTCATTCTAGGCAACAGCGGTTGGCTTTCTCGCGCCGGTCATCTCGTTGCACATCCCCGGGGAGCTGTCGGGGATCTGCCCTGATAGCCCTGGTGTGTATTAGGATGTGGTGCAGCGGTGTACAAAGCGTGGAAGTGCCACGCACAAGTGAGGCGGCTGGGTTGTGTATCACCCGCTGTGGCGTGCGGCCGACATTGTGTCCGCTCACATGCTGCCTGTTGCGGACACCCTGTCCTGCCCTCACTGGCTGCCCCCAGGGACCTGGGCGAGGCCTGCCTGTCCTCCGACCCCCGGGCCCGGCCCACCGCCCCGGAGCTGGTGGGGCGGCTGAGGGCGCTGCTGGCTGAGAGCGGCGCGCTGCAGGTGGGCGGTGGCGTAGTACTAGGTGCTGCACACAGCAGCAGGTGTGCGATGGCGTAGCACTAGGTGCTGCACACAGCAGCAGGTGTGCGGTGGCGTAGCACTAGGTGCTGCACACAGCAGCAGGATACTGCCGATACATGGCCATCGCTGTGTCTCGGTCCGGTTGTGGACCCCTAGCTTTTGCCCACAGTGTGATACTGGATGTCATGGTCGCAACTCAGGCTCTGGCACCCATCGCGCCGCTGTACGGTACCCTCTGCAACCCCCTTACTGCGCATGCCCCATACACAGGACACCATCATGCGGCCGGGCTGCCGCACGCCGCCCTCCGGCCCCAGCCTCGTACCGTGGGGCGCCGCAAACGGCAACGCCTTCGACGCGGCGATGGCGGCGGTGCCGTACTTCCCGGGCAGCGATACGGCGGCGGCGGCGGGCGCGCTGCTGGGCATGTGCGGTACGGACTTCGTACGGCCCAGCCGCCTGGCGGTGCAGCAGCAGGCAGGAGTGGGGATGGGGGCAGGGGCTGCGCGGGACTCCCGAAGCCAGCAGCAGCAGCAACAGCAGACCCTGTTCCCGTTTTTTGGGGGCCTGGCCCCGGGGTCGCAGCGCGGTCAAAGCCGGTCAACGCGGTCAAGGTCGTACACAGGGTACGACAGCTCGACGTTTCCGCTGCACATCCTGTGAGGCGGATTGCAGGACGGGGCGGGGAATGTGCGGCTTGGGAGGTAGGGTAAGGCTGGCAGCGTATGGCTTGGTGGGAGGTGTGCTTTTGGGCTGCGCTGGGCGAGCAGTGAGCAGCGCGGCGGGAGGCTAGCTGTACAAAGGAGCATTGGCAAGGGTCATTATGTTGCATGCACTGGCTCGTGGTAATAAGTTACATTGTACCGGTATGCGAGCATGGGAGGTACACACTGCAAACGTGCTTGTGTGTTGGTGAGCAGCGAGTGTATTGTGTTGTGCCTTGGGCTCAGCCGTCGGGTTTGTGTAACCTGCGCGAGCGCAGGACTGGTAGCGGCAGCGGTGGCAGGGGAGGAGGAGGCTTGGACGCAGGGACACGGGGACAGGCCACACGAACAGAGCGGTGGGTGTGTAAGGGTCCTCAAGGCAAGAGAGCGGCCCCCACAAAAGGGCGGCACGCTGTATGTGGAAAAGGACAGGAACGGCTGCTGGTACCGACTACCCTTGGAGCACCGTTTGTGATATTCGGGTTTTGCTGTGTCGGCGTTGCGATGTCGTTGTTCTGGCTGGGCTTCCTGCAACAGTGGAAGCACGGGTTCGTGTCGTGCTGGTTAGTATGGCGCACTGCCCCTTTGTTTGAGGCTCCTCGCCGTGTTGCCGGTGACAGGCGGCTGCATGGGCGCCTGGGCCGCTTTGTTTATATGGCTTCGTCGCTGTCGACCACATTCTTCAGCACTGCACAGGCGAGCACATCAAGGCGCTCCGAACAGGGCCCAACATGTGCCGTTGGTTGAGGGTGTGTGCCAGGCGCTAATGGAAACGGTTGCTCTGGGCCGTTGGTGACGTGTTTGGTGCAAATCGACAGGCCTTCAGGACCCGAGGGCTGTTCCGGTGCGTGCGATCGTGAACCATCAATTAACGAGTATGTCATTGTGGCTGAGGTAGCGGCTAGCAGGCCACAACTTTGGCTGCTAGGGGGAACACTGCGCAATGCTGATCCAGGTTTTGTCGGTACTGTGTTGCGGAGCTGCGTTGGGGGCCGTTGCCACCTCGCACTGCGCCGCAAAGGAAGTGCGTTGTGCGTTCTGCACTCAGGGATGGCATGCGTAGCGGCGCTGGTATTGGTTGGAGGCAGATGGGTGTTCGTGCGCAAAGGCGGGCGAAGCCTGCGACGGCGAGCGGGCGTTGCTTGGCTAAAGGAGTATGTTGTAGGTACGAGGTACGAGCATAACGTATGCATGCGCATGTCTTTGGGTTCGGGGCAGCGGCGGCAGGAGAGTTGACAAGCACGCAGCTGCGGCGTGTCGGGCGTGGCGCACGCATGGCGCACGTGGTAGGGCCTTGGCGTGCAGTGTCAACTGGCATGAGCCACGCTTAAGGACAGAGCCTGACAGACAGAGCTTGCGTGGCGGTCCTTGTGAGACGAACCGTGAACGTGGCGTGGTAGCGCCCGAAGCTGCCAGTGCTCCCAAGAATAAGTTAAGATGGTATGCAAACCAAGGCCAGCGCTTGTTGGTCTAGGCGTCTACGTGCAGACGGCATGTAGCCTTGCACGCTTAAGCACGCTTAGGACCAGTCATCAAGATAGAGAACTTGCCACTGTGTGGCTGGCAGCTCCTATCGCACGCTGCCACCAGCGTACGCTCCTCATAACCAGTCAGTCAGTGTTACACGGCGAGGGTTCTCCCCTCCGCAAGTGCAACGACCCATGTACGAGCCGGAGGCTCAAGGGCCTCATAACCCCACTGCTTCTCAGCTTAGCTGTTTTTCAGCTCAATCAGTCAGTTCTGCAATGAAATTCACCCCAATGGCTGCCCTTTAGCCGTACTGTGCACCAACAAAACACAAAATGCCGAATACCACACCTCCGTCTAATTAGTCCTCACCGTATCCCCACTCCACCCTTGCGTCACGAGCTGACGGCCTCCGCCCTTCCCATGTGCAGTGTTTCTCTGCCTTGCCTGCCCCCATACCCTCGCTCTCTCACGTGTTTTACGCAACCACTACGTAATTAATTGAATTCTAGCCCGTCTACAACGAAATTGTCGTGAAATTAGCCACAGACCCATGGGTCACCGTGCCAGCCACGGCCGCCGCCCCACACCAGCGCACGTCCGCTACTCCAGCGCTGAGGTGGTGGCCCGGCCCCCGCCCACGGGCCCGAAGGGACCCTCCCCTGGCGCCCCCACGGGCAGCGATGTGTACGACAGCCGCCCCGTACCGGTACGACGACGCTCCGAGCGAGCTGCCAGCGCCGTACGCAGCCACGAAGACACCTGCGACGGTGCGAGCGAGGCATGTTGGTAAGAGGACAGAAGAACATATGGGCAAGGGAACGTACTAGGACACGAATGGTGGTGCAGCACAGGTCACAGTAGGCAAGCAAGTACGGCTGGCTGAACCGCCCGGCCTTGTGGCGCAAACACGCAGGGACCACGACCTTGCACCGTAACCTCGGCCCAACGGTGGTTGCAAACGCAAGCGTGCACACCTTGCTGTCCCGCATGCCGACCAGGATGACATGTACATACCTCGGACAGGCACAGCCTTGCGCGTTCCACCCACCCATGCGTAGTCACCCTCTGCCCCCCACTGTCCACACCCACCTGGCTGACCAGCTGCTCCTGCCGCGCCTGGCTCGCCTGCCGCACAGCCCACGCCGGGCCGCGGCGCACCGCTCCCCCATCCACGCCGCCACTGGCCGAGCGGCCCTCCTCTCCGCCCCCATCCCCCGTTGAGCTCCCCGTTCCGCTGATCCGATGGTGCCTCGCGGGCCCCGCTCCCCCTCCTCCGTGTGCATGAGCGCCCATTCGTGGGCTGGTGTGTTGACTAGCAGAGTAGGAGCTGTTCACGCCCGCGAGCGTGTTCGCCCTGCGCAGCAGCGACGGCTGGCGCTGGTGCTGGTGCTGGTGCTGGTTGTTAGTGTTGTGCTTGTGTGTATTAAGCTCCCGGTGTGCCGCGGACCAACGGGCTGCGTTAAGCAACTCCGAATCCAGGTCCAAATTGCGGCTGTGATGGTGGTGGTGGGGTGCGTGCTGGTGGCCGCTGGAGCTCTGGTGTGCGGGCAGGAGGTTGCAGGTGGGGGACGACACGCGCAAGGGCGGCGCAGCTGCTCCGAACGCATGGCTGCCGAGGCCGTGGCTTAGGGCGTGGGTTAGCTGTGAGTGCTGCTGCTGCTGCTGGTGCGACCGCAGTGGTGGGGCGGACGGTGTGGGGACCAGGCCTGAGGCGGGGCTGAGGGGAGGGCTGAGGGCCCGGTTGCCGAGGAGGGCTGAGGCGAGCTGCTGGTCTGGGTCTGATGCTATGGTGTGTGACCGCCTGCGGGAAGGGGCCAAGGGAGGGCGACACCGGGGACACGGGCATCAGATGTGTGTTGTCCAGAGGCCCGCATGGGGACCGGTGACACAGGAGGACAGGAGCGACTTGGTGGTGCTTTTTTGGTTGACACGGCTAGGGGCCAATGCCAGCTGCAGTGCGTGGTAAACGCACTGCCAACGCCGAGGCAGGGCGTGACAGGCAACTGACCTGACCATACTGCGGCAGTACCCGGTAGCAACGCTACATGCCGCACACGCAAAGTACCAATTGCCACGGCCGCGAGCGAATTACGACCCTCCTAAAGCCATCGGCGCACCTGAACATTGGCAGCCGCTTCCCACCCGCCGCCCTCCCGTCCACCATCTGTCCGATGCCCGCAGCCCCAGACGCATCCGCCGCCGGCACCGCCTCGGGAGCAGACGGCCGTCCGCCTCCGCCTCCACCTCCTCCTCCTGGCACAGCCCCTGAGCTCGAGCCACCAGTGGCTTGCTGCTCGCTGGTCCATGTCATGCGTCGGGGCAGGGACTTCACTGCACCCCACACGGGCGAGGTCGGGCTGAGGCGCACAGGGAGCCCTAGGGGCTCTAAGCGTCCGCTGAGTACGTCTGGGGAGGTGGCTAGGAACGGAGACACACCGCTGTTGCTACTGCGGTGGCCAGGGCTCGCGGTGGTGGTGGCGACTGGGCTGGGGATGCGCCCGCCGGTGCATAGGCGCAGCAGCGGCGGGCGGTTGGAGCGGGCAGGTGGGGGCGGTGGCGCGTGGCCACTGGGCTGGTGTGCGCCTTGAGGGCCAGTGAGGGACGGCACGGAGACCCCTTGCGCTGCCGGCCCAGACGGCAAGGAAGCAGCAATGGGCACGCCCTCGCGGCTGCCATTCGCGTCGTCAAGACCAGACGCACCCTGCTCCTGCTGCTGGGGGTCAGGCTGCGTCTGGGGCACCGTGCCAGTGAGGATGTCGCCGGTTAGTAAGCCCTCGAGCGTGTCGTACCCTCCCTCGTCATCGTCGGAGTCGTACGGTGGGAAGCGGGCCCCTGTGGCTTGTACGGCACCGCCCGCGCCTCCTACATCCGCCTGGAAGCTGTCCAACAGCCCTCCGAGCCCATTGCCCACCACTGCTGAGAGAGGCCCACACGTGCCGCTGTCTGCAGCGGGGCCAGCAGTGCTGCGGCTGGAAGCTGCCTCGGCTGCTGCTGCAGCGGCTGTCACGGCGGCGGCCGCCGACCAACGTGAACCCCGCAGCGTCAGCAGCGCCTCTGCGGCTGGTCCGCTGACGGCACTGCTCCGGTCCCCAGCAACAGGCAGCCCCCTGAAGCCGCCGGCGCTAGAGCGCCCGCCATACAGCACGCTGTACGGCTGATTGTGCTGCTCCTCGTCGTCGTACTGTACGGCAGCGGGTGGCGGCAGGCCCAGCTCCTCGCCCAGCTTCTGGGCCAGACTCCAGGCACATGTAGCGCCGGCAGGGCGCCCTGGTGAGGCGCCAAAGGACTCGAACGGCTGGGAGCCCTGCTGCTGGTTTTGGAACTGCAGGGGGTTCGCAAAGCCCTGCGCTGACCTCGCGACATTGACAAACGCAAAGCCGCCGGAGTTGTTGGTGGTGTCCTCGCACTGGATTATGGTGTTGGCGGTGCTCAGGTGTGCGTTGCTAACGCCCGTCAGCTTAGGCAGCTGCCCCGAGGACCCCCGCTGCGCCTCGACTCCCTCCGAGTAGGGCGACCCACGGGTCACCTCCCCGGGCCCGCCCAAGCTCGCCCTGCCGTACCGCGTCGCGTACGGCAAAACCGCCGCCGCGGCAGCGGCCTCCAACAGCCCCAACGACTGGCGAGGCGACGACCCACGGGTCTCTCTCCCCAGCTGCTGCTCCCTGTCCTTACCGCTGACCGACCTCCCAAACAGGCGGCCGCTGTTGCGCTTGGGGGTGCTAACCGCCACGGGGCTCCCCGGCCCGTACTGGCTCTCCCTTGCCGCAAGCACCCGCCGCAGGTCGGCCCCTCCTGCCCCCGCCAGGACGTCCTCGAACCCCTCCAGTGCTGCCTCCAGCTGTCCCTGGCTGCCGCGATTGGAGCCTCCCCTGTCCCGTTCCTTGCAGCTGGTGGATTTGGTGAACATCCTCAGCCCCCGGCTTGCGCTCGAGCGATCCGCTTTGGCCCCGCTGGTGCCACCGTTGGCGGGTCCTGCTGAGGCTTGGGTGTTGGAAGAGCCCAGTCGGTGGCGGGGAGCAGCGTGCTTGCTTAGCTTGCCGCTCTGCTGCTCATCGTAGGCGTCCGCGGCAGCGGGGTACAGCGTGCTTCGGGGCACGACGTACGTGCTCAGGGAGGCAACCGACGATGAGGCGGTCGACAGCATGCGGGTGGCCCTTCGACCGCTGCTGCCCTCTGCGCCCCCTGTCGCACACGACCCGGGGCTGTCCCTGCTGCTGCGGTCGCGGCTGCTCCTGTCCTTGCTGCTCCGGTCTTTACTGCTGCGCTCCCGGCTGCTGCGGTCGTCCTCGTTCAGTACCAAGAAAAAGCGGGGGTCCAGCAGCGGCCCACCGTACTCCTCTCCACCTGCTGCAGCTGCGATTGGCCCTGCTGGTGGGCTGTCCGCCGCCGCAGCAACGGATGTCCTCATTGACAGGCGGCTGGCGCCGGCAGGCACGCTGCCGCCCAGGGTGACGCTAGCAGCAGCTCCCGCAACAGCCGCTGCAGGCTGCAGCTTCCGAATGGCCAGCGGCGAGGAGGGGAGCGGCACCACAGCGGTGCCCGCAGCAGCAGGTGAAGGCGGTGGTCCTGCGGCGGCGGCTGTGGGCGAAGCGGGCACAATGGGGATACCGCCAGGGGAGCTGTCGAGACTTCCGCCACGGCTGCGCCGGTCGACCTCGGTTGCTGCCTTGGCAGGTGTGCGGCGGCGGCGCAGGAAGGACACAGGCGACCATGCCTTAAGCTTGCGGCCCTGCTGCTGTCCCTGCTGGCCCGCTGCTGCGTTCGCCCCTTGAGATGCGTGCTGTGCGGAGTTGGCGTCGGAGGCTGCTGGGGACCCTGGCGGCATTGTGCTCACATCCGTGAATGACTGGGAGGTACGGGAGGCTGCGGGGGGCCGAGACGCGCCGCCGGACTGGCCCTTCCCGCCGGCCGACGCCGGCACTAGCAGTCCGCCCTCGGGGATGACCTCTTGTGGTTGCAGCAGGTTGGCAGTGGTCTGCACTCGGCGTATGCCGCGGCGGCGTTGGCCCGACGCCTGCTGCTGACCTCCCGCTGCCCCTGCCGCCGCCGTCGCTGAGGCCGCTGACCCATGGCTCTGGCTCGGAGCATTCGGGGAGGCAGCCATCGTGCCATACAGCGGCACGACCTTTACGTAAGCGGCAGCGCCGCTGGCGGGAAAACCGCCGGCGGAGTTGGCGCGTACGGCTCCTGGTCCCTCAGGATGTGCAGATGCGAAGACGCCGTTGGCGCTGTCCGGACCTGGGGTTGGAGGCACGCCGGCTACGCTGCCGCGATGGGGAAGGGGCAGCGTGGGGGCAGAGACACGTGGCGCTGGGAACGGCACGAGGCGGGGGTTGTTGAGGTGCGTCCGCAGGGCGTCCATGTAGGCCCGTATCTCGCCCACTGCGTCCGCGCCCGCGGAAGCTGCAGCGAAGCTGCTGACGTTGACCGCGCTGCCGTGGCTGCTGGCAACTGGGCCGAAGGCGTAGGTGGGCGGCATGGGGACGGAGGGGCCGGCCGTCCAGGACGCCCGGGCGTGGGGAGGGGCGCGTGCGCGGGGCCGGGCTTGGGCTGGGGCTTGAGGGATGGGGATTGGCGGCGAGGCTGGTGTGGGTCCGGCGTTGTGAGAGGGGTCTCCGGAGTTTTTCTCGCCGGCAGCGGTGGCGCTGGGGATGTCTTGCGGTGCAGATGCACGAGCGAAGGGTGATGCATGCGGGCGGCTGGTGGCGGTGTCGCCGCCGCTGGCAGAGCCGCGGCGTTCATGGTAGTGCGCGGACAGGGGAGCGCTAGGGTTTCGTATGGTGGTGCTGATGTTGGGGGAGGAGGTGCAGGTGGCAGCGGCTGGCGGCGCGGCGGCGGAACGCTGCAGCTGCTGGAGACCGGGCGTTGGGACCCCACCGCCCCCGCCGTCCTGCGGACCCGTCAGGTGCACCAGAATGTCGATGTCGACCCCCGTAGCCTCCGACATGCGTGCAAGCTTCGCGCTCCATCGCTGCTGTCGCTGCTGCTGCTCCTGCTGCTGCTGTTGCGATGCCTGTACTGTGGGCTCAATGCCGCCCCTGCCTCTCTGGTTCTGGCGCCCAGCCAACGACAGCCTCCTCCTGCTCACCGCGCGCCCCGCCGCCACCGGCCCCGCAGCCGCCCCTGCCGTACCACTGGGCTGACTGTACGGCAGGGCCTCGCAACCGCCGCCAACGCCGCCACATCGCGGCAGGATGCCGTGGCCGATGCTGAGCCGGTGCTTGGGCGTTCCTGCGGCCTTGGTGCTGTTGGTCAGGTCGATAATGCTGCTGTTGGAGCTGCAAGGAGGGTCCCTGGCGGAACCGGTCAGCAAGCTGGGCGACTGCAGTACGGCAGTGGTGATGGAGCGCCGCAGCGGTTGCCTGCTCTTGCTGGTGCGCTCCTCCGCTGGGTGCGGGTCAGCTGCTGTGGGAGCCGCTGCCGTACCGGAGATGCGGTGCGCGGGGAAGCTGGCCCCCAGGGTGTCGCCGGGCTGCTGCTGGAACAGGGCAGAAGTGTGGATGTGCTCGAAGGCAGCAGGGACGCCGTCGGCAGCCGCAACAGACACTGCTAAGGCTGTGGTTTGCCAGGTGCTCCGCGTGTTGGCAGGCGTTGATCGTGCGGGCGATCCAGGGGAGGAGCTCCTTCTCATGGCCGCGGCAACGGATGGCATTGGGGTGGGTGGCGGTGCGCAGGAGCGCTCAGCCCTGCAAGGACGCCGGGAGGCAGTACATGCAGATGCTGACCTGACATGAAGGAACCTACACATTAGCAGAAGCAGTGCCTAGTAGTGGGCTATGACACGGTCTTTTGTGGTTGCAAGGCAACCGCACTACCGTGCAGTGAGCCCCCTGGACTGGAAACAGCTAGAGGCGGGCCTGCACCCGCATGCACTCACCTGCTGCTTCGGCCCCCGTAAGGGTGCTCATCTTCCAGCTCGTTGACCACCGTCAAGCTGCCGCTCCGCGCCACATCACCCGTATCCCAAAGGCCACCCATAAAGACCTGGTCAGGCGCCCCCGCCCCTGTCCCTGCTGTTGCCGCCAAACTAGGCTTGGGCGCCAGCCCACCAGTTGAGCGGAGCCTAGCTGAGCCCGGGGTCGAGGGCTGGGCATCGCTGTCCCGGTGTGCGCGGATGGGGCTGGAGTGCTGCTGCTCGACGGACGGCGGCATTCCGCTAAGAAGCGCACCCCGTGCACCCCGCTTGTCAGCCCCAGCAGCTGCTGCTTCCGCTGCACGAGCCGTCTTGCTGCTCCTGCCGCTGTTCCGCGACGGCCTGCCGTTGCCACCTGCCGACGGGCGCTCCCGTTGCCCCAGCCCTGCCCCATCGCTGGCCCTGCTGCTCTTGGTGCTGCCGCCGCCCCACCGCGGGCTCCAGCGGAGGGACGCCACAGCAGACAGCACGCCCTGAGACGCGGGGCGCGGCAGCTTGCCCTGTTGGGACACCTGGATGTGGTGCGGGTGGCGGTGCGAGGACGGCTCAGGGCTGCCGCCGCTTCCTGGTGTGGCGTCCCCATCCGACCACGTCGCTCCTTCCCCACAGGTGCTCTGAGCCGTGCGCAGGGACGCGCCACCATGCGCGCTCCGCCCGTGCCGCCGCTGCTGAACTTCCTGATGTAACTCGCGGTCGCCGTCGACAGCATGGGAGCTGCCAAAGCACCGCAGGCTGCGCAGCAAGCCGGCGAGGAGCCTGCCCTTCTTGGCAGGAGAGGCGCTTGTGTCAGCCTCACGGTAGCAAGCCTCAGGCTCGGCGTCAGTCAGAATCTCCTGGCAGACGGGGCGCTGTGCTGGGACGGCGGGCGCCTGCAGCGCCACCTGCAGGGCCCCACCTTCCAACTGCAGAGGTTGGCCATGTTGGCGTTGCTGATGTGGCTGTTGCTGTTGTTCCTGTTCCTGCCGCTGGTGCAACCCCAGTTGCTGCCCCCAAGACTGCCGCTCATGCGCATGCTGCTCAATTTCCTGGCGCTGCCGCTGCTGCTCCTGCTGGTGCTGCTGTCCGGGGAAGGCCCCCGCCCGGACCAGGTCTTCCCGCAGCTGGTCCATGTACCGCTCATCCGCCTCCAGCTGCTGCTGCTGCTGCTGCTGCTGCTGCTGCTGCTGCTCGGTGAGGGGAGCGTACGGCGCCTGCAGGTGCGGCGAGGCCTGGCTGGCCGCCATCTCTGCGCGCATGTCGTCTGGCGGCGGCAGGGCCTGGTGTCCGGCCAGGTGCGCCGCCAGCCACTGCGCCTGCAGCTGCAGCAGCAGCGGCCGGGCAGCGGAGGGAGCAGCCTGCATGGGGGTAGCGTGAATGCGCGTTGGGGCAGGGATTTGGACGTTTCCGCTCGATTGCTGAAACAGGTACCGGTGCTTCTGCTGCCCCCTGGCGAGCTAGCACCTCACCGTACATCAAGTGGGGCTTGCGCCGTACAAGGGCATCTTCCCTGACCCAGATGCGGCACCCACTGCCTCCGCTCCCGTTTCCCCTCACCTGCCACCCTATGAACGCCAGCCCCGGCAGCTCCGGGTGCACCATGCGTCGGTAGAGCGGTAAGCAGCAGCAGACCGATGGATCGCCAACGCCGTCGCCCTCGCCGCAAGCAGCTGCTCCATCACCCCCACCCCTGCACTGGCCTGTACGAGATGCTGCTTTCCCTAGCACAAGCCGCACCCCCGGGTCCAGGAATCGCGCCCACTGCGGGTCAGCCAGACTTTGGAAGCAGCCATCAGCCACCGGAGAGCTGCCAACTTGGGCAAGGCCCGGGCCCTCCTGCTGTTGCAAAAGACTCGCGCATGATTCTGCTGTAGAGGTCGCTACGCAGTCCGCAGGCTGCGCCTGCCGTGGAGTCTGGGCACTCAAGGGACATGCTACCGCTATGTAGCGCGCCAGAGCAGACTGATGAAGGCCGCCAGCAGCCTCGCCGGTGAACGATACCCGCCATATGCCGGTAGTATTGTCGTAGGAAGCTGTGGAAATGTACGGAGGCGCCCGCGCGTGCGCAGCTGTCCAAGCACCAGGTCCGAAAGTTTTCGCCTGACAGCACGGTTGGAGGGAAACAGGCTTGTTACCATTGAACAATTCACATGGTTTAAATAAATATTTGTTGTACGCGAGCAAAGGCAGCTGTGTCTGTGTCTGCCGTTAGGTAGTTCGTTGGACCTCCGAGCAGGCTGGCAGGAGCGCAGGACGGGAGCAGTACGAGTGCCATACCGATTCGTGTTCGAGCAGGCATCCGGGAAAAGCAGTTTGCGACGAGCGGCAACTTGGGCTGCCTGCGGGAAGGGGGCCGGGCAAGGCCGGGGAAGGCAAGGGGGAAGGTGAGGAGGCACACGAAAATGTGACGTTTAGAGCGCGCACTGCTGCCTTATGGCGAACCCGGCCATATCCGATCGCACCTGTGTTGTTGTTACGAACTGGGTACAGGGTAGGAGCCCCTGTCGCCCCTTCATGTTCGAGCACTAGCACCCGACATGCGGCAGCAGCGCAGGCACTGGCTGCGACGAGGCCGGTCGGTCCACTGCCAATAACTACAACGTCGTATACATTGATGTTATCCTCGGAGTGCATCTGTCCAGGCTACTGTGAAGACCCCTCTCCCTGCTCTACCCTCGCCCACTTGCGGCCGCTAAGTAGCCATATGCCTTCTGTATACGCGTGTCATGTTTATTAGTAGGCTTGCCTCATATCAAGCACTGTACGTGTGTCTCCTCATGCAGACTGACGAACGGAAATAGTACGGGTAACCCGACGTAACCCGACGTAACCCGGGCTGTCCTGGACGAGCAGGCAGGAGCAATGCGCAGCGAGTGGCCCCTCCCCCTGCAATCTGTTACTCCGCCGTGCCGCCACGATGACCCAAGCGAGTGGCACATGAACCAACAAAAGCGAAGCCTCTGAGGGCCCTGGGTCCCAGGCGGTGTTCTCGCATGTCTGGGTCTGTGAGTTTTGGGCTGTGGTTACTGGCAGTGTTCCGATCTTCCGTGGGGGCTTTCGGATGGCGCGTCGAAACAGGTGCCTCCAGGGGACCCAACTTTCGGATGGGGGTCCAAGATTTTGCTTTTGGGGGGGCTCCGGATAGGGGCCCCAATGACTTTCGGAGAAAATCAGCCCAAAATGTGCCTGCTTCGAACCAACCGATGAAGATAGGAACGCGGGTTACTGGTTAGTGAGTGCCAGGGGAGCTGGTGCGTGCCTGGCCTCGCTGTGCCCTTTGCCTGCTTTCCATTTCCTAGGGGTTCCGTTGCCCCTTGGTCTCTTTTAGCCTGTTCCCTTGGTCCTACGGTATTCTGTGAGGTTTGGTGTCAGTTTGTTCCTAGGTGTGCGGTCCTGTTTGCGGTTGGGGTTCGTTGCCATCGTTGGGTTTGGGCTTCTGGTGGTGCTGCCTGGTGCTTGCCTGTGCTGGTCGGGCTTTGGCTGACGCTGGCCTGTCCCTTCCCGTCTCCTTGTACGTAAAAAGGGCGGGTTGAGTACGAGAGGGATACCACGTACCAGGGGGCCCAATGGAGTGGTACTTGTGTACTTTATTGTCTGTGCTTGCTGGGCCTTGTAGGTGTGTGTGCCTGGTGGGCTTTGTGGGACACGGCCGTTGGTTCGTCTGTGCCTGGTGGGCCTTGTGCTGGTTGGCAGCGTACCGGCGCTGTACACGTGTTGAAACTGCAAGAAAGGATGATGAACCTTTCCACAGAAACAAAAGCATATTTCGAGCCCCAATGCTGACCTCCGCACGTGGCGGGCAAGTGGCGGAGCGGCAGCGGCGATCCGACAGCTTGACGGCATGCATGCTCATCCGCTCATCAGGCTACCACGTACAGGAGACCGTCGCTGTGTCGCGTTCCGGTCACAGGTTCGCGGCTCTTGCCCACAGTGTACATACCACTGGATTGAAAACAGCAATGCAGGCGATTGGAGCGGCCAGGCGGAAGGCGGCCAGGAAAGCCGACCACGGGACAGAGGGTGCACACCGTGCCACACGTAGCTCCCTAACGGAAGAGAGGAAGGGCTCACAGGGGAAACGGAAGCTAGCACGTGCACTGTCTCAGCGCAGATCACAGGGTTACAGTTCCTCGGGGCCACCAAAAGCAATCTTTCACGTCTTACGAAGCCACCACAACCGCTTCCTAACGCACCGCACGCAAAGAAACTAAGCCCCGACAACTGCACTTCACAGCCAGCTACTGCCCAGCACCTTCCCCTCGCCGCGCCGCTGGCCCCCGCAGGGGCCACACAAGGCGCACTCACAACTCCCGGCTTACCATCCATCAGGAGAAACTGCCTTAAACCGCGGTACGCCCAACATGCTCCAAGGCCCCTAACCTTCTCCAAGCTTGCTCCGCACCTGCGCCAGCCGCGCCAGCACCGCCTGCACGTCCCTCGATATCGTGTCCTGCTGCGTCCGCAGCTGCGCAAACGTCGCATCCGGCTGGCCCCCCTGCGCCCCCACCCACCCGTCCAAGCTCAGCTGCCCCGTCCCCGTGCGCCACATGCCCCCTGCTGCACCACCGCCTGCAGCCCCACCGCTTCCTGCTGCCGCGACCGAGCCGCCGCTGGGCCGGCCGTCAGCAATTCCGTTGCCGCCGCCAACGGTCGACCGCGGGCTGGGTACCGCCGGGTGTACGGACGATGTACGGCGGCTGGCGGCGAGGGACCTGGGGGTGTCGGGTTCGGGTATGTCAATGGACAGACCCTCGGGTCGGCGGAAGGACGGAGCGGACTGGAGGACGCCGCCGGCGCTGGGCGGAGGCGTGGGGGAAGGCGGCGGGGAGGTGCTGGTGTGGAACACGAATTCCTGCGGCGGCACCACACGCGCGGCACCGAGAGGGGGGCCCAAGCCAGCGCCGCCGCCGCTGGCTGTGGTGCGGGGAGTGGGTGCCTGCGTCCCCTGGTTGACCGCGTGGTACGAGTAGCTGCGGTGCTGGTGGGGCTCCGGCTGGCTGTACGGCAGGGCTGGCGGCTGTACGGCAGTGGCGGGTGTGCCGTACCCGAGCGCGCTGTACGGCTGCTGGGACAGCTGGGGTGGGCTCCAGGGGCCGACGGTGGGGGCGGGGGCGGGAGCGGGCGGCAACGGCGGCGAAGGTGACGCGGGGGGTGCAAGCGGCGCGGGTGGGGCATGTTGCGGCAAGCTGCCCTCCCGGTCCTCCAGCTCCCCTGCATAACAAGAAAAAGCGGCACCACAGAGTTGGCAATGGCCGCAAATCCGTGCACACTATGTACTAAAAAGGCAGGGCCAGCCTGCTACATGCTGCATGTCTCACACCAAGGCACGGCTCGACCGCACGGCCGCTGGCGCATGCTGAGTATGGGTCAAACATACGTCGGTCACACGGAGTGAACACAGGAGGACGTGGCCCCAGCATGCTGCTTCCCTGTCACAGCTGCACACGTGGCCGCAACGATCCCCTCAGGCCCGTGTGGGCGGGGCTGGTATGAAGGGTGACTTTGCAAGGCACAGGTGCCCATCGCCTACGCTCTCGCTGAGCGTATACGGCACCCCGTCCCGCATTCCCTCCATCCCACCTGGTGTGGAGACTAGGAAGCGCACCACCTCCCGATGGAGCGCCTCCCCTGCGGCATGACGGACACAGACAGAAAGCTAAAGCGCCACAGCGGTAAACACGGCGTATGCGAGGTACCTGGCTAGTCCAGAACAAAGAGCGTGCACGCAGTCAGGTTGATGCAGTCCCCGTGCGAGCATGCGGCCACCACCCTGAAAGCTAAAGCGTCACAGCGGTAAGCAGGCGTAAGCCATGTAAGGGTCTGGGAAAAGTGAACAGAACAGCCGGGTAACCTTGCTGATCTACAAGCGAGACCGTGTGCGCAGTCAGTAAGAGGTCGCCCCCCTGCAAGCGGACGGCATCCGCCTTAAGCCCACGCACTGGCGCAAAGAGACGCCATGGCCAGGGTCGGTAGACTGGGCCGAACCCATTCCACCATACACCATGCCGCGCCACCCCGATCCTGGCACAGTCACACAGGCCAATCACTGTTGTTGATCGCCAATCACTGTTGTTGATCGCTACTCACTGTTCTTGATGGCCCTCCACGTCCTCAAGAATGCCACCGTGGGCTCCTCCCCGGTCCCTGCCGCCGCCGCCCCCCGCCCCCGCCGCCCCCGCTCTATCAGCCTCAGCTGCCGCTCGTACTGCTGCCCCCGCCCCTCCACCGCAGGGCTGCCGTACCGCCTCCCGCCGTACTCCACGGCATGGTCGCTGCCGTACCCGCCGCCGCGGTGCGCGCGGGCGCCACCTGACGCCCGCCCCGTGCGCCCCGCAGGCCGACTTGACGATGGACCCGCTCCGTAACCCGATGAGTACGACGAGGACGAGGAGTCTGACGCGCCTGACCTGTCCGACTCAGACCCGGACCGCTCGTCCACGTCTGACCCAAATGGGCTTGTACCGCTGCCGCTGCGCCCGCCGCGCCGCCGCCGGCTGGGGCCCCCCAACAGGGCCCGCTCAGTGGCTGCAAGGGCTGCTGAAGCGGAGGAACTCATGCGGGTGTGTGCTGCACTGAGGCCTGGGGTCCATGCAGCAGCGGCAGGGCGGGCGTTGAGGGGGGTGCGCCCGGGACTGCGGTGGCGCCTGGGGGCCTGGGATGTGTGCGGACGCCGCAGGGGGCTGCCACTGCCGCTGCCACTACCGCTGCAGTCACCGGCCCTGGGGCTGCCGTTGTTGCTGGTGGTATCGTGTTGCTGGAAGCGCACGCGCCGCGTGCCACGTGGCTCCGGGTAGGCGGACGTCGCTTGGGCTAGCACACCGCCGGACAGCAGGCCGAGGCCGGACTGGGGAGGGAGGGGCATGGGTTGCAAGCGCTGCCTGATGGAATACATGACTTCATAAAACGCAGCGGGAAGCACACGAGAGGTACTCAAGGGGCCGTGGGCGAGAGCGGTGAAATGTTGCAAACACCACGGGGGGGGGGTGTAAAGTAACGAGGCCCGGGCTCAGCAGCCTCAGGTGCAGCCCCAGGTGCAGGCCCTCCCCTCCCCTCCATATCGGCAAAACGGAACCAGCAGGGCGTGAAGGGAGGTTTCAGCGTGGAAGGTTCGTACACTTACGGCTTTCTGTAGGTACCGCTCCCGAAGCTCCTCACTGCGCGTCAGGGTAGGCTCTGTCTCCATCCCGTGTTCAGCCCTCCATTCGTCTTCCAGCTGCCTCTCTTTAGCCGCCAGGACGTCATAAAAATCATCAGCTGCAAGCATACTGCTGGAACCTCCAGCGCCTCGTTCAAGAGCCAAAGTCGTTACGATGTCACCGACCGAAAACCAAAGGCGTTGACCGAGCGCAAAAGGTCACCCATCAATCAACTCGTACTGTATCTAAATTTCACTCTGTAGTGCTTTTTGCCGACAGGTCTGCTCGTTGAACTTCATGCGGAGGTTGCTGTCTTCTGGTTCCTTTTCAAGGACGTGCATCACTTTGCATATGCTCTACAAAGCTGCAATTTATAGTGAATGGAGCTCGCTTGTATAGCAGTGGTCCTCTCCAGTCCCCGGTCGTTCGCATTGGGCAGGACACAATATCAACAGAGAACAGATGCGAAACGGTAGCAGGGGAAGCAGGTGTGCAGAATGTGTAGTGTTGTGCTAGTTGTTACGGATATGGCGTTGAAACCAGACGTACTACAGACTACTTGCACTCCGGCTGTGTCACTCCGGCTGGGTCCTCACGCCACAAGCATGACACTCTACCGATGGGATTGAGCCCCAAAGCATACTACTGAATATTGACACGGCGCCACCTGCTGCCTTGAATTGAGCCCGGCTCGAAACCAGCGCATGAAGCGGGAGGATGACGGCACGGCTCACACCTCACACCTGATCCCCAACTGATGTGAGGTGCAGCTCTGCCTTGCTGATACCTTGTTGTTGGTCTGGAGAACAAAAGGACGCCCGAGGCCCGCATTCATAGGGTCACGCCGCGGTGTGCCGCTCGAGGAATCGACCCAACGACACATTTCCGGCAGCGACAGCTACAGTTCATAGCAGGACACTTTGCAGCTGTAAGGGGAGAGAGGCGCTCAATCGCAGCTGGAGTTAGTTTGGCGCGAGAGGACGCCAACTGCTCACGCCGGGTACCGACCGCCTCTGTGCCCTGATAACATACAGAGCTGTTCAACGCCGTGCTGTCAAAGCAACTGCAGCCGGTTTCTAGATAGCACACGAAACCGATTTGCAGGGTAGCGACTCATTCCCTGGTCAGATTGGCGGCTTTCGTGGGGCTGCCACCCGGAATGCAGTTCTTGCTGCAGCCATGGACGGCCAAGCTTGGACAGCCCCTAGGAGCAGCTGTCAACAGCACGGGAGCAAAGGTGCGATGCGACAGAGCTGGTACGGTTGCGTCCGGGGAAGAAGTCATGAACAACCACAGCAGCATTGCGTCGTTCACCGTCGTAAGACCGCGTGCTGCGCTGCTGCCGTCAGCAGCACATGGCCCTGCAACCAAGGGTCCTCCTGTTGAACGGTAAACACATGACCGTAGCCCATGGTACCTAACCATCTTGATTGCCCTCCCGCCCTCCTGTCCGTCCCGGACGCAGTCGGATCGTTCTTGGTCTATGCTACTGCCGGTGCTGCTGCTTCCGCTGGCCAGCTTGGCATGTGCAATTCTGGGGTTGCTCATCCGTCGCCAACGACGGAGTGTGCGTTTCCACCGACCGCCACAACGACCCACGGGTCACGGAGAGCAGATATCGCAAGACCAACTGCAGCCCGTCGCCGTCGCCGAAGCAGCAGCAGCAATAGCAACAGCCAGTGGCTCAGCAGGGGTATACGAGGACGAGATGAGCTCAGGCAGCCCTGTCAGCTGGCATGTGACTGAGGAGCAGCAGTGGAGCAGGGCACTGTGCAATAGCCTCCTGACCACACCGTCGCGGACTTGTGCATACCCTGGGGCTGCCACAACCACGTGTGCTGCCGGCCCACCTAAGGCAGCGCATGGCGGTGGTGGAGATGCCAGCAACGCACAGAGCAGCAGGGGACGGGCCATAGCTGACAGCCTTGCACCCTCATGCGGCAGGCCAGGCGGCGGTCCTACCCTGCTGAGTGGCAGCAGCGGCAGCAGTACGCCGCGTGTGCGGTACGTGGCCTACCGACCCGCTTGCAGGTGCGTGTCATGTACACCGCACAATGTGTGCCGAAGTGCTGTACCGCGATGGCTGTGCGCGGTGCAACAGCAACGGGCAGTGGGTGCCCTTACATGCTTCCATGCAACCCCCTTCTCACTGCCTGCTGCCCTACCCGCAGGCCTGTCACGCAGCGGCTCAAGATCCATGAGGCAGAGCCCGAGCAGCTGGCCCCCGGCTGGGAGGACCGCGTACGGCACCTCATGACTAAGGCAGGGCACAAGGCTGTGAGCCTGTACGTACGGCGGGGGTGCATCGAGCTGGTCATAGATTCGGATGGGCTGACGCTGCCGCAGCCTGGGGCGCTGGTCGCCGCCACGCGCAGCGGGCTCGGGGGTGGAGACACCGCGGGTCGTCACAGTCACTGGGTCGCTCAAGCCACGACACGGGGCGCGGAGGGGCTTGCTGCTGATCGCGCTGGCGGTGCTGGTGCAGCTGAGAACGACGAGCTGCTGCCGCCGTCCGGGCACGCAGCAGCAGAAGGGGCAGCAGCAGCAGCAGCGATAGGAGCAGCAGCAGCAGCAGGGGCCTGTGAGGACTGGTCCATGCCCTCATTGTCAAGGCTGGTGGCTGCACTGGGGCTGGGGGACCCGTTGGAGGCGGAGGCGGCGGCAGCAGGCGACCTGCAGCAGGGCTCGATTGTGGCACTACCACTACCGGAAGACGGGCGAGCCTTGCCAGGGGAGCTGGGGCTGAGCGGGGTCGGCAGCGGGCGGCTAACCCACAGCTCTGTGACACCACAAGGGGCGGGTCGCGTATGGGGTGTGCAGCGCGGCTGGCATGGGGTTGAGGGGCATTGGGGCCACGAGCAGGAAGGGGAGGGAGGTGACGTTGGTGGGGAGGCAGGGGGCAGGGACCAGTGGGGTGGCAGGAATGGGGCGGCCGCCGTTGCTGCTGCTGCAGCTGCCTCGTATGGTTCTGGCAACGCTGCCGGCAGTGGCCAAGGCGGCGGCGGGCCGTGGACCCACGTGGTAAGCATGACCACATCGGGCTCCGGAGCTGGCGGCGAGGAACGCGGGCGACGGCATCCGCACCACCAGACACAGCCGAATGCGCGACAACAAGAGCAGCAGCAGCAGCAGCAGCAGCAGCAGCAGCAGCAGCAGCAGCAGCAGGTCCCGGGACAGCGCGTTGCTACGAGCGGATTTCGTGTTTTGGAGCTGGGCGGAGGGAGCAGGAGCGGAGCAGGGGAGGAGAGCGGGGATGGCCCCAGCTGGGGGGCTGGTTCTGAGGTGGGGGCGGAGGTCCCGATGCCATCCCCGTTGGTGTACTCGTTGGAGCCTCGAGTGGTGTTCCTGCCCCAGGAGGAGAGGCGGGAGGAGTGCTGTGGGGTCAGGGGGCGTGCGGCAGTGGACGACAGCGGACGGGATGGCAACACACCCGGAAGCGGCGATGGCACGGCACGGCACCAGCAGCAGCAGCAGCAGCAGCAGCGAGGGCCTGTGCACCCTGTCCTTCGTGCAAGCGTACTGGTGCCTGGTGGAGGGTTGGGCGTGGGAGGAGGCGCTGCCACGCGGGGCAATGAGGGCGGAGGCGGAGGCGGGAGCGGGGTTGGGGTAAGGGGTCGGAATGGAGTGGTGGGCGGCCACGTGCCACGTGGAAGCAGCACGGTTGCGCTGTTGGACGCGAGGGTGCGGTGCAGGGGCTTCGACCTGCCCGTGCTGGTGCGGCTGTCTCCGGCGGCGGAGGGCAGCAGAGGAGTCCTTCGGGGTGCTCGTGCGGCTGCTGCTGCTGCTGCTGCTGCCAGGGGGCGTGGTGGCAGCGGGGCTGTGCGGGAGCAGCAGCAGCGTGACCAACGGCGGGGCGTGGAGGGAGCCGAGGACGGATACCAACAGCAGCAGCAGCAGCAGCGACGGGAGGTGGAGGAGCAGGATGCGGAGCGGGAGCAGGGGCAGCCGCAGGGTGCGGGACATGTGGGCGGCAGGGAAGGGGAGCAGGGGCGGACGACGGCAGCGGCACAGGCATCGCACGTGCGCCGCTCGGTGTGGGTTACCATGGATGTGGAGCTGCTGCAGCTGCCACCCTTCCCGGGACCCCTGGTGATTGATTTCCGTTGGGCGGACCGGCCGTTTGCCGTACAGATTGCCCTGCTGGCCGATGACCCGGGGGTCGGTGTGGAGCTGCTGCAGGCCATGTACGACTGGCCGCAGGACGACGGGCAGCAGGACCACGTGCTGTATGACGTGGGCTCCTGGCTGTACGACGCATGGCTGGTACGCCAGCGGCAGCGGCCGTTGCAGGAGCCAGGGGGGCTGAGCGCGGCACAGCGTGGGGTAAGAGCTCCAGGCGAACCCGGAGGGGGCATGGGCGTGGCAACGGCCACGGGCATGGCCATGAGCCTGGATGCCAACGCGGGGCGGCTGTTCAGCTTGATAATCCACCTGCACGCCTTTGCGGGGGTTGCGGGCTGGGCGGCGACGGTGGAGAGGCTGCAAAGGGACTGGGGCGAGCTGGTGATGGGCCCCGGATTCGGTCCTGCATTGGGATCGGCCCCTGCGGTGCGTGGACTAGGGTCCGAGGTCTGCTCGGGGCCCGCGAGTGGGGATATGGAGGCAGAAGCTGGGAGCGGGCCGGTGGGGGAACAGCAGGGCGGGAGCGAGGGCGAGGGGGGCGGCACGCGTGGTGGAGCAGTTGGAGCGGATGCTGTGGGCGGCGTTGGGTCTGGTGGTGCGGGCGGCGCGACCACGGGTGCCTTGCGCGTGGGGAACGCTGCAGGCTGCGAAGGAGGTACCGGCGGCCCAGGGGAGCCAGGAGCAGCTGGGAGCAGCTGTGGGTCAGGGGCGGAGGGATGCGAAGGGGTTGTGGAAAAGGAGGGGATGCAGACGGGTGCAGGAGCGGGGGGAGGAATGGTAAAAGGGAGTGGAGGTCGGGCTGGCGATGGCGGAGGAGCACACGGCGTGCTGCGCGCTCTGCTGGCGGTGCTGTGGGCTGCGGCGGTGGGGGACAGCGACGGGGGTGCGGACGACGAGGCAGAGCGGGAGGCGCTGCGGCGGCGGCTGGACGCGTGGAATGCCAGCCAGTCAATGACACTGTGGGTGAATGGGGATGCGGGGTACATGGGATAGAGGTAGGCGAATGGGCGTGATGTTTGCAAAGCGGGAAAGGGGAGGGAGAGGGTGAAGGTGGGGGACGTTGGCCAATGGTGCACTGCCTGCCCGGCGTACTGGCTGGTAGGCGCACATCAGACCGGCGCCAACGGCACCTCTGTCTTCCATGTGACCTGCCACGGCTTTGCCCCGGCCCACCTCACAGGAACACCTGTCAGACGCTCAGCTTCTCCATCACTGCCACTGTGCGTTGCGCAGATGAAGCAAGTCCACACGCCTGCATAAGTAACAGGACATGCACCTTCAGTTGCGCATTCCACCTGACCCACAGGAACGTTTTGGAGGCGCTCAGCTTCTTCACAGCTACCGTGCGGCGGCGCGAGCTGTCCCTCTTCTTCGCGCTGCGCTTCGTGCCCAACCTGGTGCTGGCTGCCACGTGCCTGCTGCACCCACGCGTCCGGGCGCGCTGGCGGCGGGCGGAGCCGGCGCTCGTGCGCGCGTCGCTGCTGCTGCGCTACGCCACGCTGGTGGGCTCCAAGCTGCTGGCGTGCGTGCCGGGGTTCGAGCCCCGGTTCCCTACATTCCGCGCGTACATGGGCGGACCCCCAGTGGCTGTGCTGGAGGGGATCTCCATCCCGTGGGGCTGCGTGGTGAGCGGGGGTTGCACGTGCGGGCGTGTGGGGTTGTGGGGCATGGTGGTTAGGTGCAGGACGCAGCTTGGGGGTCCCCCAAGCATGGACAGGAAAAACAAAACCGCAGGGGGGTGAGGGCGGTGGGTTAAGGGAGGCCAGGGGCGCAAGGTGCAGTGTCCTGCGTGTTCGGCGGGTGTCTGCGTGCTGGAGCGCTAGGAGGTCTGTGTGCGCAACTTGGAACGACCACAATGTGGCGGGCCATCCACAGCGGCCTCTGGTACCCCAGTTACGGTACGGAACACGCTAGTGCAAGGGCGCTGCTGAATGCAGACCGGTTACAAGGAGGTGCCCTTTCGACAGCCATCCGACACCTCGCCTTGCATGTCAGGCTCTTTACGTGTGTGTGTCGGCCATGCAGGTGTCCCTTCGGTCAACGCTCCTGCTGGCGGCCGTCAAACTACCCCTCAACGTGGCGCTCATCTTGGCCATCGGGGCAGCGACCCATGGGTCAGCCGCCCTGCTGCTGGCAGCCCGCATCGAGCTGCTAGGCCTCGCCACCACCCTGGCCTGCAACGCCTACATGCGGGTGTGTATCAGGAGGGAGCGGGTGCGCGGCGGCAGCAGCAGCAGGAGCAGCGTGGGTGCTGCTGGGGTGCGGCCCGGGGGAAAGGCGGGGGCGTGCGGGGGGCAGGATGGGGCGGGGGAGCAGAGGCAGGCCAAAGACAAGGAGGTGTGATAAGGGTGGTCATGCTGATGGGCCGTGGCGTTGGCGGTTGGGGGCTGCAGCAGTGTTACCCACATACCGGTATCGCGGTATGACCTGCATGTGACCAAGATATGACTGAGATACAGACAGCGGTGTGACTCAGGCATGCTTCAGAGTAGTAACCCGATACGACCGATCCTTTTCCCAGAGTACCGGTATTGTTGAAAGCGTAGGCATGTGGAGGATGTGTTTGTTGGAGTGGTGTGGATGCGTGTTTGTTGAAGTGTTGTGATTGCGTTGCTTTGAAATACCATAATCGAGTCGAGGCCAGGCAGTGGCTGTGGGCATCAACAGGAGCACGGCAGACGCTATCTTGCTGGATCAAACACGGTTGGTTTTGTTCCTGTCCTGAGCCACAGCGCAGAATATGCGCAGACTGGTCCCGGCAATCAAGGACCGCAGCAGTACAGGTGGCAAGCGAAATGCGCCGTTCCATGGCCCTTACAGTATCCACAGCATTGGGAAAGCAGCCAGATGCTTGAATGGTGGTAGGACTACAGCGAGGGTGTTCATGTGGTTGTTGACGCGGGATGCGCGGCAATGCATGGGAGCATTGCTCCCCTGAGGCAATGCGTGTTGCAGAGTTGCACCAAGTGCTGTGTTCCTGGGCTCCTGCCAGGGGCGCACCTGCGTCCTGAGCGTCTTACACACGTCTCTGGTTCGTGAGTTTACTGGTAGCAGGTAGTGCGACGAGTTCTTCAGAGTCTTGGGTAGAGTAGGTCGTGGTGGTCAGTGGAGCGTTCATATCCGCCCACAAGTGCTTGCCAAGCACGAATTCCTAGCCCTGTAACCTTTTCACGAAGAAAAAAAACGCAGCCTGGTTATTGCCGTATGGCCAGCAGGATTTGCCGACCGGCCCAGCCAGATGCCGCGAAACCCAAGCGCGCGCGCTTGGATTGCAAATTTTACCCCACGCTTTGACGGTGCCAAGAGTGCAAAGCGCTCTCACGCGCGCAGACCCGAGTGTCATCCCCAGTCATCCCTCTGTACTGCCATTCCGGAAGGAGCGAGACGAGCTGCGTCATGCACCCAAGTTTCACCCTTCCGCAAAGAAACTGCTAACGAGCTTACAATAGGGCCCAGCAATAAATATGCGCGCATGCCAACGCCGAAACACGCCAAAGTCCAACGTCCAAGCACGCGCAACTCGCAATGCACCTACCTCCGAGGTTGCGCATGAATTCTTCCATAATTAGCGCCGAAGGCAGTCGCGTATCAAAGCGGCCGTGCTGACTCGCCCTGTAAAACACACAAAAACCACTTGACGTAGCTCCAAGCCATGCTGCGGTCCAGCAAGCTGGACAGACGTAAATTGGCGCAGACTATCACATGTAACAATGACAATGTCTGCGGCGGGCGCGTCAGCCGCTGCGTCAGGCCACTATCAACGCATGCAGGCGAATATTACGGGCTTCCCTTCCTACAAGAACTCGCCCTCGTCGTCTTCCTGTCATGCTGCGTGATAGCGAGTTACTCGCAGCTTGCCGCGCCTTACTGTGCCGGCGAGCCTCACCCCTTACCGACGTCATCAACGGTGCTGACCGGCTACCCCTGCGGATCCTCCCCCTTCGCCCAAACCATCTACCTGTTGTCACGCCCCCTCCAAGTCCTGTACGACATCTGCCGCCTATCACGCTCAGACTCTTGGTTCCGCTTCAGCGTGCTAGTATGGATGCTTCGGCCGGTTTGTCTCCTGCTACTCCCTTACCCCCTCTACACCCGGGTCGCCGCGCCGTCCGTCACCTACCTCTTCCGCGCCGGCCCCTTCCTGAACCATTTACTAATGGGTCCAAGCCACACTCCCAGCTCCACCGCTGCTAAGGCCCTCTTCTGGAGGCACACGCCAGCAGAGGCCATGTTCTTCCTGACCTACCAGGTAAGAGGCCATTGCAACGGTGGGCCACGCGTGCCCTGCCGTGCGCGCTGGCGCACACATCGCAGTAAGGCGCATGCTCATCGTTCCGTTGAGGCGACATTGCTTTGCAGTTGAATTACAGATGATGTTACAGCGCCGTCACGCCGCTGCCCGCAAAGTGTCACCAACTCCTTTGCGACATCCCACAAACCACCTCCCGTCAACCCACGCGCAATCCCTTCCCCGTCCCCCGCCCTCCAGGCCTGCTCTCCTGCATCGGCTGAGCTGCTGTACGGCATTGCCACCTTCGCAGCCGTTGCCGTACTGTGCAGCTGGTACGGTCCCCGCCACCCGGCCCTGGGCATCGACATGCGGGTGCAGCTGGCGCAGCGTGTGGCCCTCACCGCCTGCAACTTGGGGGTGCAGGCGGCGCTCAGGAGGAGGCGGGGCAGGGGCAGGGTCGGATGCGGAACGCATGCGGAGGAGCAGCCTGCAGCTAGGCATGGGGCAGCAGAGGGCAAGCAGGTCCACACGGTTGACAGCCCGGCTGGCAGTACGGATGGCAGTACCACCACAGCAGTACCAACCCACGGGCACGTGTCATTGCCAAAAGCGGGCCCAGCATTGGCGACAGCAGCTCCAGACCGTGTGGCGGCGCTTGTGGCTTCGTTGGGGCCAGCAAGGGCAGAGGTAGCAGCACCACAAGCACGGCCAGCACCACCACCTGCACCAGCACCAGCGCGGGCAACAGCTGCAGGGTCAGGGGCAGGGGTGCCCATTCCCCCACGCCGCATCCAGCCCCTCGCAGCGGCCCCCTACGCCCCCGCCCGCCGCGAGCTTCCCGACACCACCAACACCCGCGACACCAACTCCCGAGACACCAACACCCGCGACACTTACACCGCACGCGACGTTAACACCCGCCACACCAACCCGGCTGTTACCACCCTGCCCCCAGACGCAGCCGCAGCCGCCACAGTAGCCCAATTTGCCACGCAAGTGGTTGCGCGCCGCTCTAGGCGTCTTCCGCGCTACCTCCCCTTCCTAACACACGACTCGGACCAACTCAAGATCCCCAGCCCCGCTCACCCCGGCATGCTTGGTCCCGGGAGCACCGAGCGACTGGCCCAGCTCATGGAGGCACGTGGCAGGCACCTGACCGCCGTGTATGTACGGCAGGGCTGCATTGAGATCGTACTTGAGTCCGTGGGCAGGGCGGGGGGCGGCTGTGGGGGGCGGGTGTGCCTGGAGGAGGCGGGAGCAGGGGCAGCGGGCGGGGCGGACGCCGGCCCTGCTGCTGCCGTGCTGGCGGCGGCTGCAGGTGCAGGGACATCAGCAGCTGCTGCAGAGGGCCAAGGCGTGTTTTGCGGCACCGGTGTGCCGGTGGAGGTTCAGCAACGTCCACTGCTGCCGCTGCCTGGCACGGCCGACCTGGTCCGTGCGCTGCAGCTGCGAGGTGGCCCGGCCGTGGGCACGTGTCTTGACGGCGTGTCATGGACACGTGTTAACGCGCAGGGCCAGGCCGAGCCCCGGATTATCAACGAGGAGGAAAAGGAGGAGGAGGAGGAGGAGGAAGCGGCAACCGGAGGGGGAGGCACGGCAGTCTTGGGAGCTGGGACGGGAAGGGGTGCGGCGTTTCTGCCGGGCAGCGCGGGTGGTGACATGGTTGCGCCGGGTGTGCTGCGGTGGCGGTTGGGGGGCGGCGTGGGGCAGGGCGTGGGGAGCTGGGTGCGGCTCTCTGGTGAAGCGACGGCGTGGGAGGCAACGGGGGGCGAGAATGAGGTTGGGGCCGCCGAGGGGCGGCGGCAGGAGCAGCAGCGGGTGCAGCAGCAGCAGCAGCAGCGGCAGGAGCGGGGTCTGGAGCAGCGGGTGTTGGACCCTCCACTGTGGGACATCAAGTCCCTGTCGCCTAGGGTTCTCACGGTAGGGGCACAGGTTGGTGCAGCTCGACCGGTGTGCGTTGTGGCGACGCTCGCATGCCGGGGGCGGGGGGCGACGGCCGCAGCAGGCGCAGCGGCGGCAGGAGCAGCGGCGGAGGTCGCGGCCGTGGGGCGGGAGGGTGCGGAGCCTGGCCGGGGAGATGGTCCGAGGCGGTGCGCGTCGCAGGGTGCTGGGTGGTGGGCCTGTGGGCAGCTGGAGGTGGTGGTGCGCTGCCAGGGCAGGCACGTGCCGTGTGCCGTAAACGTGCGGCCGGCAGGGCAGGGGCAGGAGCGGGGGCCGGAGGAAGATGCTGCCGCTGCCGCTGCTGCTACGGCTGCCGCTGGTGGTGGTGGCGACGGGGGCGGCTGCGAGGAGCTGCAGTGTCGCATCCAGCTGCTGGAGCTGCCCCTGCGCCCGGGCCTGCTCACTGTGAGGCTGCCAACGAGGGCGCACGTGCGCAATGGGGCACAGGGCTTAGCTATCTGCACGGCGTACGGCACGCTTTAGGTTGTGCGTTCGCCGCGACGCACTGGGCCGCTCCAGTAGCGCAGCCAGCAGTCAAGCCAGCCGCAATCGCGCCTTGCGATGGTGTAGCAGGATGCAGTGAGGGGAGGTACAACCCATGTTACAGAGCACAGTTAAAAGGACTAGACCGTGATGGCATGTGCGGTTACTAGGGAGGTCAGCGCCTTGCGATGGTGTGGGCCGCGAGGGTGGCAAGCCGACATCAGGTACGGCAGGGAGGCCACGCTTCTACACGCCACTGCCACGTGCCAGGCAGGCAACGGCCAACGGCCTCTTGAGCATGGGGTCGTCCGTGCAGCTGCCCCTCCAACCCTGTACCCTGGTGGTCCCTTTGAACACACAGGTGGACGTCATGTGGTGTGGGGAGCCGAGCTGCTCCGCCCACGTGCTGTTGGTGGGCTGTGCCGCTGCAGCTGCGGAGCTGCGCGCCGCTTGGCAGGGCCTGGAGCCCGTGGGCCGGGCTGGCGGCGAGCAGCTGGGCCTGACCGGGATTGAGGAGGAGCAGCAGGCGCAGGGGCAAGGACAGGGGCAGCGGCAGGGGCAGGAGGAGCAGCGGGTTTGGTCCCAGGAAGCGCATGGGGCGGAGACAGAAGTGAAGGCGGAGGCGGCGAAGGAGGTGGAGGTGGAGGTAGAGGAGTTCTCTCGGCTGGGGATGGAGGCCTTCATCCGGGACCTGGGGGCTTGGTTTGATGGGGCTGCGTGCGAGCAGCACCAGCACCAGCAGCAGCAGCAGCAGCAAGCTCTGTTGCGGGAGTTGGGGCGCCACCTCCACAGGTACGCGGATGCCAGTGGCTTGGTATGCACCGCCGCGCTGTTGTGGGAGGGGCTACCTACCGCTTGAAGGCCATGGGTGGTGGGCCAGCTGCATTAGCCTTTGGCTCCACGTATCATGCGCGATGAACGGGGGCCAATGCGATCGGATTTGCCTTGGTTTGATTGTTTCGAGGGGACCCCTGAAGGTCAGGGTGTCGTACCACACCGGGGGGGTCCTTGCAGGGTATATCACGCCGAATGGCCGAAAGATAGTAGGACGGGTGGGCACCCAGCCGCAAAGACACGAAATGCCTACGCGGCACAGCTACTAATAGCCAAGCATAGTAGGCAATCCAGTTGCCTCTCTGGTCGATACTCTTTCAAGGATGCAAGTGATGGCCTCTTTTTCCCGTTGCAATTCTTGCCAGGATCACGTGTGTTATGATTACAGCAGCGTGTGCTGCTCGTGCGCTGGGGCACGCTTACTGCTTAAGGTACTATGGCGCGTCCAGCTGTGCCAATTCATTATGACCCCAGCTGGTACCAATATCAGCTGCCAAGTAAAGGTTTGGGTGTGGTGGACATGTTAAGCGGTGGAACTTGTCGACTGCATGTCGGGTCCTTTCGAATGGCTCCTGCCTAGCGCAACCTGGCCACTCTTTAGGCGAAGCAGGATGCTGCCTGGCAATGCAAGGTATCCCAATGTTGAGACGTTCGCGGCATGCATTCGGAGTAGTGTGCGTAGATTTCGTGCCGCCTCTTTTGTGGGTACCGGTACTACGAATGTGCACCAGGACGGACGGGGGCTGCTTGTACTCTCTCTTGCCCATGGCAGAGCGCAATAAATTTCCGTGCGCACGCGGGTAGCAGATTGGCAAGGCGGCATAAGGCCGTTTTGCTGCAATTATTGCATATGGTCCCGAGGTGGAAGGGAGCTGGTCGCGCCTGCAGACAAGAACGCGGTCTGGGATGCGAATGGGGTGGTGGGTATGGTAACCGGACCATGCAGCCGGTTGCAGCAGTTTCGTGGGGCAGGCTGAGCGAAACGCCGACACGTCGCAATCCGATCATTGGCGGTGTGGTGGTCATCCGTTAGTTATGTGTCTCCGCTGCGCACAAGCTATACCCGGCATATAAAGTACCGTATGGTTTCTTGGACGTACTGTGGACAGACTGCTTGCATCCGGTACCGGCAATCCGGCATCATTGAGGAAGGACCTGCGCAAGTTCCAGTTTCAAGCGTCGCCTAGCTGTGTGCTGCGTGCTGCTTTTCGCGTGTGGTCGAGCGTAGGAAGACTTTCAGAGCCTCCTGTGGAACGTAAGGGAGCAAGGCTAGGGAGCCGGGTCTCCCCTGCGAGGTGAGCCACGTGGCACGCGCCACGTGTCAAATGTTCGCCGTACCTTCTTTAGCTGTACGTTAAAGAGCTCTCCCTTTATTGCATTGCATGGAACGCGACACACACGCACTGGTGAGGTAGCTGCCAGCGTACGTAGCGTGCGGTGACGATGGCTTGGTGCCTGTGTGCTGACCCGCTTCCGTTACTATCAGCGGGGCACAGCTTGTTGATTGAGCCGCTGTGTGCATATCTAATTGGTGATACCGTCGGTACGGAGTGGGCCAGGGACTGAGAAAGCGTACGGCATGGGCAGGCCCTATGTTTATGGCTGGAAAGCAAATGCGCGGCTGCCAGCCACACAGTCCAGGCGCATTGCGTCCGGCCACAATGCGAGCAGACCGTCCAGGACCGGTCCCACTGACCCTTGGTGTGCCAGCGCGTTTCAACGCTCGCCTGGGCCTCCAGCAAGGGCAACGGCACCCAATGGAGCAATGAAGCCCGATCTTGTGACATTGCAACGGTAGCCGGATCAGGTCGGCTGCAGTAGTAGCAAATGAGGATGATGTCTTGCCGCTGCAGTGGATCTTGGGGGGTGCGCAGCTGTGTTTCCCCAATCCCCATGACCTTACCGGTGCGCTGGCAGGAGGACTGAGGGGCGAGGGCCAGGACCTGCTGCGTTGCTGCCACGCAAGGACCCCGACCAGCCTGAACTTGCACTCTTGCAGCAGGCCTGGCCAAGGGGGCTCCGCTGGCCCGCTGGACGCCATCCAGGCTGCAGGAGATGGAGGACTGACCCATGGGTCAGCAACCCGTACGACACCAGTCGCCCGTCCAGCGCTTACAGTGGCCCACGGGTCTGGTCAGGTCAGGTCCCCTCTTGGTACACCAAGTCAACGAACTGGTAGGAGCTTGGAGGGCCTGAGTTTCTTGGCATCTAGGAACTATGGCAATGCCCCCGGGCGGGGGTTGCCGGACAGGGCGCAGGCACTCGTTTGCGCCCGCGCTTGCCAACTGCAGCGGAGCAGCGCTGCCTAGCAGGCGTATCAGGGCACACGGGAACCGACGACTGCGGGCACATAGTTCACAGGCGTGTACCTGCTGCCCAGGAATTGAGCTGGCCAGAGTACCGGTGTGCAGTCCAACAGTTGCTGTCAGCTTGCGTGCTGTACAAGGCTTGTCTTGCGCGGCAAGCAAGCTGACAACAGCAGCTGGAGCTGGGCCTTTTGGCCGTGAAGCGGTGGTGTGTAGCTCCCTGTAGGGTCCCAGCCAGGAGCTTGGCAAGGCACTGGGTTTTCTGCAACTGGTGACAACGCCACCTTACAGGTTAGTGAAGCAAGCCAGCGAGCGAGCAGAGCTCGCAGCAGCGGGGCCCCAGCGTGTCGCCGCCCAGCTACATAACGCAACCGCCGGCGCGCAACTTTTCAACCTTTTCCACTCGGTTGAAGCTTTGGTGCGAATGTGCGCCGCGAAGCGTCGCGGCGACGCGCCGTTCGAAAGCCACGTCGGCTCTTCCAATTGCACCGTGTGCGTGATTCCTCAATTCTCAGGCGCGAAGAGCTCCCAAAACTTCACGTTCCCGCTCGATGTTAGACGCAAACCCACCAATACAATCCACCGATGCGCGGCACCGGTCTCTACAACACAGGTCGCTTTTTCCCACTCTTGGCAGAATTTGGAACACGTGTGAGAAGGTTGAAAAGTAAGGGAGCGACATTTACAAAAGAACGCGGGCTCTAGATTTACATTACAGGTCTGGCGTCTAAAGGTCCTGCTTGCCTCGCGGAGGCCCTCCTCCAGCGCACCCATGCCTGACAAAGGACCCCTTTGTACGGCAACCGGAACCGCTCGCGTAATCGGCAGCTCATATAAGGACGGCATATCGCTCTGCATTCCCACAAGAGCCACTCTCGTGCTAGGTGCCTGATAGCAGCGCCACACAAGGCAGTCCTGTGCAAGCGGCCAACCGCTGCTTTTGGGCCATCACAATGCGGACCGCGGTGCTCCTGGCTGCGTGCCTCCTGGCCGCGTCCTGCGCGCATGCTTGCATCTACAAGTATGGAAGTTCGCCAGATTCCCTGGTGAGTGAGGGCCCCTGCAGAGGGGGGCACGACGCAGGACCGCTTGCAGCAGGCCGGCACTGCCGCGAGCGCTAGGGCGTGGGCCACTCGAGGGTGAAAGAGCTCTGCTGTGTGAGCACATGCATCGCGACGCATACAATTAAGGCACATGGCGCAGCCGAGGCTTCAGCTCCTCGGAGCTCACATTGCAGTCGTTGGCAAGAGCGACCCCAAAGCAGCTGGATGGGAGGCATGATCAACTTGAAGGCAGCTCATAACTATGTCGAGGGTTGCGCTTGTGCAGCACAGTTCCTCGCGGCAGTAGTTGGAACGGTTGAAAGAAAGCGCAGCAAGGAAGGGTTGGGAAGGTTGAATCGCGCAGAAAGCTTGAGCCATCGGGTTACGCTCTCGCTTACAACTGTTCATACATGTGTATTTGCAACTCCTGCAGGCTGCCCCCGCGGCGGGCACCAAGTGGACCCACGGCTTCCTGGGCGATGACTGGTGGGTGGCTTTGTCGGGGGCCCGCTGATATGTTAGCTGGAGAGCCTCATGCTCTGAGGTTTAGGCAGCTTGGGTGCTGGCGCGCGTGCGCGGGCGATGATGGCCACTGACTCGGCCGACACGATGCAGAGTCAGGGGTGCCCCCATGCCGGGCCTTTCTGGCCATGCTAGACGCCTGTCGACCTACTGTCCCTGGGGCCATATCCACATTGAAGCTTTAGCATGCTATCGCAGCACAACGGAGCTCACCTTGCTGTCAGACACAAACGCACGCCTCAGCCGCACGTGCCCCTCAGCCTGCTGGCTCACCTTGCTGCATGTGCCATGGCCACCCCACAACCCCCATACCACCCCACCCCCCCACACCCCACAGGAACGGCACCGATGGCGCTGGCAAGCCCTGGGTGTGCCTCACCGGCAAGAAGCAGTCGCCCATCAACATCCCCGGCCCCAACCGCTTCAGTGAGTGTGCAGGGGCCGCAGTGTGGGGGATATGGTGGCTCGTGGCTTGACACTCAGGGCTACTATCGGCGGGGTTTCAAACCCGTCGAGGGTCGGTCAACGTACGGGCCGGCGACCTGCACACGTTCCCGATGCGCCACTCTCCCTGGGTGAACACTAGAACACCCCATGGCCCGAGCCGCGGTGGCGCTGGGCCCTGCACACTCTACGGTGTTGTTGGGTCGCTGACCCCTATTGCCCCGCCGTCCTGCCTGTCCCTCACCCTCACCACTCCTACAATGCAGACGGCCTGAAGGTCGACTCCGAGTTCCAGACCCGGTGGTACTTCCCTGACCTCGTCTCTAACGGCTCCAACCTTGAGGTACGTCGCACATGCCGTACGGTGTGTCGTACGCCCTTTGTCTTGCCCCATGCTGCCCTGCGCCAGCCCCTGCACTATCCCCTCCTCCCAGTGCCCTTGGCCGTTGCCCGCGGGACCATTGTACGCAGCAGTGAATGTCTTGCCCATTTGGCAGCATGCACGCCGTGTCGTTGCACCAAGGCTGGGCGCTAAGCCACACCCCCCGTGCGCTCCCGTGCTCGTCCCTGTGCAGGTGATCAACACCGGCCACACCATCCAGGTGGAGTGGAAGTACAACTACGGCGCTGAGGTCTCGATCGCCGTGCCCGGTGAGCAGCAGCAGCAGCAGCAGCAGTAGTACATACCAGCTGTGTGGATCTATTCCAACCGAACGCTTGTATTCAAGCCGGGCGCCTTCTGCCCCGCTCCCTGCTGCTGGCACAACCACAATGCCCCTGTACCACCCGGACATGGGTTCCCTGACATCCTGACATGGGTTCCCGCCCCGCGTTGGGTAAACAACACCTCCGCCGCAGCCCTGTTTTTGCCAACTGCTTACATGTGTTGCCTCCCTCTCACGCTCCCACTCCCACAGCGAACGCCTCCGCCACCACCCCCGTGACCGCTGTGCTGGGCATGAAGGCCGGCGACGCTGCCACCTGGGCCAAGGCCGTGCCGGCGCAGTTCCACTTCCACAGCCACTCCGAGCACACCCTGGACGGTGAGTTGCGAGCTTGCGTGGGTTAGCCGCTATCCGGACGACAGCGGGCATTCCCACTGGCACCTGGAGCATACTGCGAAAGGGACTCTTGCGTCTGGCAGGCGCATGCGGGTTACCGGTAGCTTTGCCCTGTTTGGAGACAGCGTTGGATTCTACGGTGTGCAGCCCATACTTGTGCTGCCCTGCTGCGCATTCCCTTACCAGCCCTGCACTCCGCGCCGGCTGTAACTCTCCCTCCCATTATACACCACCCCACACCCCCAGGCCGCCAGTTCCCCCTGGAGCTGCACATTGTGCACAGCGTGACCGACCCCGCCCTGCCCGCCTGCGCTGGCGGCTGCTTCAGCGTGCTGGGCATCCTGTTCGAGATCTACGACGGCCCTGACAACGTGCTGCTGAAGACCATCTGGGACAACATGCCCACGCGCGAGGGAGTGAGTGCGCCGCAACTACCAGCTTGCCGTGATGCAGCAGCTACTGACGATCCAGGCATTGTGCGTGCCACACTACGCCACAGTGTGCAGGAGGCCGCAGACTGTGCCTCCTGCAAGTAACCTGTCAGCTTGCAGGTTTCCGGCAATGCCCCAACCGGCTCACCACCGTTCCTGCCGCTCCCCGCCCGCCACGCATCAGGCCATCAACTACGTGCCCGCCGGCGCCCAGATCCCCCTGGGCGACATGCTGCCCAACGAGGACCTGCGTGACTACGTCACCTACGAGGGCTCCCTCACCACGCCCCCATGCAGCGAGGGCCTGCTGTGGCACGTGCTGACCAAGCCGCAGCGCATCAGCGTCAACCAGTGGCGCAAGTACCTGTCGGCCGTGGGCATGAAGGTGGGTGACAATTGCAAGTGTGTTGCAAATGCGTTGCTGTGGCAGTGGAGCTGTGGCAGGCACATGGTAACGGGAGAACCTCATGGTTTGTGTGAGAGGGTGGCTGCATGCCGCTGCAGTCCATGTGGCCAGCTCACGCTTGTTCCGAAGCCGGGTGCAGCCCATATCCGGCTCGCACATCGGAGAGGACTTGCCGTACATTGACTGACGACTGGAGCGCTGATGCGACTGATATTGGGAGCGCACCGTGCCATCGTCGTCTTAACACGGGAACCCTTTTGCTCTCAACCCATAGGACTGCACCAAAAAGTCCTCCCCTGCTGCCTCCCCCGCCGCCGCCCCCGCCGCCGGCCGCCGCATGCTGGAGGAGACCAAGGAGGACGGTGCCGAGTGTGAGTTGTGTGTTTGTGTGTGAGAAGAACTTGAGTATTAGGTACCTGCGTCTCATCTGGTACGAGCAGATGCTGCACGCCGGAGGACCCTCAGGGTGACACCGTGCTGAGTGCCGAGTTGCAATGTGCACTGAGAGCAAGTTGTCCGGAACTACCTCCTGTCCCTTCTGGGAAGGCCAGAAGCCACCTATTGTTCGCCGTCGTGCCTTCAGTTTCGCGTGCTGCCCTGGTCTGACCTCTGGTGCTGCTGTGTATTAACCTGAACCCACACAGACGAGTGCAAGGTGGGCGCCTACGGCTACAACTACCGCCTGGTTCAGCCCATCAACGGCCGTGTCGTCAAGGCGGCACGCGCCTGGTAAATTGCTAGAGCAAGCTCACCGGAACACAAAGCAATATACATACTGAATGGACCGTAAGTAAGCATGCGTGGCGGTAGCTAGTGGTTGGCGGTTTGCATGCTTAGCCGGGAGCGCGGGCGACGGCCGGGTACATGCAGGCATGTGATCATGCAAGACAGTTACGGGTAATAAGCAGGATGAGGTCAGGGCTGGACTGGCATTCCTTGCCGGTTCGGGTGTGGGGAAGCCCCGGAGAGTGCTGTGCAGCATCTCCAGCCCTGGAGCTTCCGTCCCTGTCGCTGTGGCCCTTTACCAGGGTCCTTTGCTCCTGTCCCTTGGTGTGAGCCCTTATGGGCGTGAGAGTTTTTACGGTTTTGAGGCATCTGAGCGGCATCTTTCTACGCGGGAAGCATACTCTTGAACCCTTTTCTTGAACCCACGAAGCGCTTTGGTACGGGTAGCCTTGGACCGCTCTGTGAAACGTAGTGAGCGTGATATGGAGGGAAGAGAAGTAGCTTGGTTGTGTGTGGTGCCAGGTGGTGCGGTGCAGAGAGGGCACGGAGCGCGAGGAACCTAAGCGAAGAGCGCATTTTTCCAAGCGAGTGAGGAAGTGGCGCATGATACGTCACGTGAACCTGGACCCTTGAGGCGTGATCATGCACTTGGTAGCGTCACCTTTCGACAGAACGATGCTTTTCTGTCTGTTGCTGCCAAAGGAAACGAACATCTGTCTTGTTGACAGGTAATAAGTCACGCTTCAGCTTCTGCTTGATGTAGTCTAGTTGCATGTTGGCATGTGTGAGTTCAATAAGTCGGTGGACCAGGGTGCCGCTGCGTGGCGTTGCCACGTGCCGAACGGCACGGCGCCAGCATCTGGTGTACCAGGCCGCCATTACCCGAAGCATTTTGTAACATCTGATCACTACGACAGTGGCCAGCTTCCTGATCCAGTCTTCGGGGGCACATGGTCTTGCATTCCCACAAGAGCCACTCTCGTGCTAGCTGCCTGTTAGCAGCGCCACACAAGGCAGTCCTGTGCAAGCGGCCAACCGCTGCTTTTGGGCCATCACAATGCGGACCGCGGTGCTCCTGGCTGCGTGCCTCCTGGCCGCGTCCTGCGCGCATGCTTGCATCTACAAGTATGGAAGTTCGCCAGATTCCCTGGTGAGTGAGGGCCCCTGCAGAGGGGGGCACGACGCAGGACCGCTTGCAGCAGGCCGGCACTGCCGCGAGCGCTAGGGCGTGGGCCACTCGAGGGTGAAAGAGCTCTGCTGTGTGAGCACATGCATCGCGACGCATACAATTAAGGCACATGGCGCAGCCGAGGCTTCAGCTCCTCGGAGCTCACATTGCAGTCGTTGGCAAGAGCGACCCCAAAGCAG
>VFQN01000520.1_pt1 | contig 71076 bp, 82 predicted proteins | sample 3512371 | NCBI WGS metagenome assembly VFQN01 (sample SAMN10412370, study PRJNA504923) | tailings metagenome | isolation source: Replicate 2 from Balatoc abandoned mine | place: Philippines: Itogon, Benguet | collected 2017-08-28 | reverse complement strand
AGATGGGAGGGAACACAAGGGCAAAGGGGGAGCGTCAGCGAACGGCGACAAGAGAAAACGTGTGGCGTGGATGCAAATGCGACTAGAGATGCATTAGGGAAGGAGAAGAAGGAAGACCAGAAGAGAACGGCGTGGTGGCGGATGGCTGAAAGACGGAGGGAGGTGGGGAAGTACGGCAAGCGGGATGCGGAGGGGGGGGGGGTGCGCGTATGCACCCTAGCTAAACGACCCTGGCACACCTAATCAAGAGTTGACCCCTCAGCCTGCACAGATCAACACACATTGCCACCAACCGCCACAAACCTGTCAGGAAATGCAACTAGGTGCAAATTGCCGTGCTCATTGTCAGTCAGTAGGTGTCAAATGAGGTGGTGCAGCAAAAAACCATGATGAGGCGCACTGTATAAGGTTAGGGCGTGACAAGTCAACTAGGACAGGGACGGCTGACTAGTGCCGCAATACAACACAGGGCTCACGCGGCCCAAACTCTATTGCATGTGATAAGGCCAGCTATACCACCATAGCAGTGCTGTCACAAGAGCGTATGCAGGCGGGCCGCAAGCCTCCACGTGTGGGCAAAGACGCGGAACATAATGGGATGCATGAGACCAGCTAGTCCGCCGGTTGCGGTAGATGACTAAAGCCGAACGGTACTGCAAAAGACTGCAGCGCAAACCGTGCGGCACATACGCACTATCGTCCAGCGCGGCGTGTGGCCGCACACACAAAGGCACACCTGCTGGCTATGTACAGACTATGTACAGGGCAGGCCGTCGGACCTAGGCTGGGTAACCCAACCCACCCTCTGGCCGGCCACACCCGTATGTCAGCTGCCCCAGGGGCCAGGCCCCCGCCACATCGCGATAGCTCGCGTGCACCTCTTCTTCACCCCATGCGCGTTACCCTCCCTTCCCTGCAGACGACGCCCATTCCCCAAGTAGCGGGGATCCGACTCGGGATCGGTAACCGTCCCGGCACGCTACGTCACCGTACCTCTGCTCGCCACCTGTCGGCACCATCTACCTCTAGCGCCACCCGTTCACACATACACAACTCTCTGTTGCGTCACCGTAGCCATGCACCAGCCTGAGAAGCTGCATGCGCAGGATCCTCTTGGGGCCTCCATGCCTGCTACTTTTGAGAGGTTGCGGGCGCGCCTGCTCACGCTTCCTCGCCACCACGTGTGCTGCTAAGCGGCGCCATGTGTTGACGAACCGTGCGCTGCCTCCGCTGCCTCCGCCGCTACTCCGCCGCTGCCGCGCCGTGTACGGATGTAACGCAGCGCCACACTACCTCAGCACAGTCTCAACGCCGTTGGCCTCCGCCCTGCAGCAATGAACGTGATACGCAGGCTGCGTTGCACATTTGCCACAAGGCGATCCGAGTGGCTATACGGGTAACCGACGAGACGCCGGCAGTGAGGGTGGCAGCCGCGTATGAGTATGGAGCATGCGCTGTGATGAGGGTGCTGGTGGCCTGGAGTGCACGGTGGCGGGGCCTTATTGCAGACTGGGCGCATGCGCATGATGCAAGTAACACAACTCGACCTGCACCACTATACACGCTGTGTTGGTACGGTAGTGCAGGCACTTTCCGACATGTCCCTGCCGACATGCCCTTCGCTCTACAGGCAAAATGATGCTGGAACGTGCACTTGCTGTCCTGTACAGCACGTGTGGAACACGACATGTGTGCTGCTGTACTAGGACACCGTGCCGTACGTGCGCTTGCGTGAATTGGTGTGTCTTACTTGTGCGCCAGGTGTTGCACCAGCTGGTTGGCCCGCTTGCCGTACTCGCGCGTGGCCAGCAGTACCCACACGGGGGAGCAGCCCTCCCGGTGGGACGGCAGGTGCACGGGCCCGGAGTGCCTGGGACGGGGAACGGGACGGTGGGGCCACGGACGGGAGCAGGCCCTCACACCACAAACCCTTTACACGCTCAAGGCCCACACCGGTCCTCTTTAGCAGCGGTAGGCACCCAAAACAATTATTATACAAACTGTGAGTGTGATAGAAGCCTAAAGCAATTGTACAAGTTCGGTAGCTGTACCCACGTGAGCCCTGACTCCACCCCTTTGCCGCACGCACCCGTCTGCCGCCGTTGCCTCCATCAGCCGTGTCAGGCCGCACAGCGCGTCGCAGGCGGGCGGGGCCAGATAGGCCTCGGGGTCGGACAGGCGGAAGTCGGAGGCCGCGCCGGGGGAGGGCAGCGAGGCGGGGAGCGAGGAGACGGAGGAGCGCGCCTCGGAGGGCGGCGCGCCGACTGGAGGGGGCAGGGGATCGCGCGGGTGGCAGCGGAGAGGGGTGAGGAAGCGGGTGGGGCGCTGGCCTAGAAAGAGCGTGACGCCCCAGGTGCATTGCGACTAGCCACTGCAAAAGGTTTAGGTTAATGGCCTGAGTTCGCCAGAAGGAAGCGTCAAGGGGAGCTGTCGCAGGGGTCACGTTGTATAATGTCCACCTGCACTACGCATTGCGAATCTTGCTCACCCTCCGAGGTGCGCTGTCGCCACGCGCCCTCGCGCGGCTGTATGGCCATCAGGTACGGGTGGTTGCTGTCGTACGGCAGGTCCAGGAAGTACGACACGCCCACCATGGCCTTGGCCACGCGCCTGCACCATTGCGAAATGTCGAGGCATTGGACGCGTCAGAAGGCGGCGGGTGAGGGAGCGCGGGGCGTGCGAGGCTACAGGACGGCTGACGCTTTGCAAAGTAAGCAGTTGCACCGTTGTCTGCAGCTGATGATGTTATGAACATGGCCAGGAGCTGTAGCCAGTAAGCGTCACCGCAAATTATGAGCGTGCGTGCGTGCACTCACTCGATGGTCCCTATCTGGATGGCCCAGCTGCTGCGGAAGCACGCTCCTCGGCACTGTGGAAGTTGAGGTGGGCAGTGGGAACGTTTCGAGAGTTCATCCTTGGTTCAAGACAGACAGGAGCTTGCAAGCAGGACCTGAATCGTGAGCTGCTCCGACCACCACAGATAACATGGCGTGCCATGCGCCATCTGGGAGAGACAAAGCGCAACTGGACCCTGTTGCACACCGCCCATGGTCCAGCTTTCGTGATGCAGTGCCCCCGAACCTGCTTACAACCGTTATACCTGCATGCATACAGGTACTAAACTCCTCCTTCGCCCAGATACCCCCAGCGCCCACCGTTGCTTCGTTGAAGAACTGCGCACCCCGGTTGGCCGCCAGCCATGCGGCGTACAGTAGGTGGGCGCCGGAGCGCCGCCGGCTGGGGTCCTGCGGCGGGCGGGATGAAACCAACACCAGTCAGCTAGCACCCACGTCACAGGACGCAGACAGATGCCCGCTGCGCCGGACCGCCAGGCCCTGGCACTCCGTCTGTGGGGGAACGAAGCGTATTCTCCAACTTTGCCAGGCGCGGACCTTGGCGCTGGCGAACAGGGCACTGCTGGCGCCCCCCGAGCGTGCGTAGCCCGCCGCCTCCTCCACGTGCCGCGAGTGCTCCGCGGCGCGCGGCACGTGCTCGAACACGTGCTGCGCGAAGCCCAGCGGGGTGGCCCGTGGGTCGGCCAGCGGGTACGGCGTGGACAGCGGCACCCACATGGTGTCGTGCGTGTCGTACGCCTCGCCTGCGGGACCAGACAACGCGAAGGAGGACATGCAGCAAGTGTGTCGAAGAGTTCTTGGCCTTTGCATCTTTAGCACATCCGGGACGCCAAAGGCGCTGCGACTGGCTCGTATGTTGCTCCAACCGTCAGTCTAGAACCGCAGTGTCGCGAACGGCCAGGCTCGGACCGCAATGTTCCGGCGTACAGGTCGAAGGCCTCAGGGCCTACGCACCGAATGTCTCGGCGTACAGGAGGGCCGTCGTGGCGAACGCCTCCTCCCTCTTCCTGCTGCTCAGGGCCAGGTAGTCCGGCCGCGGCAGCGTGACACCGGCACCGTTGAAGCCGACGCCGCCAGGCTGCTGCTCCCCAACCTCCGTGCCCTCCGCGCCCCGCCCCAGCCCGTGCTGCACGGCCAGCGAGGCCAGCTCCGCCCACGTGTCCGTGTAGCTCCACGACAGCCCCATGTGCGTGTGCCACAGCAGGGCGATGTCGGCGGTGGGCACCAGCAGCTGCCGGGGGTGCACCGCGTGCAGCGCCAGGAAGCGGGCGTACCTGGGTGCGGGGGGAACAGAGTGACAGGGACACGGGTTTAGCAACTGAAGTGCCGGGGACAGGAAGCGGCCGTTTACAGCAGGGGAAGGATTGGAGAGTAGAGAAAGCTGGGCAGACACTGCAACAATGGGGCTCGGGTGGCGAGCACGCACAGTGTGCACGTTCTTAGCCTGGCTCAAAGTACAGTGTGCACGGTTCAGCGAATGTCAAGGACGCAGGGTCTGGGGGGCCGCCTGCTGAGTAAGGATAATGGGTGCACACCTGAGGGCCGCGTGGTTGAGGAAGGCCGGGTCCAGGAAGTGCGGCCGCAGCCACGAGTGCAGCAGGCCCCCATATCGCTGCATCGACTCAGCCTGGGGAACGTATTGGGAGCATGCAACAGGGGGGCAGCAGTGGCGAACGGGCGAGGGCCCCACAGCGCTGCAGGGGGCCAGGTGATCACATGCAGGACGGCGTAAATCCGGCAATGAGCTTCCCGCTGCCAGGCTGTGAGTGTTACTCAGTAAATGCTTTGACACCACCCACAATAGCTGGTGGTATCGCCCTTTACTGCTCCAACGCACCAGGGCCACCGCGTGGGAGGGCTTGCTCCTGGCCGCCATGTACGACAGGTCGTTGACCGACCCGGGGGTCGGCGGCGGCCACGCGGGGCTGCCCTCCGCGTACTGCGCCCAGTCGGCCTGGTCGCGCTTGGTGCCGGCGCCGAAGACGAAGGCGCGGTCTGGCGGCGGGTGCAGGTTGGGGTTGGCGTGCGCCTCGTGGAAGGTGCGGTAGGCCGCGGGGTCCTGCCGGTGCACGAACCTGCGGGCAGGGGCATGGGGCCGGGGCCAAAGGACGAAGCGAGGTCGTCGCCTGCGACTAACATAGGTGCGTTGTCAGACGAGATCCCAGAATGCAATGGGGCCTGCGGCTGTGCGGCGTGTTCAGGTTCCCCAGTAGGGTATTACACGAGGAGAGAGGGCTTTGGCATGGTCCATGGGCGCATGGCTGGCGGACGCGGCTGGGTAGGCGCGTTCGAGGCACGGTCAGACGGCACGGCTCGAGGCACGGATGGGTAGTGGAAGGTCAGGTTGCCTAGAGCACTGCGGAAACCCGGCGACAAATGCCACTATGACTGCTGAGAGCATTGGGCTCAATCAGTAACGCGCTCAGCGGCTGTGGTACCTCTGTCCAGCGCTGGGCAACCGGGGCCGGGCGGTGCCAGGCAGCCCGGGGCTTGGGCAGCGATTGCGCATGTAAGGCGCCGAACAGTCGCAGCGCAGTTGACGACACGCTGACTACAAGCAGGTCACCACTGATAGCTTACTTTGCAATCGTAGCTGGTACAAAAAGGGCGCGGTGGCAAGAACGGTAACGTTCCCGGGTCCATAACCGAAGGGCCACGACCCGTGGGGCCAGAAGCGCCACATTCACACCGCAGCGGCGCGGCGAGTCAAGCTGCAATAGTTTAAATTGTATACACGAATGTCTGTAGACGCAACTACCTGCTTACCATGCGAATGCCACATCCAGCGGCGGAGTAGCGGATGCGGTCTTGTCGCGCAGCAGGGGCACCCAATACTGCTCATATCTCAGAGCCGCTTGAAGAGCGTAGTAGCCTTGCGTCAAGCCGCCCCTAGTAAGGAGACAATGCGCGCCAGTCAAAACACCAGCCAGACCTCGACTCGGCTTGTGCAACAACTAGGGGCGCTCTACCTTGGGAAGCAGTCAACACTGTGAAATAGTCTTATGAGGTCGAAAGCAGACGTTGTGACATCTGCTCCTTGCAAACACGCCTCGGCCCGGGTCGCAACGGCAGCACAACCTGCGTGCCCTTGCACCCCCGTGCCGTGTTCTATACCCATTGTCAACAGGGCTACGTACGATTTATAATAAGCATCGGCTGGGGTAGGCTGGGCCCTAAACTTGGGGGCCATTGGGGGCGAACTGACTAGAGCCGTACAGCAACTGCCGCTGCACACGCAAACGCGATCTGTCTAACTTGAGGCATTTAGTACATCATTTTCTTTATGGTGGTACAGTGGCACCTAGTTTCGTCGTTGATCTGGGCCTAAAATCCAGCAGCTCCGAGACTGCAAGTTCTGACTCTCTCTGCCCAAACCCCGTGGGGGCTGAACTGCACTGATCAGTATGGTGTAGTTTCTTATATTGTTGGAAAAAATGGGCAGTGGCAGCCTGTCACGGCATTGGCGAGCGCCTGGCGAGAAAGCCGTTGACAACTCGAGTTAAACGCTTTTACTCCTCCACATGTCCAATCAGGCGACAAAGGTGAAGGCCATTTCGGATTTGAAGTGGGAGCTTGCATCGATGGAGCTACTCGACGATCGTGCGGCACAATTCGTGCCCTGTACCGTGCACGCAGTACGGTCAGGCGAGTTGCTTAGAGGGTTGAATCGTGTTGGCCCGTCCCCCACCGCAACGGACGAGGATACACGTGTGATTGTGTCAGATTGTGTGCACTCTCCGTATTACTCACAACCTTGTGCTCTTTGCTGCTGCTACGGTCCGATTTTCGCTTTCCCCACGCTGCGCAAGGCGGCCCCTTGCCACGTGTTGCACCAGCCACCGGCCACCGCTCATCAAGCGACCAACTCCCAGAACCAGAACAAGTGAACCGGAAGCTCCCCCGGACGTGCTTCATTTGCCGTGACTATACACGCATTCAAGATAATGCACTTGCCAACCAAGATCATCAGCACGTTCCTGTGGTCCTGGTACGGACCAGCTGGTAGTCTGCAGTTGCTCTTCTGCAGGGCGGCAGTTCACTTGTATTGCACGCCATTGCTACAGCTTGTTGCGCTCAAAGAACAGCAGGTAAAACATTATAATATGGCCAGGGTGTGGCCGACAGTCGGATACGAGGCTAGCCAGTGGTTGTACCAGGTTGCACCAGATGCCGACAGGTGCCAAATATGTGCGTCTGCCTTGGGAGCCGCACGCTGCAACCTGCTGCAGCATCCCACATTCGAACGAAGATGCAGTGCCCTTGCTTGCTTGCCCACGTCAAGAGCGCGCCGTCTTGTCCAGCCACGCAGCACTTCACCGGAGCCGCGTGTACTACCAAGCGACAACCCCCAAACCCGCGCCCTGCCTTACAGGTGTGTCACCAACGCCTCCTGATGAATTTACGGGCCGTGAATCCGCTCACAGTGGCCTGACACGGCTGTTTCCATTCTGGCACTATTATTTGGCTGCCGCAAGCGGCCCAGCGCCGCCCGAGCTTGCGGTGACCGCCACCGCACCCGGTGCCTGTGCAGCCGCCTTCCCGGGCCGCCACTTGCTCAGGCCGTACACCCCCGAGAACACCTTGTCAACCAGCGACCTCGGCAGCCTTAGTATCATCCCCAGTACGACATGCTGCCCGCCGCCGTACACGTTCCGTGGCGGGCGCTTGGCTGTGGCCGCCTTGGCGATGCGCTGCGCAATGCGGCGCACCGGCCAGCCGCGGTCAACCCCACGCGCGTCCACCTCGCGCCGCATTGTGTCGTACGCCCATCCGCCGTACAGGCCCTGCTCCCAGGACTCCCTTGTGCCCAAGCCCGCGTCGCCCTGTGCGATGCTCGTCTTGATCCAGGCGGGCGCGACCAGCACGACGTTGACCCCGAACGGCTTCATCTCCATGCGCAGCGAGGTGGTGATGGACTCCACCGCTGCCTTGCTGGAGCAGTACACGCCGGCGAAAGGGGTGTGCGCGCGGCCGGCCAAGGAGCCGATGTTGACGATGGTTCCGGAGCGCTGGCGGGCCATGACGTTGCCCACCGCCTTGCACACCGCCCACGTGCCAAAGAAGTTGACCTGGCCGTACGGGGCACGGAAACCGATTGGTGGGGAGCGGCGACGACAAGTACTGTACCAATGCGTGCGCGTGCAAGCACTGTAACAGCCACACAATCAGAGCCAGGTTGTGTTTCAAAGGCTGACACGGCGTGCATTGCGAATTTGCAGTGGTGATGATGGCATTGGTGGTGCTTTGGTTTCGCCGCATGGCAGGCCGGCACGTGGCAGCCCAGCGCGCCAGAGACCCAAAGAGCCAGTGCTCAGCATCCCTCGACACGACAGTGTGCCTGGCACAGGTGCTTATATAATGTCACAGTGAAGGTCAACACTTCTAAGCTTGGCATTGAGCTGTACGCACTTCGAACACGCGGTGGCAGAAGGCGAGGTTTGCCTCCACAATGGGGCCTCCGCCTGGGATGCCGGCGTTGTTGACTACAAGGTCGATGCGGCCCGCCTGCCTCGAGACCTGGTACGTCATGGGGGCAGGGAAGGGTTCGCAGGCTTGGAACGGCACTACGGTTCTGGAAGCAGGGCTAGAGGGTTGACAGGGTCGAGGGTGCCGGTTCAGGTGGCAGTGCACGGGGTCGTCCGCCACGTGTTCTTGGCCGCGTAGGTAACCGGTGCCGGCTTTCCCGAGCATTTGCTACCAGGTAGCAACTGATGCTCCATGTGCATCATGGGAGGCGCGTCAGCAAGGGAACTCTATGGCAACAGCCCCTTGATTCCCAGTTGCCACATCGACATGTCCGAATTCCCACCTCGGCAACAACCCTCTGCACCTCCTCCTCCTTCGTCACGTCCATGACCATAGTGTGTACGCTTTCTGGTCTGGATTTTTTTAGGCTCTCCATGTTGCCCAGGGCCAGGCCAGTCGCGTAGATGCGATAGCCGCGCTGCAGCAGCTCATGGCATACCGCCTGTCCGATGCCATCTTCCGTGTCACAACCAGTTATTAGTGCAACTTTGGAGGCGCTTTGTGACATAACTTTTAGTACACTCGGAAGTTCGTGAGTTCAGAGGTGGAACAGCGTTGGTCGCTGCGAGCTGACTCGGCTATAACCTTTTCAAGTTCTCATATGATTGTATAGAACGCAACAGGTAGTCCGTCGCATCTGGGTAGCCTTGGGGTGCCGCCGCTGCCCGCTGCCCGTCGGTTGGGGCAATCTGAGGCGTGGGGGAGCCAACTTCTTCGCCCCTGCACCTGCCACTGCTGACAGTGTCCCACAGCCAGACTCACAAGCAGCCTGGGCGCAGGTCCTTGCCACTGTTCTTGTGGCGTTTGCCGCTCAACACACCATGCAAAGAGGCGTCAGCGCAGCGACTCCACTGGACATAAGGGTTGGTCCAGGGGAGCATGTACGCTCCCCTGGGGTGGTCAAAGCACCTCCAGGCTTTGCCATTCCCAGGCCCAGCCTGGGCCTAGCCGCGCCGGCCAACGCCTCCTGGTGCAAGGCGACCTACGGTACCAAAATCACACGGCCACTATGATAACAAGTGGACAACTAGGCGGCCGGGCCACTACCGGTAGCTGTTCCCCACGCATGCCGCTCGGCTGCAGCACCATTGCCCACCCTAGTCTAATGGCGAGTGCCTGCCAGTGCAAGCTGAGACAGCAGGGTGCACTCCAGGGGAGCATACACGCACGTCAGCACTCGGCAGCAGGATCTGGCTGGATTAACTCAGGATGTGTGTGGTGGCAGTTGGCAGGCTGGCTTCAGGACCTTCCGGCGTGCGCTAGGCACTCTGTGTTGCCCCCTACGGGAGCCCCTGCGCACTACCGTACATGGCAACATGGGACGAGATAGTTAAGCCACGGCAACTTCTGCAACAATACCGGTATGCAGTAGTACCAAGGGTATACGTAGGGCCCTGGGCGGTAAGCCCGCATGACCCTTACCGTATGCCCGGGACCAGCGCAGTCTCGTACCCGCTGAAGCGTGGACGTTTCACACAAGCTCGGGCACTCCTTTTTTTTTCCTTCGTGAGAAGGTTACAGGGGCTAGGAATTCGGTGCTTGGTACTCCTCAACAGACAGTTCTGATTGTCATGCTGTATTGAGTCCAGCTTGGTCCCGCGAATGTCACCAAGAATCATATTGCTGCCCCCGTTGCTAGCTGATGGATTAACTGCACTGGTGCTGCTGCCTAACCGCCGACACCTTTCAGGGCCTCCTGTCAGCATGTGTGCCGATGCATGTCACAGGTACGGTGGGCCCAGTGGCATTGAAACGGTACTGTTTATTGGTTTAGCTCTTAATCTGCGACCAGGCGGGAACTTGCCCCCGTACAGCTGCAGACGGCCGCACGCTCCCGCCATACACTCCCAACGCGGACGTGCTCCCTCGGATGCACGTGCCCTGGCTACCAGCCTGGGGCGCAGCAGGTGCAGGGCGCAAACGTTGCATCTACATGCCAGAAAGCCCAGGCAAGTTTCACAAACTAGCAGTACGTATGTATGCAAAGTCCTCAACTACCAACACGAGCGCCATCCAGGTGCTGCGCGCTGTGGCGCAAGGGCCTGGTGTACGGCAGAGGAGCCATAACAGGGCTGCAGCAAATGTGCGCTACACACCACCAGACTAAGTGCCGCCGGTATGCACAGTACCTGATTTCCACCTGCAGCCAAGATAGCTCTAAACTATGCATAGGCACATGCAAGGCCAGCCTCGGTTTCACACACACGGGGCTGGCCGACGAGCTTGTCTTCGGCCACACGCAGTTCCCAGCAGTGCGGAGAGCGCGCTTGACAGCCGCCGTCAGCAGCATACTACTGTAGTACAGCTCAAAACGCCTGAACCCACTGATAGCCTCTGCAATCGGGCTACGCAGACCACTCCAGGGCACGCCCCAGAGCACATTCAAAGCTGGAAAGGACAGTTGCCCTGGGCTCGTTAACAGTTCGAAGGGGCACACACACGTGACCCAGGGACAGCCCTTGGGAACTGCAGGCCAGTCCAAGGCCACCCTGAACAACATAAAACCAAGATGAGTCCTACAGCAACAATGCTATGATGAACGAATGCCCCTAACCAGCAGCCTGCGAGCAATCTCTTTCCATGTCCATTCGTAACTCGCTCATCACGCCTTCTCTTTGATGCACCAGTACCGGCACGCGGCTGCTGGAATGTACAAAAGTCATGGCGCAAGATGCGCCACGACAGAGCAGACAGTGTAGACACATGCAGTCGATGTGTACACCGTACGCTGCAGAAGACCCAGCGCAATCGCAGGTGCGACAGGCAGTGCACGTGCCAGCACCCTTCCCCGTGCGTTGTCCTGTCCCCAAACGAGGTTGTCCCCAGCTGCAGTGAACACGTGTCACCAGCCACTCCGTCCCAATGCCTGTACCAAAAGCTAATAACAGGTATGTTCTGCGTCAAATTGCACAACACAGCCTGTCGCGGCTGCGGTGCCTGGCCGCACCACGCTACACGCACGCCATATGCGTGCTCGCACGGCAGCACCGCATACCGTAGACCAAAAGCGTACAAGTGCACAGACAGTGCCAGCTGCATGCGTACGCCGAGCTGCAGAAGCCCTCGTGCTGTCCATGCGTTCATGACTTGGGGCGTTGTCACACTGCTTTCCCCCTATACCCGGGTCATGCGCCTCTGCAACGCCACTCAAACAGCGCTGCTTCAGATTACAAGCCAATGCGACGTCCCTCCTGAACATCCTGCTTAACACACAGTCACCAAACTGCCGCTTACTCCCCATGCAGCTCCCGAACACCCTCCTGGCGGCCAGCCCGGTTGGAGTCCATGGGGGCGATCCCCACCTCAGCCGCCGCCGCCGCGGCCGCTGCCTGCATCAGGTTCAGCAGCCCTTGCGGCACAGCCGACTCGCTCTCCTTCCTGCTCTCCCCTTCCTTCTCCGCGCCCTCCCTGTCCGCCGACGACACGTGGTAGCGACGGTGTGGGCTACCGCCGGGCCCTCCCTTGTGCTTGCCGCTGCCGCTGCCATCGCCACACCCGCAGCCGCACTCGCTCACGGTGGGCGAAGCCTGGGCGGCCCCAGCTGCATCCTCGCCGCTTGTGGCAAACAGCTGCTGCGGCGGCTCCACCTTGACCCTCGGGCCGCGGTTGGCCTGGGCCGGAGACCCCGGTCCCTCGCCGTTGGCACCCGCGTCCGCGGTGCTGGCGCCGGCCGCGATGTCGCCTCCCGGGGGCGTGGGCGGCGGCGGGGTCGCGCCCTCCGCCTCATCCACCTCCATAGCATCCGATGGGGGCTCAACACGCAGCGCCACCGCCAGGTCGCCGGACGACGCCGGCTCCCTCCCAACACCCGCCGCCGCCGCCGCCTCAGCAGTAGCAGCGGTTCCGCCGTTGCCCTGCTTGGACTGCGCCATGCCCTGCACCAGCTGCAGCAGCTGCTGCACGTTCATGCGCGGCGAGCTGGATGCAGCCGCCCCCTGCTTCTCGCCCGCATCGCCCTTGGAGCCCTGCCCCTGACCCGCAACCTCCTGCTCCTCCCGAGGGGCCGGGAGCTGACGGTCGTAACGGTCCCGCTGCTCGTGCTGCTGCTGCTGCTGCCGGCCTTCCGTGCCGTCTGAGTCCTGGGAGCTCTGCGGCCGAGAGGTGTGGGCGGCGTCCTTCGTGTCGCCAGGCCCGCCGGGCCCGCCCTGCCTCACCCGGCTGGTGAACAGCGCGAGCGCCGCCGCTGCAGCAGCCTGGGAGGCAGACGGGGCCTTCGAGGGAGCGGCCGGGACCGCCTCTTCCCGCTGCTGCTCCTCCTCCTTGTGCGGCCTCTTCTCCTCCTGCTGCCAGGCTGGCGGCTCGGCCAGCTGCCCCGCAGCCGTGGGGTTGACTGGCGCCAGGGTGCCCAGCGGCACTGTGGTCAGCACCTGCTGGTACGGCCCGGCCGCGACAGGCGCCGCCGCCACTTGGACAGGGACCTGCCACACCGTCACCCCACCCGGCGCAACCGCAGTGCCGAGCGCCGGGCTTAGCAGCACCTGTTGCTGCTGCTGCTGCTGCTGAGGCTGTTGCTGGCGCTGCTGCGCCTCCTGCTGTGGCGGCGGAGCGCCATCGCCGCCGCTGCCAGGCCCCGCCTTGGCCGCCTTCTCCGCCTGCCGCTGCCACAGCCACCGCCTCGGCTTCGGCGGCGCGCCGTTCGCCGTCGTACGGCGCCGTACGGGCCAGCCCGGCGGCGCGTTGTCGTACGCAACCGCCACCAGCTGGCTCTTGGTGTCGTCCAGCCAGTAGATGCCTTGCAGGAAGCGGCCGCGCAGCTGGCCCAGGGGGGCACCCTTGGGGTAGAAGGAGCCCTTATGGCAGCCCTCCTTCCACGTGACCTGCAGGCGTTACGGCGCACGGCACGGCGTTTGTAGGTTAGGACTGACAGCACCCACGGTGCGGAGGCAAAGGGAAGGACAGGCACGTGCGAGTTGCAGAGCAGGAGAGGGAACACGCATGCGCGGGGCAGTTCCGCAGCACAGCATATGAGCCGTAACAGGATATGTGAGTCCAGCTGTGCGTTCGTCTACAGGATCAGCCGATCGGCCCTGCACCCACCCTGTACACGTCCGTGTGCAGCACCCCATTGAGGGCCAGCAGCATGTCGCTGGTAGTCTCCGCCTTGAAGCTGGGGCCGTACAGCGCCTGCACGAGAGAGGGGAGGCGGGGGAGGTGTGGGGTCAAGGTGCAGGAGGGGTGGTGGGGTGGTGGGGCCGACGTATTGATCTCCGGCACAGTATGTGCACACATAGACACACCCGCAAGAGTAGGAACGGTCGCCTTCTAGGGGAGCATGTTACAGCATTGCTGCATCACATCACAATACACAATAACAGCTGGCGCGGCCCTGCAGCCCTCCCCACCTGCAGCTGCCGCCTGCCGATGTACAGGTTGGTGGCCACCACGCGCGAGATGAAGGGCGACGCGTCGCTGCTGCTGGCGGTGTTGGTGTGCGTCGCGACGGTTGCGACGGTTGACGGCAGTACGGCGCCCGGCAGCGGGGCGTACAGCGCGCCGCCGGGCATGGGCCGCAGCAGCCCGGGCGCGAGGACGGTGGGGATGGCGGCGCCGCCGAAGCCACCGGGGGGCGGCGGGGACGGGGAGGCGCCGGTGCCGTACGAGTTGCTGGGGGAGCCCGACTTTGTGGTGGCAGCGGCGGCAGGGGCGTTGTCGTGCACGCCGGACAGCGACAGGCTGGCGTTGCGGGAGGCGGCTTGCTGCTGCGTGCGCAGCGGGGCGAGGGCGGCGGGCGCCGGGGGCCGCATGCCGCGCGCGGTGGCGGCGAGCACCTCCGCCGCCTCCACGGCGCGCATGTACTCCGCCGCCTCGCCCTGGCCGCCGTGCTCGTCCCTGCCGTACGGACCGTCGTACATCACGTCATCATCGCGCTGGCCGGCGCCTGTGGCATCCAGGGAGGCGCAGTGCCGCTTGGCGAGGGGCTGCCCTCCCGGGAGCTGCCCCTCCTGCTGCTGCAGCTGCTGCTGCTCACGCCCCTCGCTGGTCAGCCCGCCGCCAGGGGCCGGGCGCTTGCGCCAGGCCTGGCGGGGCTGGTTGCGCTGGCGGCTGGGGTGCTCGTCCTCCTCACTACCGCTGGCGTACGACACCTGAAGACAGGAAAGAAGACGGGCAAACGGCAAGGCACATCAGGCTCAATCGAAGCGTCGAGGTTGACTCCATGCTCCTGGCGAGCGGAGGAGATACACACCCTAGATGACATTAAAACGCCAATCCAAGCCACACAGTGACCTGCAACTCACCGTGTCGCTGTCGCACTCCTCCGTCTCTTCATCCGAGTCTTGCTCCCGCCTGCGCCGTCGGCCGCCGTCAGCCTCGCCGCCGCCGCCGCCCACATCGGTGCGGGTCCGGGCGCGCGGCGGCACTGCCCGCGGCTCCAGCGCGCCGACACCCCCGCTGACGCCGGCACCGCCGCCGCTGGCGTTGGTGCTGGCGGTGACGTTGGCGGGCCGTGCATCTCCGGCGCCGTCGGGGGCCGCGGCTGCCGCTTGACCGCCAGTGGCGTAGGCGGATGCCCGCTGCGGCATGGGCACCTGTGCAGGGGCAGGTAGCACGCATGGCCGCTTGCTTACAAGATCTCGGATGCCCGGATGCGAAAATTGGCGCTGACGCCGCGGCAAGCAGGCACACCGCTGATAAGCCCGACGGAACCCTCGGTTCGTGCGGCAGCACACGCGTTGCAACCGACCATTGCACGACGGCAAGCAGCTGCTACCATCCCTAACTTACACCCCGGCCCCACCTGCGCCAGCACCAGCGTGTTGTCGGCCATGCGCCGCCACTGCACCGTGGCGTTCTGTGGGATGGAGCGCCACGGCAGGCCGTCCTGCGGGGCAGCAGCGGACGCGATCAGCATGCTAAGGGACTGGCACGAGGCGAAAGCACGCATGGCTGTAAGAGCCTACTAAAAAGTACTTGGACGCACACCAACGACGCGGTCACATGCCGCTCTATCAAGTGCGATGCGCATGCCCCGCATGCAACGGCTCCTGGCCTGCTCGAACGCCCCAAGGTCACCCGCTGACTGCAAGTACTGCATGTAATCGACCAGCCCACCTGGGTCCTGCCGCTGGCCGCCTTGAGGTAGAAGGGTGACGAGGCGTTGTACCGCTCCACGTCAGCGAGGTACACCTGCGGTACGACACGGAAACGTACGCTGGTCACGATGCTGTCGTACTGTCCGGTCGGTCTACGTAAAAATGCATACTACAGCGTGACCAGGCAATAGCGTTCACAGGAGGCGCTTGGAATGTACGCTGGCCGTGCACGACGCAACCGGGCAGGCTGCGGCATTCAACCTGCGGTTGGGCACAGCGTCTTATCAACCATACACCCATTCACTACCGTATCCGCCCCCGCGGTCCCCGACCCGCTGCCTCGAGCTCACCGTCTTGTTCCGTACCCCGTTGACCTCGAACATGACCTTGACGTCGGCCAGCTTGTTGCCCTCGCACAGCTGCAAGGCCAAGCCATGCAACAAACGTTTGGACAACTGAACAACTCAACACGGTAATCTCCATGCCGTAAGAAACCCACTATACCTGCTGACGGTGGCAAAAGCACTCAGGGCAGTGATTAGACGCATAACGACCCGCTGCCGTCCGCTTCCAAGCATGCACGGCGCACTCGACGCTGCATCCTGCGCACCTGCTTGTACACCTCGGGCCCAACCAGCAGCTCCAGCTCAGACTTGGTGAGGTACCTCGACAGAGAGCGGGGCGGGCACGCCACCAGCACCTCCTCGGAGTAGCCTACGGCCTCCTCCCTGCCGCCTCCGCCTACAGGCGCACGCCCGCCCGCTGGCACCACCGACCTCAGCGGCGAGGGCGGCGGATGCGCCGTCGCAGCGGCGGCGGCGGCGGCGGCGGAAGTGCGCCGGTCCGTGCGCACCGTCCCTAGGTCCAGCACTCCACCGTCGAGTCCCGCCGCCGGGTAAACAGGCGACCCGCCGCCGCCACCGGCGTTCGCCTCCGTCATCTCGACGTCGTTGCCGCCGGCAGCGGATGCTGGACGCACGGCCTGCAGCGGCGGCATGGCGGCGGCGGCGGCCGCCGAGATGGGAGCGCCGCCGGTGGTGATGCCGCCGGGTAGGGTGATGCCGGGCGTGTCGCCGACCAGCGCCTTCCAGCCGGGGGGCAGCAGGCGGGGCGAGGCGGCCCACAGCTGCAGGCAGCCGGAGGCGCAGCGGCGGAACTGTGTGGTGGCGCCCTCCATGAGGCGCCAGGGGATGGGCGGGGAGGTGGCCTCCTGGCCGGGCACGCTGGTCAGGTAGCGCGGCGAGGACACGTTGTACCTGCGCACCGAGACGGACAGCAGCAGGCCGACACACGGTATTGTAGTCATCATGTATTACCGGCTGTTGCGGTGATAATGCCGTAAAGCACTTAAGGACTTTGTCGCGTAACGCAGAGATTCAGCAGTTGGACGGTGCACGCCCCAGACCCCGGCCCACCTGCAGATCTGCGCCGCCTGCTCCGGCCCCAGCGGCGCGCCGTCCAGGAAGATGCGCAGCCGCACCAGCAGCGCGCACGGCGGGTGCTGCAGCAGCCGCGCCTCGGAGTCCGACAGCAGCAGCGACAGCTCCCCGGCCGTCATGTAGCGGCACATGCCGCGGGGGGCGGTGCGGGCCACCTCCGCGTCCGTGTCCGCACCAGCCCCAACGCTGCCGCGGGAGCTCTGGCTGAGCTGGGCCTGGGCCATGGCGGGCCGTTGGGGGCGCGCGTCGTCCTGGGTGGCGGTCAGCGGGGCCCTGGGGCTGCCGGAGGAACCGGGGCGGGTGGAGGGTGGCGGGGCGGTGCGGTTCAGCTGTGCGCTGGCGGCGTTGCCTGCCGGGTGCTCCTGTTTCCACTGGTGCACCAGCTGTTGCTGCTGCGTGTTCTGCTGTGCGCTGCTTGCTGCCCGCGCCCCCATTAGGAGCTGTATGGCCTGCTGCAGGCTGCCACCGCCGCCGCCGCTGTCGCCGCCGTCAGCGCCGGTCCGCGGCGAGGGCGGCGGGAGCTGCTGACGCTGGACGGGACTGCGCGCAGGCTCTGGATCAGCCTGGAGCAATCCCGAGTCACGCCTCGGGCTCTTCTGCTGCTGCTGCTGCCCGCCGTCACCCTGCTTGGTTAGCAGCAGCAGGGCGGCGGCCAGCGCGGCGGCGGTGTTGCCATTCACACTGCCAGCCAGATGAGACGCAAGGCGCTGCGGGTCTGCGTTCCCATCTGCTCCTAGGAGGGCCTGAAGAACAGCCGATACACCGCTGGCCGCTGGCCCGCTGCTGTTGTCCGCAGCAGCCGACCCAGCTCGCGCTGAGGACGGCGGCGCGTCCGCGGAGGCCCCGCCACGGCTGGCCGGCCGCTCTGCTAGTGGAGGCTCCTGCTGCTGCTGCTGCGGCGGCGGCGGCGCCTCGCGCTGCGGCGCCGGTGGCTGGCGGGGGGGCTTGGCCGCGAGCACAAGCCCGCCTGTGCCGCCGCCACCGACGAACCTCGCAGCCGGCCGCACCTGCCACTCGATGGCCAGCAGCCCGCCCATCACCTTGCCCACCAACCGCCAGCCAACCGTCTGCCAACCGCCCATGTACGGATGTACGGCGGCGCCGATGGCGGCGTTGGCGAGGATGCCGCTGCCGTCACCCTGGACGAGCATGTCGCCCTGGTGACAGGCAATCACGCCGCCCGTTTCGTCATCGCCGCCGGCGCCGCTGGGGTGCGAGCCGTCGTCAATGGTGAGCAGTACCGGCACTACGGCGCCAGGGACTGCGTCGGAGATGTACCGTGCCAGGAAGGAGCGCGGGACCAGCAGCCCTGCAGAGCCGCTGGACGGCGGGGCAGCAGCCGAGACGGCGGCGGCGGCCGGGGGCGGAGGTGCCTGGTGGGCAGGCGGCTGCCGGGCGTGGTCGCGAGGCTGCGGCGGCAAGGTGCTGAAGGGCTGTTGCTGCAGCTGCAGCGGCTGGCGGTGCACCTGCTGCTGCTGCTGGTACTGCGGGGCCGCGTACCCGAGGCCCAGCTGCTGTACGTCGATGGGCTGGCGAGGGCGCTGCTGCATGGCCCCTGGCACGGACAGGACCAAGGGCCCGACGTGGCCGCGAGCCTCGACACCGCCGGCGCTGCCGCTGCCGCCACTCATCCGACCACTGCTGCCGTCCCCGTTCCCACTCCTACTCCCAGCTGGCAAAGGCAGGTCCGCACGGCGTTGCAGTGGCGGCGGCAGCGCCCTAAAGCGGTCGCTTGTGGGTTGCTGCTGCTGCTCGCTATGGTGCGGCTGTGACCCATCCGACCAGGTTGCGTCCTGGTGCTGAGTCGGACGGCGGTAGGCTCGCTGATCGTCATTCGCTTGTGGAAGGAGGTGGCCCAAATCTGCAGCTCCTGCTGCCGCCGCTGACCGCCAGCCGCCCGCTGCCGACTGCCCGACTGCAGAGGGCTGCTGAGAGGGCGGCGGCATGGCACGACCGAGGCTGTGGGCCCGAGTTTGGACCAATTGCTCGTGAGCGGCGCGCCCCTGCAGCTGGCGACTGCTGTCCGGCTGTGCTTGCGCCGTGCTTCTGCCGTCTTGCTGCTGCTGCTGGGTCCTGTGCTGCTGCATGAGGCCCAAGGCAAGGGCCTGCAGCGCTTGCCGCCTGCTGTCCTCCTGGGACGCCAGTGTCGGAACCGCCCTAGTTCCACTCTGGAAGCCGTGGGCATCTGTGAGCTGGTACCGCGGCAGCTGTGCCTCCACTTGGCGTTGGGGCTGACCGCCAAATCCTGCCTGCTCATGGCGGGAGGCTGACTGTGTGTACTGCATTCTACCTAAAGTCTGCAGCAAGGTCTGCGAATACTGGAACCGGAATTCGCCTAGGCTTAGTGGCGAAGTGGTTGCATTCGCGGGTTGTAGTCGCTGCAGTTGGGAGGAAACCGGGCTGCTATTCCAAACCTCCTCTGAGCTATGCGCGCAGGACGTCGTGTCACAGCAGGTTGTCGGCAGGTCTGCCTGCGCAGGGCGAACGATGGACGGGTCAGTGCCCATTTGGCCGTTAGTGCCCGCGCGAAAGGAGTCGGGAAAGTCGCGCGCACACGTAGCGAATGATGCAAATGACCAATGCCCACAATATCGGAATGTTGTTTGGCTCATTACGGCGATAGTAGTGTAGTAGGAGAGGTCCGTAGTCATTATGTATTGAGGTGCGAGTGGGTGTGGGGCGGTTGCCCTCTGCGACTGAGAACGCCGACGGCCGAGGACTGCTCGTCGATCAATGTCAATGTAATGTGTGTAGCAGCAAACATCCATATACTGGTGGCCCCGCCAGTTGGCGCCCTAGGACAGACCTAGGAAGGAGTGGACCATGCTTCCTTGGGCGCGGCAGCTTTCGCATGCATGTCTAAACTACAGTTCTGCTATTGCCAACCAGCTTGAGGTGCCAAGAGTGAGAGTCGCAATTTTGGTCTGACAGGGAGACGCACTCACCCGGACCCGGTGTACTAGACTAAGCTTTGTGCGCGGCGCATAAACCGCAGGCTTTAATTTTCAGTACCTCCTTCATAAAGGTGATTCTGCAGTGTCTTTGCCCTAGTTCCCTGGATGCGGGCTATGCGTGCTCAGGTGTGGACAGTGTCTGACTCTGTGTCCCGTCAAAGTCAGGCGCCACTATGCACATAAACGCTGCTCCTCAATTCCTGCCAGCTCACCTGCTTAGGTTGAGGATGGCGGTGCTTGTGGAAAGGTTATGGCAGGGCTCGACGCTTTGTCCGTAGACGGAGAAATCACGGCCATTTGGCGTTGCCAGGTGCTTAAGAAGCTACAAATAGGACATATGTATTGTGAGCCGTGTTGTCGCTTGCGGCAGCAGCCTTGGACCTGGCAAGGTGCGCAACTCGTATAGGGGGCCCATCGTAACCCATGCGCCGGATGAGGCCTGCGTCTCCCGCTGCGAACACATACTACCACCCATGGCAACCACATGAACGACGCTTATAAGAGAGGAGGACCTGCTGATACGCGCGTGTATGGCAGTTACTGCTCCACTCCTTGCCTGGGTCGTCCGCACTCACACGTCACAGAGCGCGCGGGACTTCGGCGACCCCGGCGGTTCCTGTTGCTACTCTGAAACCACTTCACTTGAGATCCCGTTGTATTGAACTATTATTTCTTGCCAAGTAGTGCACTCGGGCTCGTTGCGGACAGCCGGCTAGGATGGCGCAGAAGCCGGATGTCGCGTCGGGTACCTGGTACGGGGACAGACATGGAGAAAAGCGATAGGCGAGCCGCAAAATAATTGTCGAGCACAGCCCAAGTCCTTGCGTAACCGCCACTGTACGGAGTTCGACCAGCTTCGCCGTGAGCGGGCTGCCCAGCCCTGCAGTCTGCAGCTTCAACTGTTTGTGCTGTCCTGCTAAGTCCACACGGTGAGCTTGGCCCAAGCACTGGTAGAAGGCTGGACATCAGCAGTCAGCGCGCTGCGCAAGCGCCTGTTGCTTGATGTGCTTGGCGGGGTGACACAGAGAGGAAGGCTCCGTTTTGGTTCCTTGTTCGAGAATCCAATGGCCGTCTTGGTCTTTGTACACGCACACACTTGCGTTGCGGCATGCCCACATGCCACCCTCGGCTGTCAAGGGTTGTAGGGTTTGCAACTATTACGTAGACGCCTAGGACGCCCAGGAACCACCAGCCTGCACCAGCCAGCGGCCAGGGTTCAGTGTGCTTACGCGCGGGTGTTGGTGGCGCATTGCGGTCAGGGTAACCGCCATTCGGCAACTGCAGCACGCTTTAAGCGGTGCTGATGCTCAGAGGAGTCTTCCTGTTGTTGGTGGCTGTGGTGTGATACCACAGCTCAGGGGCCGCAGGTGAGGCCGGCAGGGCAGTCTGGCACACAGCAGCAGTAAAGGCATGAGGCCGTTTCGGTACCGGTATGCACAGTCAGAATTTGGCACAGCTGTCTCTTTCACAGGGCTGCGCAAACGCCGCGCCTGCCCAGCTGCGCGAATGCCGAAATCCGCTCGAAATCCAACGGGAAGTGAGGGAGGCTTGCAGGGTGGATGTGACACTCAACCTGGTCTTTCCAGGCATGCATGCACGCATGGGGCTGCCGTACGGGCGGTACGGCAACCAAGGCCCTATGTACGACCACAAGTTATGCCAGCAAATGTGGGGGTAGATGGAGACGCTGAGGACTTGGGGGCCAAGGCGGGTTGGCAGGGTGGGCTTCCGGCGAATAGCATGCATGCATACGCACGGTGTACACAGGGCAGCTTGCAGAAGGGGTTTATTCCGGACAATAATTTTTCAGGAGAATCCTATTCTTAGCAGGTAGGTCCTGAAGGTCGTCTCTTCACTTGGCTTGAAGCTGACGGCGCAGGAGGCTCCGAGGAGACAGGAATCGTCGAGCTTGCCCGCACCAGTCAACTCCTGAACAGGGGATTGGGAGTCGTCCGTGCGGTAGGCGGCAGGTGTACCACTTTCAAGGGGGCTGAGCGGTAGGCGGCAGGTGTATTACTTTCAAGGGGGCTGTGCGGAAGGCGGAAGGTGTTCCACTTTAAAAGGGGGCTGTGCGGTAGGCGGCAGGTGTCAGATTTAACTTAAAGGGGGATGTGCGGTAGGCGGCGATTCCGTGAGCTATTGCTTGGTTGTCCTTGCAGGCCCTTGAGCCCCCGGCTCGGAATGGGTCGTTGCACTTGCGGAGGGGAGAACCCTCGCGCCTCGCCGTGTAACACTGACTGACTGACTGGGAGTCGTCCGCCAGCTGATGCCCGACGGTTCATCATCCACTGATAGGCACAGGCCACCGGCACGCCTTCCCCATGGGTCCGGGCAGACGACACAGGCGGACATGCACACCAGGGCAGCCTTCACACTGCCACAATAACAAAAGGAGGAATTATGCACCGAACACCATGGTTATCACGTGTACGGAGTCACCAGGGTTGCGCAGGTAGGCCGGAACGCATGCGACGGCAAAATAAGAAGTCGCAAAGCATTGTCGGTAATGCGCGCATATCGACCTGCAAAGCAACAAGAAGCAACCGGAACGCCAATCCAGACAGCACCAATGGGTACGGTACGGTGTACATTGCAACCTTTCCATGGTGGCTGCCACCAGCTGCAGCTGTGGCCAGCCACAAACAAGGACATGCCACGCAACCATGCTGGACGCCACAAAAACGGCCCTCGAGCAATCAGCGAGCAGAGCTGCCTCCCCGCGGCCCCATGACAGCGCCTACGTACCTGCAAGCACACGCGCAATCGTGGCGCCTCTATGCCTACACTACTGAACGCGCGTGGCGCCGTGGGCCAACCACACGTGACAGTACACAAATACAATGGCAACGAACGGCAAGTAGGCCGTGCCGGCACGTGCCAGTGCAGCAGCAGCGTGCCGGTATGCACTGTCAACGCTCGGCGGGCTTGCGCACACTCAATCCGGTAGCAAGAAGCCACTTCGCCCGGTGCAAAGAAAAGCCAAACAATAACATTTATCAACATGCATTAACAACAGATAAGAACGTACTCAACGGGAAATATGCCTCACCAAATGCCTTGCATAAAGTACAGGTAAGCTCAACGCTCCAAGTACGTAGCAAAGCCATGACGTGCCAAACGGGCATGAGCCCTGCCACACGACCACCCTGGAGTTGGTCACGTGTACTCCAATCTTACTACCCGCTAGTCCCGCTTTGCACCCGCCGCCGCTGCTGCCTTATGATCCCCGCTGCCGCTGCCGCCGCCGGCATCAGCACCCGCCGCCGCCGCCGCCGCCCCCAGCCCCACGGCGCCCAGCACCCTGGCCACCAGCGACCGCAGCAGCAAGCCCAGGAAGGACAGCCACTCCAGCGCGCCCTCGGGCATGTGCTTCGCCGCCTGCGTGCGTGTGCCATGAAAATCATCTTGTACATGACTGCACGTCGTGCTACAGCTTGCGACAGCAGCCTTGGGACTCCTGCCAGCTCACCTGCTTAGGTTGAGGATGGCGGTGCGTGTGGAAAGGTTACGGCAATGCTCGACGCTTTGTCCGTAGACGGAGAAATCACGGCCATTTGGCGTTGCCAGGTGCTTAAGAAGCTACAAATAGGACATATGTATTGTGAGCCGTGTTGTCGCTTGCGGCAGCAGCCTTGGACCTGGCAAGGTGCGCAACTCGTATAGGGGGCCCATCGTAACCCATGCGCCGGATGAGGCCTGCGTCTCCCGCTGCGAACACATACTACCACCCATGGCAACCACATGAACGACGCTTATAAGAGAGGAGGACCTGCTGATACGCGCGTGTATGGCAGTTACTGCTCCTCCACTCCTTGCCTGGGTCGCCCGCACTCACACGTCACAGAGCGCGCGGGACTGCCGGAGTCGCGGCGACCCCGGCGGTTCCTGTTGCTACTGCTTGACATCACCCTACTTGATATGCCATTATGTCAGACTGTGACACAGCACGTGCCTGCATGTATTCAGCACGTACGCACCGTACGCACGAGTGCATGTCGTGGCTGGCCGTAGGGCCATGGGTGAGATGCAGTTTAGGTGCATGCCGACCATCATCGCCAGGTAAGCTGAAGAGGTGGAACCCAATCCAACCTCGTGGAAAAACCGCTTTGTACCATACGCCAACCGCACCTCGATGTTGTAGCCGTTGGAGTCGTACACGAACGAAAGCCCCGTAGTACAGCGGGTGGTACTGCGGCCGGAAGCCGGGGGCGCCGTTGTCCGTTGCCCCCGCAGCCAGGGCCGCTGCATGGAATGCCCGCACCTGCGGAACGGTACGGCGGGGGGCTGGCACCAGCATTGGCAAACCACACGCGTGTTGCAAGCGGGGGGCAAGGCGTGAGTCCAAAGCGGGCTCGCCGACAGTGTCAAGGGCATAGGAGCCAACAGTGCACACGGTGTTTACTGGAGAGGGCCGCAATTAATATGGCGGCATGCGATGCACCAGATCATGCTCAGCCACGGAAGCAATGCACACAGGGACGATAGCACAGCGAGCGCAACGACAGCGTTACGGAAGGATGCACCTGCGCTCTCGTGGCAGCTGCGAAGGCCAGGTGTACTGGGCTGGGTGCAGACACAGGCCCTGCGGGACGAGAGGACAGACAGGGGACGGCAACTTTCACATTGCCCCAGGGGGCTGCTGCTGCGCGGCAGACGGGCAGGGGTCTGGCCAGGGGCAAAGCGGTTGGGAGGAAGGTTGGGGTGCGGTTGGGACGGGCTGCTCACCCTCGGCAATCCAAAAGGCAGGGAACTGCTTTCCAAAGCCGCAGCTCCTGGCCTCTTTCACCTGCGAACCGGGGCAACGTAGGCTCTGCCTGCTGTCCCAAGGTCTCGGCTCAGCAGACCGGGGACCTTATTTGCCGAATAGCCCGCTGCATGGATGCTTCCGCTGCAAGGAGGGAAGGTTAAGCGAAACCACGCATATAACCTTTCCCTGATAACCTTAAGGGCTTCAGCGTAGAACGCTTTACTCGCTTCGTAGTCGCGCACCTTAAGCATGACATGGTCAAACATTTACGGACAATAGTACTCTGTTTGCCTCGTAGCGAGTTTTAGGGCCGCGCGAAGGGCTCCTGAAGTCGCGTAACGCATGGTTCGTAGCTCGTTCCAAATGCTCATTCACACCCTAGATGTCAGGATCCTTTTACCACGAGCGATAACCTGTGGGGGTGCTACCGTGGCGGTACGGCGGTTCCACGGCAGCTGCAGCATGGCAGCCCATGTGTCGCGCATGAGGCTCATGAGGGCCTCGTACGCGTTTCGTGACACAGAACTTCTCAGCGCACCAACACTCACCCAACAGCATGGCAACAACACCGCAATTGCAAACCCTCACTTTCCTGCCTTCCAGGGCGCACTTGCGGATGGCTGAACACAGACCGTGGTCCGTTGAGGGCTGCCAAAAAAGTGTGCAGAACGCCATATACGGAAGCCTCACGAACCACCGCTCCATATGCGACGTGCATTGCAGGGACTTGCTTGTCTTGCAGCCTGCATCGTCCAGTCTGATCCAACGCGGGCCCTGACATCGATATGCAACAGGAGTTCTCCGTTTGCGGCCACGAGGATTGTCAGTATATTTGTGCCTCCGGCGCCAAAAACCTAGGTTGATTCCTGTCATTACTCATTGTTACGCTGCAAGCAAAGTGGCCGCGCGCCGATTCGCCTAATGCTCCTGCATATGCAGCAGGCGCGCATGCTGGCGCGCATGCTGGTGTTGCAGCAGCTCCTTTCCCTCTTGCTGCTCGTAGGCTGTGCACCACTCTTCGTAGCCGGGGAAGCGCTGTGCAAACCTGGCTTCGCTAAGCGCCAGAGCGGTAGACAGCGACAGGGACGGCGAAGTCCAGCCTGCACGCAAGTCGCCATGGCAAAGTAGTGAACAAGGCAGCTAACGGTGCGGCACATCCAGGAAGGGCCTCTCACGGCCCAAAAGCAATGCGTTTTGCCGGCGGTAAATAATTCAGTGCCGCATCGTACATTGCAGCCAGGTGGAGCTACGCCGCTGAACACGCCAAGTCCCAGTCACCAAAATCCACGCATGCTCATTGCACCTCCGCACTGCTGGCCGCAGGCGAGCATGCCACCTCGCTCAAACAGCTGCCCCTACCTGGCTGCCTGCCCCTCGCTCTCTTTGCCATGCCGTCTCCGCTGCCGCCTGCTTCCCGAACGCCGTTAGCCACCGCCGCCCCTGGCGCCCCTCCAGCTGGCCCTGCCGCCCGCACCCCCGCCGGCACCGCCTCCGCAATGAACCGCAGGCGCGCCAGCCGCCCCTCCGACGACGCTAGGCATCGCGCCAGCGCCGACGCCGACGCCACCCCGTTTAGCTGCCGCCGCCACGTGCCTGCCACCGCCGCCTCCTGCGCCTCCGCCGCCGCTACTGCCCCCTCTAGCGCCCTCCACCGCGCCGACAGCCCACCCGGGCTGCACCCCAGCAGCCCGGGGTGCGCCGTCAGCACCGCCGCCGCCCGCCGCCAGGCGCCTGCCGCTGCCTCCGCCGCTGCACCGTCTGACATCGCATCCGCCAGCGCCGTTATCCGCGCCGTCACGGCCTCCGGTGTAAGACCTAGCGCCGGTGGGTAGCCCTTGACGGTGGCAACCGCGGTCGCAAGAGCTGCCTGCCTGCTGTCGACATCTGCGTCGGCGTCAGCGGCTGCGGGTGCGGCACTTGCTCCGTCAGCTGGTTTGCACGGCGGCGGCGGCGGTGCCGGCGCTGCCAGCGCCGCCGCCAGTCCCTGCAGGCGGCTGTGCAGGGAGGCCGCCTGCAGCTCAAGGAGGGAGGGCCACGTGCGTGCCAGGGCCTGCGCCTGGGGCCTGCGGGGGGGAAGGGACAGGAGGGACAGACCCATGAGTCGGTACGCAAGGTGTGATGTCACTATGCAGGCTGCTGTGCGGCATGCCTGGGAGCTGTCATTGAGCTTCTTGCTTTCACGCTGTGGAATGTCAACCGTGTCCCGTGACGATTCCTTATTTTGCTACCGGGCACCGCCCCGAGATCTGCGACAAGAGCGGGTGGTTGGTCGGGCTAGCCTTCATACGCTATCCTGTACCAGCTAGGGTCACTCAGACGTGGGGTGGCTGCCGCTGGATGCCATACCTCAAGCCTGAGGCGCGCTCATCCCTATACCCTATTCCTCCGAAAGCCTGAACTGCGCGGCAGGGTGACATGCCCTACTCAAAAGGCAGCAAAGACGCCCAATGCTCAGCTGCCACCGAGCCGCTCACCTGGTCAGCCCCAGCACGTGCCCCAGCGACGTCAGGTTCGCCTCCAGCGCCGCCGGCGAGCGCGCCAGCAGGTTGGGCTGCTTGCTGGCTGTCGCCGCTGCCGCCGCCGCAGCCGCCGCTGCTGCCCCTGCTGCTGGCCGTGCACCTGCACCTGCACCTGCATCCGCGTGTGCATGTGCTTCCAGGGAAGTTGCCGCACTGGAACTGTCCCGCTCAGCACGTCCCTCATCCACTAACCCGCGGGGATCCGGGCCATCGCCGTCGTTGCTGCCGCCGTTGGCGCCGCCGCCGCCGCCTCCGTACAGTACGGCCGACAGGCTCCGGAGCCGCCGCATGATTTCGGGCGCCTCCCAGCGACACAGGGACACTGTATCAGAGGTCGCCAGGCGGGCAGCGGCGCTGGTGTAGGGGAAGCCAAGCGATGGAAATGGGTTTTAGCCAGCGTTCCGCCGTGTCGGCAGTTGTACACGTGTCGTGGCAAGGGCAACGGGTTCGTAACGCAGGACGGCAAGCGAAGGCGCAGGGAATGGGTGGAAAATATGTATGCACGAGGTGCAGGTGTAGGGGTCACAGCGTGTCAGCGTGTACTCCGCGGCAGACAGGGCCCAACAAAGCGTGAGCACAAGTGGATTCACTTGAGCCTGCTTGAGCCGTCTACGTGCAATGCCGCTAGCATAGTGCACGGCCCCAACCCCCCTGCTGCCCTTTTCCCCCCGCCAGCTCCCCCACCCCACCTGCTGCTGAGGCCGTGCCGCACCAGCGCCGCCGGCAAGGACTCCTCCGCTGCATCGCCGCCGCCGCCAGCACCGCCGCTGCCCCCGCCCACGGGCGGCAGGGGCCCCACGCGGATGCCCGCAGCCTCCCACAGCTCAGACAGACCGCGGAATATGGGCCGTGCACTGGGCGTGGCACGACCCGCCGCCGCTGAGGAGGCTGCCGCCGCCCCCGCCGCCCTAACTGCAGTGCCTGGTGCACTGGCCATGTGGCGCCCCTGGGTCTGCCACAATCGTGGGCTCGCGCGCAGGGGCGGTTGAGGAGCCGCCGGAGGACGCTCAGTTGGCGCAGCGCCCACACCCGTGCTTGCGCCGACCTGTGAGTCTTCTTCTTCTGCTGCTGCTGCTGTTCGTGGTGTAACTGCTGGCGGCGCAGGGGCAAGGGAGACCTCAGCCGCTTCAGCCATAGGCCCGGCCGCCGCAGCAGGACTGGGGCTGCCTGGGGCGGGGTCAAGGGACAGCAGCCTGGCACGAAGCCGCGCCTGCAGTGCAGATTGGTAGGTGAAAGGCACCGGCAGGTGTTAGGATGACGGTCTGGCGTAACGGTGTCATGGGCGGGTATGCGTCACGAATTCGTGCATGGCACAGGCGCTGCAGGGCCTTCGTAGTGCACAAAAGCAAGACAGGACTGCGTGTAGCGCATTGTGCTACGCGCGGCAGACCTCTGTACCACTGCACAGGCGCACAACACACGGCGGCACGCAGCTCACGCTGTGGGCCCGTCCATGGTCTACTCTCTTTCGTGCGCGAAGCCCAACCGTATGGCCCAACCGAACGCCCCCCTAAAATAATAGTCACCACCCAGCGCAGCAAGAGCCCCTCACAAAGCTGACAGCCGGCATACGCATGCCCCAATCTTCATGCCCACGACGTCCACGACGTAGTCCGTGAAGCCCATAGCCGAGGCCAAGAGGCCTACACAACTGCGAGGGCCACGCGAGAACCTCCCGCCCAACATGCACGTGCCCTACGCCCCACCTTGAGCTCCTCCATGCGACGGCGGCGCGCTTCCGCCGCCTGGGCGCCGCTGGGGCCCGTGGCGCCGGGGCTGGCCTGCAAGCCTGTATCTAGGGATCCATGGCTGCCCAGAGCGCGCGGGGCCGCAGCCTTCGAGCCCCTGCCTCCTGGCTTGCGCTCCCTCGCCCGCTGCTCCAACCCAGCTGCTCCATCCTCCATCTCCGGCCTCCCTCCCATCCGGCTGCGAGCCGCGCGCCCCACAGCTGCCACAACCGCCAGGGCCGCTGTGCCACTGGCTGCTTGCACGGCATGTTCCCCGGCCTCAACAGCACCGTCGGCTTCGCCTCCTGGCGCAACAGCCGGCCTCTCTCCTGCCGGTACACCCTCGTCCAGGATCGCTGCCACCCGGGCCGCGGCTGGCTGCGACGGCAGCCGCCGTCGCCGCCCCCTCTTAACGGCTTCCTGCGGCTGCTCCACCTGCACAGCTGCTCCCACACCAGGGTCATCGCCCTCCACAGCAATGACCTTCCGCCGCCGCCCCCGCCTGCGCCCCGGGCTTGCGTCCTCCGCAACATGCCCAACTTCGGCAGCCGCTTCCTCGTCTACCGCAGGTAAACCCTCCGCCTGCTGCTCCCTTAAACTCTCCGGAGCAGCCCTGGTAGCATCATCATAGCCCCCCACCTCGAACCACGCCGCTCCGTACGGGTACGGGTACGGCAGCCACTCGTCTGATGTGTTCGTGTTTGTACCGCCATACATGCTGTCGTACTCGTCGTACCCAGCCAGCAGTCGGTCCACGTAACCCCCCGCCAGGCCCCGGGACGCATCCCGCCGCGCACGTGCGCCCCTGGGAGACTGCACGCCTCGAGCACCATCAGCAGCGGGAGCTGTGGTGTCAGGGGATGTTCCCCCGCGACCCCCGCTGAGCCACAGGTCGTCTTCTGCACCAGAGCCACCATCATCCACGTCGAAGGGGTGCAGGAGGGCCGGCGGCTCCAGGTAAGCAGGCGGGGCGAACGGTCCCTTGCTGCTGGCGCTGATGCCGCGGGGCAGCGGCTCGCCAGGAGCCTGTGCCGGTGCGCCCTGTTGACCTTGCGCCGGCGGTCGGGGGCTGGGCTGGGCGGCACGGCGGCGGAGCTGCAGCTCCTTCTTGCGGATCAATCTGCAGTGGCAAATTGGTCACGTGCCAGCCTCAGGTGCAGCAGCGCTTGGCTCCCTAGCATCATGCCTACTAACGGCAGACAGTTTGGACCAGTGCTGGCTGCACCAGCAGTGTAAGCAACAGACCACGCCACCCTAACAGCCCACACCTGTACCTCGTGAATGATATATGGTTATGCCGAGGCTCCCGAGCAAGCCCTCAAGTGCCCACCCTGCCTTATGCCTCAGCATAAGCCCATGCAAACTGGCCCCAGACCGTGCGTTAGTCCCTACGTACCTGTACACGTGGTTGAGGTGCGGCCGGTCGCCCACCAGCGAGTCCGACAGACGCTCCGCCACACTGAATGACATAGTTGGGGCTGCTGGGGCAGGGGCAGGTAGCTGCGGGCCCGGCTGCGGCGCGCCCTGAAGGGGCTCAAGCCCGGCCCAGGCTCGACCGTCATCGGTGGGGCCGTCGTCTGGCAGGAACACCTGGATGGGGCTGTCTTGTGAGCTGGCCGCCAAGGATGCGTTGGACGCGCTCGCGAAGTCCAGCAGCTCCGAGAGCGGGGGAATACCTGTGGCTGGCCACGTACTGGTGTACCGCGGTGGTGCAGGTGCAGGAGGCGGCCGGAGCCAGTGGACGGGCGTGGGGCTGCTGCTAGGGGGACTGGAGTACGGTGACGGCGCTGGGTCGAGGTTGAAGAAGGGAGGCCAGGAGGCCGGGCGCGGATCTGCAGCCTGCCTTTGTTGCCAGGTGGCTGCGTCCGCATCAAAGCGTGCGGGACTGGTGGGGCTGGCGGCTGTGTTGGCGGTGGTGATGGTGCTGACAGCGTTGCGGCGCCGGAGCAGCTGCTTCTTGCGGATGAGCCTGCATTTCAATTGGGCCACCTTGATGCGTCAGGGCGGGATTTTCAGTGCTAACTGAGGAGCACATGGTCATGAGCCAGTCCCGCAAACGTGCGGCACACAGGCGGCGTCGTAGCGAAGGGTGTTACCGCCGCAGCACGCTGCAGCCACAAAGGCTGTGAACAAGCATGGCTGTACGCAGCAGGCACTCTTATCCATGCGTGCACCACCGTAGTTTCCAGCTGCAAGCTACTCACCTGTACACAGGGTTGTACACAGCCCGGCTCCCAACGGCGTCTCCAGGGCCAATCACCCAGTCCTCGCCGCCACCGCCGCCTGCATCCTGCGTGCCCGCCCCCCTCGTGTCGCCCTGCTCCTGAAGCTCTGCCTGGGCGTCATTGGAGGCGGCCGATGCGCCTGCTTCACTTCCACCGTGCCCCGGCCCCGTCCCTGCCCCTAGCCGCAGCCGCAGGCGGCGCTGCAGCTGCTTCTTGCGGATGAGGCGTAGCACAGGGTTAAGGCCAGACCCTGCACCATAAGCCAAACACCCAAAGCATGCAACATCAAGCATAAGCATGGAGAACTTCTATCGTCCTTCCATGGTGTTTTGTCCCTGGTCAGCAGCACAGGAGTTCCTAACTCCTCGACATGCATGCAGCACATGCAACCCGATGCAAGCAACCCGAACGCACCATATTGCGGCTCTTGCAGTTCTGCTTCCTGCCCGTCTCCGTCCTCTCCCTGGGCGCCATCCTCCGTGCTAGCAGTACCCGCGCCTGCTGCTGCTGTCCCCTTTCTGGACCGCAGGCCTTGCGGGGCCTCCCGCTCCATCCGCTCCTCCTCCCGCCACTCTGACTCCTCCCCTGCCCCAGCGCCTTGCAACGGACGTACGGCACCCGTCGGCGCCGCCGCCGCCGCTGCCGCTCCCGCCGGCGGCGGCTCCAGCAGTAGCCCACCCAACATGATGTCCGCAAAGTCGTCCGCGGCCCACGGGTCGATGGACGATGTGGGCGACACGTGTGCCGGAGAGTCACCCCCGCTGCCGCCGCCACCGCCGTTGCCACGGGCCCCCGACGCTGCGCCTGGCGCAGCAGGCGCTCCCTGCCGCCGCTGCCGCAGCTCGTGCTTGCGGATAAGCCTAGGGTGACGAGTGCAGCACGAGTGTCGTGGTCAGGTTGTGCAACATTTGGCTTGTCCGCAGCTTGGCAACGGCTGAGCCATGACCAGCCTGACATCCGCGCAGCGCACGTGCACCAGCATGCGACACCGCTCCCGTGTTTTGACGCCCCCAACAAACCACAGGGCGCCACGCTGACCGTATCAGTCCCACCTGTACACCGGGTTCATCTGTGCAGCCTCGGACATGAGCGCTTCGCGCAGCAGGCTACTGCTGGTGCTGCCGCCGCTCCCACCGTCAGTCCCACGATAGCCGCTACCACCACCATCCCCGCCGAGGTCCCAGAAGTACCCTCCTCCGCCCCACACCCCCCGGTGGTCCTGCTGCCCACCCTCCGGCTCTGCGAGGCTGACCTGGATTAGGTCCTCCGTGGCGGATGCTGCCGCAGCTGCTGCTGCTGCTGGCCCCTCGCCGCCTCCCCTGGACCCCAAGCCCACCGCCGGCCCAGACCCGGCACTCCCTGACGGCAGGAACGTGTGCCGCGCCCTATGGCCTTCCCGCGACGAACCTGGGACCCGCTGCGCCTCCCTCTGCCTCTCGCGTTCCTTCTCCCTGAACCCCAGCCGCAGCTGCCGTATCCGCACGACCCGGTCCACCCCAGGGTGACCCGTGGGAACTATCGGTGGAGGAGACAGGGGCTGCGGCTGTGGGGTTTGGGCTTGGTTGGAGTGGGGGTGCTCCTGAAGCTGTGCTCCCCTCGTTGGCGGCTGCGGGCGTGACCGAGAACCCTGCGCCGGGCCCCCGTCGGGCTGTGCCCAGGGAGCGGTATGGGGAGGTGGGGGCTGCCTTGGGCCGCCCTGTGCGCTTTTACTGGCCCGCCAAATTTCGCTCCGTCGCCGCCGCCGCTGCTGCTGCTGCGGTTGCTGCTGGTGCTGGTTGTGTGGCGGCGCGGGCCCTGCACCGGCCTGGCCCTGCATCGGCCTCAGGCGGCGGTCCTGCAGCTCCTTCTTGCGGATCAGCCTGCAGCAAGTTGTCGTACATGCACGTAAGCCAGTTCCGCCCAACAACGACATGGCTTTTTGGGACTTGCCAGCATGCACGTAAGGAAGTCAACGAGTTTGACTGCACAAACTCTTGCCCGCGTTTGCGGGGCAGTGAATGTGCTGCTCACACGTCGCACCGCCTGCAACCCACCCATGCACGGCCTTGCAACCCCATGCCGGCCTTGCAACCGGCACAAGTATACCCTTGCACACACACAGCCCCATATCAGGAGTCGGCCTCCTACATCATCACTGGCCCACCTGTACACGCCGTTCATGCGCGACTGGTCCCCCATGAGGGCCCAGCCCGCCATGACACTGCCGGCGGGCGGAGCCGCGACAGCCACAGGCGCCGGGAAACCTGCAGGCGGCGCAGGCGGCGGAGGCGGAAGCGGAGGCGGTGCCTCCCACGTCCCAGGCCACCCTGCCTCTGCGCTAAAATCGCCATGGCTGAGCGTGCTAACAGGTTGTGCGTGCCGACGGCCCCCGCTACCGTTGGCAAAGCTGGCGCCCCGCTGCTGTTGGGGTGCACTCGGCAGATATGGAGCTCCAGGATAGCTACTTGCGACATCATCGGCATGTTGGGCTGAGGCGCGAGGGCCTTCCTCTTGGCTGGAGTTGCGGCGTCTGCGCCTGCGCGTAGGGCCTGGTGCTGGAACGCCTGGCCCCGCTCGTGGGTCCTCCGGGTTCTGCTGCTGCTCTGTCGTGTAAGCAAAAGCGGTTGTGGCTGATGCGTCCGGAATACTTTCATGAGCGTGTTGGGTTGTTGCAGCTCTGCGGGATGCCCCTGTAGCGACACCGTGCTTGCGGACCGTGGGGGAGGTGGCGGTAAGAGGCCATGCTGTCGTGGAGACGCCGGGTTCCAGGGGTTCGTAAACCCGCGCTGAGCTGAAAACACGAGTGTGTTGCGCATAGCAGATAGGGGTGATATTGATGTTGCCGCTTCCTCCACGGCGCCCGGGTAGCGCACTGCGGGTGCACGACCGGCCCTTTATACCGTTCACCGCAGTAGCACCAGAGCCTAAGGGCGCACAGTCGTAGCTGGGTTTGATATTAAATCTAAGCCAGCCGGGCAGGGGGACCGGCGAGCGTAAAGCACCAGCGCTAACCATCGACTGCAAAATCCTGACAAAAGAATCGCAGCGCCATGTACGGTTACATGAATGATAAAAAACAGTTGTACTTCCCCAGTACTACAGTTGTCAAATGCGTTTGCACGTTTCCGCGTTGACTGGGCGCTGAGGCAAGCTATGCGTTCATGTGGCGTCATGGTGCCCTGGCCTGGGGGCTGCGGGGTTTCGCCTGAACGCGGGCCCTTGCGGTCAAGGCACTCGACAGAACACGGCCATGATCGTTACGCTGTGAGGCGTTACAGGTATTTGGACACCCGGCCGGAAAACAGGCCAGCACCCTGCACCAGCGAACTCACGTCACCCCACATGTGGGTGCACCTGACCCCATCCTTGTGTGCACGCTGACCGCATTCTCTTCTGGCCGGTTGTGGCGCTCGAAGCGCGGTGTGACAAGGCGGTACTGCTGCTGTTGGTCCTCTGTTTCTTGTGAGGGTGGTGCAGGCTCGACGCTATCGGGCACAAGGGAGCTCTCATGGCACCCGGCACAGCACGACACGGAGGCAAGTGACGTGTTTCGGAACATTGTAGCACTTGTCCTCACAAGACACGTGTTTAAAGCCGCCCATTATACTGTTAGAGGCAGTGAAGCCCATGGAGTGAAGAGCAAGGCGTGCCGGCGTACTTGCAACCCTTCAACAGCTACGCAACCCACGCCGCGACAAGACTTTGCAGGAGCAATGTTGAAGATAGCTCTCATAACAGGATGTGATAGCGCAATAGGCATCGGGCAAGCGCTTTGCCGCGAGCTTGTCCAGCGCGGATTCCACGTCTACGCGACGGGCCTCGACCTGACGAACATGGAGAGCCTCCGGGCATCGGCGCCAGAAAGCGTTACTGCAATGGTCATGGACGTGACTAGCGATGACGAGGTCAACAGGGTTGTAGCCGAGGTGCGCTGTGACACCGTCCCATGGGACGGCAACGAGCAGAGCCGAGGCACACGGTGTCACCGGCCACGTGTGGACAAAGCACCACGAGTCCATGACTAGCGCTTGGGCTCTCCCGCAGCAACCCGAGTACCGAACCCTGAATCCCTGGGCGTAAGCCAACGCTTACCCAAAGGCACCACCCCAGCAGGATTCCAAGCACGCCTGTCGCTAACTCAAACACAGGCGTTGCGAACGCGTGCACCCTTCGTGCCGCCCCGCAGGTGGTCCACCAGGCTGGCCGCATCGACCTGGTTGTCAACAACGCCGGCATCGCGGGGGGCGGGCCCGTGGTGGAGACCGACCTGGCCTTTGCCCGGAGGATGTTCGGTAGGACGGTAGGCTGACAAGGCCAGGCCAGCTTGCTCCTATAAACGTGCGGGAAGCTGCTGCCTCTTTAGTTTTTCTTCAGCCGCTTGCGCCACACGTACACCTGCAGCGTTGCTGCGTACCGTACTGCCGGAAGCAACCCAGAGCAACCCTTCACCACACACCACTGACCCCCGCCCAACATGCATCCCATTGACTACGACGTACCTGCCTCCGTAACCCACACCCCCAGATATCAACTTGTGGGGCACGTGGGCGGTGTGCAAGGCGGTGGGCAACGTCATGGCCCGCCAGCGCTCCGGAACCATCGTCAACATCGGCTCCTTGGCCGGCCGCGCGCACGCGCCCTTCGGCGCCGCCTACTGCTCCAGTAAGGGTGCCGTGGAGTCCATCACGCACTCGCTGCGCATGGAGATGAAGCCGTTCGGGGTGCGGGTCGTGTACGTGGCACCAGGCTGGTGCGCCACAAACCTCACGCGCAGTGCAGGTGGGCGCCCGGTCGCTCGGTCATGAAGGTGCTACAAGGCAGGAATGGGTTAGCGCTTTGGGGTACAGTGTATCATGTACTGTGTGGGTCTGCGAGTTGAGGGCAGTTGGTACGGTTCTCGTCACCGGCATGGGTGCTACGCCTTGGGTGTCACGCCTGATGCCGGCTGACAGGGTCCTATTCCCTTACGCATGCACCACCAGGCCGACAGCCATTCCGTTGACAGCTTGCAGTCGATAAAGCGAGGAGCACAGGAGATCAGCTGGTCATTGCTGCAGTGCAGTGCAGTCCCTCCTGAATAGGACCACACACGAGCGGCCAAATCCCTGCGTCCCGCCCTCTGTTCCCCACCCTTACCTCTTGTAGGTACCTCCGGTCTGGGAAGCAGGGAGGCCTGGGAGCGCGGCCTGTACGGCGGTCTGGCGTACGACACCTTCCTCAACGAGGTACGGGCTCCGGAGCGCCCCAGCGCCTGGCCCCCGCAGCGCATCGCCAAGCGCATCGTGGATGCGGCGGTGGCGCGGCGGCCGCCCATGACCGTGTACGGCGGGGCGCAGCACCTGTTCCTGCGCTTCGTGCTCACCTTCCTGCCACGCTTCGTGGTGGATATAATCTTTTCGTACATCTATGGCCTGCGGAGGCCGCTGCTGCCGGCCCTGGCGGCGCCGCCGCCGGGCGGCAAGGCGACGGGGAGTGAGGCGGACGATCCGGTGGCAAGTGGGACCAAAGCGCATGCGTCGTGAGCAGGGGAAGAACGAGTTCCTGGTTCTGGCTACAAGGGCGAGAGGGTGCGATGCTGCAGGGTGCCGCCGCCACACAGCCGTACCGGCCAGGGGGCCCCTGGCACCGATACCGATACACTGCGTTCGTGAGTTGTGTCCAGGCCGGCATGGCATGTCCACAGGGTGCTGTGGGCGGTAATCAGTTGGCTGACAGGGAGCAGTTCGAAGGAAGGGTGGGGGTAGGTTGCATATACCGGTACGCCGTACCGGCTGGTTGCCGTGGTTGGTGGGCCCTGGTTCGTGTGGGATTGCATGGGCGCTGGTGTGTCTTACTGTGTCACAGGGCCCATGCAGCTGACCGGCTGCAGATTGACCTGAGTCGGGAGTAGGCACGCAGGGCTGTACAAGGAATTATGTAGTGTCGCACAGCGCGTGAGTGTGCACTGTGTCATGGGTGCATGCTGGCATGGCACGTTGGGCGTGGGCAGGTGAGGAAGACTTCTGCGGGCGGGCGCATTGTGGCGACAGCGCCGCCACACTGCTCTTATGTTGGTGGATAGGTGTGCGCGAGGCGACAAGGGTACCGTAGTGGAGCCATGGTGAAATGAATGGAGCATGAGATTTACACGCCCGGCGGGCGGGCCGACACACCGGAACAGGTGCAATGCAAATCGTATCCAAGGCGTACGCGTGCTGAACAGGCTCATGACGCTTTGTTATGATGTTCCAGCATGCGTTCAGCTCTCGTGCTGCCACGGTCCACGTCACTAGGTGCTCAGCAGTGCAACGTGCGCCTTCGAGCCCAAAGCCGTGGCCTGGATGGGCAGCCCTCATACAGCCTCATATCAAAAACGTGGTCGGCTCCCTGTCGCGACAGCCGTCCACCCGACGTATCATTCAGCAGGGCCGGTCAACCGCAGGCCGCAGATACCGGTCCTTCAGGAGATTGGCACATCAGAACCACCACTCAACCACTAGCCTGCGTCAACAACATACGGCAGCGCATGCCGCCTGTCCTGCATGCCGCCCAAGAATATCCACACGGTACTACTGTGCTAGCCCTTACAAAACGGCTGCTGTTGCTGTTGCTGCTGCTGGCCCGCTTGCCGGTGTCCTTGCCTCCGCTTGTGCCGCACGCGCCGATGCAGCGGCAGCTTGCATGTCATGGAGCGCAGTGAACAGCCTGCGGCCAGCAACAGAACATGGACGACAAGGAGGCGCGCTCAGGTCCCAGTCTCCCAGAGGCCAGCGTACGTCTTTCACGTCCTAGCATCAGCACGAGCACGCAAGCAGGGCACGTGGTGCAGGGCAGGGTGATTTGCACACGCGCTGTGCCGTTTCGCCCCATATGCCACTACCTCAGCTTTCTGCACATCCAGCGCCCTGCGGCACCCTCGCCCTGCTGCCAGCCCCTACCTGTGTCCACGCATGGCTTCATCGCCGATTCCCGTTCCTTCCCCACGCTCTTCGGTTGCCGGATCCCCAAGCCCTTTCCCGTCCCGCCTCACGTGCATGCCACCCTGCTAATGAACACCCCCTGCGCTCCCCAACCTGCCCTTCCCGTCCCTCCGCCACCAGTGTATCGCCCCACTCCAGCACCACCACGTTACCACACAACCCTAACCCTGCACACTCCCTTTGAACCCACACACAAGGAGATGCACCGCGTCACGTGCGCTGCCCCTGATGACCTCCCCACATAGAGGATGAAGATATCCCAGCGGCTATACAGCACAGCTGTACACGATGTACGGCCCGCTTCCCGTGCGGCACTCACTTAAAGATGTCCCGCGGCATGCGTGCTGGGCGGTACGCTGCGTCCAGGAACACCACCGTGGCGTCCGCCTCCGCCACCAGCTGCTCGGCAGCAGCAGGGGAGGTCGCCCCGCCGCCTGCTGTCCCCGCCGCCTGGCGGTTTGCCACACCAAACGCGCGGGTCATATGCATATAGGCAAACACAAGTCAGCACACATGGGCTGCTCACGCCACCAACGTTCTCGGGTCAGTCGTCGTTGCTGCTACAGGAGCGGCAGCTCGTCAGGCAGCAGTGTGCTGGGCATCCCAGCAACAGACAGCCACGCAAGCGCACAAGCGGCGTGAGCTCCGACGCGCCCTTGGTGTGCCGGCACCCGACTGCCCGAGACCGCCCGGCGCACCAGACACCCATGCTGCATGTAGTCCCCACCGTGCCGCCCTCACCAGGGGTCACGAATGCAGTATACGGGCACAAGAAGTCTGTGCCAGTTAGGCAACGCTCGCACCTGTTGCTGCTGCTGCTGGGCCTCCTGCAGCTCCCGTGCCGTGAGGCGGCGCAGGATGCGTTGGTGCATCACGCACCGCGCGCCGCTGATCTTGGCCACGCTGACCGTCACCCGAAAGCGGTCGCGCGTCCTGGCACGTAACCCACAAGCAGGGGTGCAGGGGTCCGGTGGGTCCGACCCGCCCGCAGTACAACGCATCGGCGGTTGCAGATTGCGCCGGGAGGATGGTTTGTAACTAATGCTAAGGCACCAGCAGGGGTACAGGGATGTGAGGGGGACACAGCGCACATGCAGGAGCCCAGGGCTCCGGGGCTCCAGTCCCGTATGGCACAGCGTACCGTGCGAGCAGGTGGTGGGGTAACAGGAGCGAGGAGAGTGCGGCAAGCGTGCCAGCATGAGGACCAACGCAAATGGCGAACAGAGTAAGAAGATGGCATATGTCCCTCACCGTAGCGGCGCCCGGAAGGCGATGACCATGGACGACAGGGCCAGCGGGTTACCCTTGCGAGCAAAGTCGTCCACCTCGTGCCCCAGTACGGCAAACGCCTCGTGCCGAGCTGTAGGGCAGGTGCAGGGCGCACCAAAGGGTGAGCTTGCACGCGTATAAGGGTTGTAGCAATACTCCACACACAGAATGACACAATGCGTTTGCTTCAACATTATGCGCGGCTCATCAAATCGACCACGCTCATGTGTTAGCTTGGGCAGGAATTCTCCAATCCTTCGCTTTCGCCCTATGTAGTCCGCTTAGGCGCCACAGCGTGTGGGCCGCAGTGTTGTACGCTGTATAACGGCAACTAGGGCGGATGCCTAACAGGTGCCTGCAGCGCATTCGTTGGCCCCCTACACAGCACCCAGGGCAGGGTGACGCCCTCGCCTGCTGCGCCACCAGCCACGAAGCACGTGCCGGCCTGCGCCAACAGCCCACTCCCCTGCGCCAGCCCAAGCCTAGCGTGTCACCGCCTCACCGTGCTGGAAGTAGCTGCAGGGCGCCAGGGGGCCAAGGCAGGAGCACGTCACGCATAAGCATGAGCCGCCGGACGCTAGCCATGCGACGGCAGCACGTTTTAGCACTGCTTGCTGCGTAATGGTGGAACCGAGTATCGGGTGCTTGGCGCACACTCCACGGATTGACACACTGGCTGACGAGACGTGCATCAACACACTGGCACATGCCTAACGCAGGTGTTTCCCGCTCACCTGCTGTACACCGCGTTGTTGACCACTCCGAATTGGTCCAGCTCATAGTCGCGCACCTGCCGCGCCGTGCACAGGGGACCGTACAGACTCGGGTGTTGCTGCCGACATAGCCCTCGCAATACCCTTGCACCTTTCCGACTTAGACAAGAGTAGGGCCAGCCATTCGCGCTGTCATCAACTTCCAAACTTACAATGCATACCGGCAGCTCGTTTGGAAAGGCCTCCGCGCAGCTGCTCTACATACCATGCTACTGCGCACATGGTGCTCTGCCGTATGTGTTTGGCATCCTTGTATCTGTATACTGAAAGTCCACGGCGCACCTGGAAGTCAATTGAGAACTCCCCCTCTGGAAAGTACTCGGCACCCATGAACGGCTGCCCCGAGCTGCTACCGGCGGACCTGCCGTTGGCGCCGCTGGGGTGCCCCGCCCCGTCGGCGGCATGTGAAGCAGCGCCGGCGGCACTGGAAGCAGCAGTAGCAGCAGCAGCAGCAGCAGCAGTAGCTGCACGGGTGACCGCCCGCCCCGCAGGACCTGCCGTGGCGTGCGTTGGATACGCGGGGTGGGGTAACTAACATCGGGGCGACAGGGCTCATGTACCCCTTGTGAAGCACAGGAGTTGCACAGTATCGTACGGCAATTATTATTGTGCAGACCTAGGCAGGAAAAGATGATGTGCTGCTGAGGGCTACGCAGCGTGAGCCCTCGCCCAGAGCGGGGTCTCACAACCAGCACCAGCGTCCAGCTGTGTGGGGGTGAGCCCGCGAGCGTGGGCGTTACGGTGCGGCAAACCGTGTGTTCGTCAGCGACCCCTACCCCGCCGCATAGGCTCGACTGACATCCAATAATGCAACAATACATCAAGACCGGACTTTGGTGGCCTACTGCCGATGTTGCTTTAGGACGCCTGACAGCATGCCCAGTCTCCTCCCTACCTTCCCACGCGCTATCGCCAAGCTGCCCCGGCTTTATTAATGGCCTGCCAAAGCTGTATGCAGATACAAATTGTGCTAGCGCTCCGTGGTGACGCCTTGTTGTTCGGACCTGCGGACACATCCGCTCTGAGCCCAAGCACAGAGCAGCTGTCCTCATACTGATCGGAAGGGCACTAAACAATTGTAGGGAGAATTGTACTTGATGCTCTCCTCTGCGCGTTTTATTAACACGGTGTTGCGCCTGCGCCTGGCTCCCTCCTGGTCCCTGAACAGTCACCTTTGCGTGTGTAAGGCAAGGCTGGTTGCCTATTGTCTTGCTATACACAGCTAAGCGAAGGCAGCTTTGAGACAGACATCCGAAGAGCCTTGTCACTCGCTGATCAGCACTGCTGCAAGGTGTGCTGCATCCTGCCGTACACACTGCGTTCACAGACCGAGGGCCCCGGCTGCCATTATTCGGTGCAAACACATCGGGCCGTGCGGCCCGGAGGAGCTTTACGGTAAGTGCGGCAAGGAAAAACCTCATACTCAATGGGTCAATGGGGCAACAGCAGAAGGTGTACGTGGCCTACAAGGGTATTAACTGTACAGACAGAGCATCTTCATCTCGGCTGCTGGGGCACAGGTTCGGTACCGTCGTGCACGGCCGCTGCGCTGTTGGCACGTGCCGTTGTGCTTACCACCTGATGAGGTCAAAGCGGCCACCAACCTGTCCACCACAACGCTCCCCTTACTTGCCCTGCCCAGCCCTGCCGCAGCGGCGCATGATGGCAGGGGAGGTACCCTGCACCTCCCTCGGCCTGCCCAGGCCTCCCTGCTGCCCTGTCCTCTCCTATGTGCTCACGTGCACCTTTCCAGTAGCTTGCAGCAGTCCTGGAGATTGTGCTGCAAAGCAGGCAACGAAGTGTCCAGACGGCAGTGAACTCCATGGGTGCGCTCTGGTGCACTCGCACCGCTCGCACCTGCTCAACAGGCTCACACCACGGGGGCCCCAGGGCCTGGGTCAGGCGTCTGTCCAGCTTCGGCTGATAATGCACGCTGAGGCGCGTAACTGATGACAAAAATTGCGAGCTTATTTTGTTGTGCAAGGCCAACCTTTGTTCGTCCCTTGACCGACGACGGTGCCGGCCGCAAGCTTGCATAGCCGCATTGCGTTTCGCAGCCCAACCAATAATGTGTATGACCAGCATCTTCCGTATCAGTCGAGGGCACCACGGCCTTCTGATGTCTGGCCAGGTTACTTCGGTTACTGCTGGTTACTGCGGGGTAGGGTCCGGCAGTTAGGGCAGTTGGAGAACGCATGCACTTTCACAGCACTGAAACAAATTGCGATTTCCTCAGTTACGAGTATGGTCTTAGACTAAATCGATGGGCCTTTGTCCCCTGCCAAATATGGGGACTAACGCGCAAGATGGAGCAGCTGCAGGCTCCCAGGGCGGGGGCCTCCTTGGCTGGTTTAAGGGCTTGCTTAAAGGGAAGGATAAGGACAAAGCGGCCTCACCTCTCAAAGGCAACAGCCGCAAGAGGATTGTCGCGGCGGACTTGGGTTTCCCCTCTGGTTCTCAGGTTAGCATATACAATTGCGCATGGGCTAAGCATGCTGTTATCAAAAGTGGCATAACTTTACGGTACATTGGGTTGCAACTTCAGGCCCAGGGTGCTGCTGGCTCCGACCGAGGCGCACGGCCCAGCAGCCCAGCGCAGGTAACTTGAGTTTAACACAGTGTGATCCTTTGGTGTGAGAAGGCGCACACACTGCGGTTATTTCCGGGTAACTGACATGGCGTCGGGGCTTCAACAGGTCGACCCTCAGGGTAGTGCCCGGCCGAATCTTCTTCGGACTCAAACATGGATGGCCCATCGTGAACATTCTATCAGCGGAGTGAGCGCCAGAAGCGGACAGCGCGTCGACGGTGTAGAGGAGTGCAACACAAGCGTGGCCGACGCCCCTGCGGTAAAAGGAACAAATGCAAAACGAGCGAACACCAGCTCCCGAGCAATCGCGCTGTCCGACGAAGTGGGAACTCGCAAAGCAAACCCGTCAGGTACGTCGTTGTGCGCCTGTAAAGACATGGGTAGGGAAAGGAGCCACTCAGCATATGTAAACCATTGCAAAACGGCCACTGGTGGTACTTGGCGACGGAAATGTTAGGTAGGGGCTCGCCTGCTTCCTCCGGACTGGCCTGGCAAGGCTGTTGCGCACATCGTCTGCTATCGCACTGATCAGTAAAACGAACGTGTCGTTCTACCTCCTTGTCCCGTCGAGTAACCTGCCTCTCCTCTGTCCGATACTGCACGACAGGCGGCCTAACCGCTGTGGAGGCGCTGGACCCCGATAGCACCCAGCACAGCTTCGTACGAGGCAAAGCGGACAGGAGCCCCTCCTCGGAGCCCGCCAGCCGCAGTGCAGACAATGTCCCACGCATTGTGCCAGGCCGCAAGGACAGCGGCCCTAGCTCCGGCGGTGGCTACATCCCAACCCACCGAATGCCCGGGGGGTACGGCTCTGACACGGAGATCGGCCATGACCCACATGGGTCTAGCCAGGGCATGGGCGGCGGCCGTGGCGGGGGCCGCCGGCCCTCCTCCGCGCTGCGGCAGAAGGCGGCCGCAAACCGCGCTGCGCAGCAGGGCAAGAGCCCCCTGGGCAGCAACGCCAACACCGAGACCCGCACGCAGGTGCGGGAGCAGCACCACGAGTCGGCGACGCACCACCACGAGGTGGAGGATGTGGAGGACGTGGAGGACGTGGAGGACCTGGGGCCGGGGGGCGTGCCCATGCCGGCCAGCATGCGCAGCCGCAGGTGCGCACGGGGCGTGGGCTTTGGGCTTGGGCTTGGGCTTGGGCTAGTACTGTACGTAATACAGGAGAGTGACCCACGGTGGAGCCCCATACCTGCGTGGCAGCAATATGGTGCATCCACAAGCTCTTGCGAGTCACGGTTTCGTGTCCAGGCCTGCGTGCATAGGAAGCTCGACGTCGCACGGCTGCAGCTTGACGCGCGATGCTGTTGCCTGCTCCTCCCCTGCTGCGCAGGGAGACTGAGTCGCGCGAGGAGCTGCGCACCCACAGCCGGCAGGAGACCATGGAGCAGACGCGCATGCGGCCGGCGCAGGGGCGGCACCCCGGCGGCGTGGAGCACGTGGTGGAGGAGCGCGAGACGCGCACCGAGGAGCGCCTGCACGAGTCCATGAAGGAGGAGTCGACGCAGCACGGCTCGCGCAGCACAAACTCGCGCATGTCGCGCTACTCGCACTCGCAGACGCAGTCGCAGTCGCACCACACCTCCTGGCGTGTCAAGACCACCACCCACACGGGCGTGCAGGACACAGTAGTCAGCCCCAGCCCGGGCAACACAACGACGACTGGAGCTGCCCCCACTGCCGCCACCGCAGCCGCCGCAGCCGACCGAGGCAGCCCACCGTATAGCTCCACTCCTGCAGCCGCCCCGGCCCCGGCCCCGGCCCCGACCCCGGCCCCGGCCCCGGCTCCTGCTCCTGCCGCCGTCCCGGCCCAGGTGGACGACACGTATGTCTCTCGGCCGAGGTATGCCGCCACCGCTGCGGCTGCGGCTGCCGCGGCGGAGGCGGCCGTGGCTTCCGGCAAGGTGCCGGACCTGGGCAACTGGAACAAGGGCATGGGTCGCGCCTCGGGAAACGGGACAGGGCCTGGCGGCAATGAGGCCATGCCGCCGGGCCGAAGCCTGGTGCAGCAGTGCTCCGTGCCCACCCCTTCCGTGCGCCGCTCACAGCCAGGGGAGTCCCCCTTGCCGTACCAGCAGCCCATGCGAGCGTCGTACTCGGGGTCGCCCCAGGCCCAGCAGCCAGCGGCCGGGCTGTACTTCGGCCCTAGCGCCGCTGACCGCCGCCGCCAGCAGGCTGCAGCCGCCGCCGCGGCAGCCGACGCGGAGTCAGAGGCGGCGGCGATGGCGGAGTCGGCGGCGCAACAAGCCGCGCAGCAGGCCGCCGCCGGGAGGATATCCCCTGGCGCTGGCGACGCTGCCGTAGGTGGCGGTGGCGCGCCCGCCAGCGGACCGCGTGTGTACAAGCGCCAGAGCACGCTGACGGAGGAGGGCCTGCTGCACATGGGCGGCGCGCACCCGTACATGGGCGTGGACTCGCGCATTGACATCATCTCTCGCTTCCTGGAGGACGCCACCGACGGCACCACCAAGAACGGCATTGGCGTGGTGGGACCGCCGCCCATGACCCCCGGGGCCTGCTCCGCCGCCTCTGCGCCGACGCCGGTGGTGCACGACGGCGTGCGAGCGCATGCCGGCCCGCCGCCGCCACCACCTCCCGGACGCCGGGCGACGGAGCAGCACTACCAGCAGCCCCCGCAGCACCCGCCCCCGCAACGCTACAGCGACGAGCAGCAGCGGTATGGAGATGGCTACTCCGCCCGGCCGCTGAGCCGGATTGGCCCCAACCTGACCGCGGCTGCACCCCCGCCGCGGCCTGTGCAGCAGCAGCGGCGCCACCAGCACAGCACCACCACCACCGCGCACCACACCACCGAGATCCGCTCCTCCACCGTAACCCACACCGACAAGTACAACAACAGCGTGCAACAGAACGAGACACAGCAGCAGGAGTCGCAGCAGCACCACACTACAACCCACACCACCACCACGACCACCATCAGCCAGCCCCCACCACCTCTGCAGCCCGACCGCTCCCGAGCCCCGCATGCCTCCTCCTCCTACACGCAACAGAACCCCTACGCCAGCCAGTACCAGCCGCCCCAGAAGCAATACCCCCAACCGCCAACCGTCGCCACCCAGGGCTCCTCCCCCACACCGGCCCCCGGCTCAGTCCTGGCCGGCGCTGCACAGCGCCTATCGTACAACGGCAAGAATGTCAGAGGCCGCGAGGAGGATGTTCAACAGCCTCCTCATTACCATCCGCTGCAGCAGCATCAGGATCAGCAGTCGCCCTTCGAGTCTGCCGCAAAGGGCCCTAGCATGGCCTCCCCGGGGCCACATGAGCGCAATGTGGATCAAAGCCGTGATCAGGCGCAGCTGTCGCAGGAGGCGCTGGCCACTACGCGCGAGTACGTAGTGCAGGACCCCGACGAGGACCAGGGGGCAGGTGACCCGCTGCTGGACCAGGAGGCGGAAGGGGAGGAGGAGGAGGACGAAGAGCGGTGGGACGGCGCGGGCGGCGGCGTCAGGAAGCGCACGCGGCGGAGGGTGCGCATCGCGTCGGCGTGGCGGCGGGGCCAAGGCGGCGGCGATGGGAGAGGGGAAGGCGGGCCGCGGCTATCGACGCGTGGGGGCTACCGCGATGCGGGAGACGATGGCGACGGTCTGCCGGCGTGGGACTCCTATGGCGGCAACGGGCGGTCCTTCGCGTCAGGTGGGCTGTGGGTTACGCGAGGTCGCACTTGTTAGGCACTGATACTGATACTGGTTGCAGGGCCGCGGCATTTCGAGGTTCTTGGGTTGCGGGCTAGACCACCTGTACGCGTTGGGGAAGGACCTAAGTAGCTAATGCATGACGCTGGGGTTGTGCCGCGAGGCACCAGAGCGCTGGTGGCACCCTGCCCTGACCCTGCCGTCACCCTTGCCTGTCCTGTCCCGTTTCCCCCCCAGGCAAGTCCTTTGCGCGCACCTCGCCACCCCGCATGCGCGGTGTGACCGCCAGCGGCAACGGCGAGCGCACGTCCGACGGCGTCACAGACGCCGACCTGTACGACAAGTACGACACCAGCAGCCGCGCGCTGGCGGCGCAGGCGCCGCTGATGCGCACGTCGCGGCTGCGCACCGCCATGGACGCCACCACCGTGCAGCCGGCCGCACTCAACCCGCTGCTGTGGCAGGTGCGCCCCGTCTAGCACCTGGCCTTTGAAGTAGTCACCAGCTCACCACGTACCGAGGAGCTGCTGTTGTGTCAAGCACTGGTGTACCTCCATGCGCCTCTGTGCCTCTGGATCGCACGAGCTCGTACTCATTAGGAAGAGCATCAGCTGACCCCCGTTGGACCGCATTTCCTTGCAGGTCGGTTCCAGCTCTGCAAACGCCACCGCAAACTTCGGCGCCGGGTTCGCAGAGTACGGCGGTTTCGGAGGGGGCGGCGGCAGCCCACCGCGCATAGGCTCCGAAGCCTTCAGCCGCCGCACCAGCCGCCGCCACCAGTCCATGCCCGGGAACGGCGACGGCCTGCCACCGCGCACCGCCGGGGGCCAGCGGGACCGCAGCCCCGGTGCAGCCGTGGGCATGGACAGGGAGCGGGACAGGGAGCGGGACAGAGGCTACAGGGATCGCAGTCCAGGAGGCGGTGGTTTGGGCGGCTTTGACCGGGACCGGGACCGTGGCTTTGGTAGCATGGGCAGCATGGGGATGGGGATGGGCACGGGCATGGGCGGCGGGATGGGCATGGGGATGGGGATGAGTGGCGGCGGGATAACGGGCAGGCTGAACCTGGGCCTGGGTGCGGGGCTTGTGGGCATCATGGGCGGCTTTGGGGGACGGAGGATGAGGGACCCGCTGCCGCCGCCATGGGCCATCAACGACCACGACTACTAAGCCACGTTCCCAGACGGTGAAGGTGCGGAACTGGGGTTGGTTCCGCCGTCGTATGGTGCTTCAAGCTTTTGTGTGCATGGCTAGTGTGTGTTGATGGTGCTTGGCCAACACGGAGGGCAGTGCAGTTGCTCTTGACGTTCGGCACCTTGCGTTATCTAGTGTGGGCTAATATGTTCGTGAAGAGCTTGAAGGCATTTTCGGACTTCGGGCAGCGCTTGGCTGCCGCAGCATGCTTCACCCGGCGGAGTGGGGCTGGAGTATACGATAGCAGCTGCCGCAGCTGCATTTGATGTGTTTTAGTGGGGCACTCGGGGGGCTGCATGGAAAGCAGGGCTATGCTTGTTTGTGCATCAGGGCTAAGGCTCATTGCAACACGCTTAACTGCCAATGCAGCAACGAATTCTCAAGCAACATATGCGCTGTTTCATACGCTGCCGCAAAATGCGGAGCTGGGCAGGTGGCTTGGGCATGCATGCGGCTGGATACCCGCAGGAGGGAAGTCGAGGGGCAGGGCGGTGGCAACCGCGTATCGCGCACCGCTGGATGGCCTCCTACATACGGGATGAGAGAGCACGTGTGCAAGTACATGAGCATGCATGGGTGTTCGGGCTTTTTGGCAGCTGTTCAGCAGCCTATGCTGCTCGTCGTGCGTCGTTGTGCGCGGTCAGCCTGAAGTACCAGTAGCAGTACGCCGGCTGTGCCTCCCTCAGGGTGCGGTATAGCCGACAACGTCAAAGTTTGTTGGTAGGGCGTTGTGTGTCCTGCGCCCGGCGCACAGCCGCGGCTATAAGCATGAAGGAGCTTAGCTGTGTGTTGCTTAAACTTGGTCGCGTAGACCAAGTACCCTTGGCGGCGCATGGAAACTTTGCGCGTGGGCAAGCGCTGGGCAAGCGCTGCCGCCTGGCCTGTTGCCAAGGTATTTACTGGCCACTAGGCACTTCATCCTCGCCTCGGACGGTGGCGGTATGTGACACTGCTGCAGCTTTCGCATGTCACTGAGGACGCTCGTTCGCCGTTGGGGCACTTCATGGAAGTTTTCGGGCCTGCAGGAAGAGAGAATGCTGAAGCCTGAGTGGGGGGCTCGTCCTCGTGGCACGGTGTTTCTGGTGCAGCGGGGCCGCTTGGGTGGCGCTCTTGCGTTTGCATTCATTTGTGGGTAATTTTTGTTCAAAGCATCCAGTTGCACGGTGTCCATTGCGCGGCGGTTGAGTGGAGCCGGCTTTGGGTGTACCAAATTGCATTCCACGCCTTGGCACCTGTAGGGCGCATCACAGGGCGCAACAGCCCCTTGGGTCCGCCCCTACCGGTGCCGCAGAACCTACCCCTTGCAAACCTTCAGGGGACGCAACCCGCCTGGATGGCCACCCTTATATTGCAAATTTATGACTGAGGCAGCTGAAGCGTTGCAGGCTGCGTGCACGATACTTACAGCGCATCCGCACTCGAGTCCTGGTTGCTGCATTGGTCCTGCACAAGGCATGTGGTGTCCTCCATGGCGTTTGCGGGCACGGTGCCGTGCGAGCCGGTTGACCGTTGTGGTCTGAGCCACTCACGCTGTTGCCACAGATTGGTGTGGCTTGCAGACCCCGAGGAGTATGAGCAGAGCGGTTGGCCCATGTCTTGCATATACGAAGAAAGCGCTGCAGGAAGTGCGCATGTGTCTTAAAGCATGACTTGGGGGGTTGATAGTGCACGTGCGTGGTGAAAAGGTTGAGACGCCGAGCGCTGCGGAAGTGGTGGTGTGGTCCTGCTCGTTGACAGGGGTCCCTACAGAGCAGGTTAGCGTCACATGGTGAAGGCGGCAACGCAGGCTTGTCGCTGAAACACGCGCTGCACGACCGTTGCTCTGCCCTTTGCGCCTGCTTGTACACTAGTCAGGAGCAGCTAGCTTTGGAACAGCAAGCCTGTCATGCGCGGTCAGTGGTCGACTGCCAGTATGGCGCTCTCTGTAACCTGTCCATTGCAGACTTCTGGTCCATTGCCTGACCATGACCTGGCCCGACAGACCGTGCATGCACCGATGCACGCACACAGTGAACGCCTACCGCACGCGGCACGCCAGGTACAGGTAGGTCAGCGCTCGGCGGTCACGGCAGAGCAGCTCAGGACTATACTCCCTGCGGGAACTGCGGAACCCCCCTGTCATCCTGTGCCGCATGTGGCGACAGGCACACTTAAGTGCTCGACATCGGGCCACATACACAAGCAAGCCGCAGACCCGCAAGGACGTCAGGGAGGCACGTAGCGGGTGCCATACCGTAGGCCTTGGCGTGCCAGGGGCAAGGAGCAGTCAAGCGGCACGTGCAGCAGAGCAGCACCAATGCGCCCACAAGAGGGTGCAGCCCGGCAACATGCAAAGAGCCAACCACTCTGCACTCAACACCCTGGAAACCATGGTTTCCGTCAGCTTCCATGCCTCCGCTAGCCGCAGTGCACGCCCGCCTCTTCCGCTGCCGCAGCCCGCCCCGCCCGCTCCACCGCGCCCCTCACCCGCTGGGCCACATCTCCACCGTGGACCCTACCCACATCGCCCTCCACCTCCCCCACCATCCCCACCACCTCCACCAACAGCTCCGGGACCGCGCACAGCAGCCGGCACAGCGGCACAAACTCCACGCCCCCATGCGCCGACAGAGCCTGCAGTGCGGCGTTCAAATCCCGCCGGGAGCAGGCCAGGACCGCGGGCGCGTGCAGCAGGAAGCGGCACAGGGCCGCGTCAAGGTCCGCAGACTCGGCGGCTGCTTCCTGGGCGGCCGCAGCTGCGGGGCTGGTCACCAGGGTGGGGCCTGACGTGCTGGCAAGGCCGGCGGACGAGCTTGGAGTGTGGGTGCGGACGCCGGTGCTGGCTGAGTCGCTGCCGTCCCGGCCGTGGGCTTCCGGTCGTTTGGGGCCCATCCTGCATTTGGATGGGCAGCGGGCGATTCGAAAGTGGAATTTTGACGGTCCTCATCATCAGGGCTTGACGGTGTGGTGAAGCAACGTAGCAAGCAACAAGCCCGGACCGAGGACGCAGCAAGAGCGCGCTTCTAATTGCCCTGCAAGATCGGCTCCTCTCGTCCCGTCCTGTCCCTCGTCCCCTTTCTTCACACCTGTGCCCCCTGCCGGCGCTCTTTATGACCACAGCAAGGTGGGCGATGGCGCCCTCCACCGCCTCGGGGGAGGTGTGCACCACGCGGGGCAACCTGCTTGGCGGACGTGCAGGGAGCAAGGGAGGGCTCACCGCAAGGAGAAAAAGTACGCTCAGGCAGGAACGCTACTGTACCGTGGCCATGCCCTGCCACGTGCCATCCTGCGAGGCATCACGCCGACCAACAAACTTTGTACCGACTCCAGGTACCCATACCATACCATACGTAACCCAAGCCTGCTTGGCCTACTGTTGGCGCCCGCTGCTGCCTACCTACTAACCCCCCTGCAGGCAACAAGGTCCTATTGGTGACGCGGACGCACCCACGGTATTGTAGATAATAGCACCCACTCCAGTGGGGTTAACGCACCTGGACACCAGGCCAAACACGACGCCCTCCCGCACAAGCAGCTCGTCCCTCAGGTGCAGCACGAAGCGGCAGAAGCTGGCGGCGAAGCCCGGCCCTCCGGCCCCTGCTGCTCCCGTCGCCTCTTCCCAGCCTGACTCCCGGGCCTCTGGGGCCTCGCCAAGCTGGTGTATGCCGCTGGTGGCCAGGGCGGCATGCTCGACCCTCTCGTCACAGGCAGCAGGGATGCTGCTGCTGGATAGGTTGCTGCTGCTGCTGTTGCTGCTGTTGGTCGCGCCGCTGTGTTCCTCCTCCCCAAGCTCTATGAGCAGGAAGCCGGGACAGGTGGACAGGAGGGCCGCCGGGTGCTGCACCTGTGGGGCCGCAGCATGCGTCGGAGCCGTTGGCGCTGGCCACACAACTGCAACTTGACTGCCACTAGGGCTTGCGCTAAATGCATGGACGCTAGGAGGCAAAGGAACGTGTAATCGTGAGAAGCGTCTGCACGCACACAGTGCACACAGCGCATCTCCACGGCCTTGGCCATACCCACACACATGCAACAGGCTGTAACACTAATAGACATCCCAGCAAAAGTGTCTCACGTGCGACAGCCTAGGCCCCCACAAACTTTCAAGAACGGCTGCCATGCGTCCCCTCAGAATCGTCCGATAACCGTACATGCATAAAGACTGTCGTTTACGTGCTCTCCACCACCGCACCTGCACCCACCTCAAGGTCACACAGCAGGGACACCCAGGCGGCGAAGTTCTGACGTGTCACCTGCGCCAGCATTTGCAGCACAAGCGATATCCCGGTGTTCTACAGCCGGCAAATATCAGAGCAGTGGGCATCATCATAGCCAAAAGGGCCTTTCCGGAGGAGACCCTCAGGGCCCTGCACGCCCGAAGCGCAGGCGAGAGAGCAGCGAGATGTAGCCAGCCCAGCGTGGCTCCTGGCGTGGTGCCTCTACCTCGTTCATAGCTACATGCACCGTGCCGTCGTGCGTTGCAACAGGACACCTGCAGCCTGCCGTACAGGTGTGCCACAGCGAAGCGCTGCCGTACGCACACCTGCAGGAAGCGCGAGGACGCCTCCATGTGCGGTACGGCAGGGGCGAACTCCAGCGCGCGTAGGCCGGCGCTCTGCGGCCAGCGGGAAAGCGGAGTGTTATAGCAGCATGCCGGCGCAACCTTTTTTCACATACAATTTCAAGGCCCCCCGCTAGTTGTTGCTGTGGGGTAGGTTGCCTTGCTGCGGCCACTGGCACGTAGCCGCCACACAACGTCAGCGCCAGGTCCTGCTGCCCAGCGTGCGCGTGCCGTCTCGGCGCCTTCACCAAGGCTGCTTTCCCCTCGTTGCTGAGCGAGCGTCCCCCACTTTCAGGTAACTCTTACAGGGTTTGGTTGGGAGGCTAGCCGGCTGGCTGCCATGTATATTGTGGCTGTGCCTTGCGTGCCAGCGCCCAGGAGCGCCACGCCACGCCATCCGTCCACCAAATTGTGTTGTTGGGGTCACCCAAGACTGCCAGCATCCCCACCACACCGTCACGGCGTCCACTACCCACCTCCCACAGCAGCTGTAAAAGGTCGTCTTGACTCATGCCGTACAGGCTGTCGTACTGCTCGGGCGTCCGTACTGCAACTGTCACAGTGTCTGTAGATCCTCCAGCTGCTGCCGCGCAGTAGGCGACTACTCTGCGCCCAAACCCAAGCCCCCCGGCAGCCGCCGCTGCTGCTTCACTAACGCACGCTCCTCCTGCGGCGGCTGTCCCAGAGCAAGTGGAAGTTGATCCTGAACCCAACGGGAGACTCCGCATGCTCCACACTGCAGTACTCCTGCTTGCGCTGTTGGTGGCGCTTCTGTTGGCGCATGTTGGTCGATGGTGCCTCGGTCGCTGCTGGGACCCCGAACCCCAACCACACGCCGCACGGACGCCGCGTGCTGCCGCAACCTCAGCTGTTCCTAGGACAGCAGGAGAGCGAGCGGCAGCTGCAACGGTCCCGTGTCGGTGGTGGCTTAACCCTGTGCCGCACCGACCTAAGCGCCCACACCCGGACGTGCGGTGTGGGGTTGACGTTGGGCCCCCTCCGAGGCCCCTGCCTGCCTGACGCATATGCTGGACCCCAGGGCTGCCACACACCGCCACCTGCTGCTTACAGCTGGATGACAAAAATATTGATGCTGTGGCTGCAGGTTGTAGTGCAGGTGCTGGCTCGTGGTGCACCGTCAAGCGCCCAGCTGCATGACTGGCGTGTTGGGGGTGCACAAAGGGAAGGACGGCCGCCAGCCGGCACGGCCCCGGAAGTGGAAAGCTGTCCTAGATCATATGAGGACAGGTTTTGTAAATGCGCTGGCGCGGCGTCAATGCTGGGCGCCCGGCGCCGCTGCTCACGCAGCTGTCCTGGTTGCAGGAATAGTCAATGACACCAAACCCGATGTGGTGTTTAAGGAACTTACGTATTACAATGTTTGTCAACGTGAAGCAGGCCTACGTGCGCGCTCTGCGTCTCATAACAGCGTCGACTAAAAGCCAACATGCATAGCAGCATTGATACGCAGCCCGCTTTGCCACAAAGAAACTGCCACTTGCCATATGTGTATATTTCAGTTCGTTGACAATGCACTCGGCTGTGCTCCACTGACACACACCATTGCCGACCCTTGGGCCTGACAATATTTTGGCGCTCCATGCTTGTATGCTTGCAATTCCAAACTATAGGCACTTTGGACATCCTCTAAGCCCCGGATGCAGCCCTCACAACACAGGAGGGCATAGTAAGCAGCTCAGAAGTATGCGTTCTTGAGCCTTGCGCCCTAGATCTAAACTCGCATAAGCAATGTGTATAAATCCTACAACTTTTTGAACTATAAGAGAGCTCCAAGGAACGCACTTCCACGCGGTACGACCCTAACAAGATCGACAGCGCGCAGCAGCAGCTGTTTCCCCACCCACGTCACTGGAATGGAGTGTTGCGTTGTGTGTACCTACACCTAATCAAACCTCGACGATCAAGCTGAACTAGAGGGTTGATACTGTCTTCGTCACTTTATTGCAGGAGCCCCGCCGCTTGGCTACCGATAACCACGAATAGTAACCTGCATACTTGATAGCACGATACCCAGGGGATATGCAGTAGGAGGTCTCTGTGCCGGCGGGTGCCGATGGCCAACTTGCGCGTAGTGCGTGGGTGATTGGCACGAAGGCCGGCTAACAAACATCTATGCTAAGGTGCGGCTTGTTCTGGGACCTAGGCTCATCGCCAGCATAGTCGCCAGCGTTGTCGCGGTTGCATGCAAGCGCGAGGGGCCGGCCTCCTGCCCCTAATCAGCGATGATAAGGATGCGCAGCAACAGATATGACCAGAGCATCGCTTTGGGTAAATAAACACGCAGACGATAGGGAGGATTGGGAACATCAGTTAGCCACGTTTCCCTCCCCGCCGTTTCCGTGGACTGGTCTCCTGCGCCCTCTCCTCACACACATGGACCTGCCGCTGTGCGTTGTCTTACCCACAGTCCAGCTCTGGTGGTTGCTGACGGCGCCAATGTCATCGAGGTCCGTGCAGCGGCTACCGCCACGCACAACACGGCACAGACCCTTGGGCCGTGGGCAAGGCACCATCACGGGCCATGCAACATGAGATTACTCCGTGGGCAAGTCAAGGTAAGGCAGATTGCGGCGAAGCAAGCCTTCACGCCCGCTATCTGGTTTCAAGACAACTAAACAGCCACTGCACTGGTTGGGGCTCGTGGTACCTCCCTACCTGGCTTTAGATTAAGGGCTCACTTGCTCTCTGCGCACTCTCCTGCTGTCCCTCGGCTGCAACATTGCAGAAATCTGTGCATCCGTGCACCGCGTCCCGCCGCTCACCCTCCGGCCCCACTCCACTCGCTGCCCTCCAGGTCGCTTGCCACGGGCACACAGTCCCTCCCAGTGGGCCGCTTGCCCCCTCCACAGCCAGCCCTTGCAGCCAGCTAGGACCCCTTCAGCCTCAGCGCCGCCCATACCCACACCCACATCTACACCCGCATCCGCAGGGGCACACACATGTGGCCACAGCAGGACACACGCCTGCGGCTCTCTCGCACCATGCTGGTACCGCTGCAGCACACCTGCCCATGCAGCACCACGCCCTACAAGCTACGGCCCGTTCGGCTTCGAGGCGAGGCACGCTGCCCGCCGCCACTGGTGCAGCAGCAGCAACAGCAGCCGCGGCAGCAGCAGCTGCTGCCGCACCAGCGCTGTTACCCGTTGCTGCCAGTCGACATGCGCTCGGCGGTGCGCCCGGATCTGGGGGTCTCCCGGGGCCGTTGGGGCTTGACATCGACATCGCCGGGCTAGGGTGTGGTCAAGGCAGCAGCTGCAGCGGGGTTGGCGGTGTGCTGGTGCTGCCCGCGCTACCTGGAACGGAGGTTGTGGACGCAGAGCGCCAGCAGGAGCAAGCGGACCTGCAGCAGCAACAAGAACAGCAGCGGCATCTACGCCGTACGCGTTCCAGCTCGCTGGGGCTTATGCGGGACACGGCAGCACAGATGCAGGGTGCGGGTCGGGGGGCTGCTGGAGTGCGCGGTGACGTCCAAGAGGGCGGTCTGGGTGAACAACCTTACGGAGAGGAGCAGCAGCAGGAAGAGGCCAGGAGGCAACCGACGGGTGTCCAGCGAGAGCAGCTCCAGGGGCCCTCGGTAGGCGTCGGAAGCGCAAGGGACGGGGCCTGGGAAGCAGGGGGACCGGGTACAGATTGGGTGGTCCGGCCGCCTTTGGACCTTGAAGCGGAAGCGGACCCAGACGCTGGCCCCAGCACCTCGTACGGCGGAATGGGGGAGCAGTCCAGGCAGCGGAGGGCGGGGCGTGCGCCAGGCCAAGGCGCGGTACGTCAACAGCGGTCCGGTCGGCCATCCTCTAGCCCTGTGTCCGGGGTTACGACTGCGAGTCGCACATTCGGGCCTAGGTCCGCGGCCGTTTCGACAGCGCCAGCAGGGGCCGCGGTCGCGGCTGCTGCTGCCCTTGACTCTGGTTCGGCGCGGACGAGCGGCAGGCTGCTGAACGCTCCGCAGCTGACCAGCGCTATTGTCGGCTGCGACACGTGGCAGGTAAGGCTTGTTATGGCTTATGGGACACAGCTTGGGCAGGAGGCGGGTGTCATTTCAACAATCTCGACAGCATGTTTGGCGTGTGTGAAGCGGACAGGACGCCCTGTGCAGAGCCGCGGCCGTCTCCGTAAGCACGTAACCACGGTGCGCTCTGACGTGTCTTTGGTATCGCAGGAGCTTGGGGGCCTGGTCGCCGCGCACCGCTCCTGCCTCACCGCGCGGCACGTGGCGGTGGCGCTGGTTGCGGCGGCCCGCATGCGCGTTGCCCTCGACTCACAGCCGAGGGCCCGCAGGCCTAGCAGGAGCAGTCGCAGCCGGCGGCAGCCCCTGGGCCAACCCCCAAGCGGCGGGGCCCCAGAGGATGCGGCCGACCCTGGGTTAGGCGTGGGGCCGGACGGCTTGCTGGCGGAGGCAGGGGCCAGCCGGGGCTTGGAGCACGGAAGTGGGAAAGCACCAGGGCCGTTGCCACAGCGGAGCTTGGGCGGGTTGGCGGGCGTAGCGCGGTACGACAGTCCGTACGGCAGCTTGGACAAGCTGGTGGAGGAGCTGGCGATCCTGGCGCTCGGGTCGCCGGGGTCAGCCGGGTCTGTGTTCCACAGGGCCGGGTGCATCGCGGCCATGTCAGCACGGGAGGTTGCAAACGTGGCGTGGGCCCTTTCTCGCTTGCTGCAACGCTGCTTGCCATCGCATCAGGACCAGCACGGGCAGCAGCAGGGGCAGCTTGGGGCCTGGCGGCAGCGGTCTGGGGCAAGGTCTGGGTCCGCCCCTGGCAGGCGGCGGGTGACAGCAGCGTGGGCCGCAGGGGTCCTGCGTTGCGCTTGCACGGACGAGCTCAACGGGCAGGAGCTTGCTGTACTGCTGTACAGCATGGTACGGCTCGACCCGCAGGGGCTGTTGTTGGCATGGCAAGGGGGCGGGGCCCGGCCGGAGGGAGGCGGGCTGCTGCGCAGTGCAACATGGCTTGACTGCTGGTTCCGTGCTGCTAAGCCACGTGTGGTGGGCGCCTGGGAGCCCCGGGCGCTGTCCGGGGTGCTGTGGGCTTTGGCGGAGCTGCAGCAGCAGGGCGAGAGGCTGCAGCGGGAGCAGAACCAGCGCGCGCACAGTCGGCCATGCGGGCTTGCGCCGCCGGCGGCGTGGTGCCGTGCGCTGCTGGGCCGGGTGGAGGCGCAGCTGCCCCACATGCCCCTGCCGCACCTGGTGCAGGTGGCGTGGGGGCTGGCCAGGCTGCAGCACGTGCTGCTGCCGGTGCCGCTGCCAGCGGGGCAGCAGCACGGGGCAGAGCGGGAACAGCAGCAACAGCAGGAGCAGCAGCAGCAGGATCAGGGGCCGCTCGGTGTGAAGCAGATGCTGTCGCTGGTTGTGCGGTATGGCATCAAGCGCGTGCCGGACGCCACATGCCTGCGCGACCTGTCGCAGCTGTCCTGGGCTGTGGCCCGCCTGCGGGACTCCGTGCAGCTGCAACAGCAGGCACAGCAGCGCGAGCAGCAGCAGGAAGCTGAGGACCCGGGGGACGACGCTACTCGGATACCAGCACAAGCGGTCATCGTCCGTGGTCCTGGTTCGGAGGCGATAGCGGCCGCCGGGGAGGTACGGCACGAGGTGCCTGTAGCCGCTACGCCAGCCGCAGCGTCGTGTTCCGGCGGGATAGGCGCCGCGCCCGAAGCCGCCGTCCCCTTGCCACGCCCGGAAGGGCAACCCATGCCCGCAGCACCCGCAGCGCCCATCCCTCCGCCCCATGCTGCACCAGCCGCTGCCTCCGCAGCTGCGCCCGGCGCGGGAGCGTGCCCGGACGGCGAGGAGCAGGGGTGGTCCCTCCCTGGTGGGGGGAGCAAGAAGCTAGGTGGCAGCGGCTGGGAGGCGGCGGACGATGAACTGTTGCAGCTGTTGGGCCCGCAGCCGCAGCAGCAGGCCCAGGGCGTGACGCGGCCGGCCGCCGTGGCCCTGGTGGCGCCACCCACGCGGCCCCCGCCGCCCCCGCAGCAACAGCCCGCATCGACCGTGCTTCCATCCTCATCACAGCCGGTGTCGCCGCCTGCTGCCTCTGAGCCTGGTGACACCCCGGCTGTGAGGCAGCAAGGTAACCTGCAGCAGCAGCAGCAGCAGCAATGTGCAGTGGCAGGGTCGCCCCGGACTAGGCTGTTCCAGCCCGCGTTCGGTTCACTACCGCACGCAGGGGGGCCCGGCCACGGCCCTGGACCTGCCTCCATACCTCAGCAACCCCGCCCACACCTCCAACAGCAGCTCGCGCAACAGCAATACCAGCAGTGGCAGCACCAGCAGTGGCTGCACCAGCGGCACCCTCGAGGCTTCCCGACAGGCGTCCCCCCTGGGCCGCTGTCGCTGTTGCATCGGGACCACATGGAGGCGGAGCAGCGGCGGCGGCGGCTGGCGGCGCAGGACCCCGACGTGCAGCGCCTTGCGCAGCTGGGCACGTGCGTGCTGCGGCGCTGGGAGCAGCTGTGCGCACCGCGGGCGCTCCTGCTGCTGCACCAGACACCCCAGGCGGCGCCGCTCGCACGAACAACCACGCCACACGATTACCCACCCGGGGCGTCAGAAGCGGAGGAGGAGGACTGCCGCGAAGGGGCTCCGACGCGCGCCTGGCCGTCGCCCATGGACGTCACCGTCGCCGCGTGGGCGTTTGTGAGGCTGGGCTGGGAGCCGCCGCCGTACATGTGTCGTCGGATGGCGCGGGTTGCTGTGTGGCGGCCGTGGGCGTTCTCGTCGCAGGGCCTCGCCAACGTGATGCAGCTGGTGGCCAAGTGCGGGGGCGGGAGCGTGGTCAGCGAGCAGCTGCTGCGGCAACTGGCCGCCGCGCACCTTGAGCCGAGGCGGTGGGGGGTGCAACTGGGGTCGGGCGGCAGGTCTGGGGTGGTGGCGCCCGCGCGGGCGCTGTGCGCCCTGGCGCGGATGCGGCGGCGGATGGTGGCGGTGCGGCGGCGAACGGCGGCAGCTGCGCCCGACCGACGGGGGCTTCGCGAGGCCTCCGATCGGAGCGTGGTCGCATCCAGGGCAGCTGCAGCAGTCACGGGAACAGCAGCAGCAGGGGCAGGGGCAGGGGCAGGGACCGGCAGGGGCGGACGCGCGCAACCGGGGCGAGAGGGCTGGGATAGGCGCCAGGGCCAGGCCATTCCCGTAGCTGCCGACTGGGCCACCCGCCGGCGCAGCGCCAGTGCCGCAGCGGCATCCCCCCCCAGGCAGCCTACTCCGGGGCCCGAGGCGGAGGCCCCTCCGCAGCGGCTGCTGCAGGTGCTGGCGTGGCAGTCCCTGGTGGACTCCCTGCCGCCGCTGGACGCCTCCCCAGCCCACAGGAACCGCCGGCCGCCCTCTCGCCGGGCCGCCAGCGCTGGAGTTACAGGCACGGGTGCCGTACAGGCGCCGGACCGCGCCACCTGCAGCGCAGAAGACCTGGTGGTAGCCGCCACGTCAGCCGCCGCCGTGGGGCTCCGCATCTCTCGCCCGCAGCTGGCCCGGCTGCACGCTGCGCTGTTGACCTCCCCGCCGTACCGCCCGCGTGCCGTACAGCCTCCGCCTCCGCCTGCCGCGGGACCGGCAGACCCCAGGCCTGGGTCGGCCACTGGGTCACGGCCTACACAGGGTCTGGGCGCGGTCACTGCAACTGCTCAGGCTGCTGCCACGGCCGCCCCACTGGCGGGCGTGCCAACGGGCAAGCTGCTGCCGCTGGCTGTGGCCTTGGCCCAGCTGCAGGATTCCGCGTTTGCCAGGGACCTGCAGGGGAGGAAGGGACAGCAGCAGCAGGCGTTGCAGCGCCTTCCGGACAAGGCCGCACGCAAGGCGGCCGCGAGCGTGTCCGAGGAGGAGGCGGCCCTGGCTGCCACGGCACAGCGCGTCACAGGCGAGCTCGTGGCAGCGCTGCTGCACCGCCTGACCCGCATGATGCAGCAGCGCCAGCGCCAGCACCAGCAGCAGCAACAGCAGCAGCAGCAGGAGGGCCAGCAGCATCGGCAACATGGGCCGCCGCGGCGGAGAAGCAGCAGTGCGGATGGCAGCGGCAACGGGGCCGGGGGCGGGGGCGGGCTGATGTCCCTCAAGGACCTCTCGGCCATGGGCTGGGCAGTGGGCACCCTGCTCAAGTGCTGCGGCATGGGGCAAGGCGGCGCTTCGGCCGCCGGAGCGGCAACGGGGAGCGGCAACAGCGGTCCAGGCCCACAGCTGGACCAGGCCGCAGAGGCGTGGCGGCGGGCCTGGCGTACGGCAACAGAGTCGTACGACATTGGGTCCGCCTCCATCCCTGCCCCTGCAACACGGGCGTCGGTTGCTACGGCGGCGGGTGCAGCTGCTGCTGCTGCTGCTGCAGCGGCCGCGGCGGCGGCGGCGGCCGCTCGCGGCGCCTCCGGGCAGCCGCTGCTGCGGTGCTCTGCGGACGAGGTGTGCGGGCTGTTGTCGGCGTGGGCGGCCCTGGGCTGGCAGGCGGACGCGGCGACGCAGGCCCGTGTGTTCGGCAGGTGGGTGGCGGGGGGGGGAGGGCCGCGTACGGTGGTTGCTGGTACGCTCGTGACATTGGTCGACTAGTGCAACTAGCATGCGCAGCCACTTGGTGCTGCATTTGGGCTCGACGCTCGTTTCATGTTATGTAAACTGTGTCTCGAATGTGACTTGGCTGCTTGGGTAACACGCACTCGCTCGCATGAAGCATGTCTTCGTTCACCTTCCTCTCTGCCTTTTGAGTTACGTCTAAGGAAGTGGTTCACCCGCCGCGCAGACTCGCTTCGGAGCTGCCTTCGCTCCCCCCTCGGCGCCTGGCCTCGCTGACCGCCTGCCTCAAGCTGCTGGGCTGGAGGGTGCCGGGCCCGTGGAGGGCGTGGTTTGAGGAGTGCCGTGCTGCGGCCCTTGAGGAGCAGGCGCAGCAGCGGCAGGGGTGGGAGCAGCGGCAGCAGGGGCGGGAGAGGGAACAGCAGCGGCAGCGGCGCAAGCAGGATCAGCAGGGTCGGATGTACGGCGCAGCAGAGGACGATGAAGAGGACGGCAGGGCTGGGCCTGGCGCTGTGCGGCAAGGTCGCGGGTGGGGTGGCATGAGGGTGGACACTGCCGGGCAAGGGCGGGGGCAGGGGGAAATGATGAACATGAGGGCCTCGTCTCGATGGAGTGGTGGGTGGCGGGGCAGGAGCGATGTTGAGTGGTAATGTGAAGCACTGCATACAGACATGAGCACAGAAGCAGAGAGAGCAGGAACGCGTTTTGGCATGCTAGGTGCAGTCAAGGGGTCAATTGGAATGGCGGCTTGCGGGCAGTAAGCTTTAGGTGTGTGGGACAATGGGCGCTGTGGTGCGCCAGGGTGCGCTGTGCGGTGCCTTGGGGCAGCGCCAAGGCAGCGCATGGCAAGTCGCTATGCGACATAGCTCGCTTTCTGGCGCTCAAATTGCCAGTGGTAGCACATGCAGGTGCTGTTGGCAGGCATGTTCAGACGTGGATGCGGCGGTGTCTGCATTGGTGTAGAAGCGTGAGCCATGGTGAGCCGTCAGGCTGTGCAGAGCAGGGGAGTACGACTGGGGAACGAGCACAAGCCGTTCGCGGTCAAACTGCATTGCGCGATCTGTATTGGACGTGTAAGGAGCCATGGAAGGCAGCGGCGTGCGCCCAACTGCCCCTAGCTCTCCTCGCGCTCCGGGGCCCAACTTCCTCGGCTGCCCGACATACGAATCCCCACGGGACAGCATTCCTCTTAGGCCAGTGGAGATCAGCATGTTATCTAGATAAATATGTGTACATTGTCGTGATGTGCCAGGCGCCGTGGGACCAGCGCCCAAGGTCCTAAGACGATCGAATACGACTCGTTGGCCCGTAGAAAGGCCTCGCAGCCTCCATCACAGTGGCAAAATGTGCTACGACTATACGTGATACTAACTGAAATCGTATTGTCGACCGCAATTTGCGAACTGTTGCATTTGACCTAACTTGTTTGGCGCGCGCTTCCCCGGGACTCTAGCGGCCAGTCCTTCTGTACCCATCCAGTGTCCAAAAACATTAAAAGATTTCATTCCGTGCTCCATCCCTTCCCCGCTCTCGTAGCGGGCAGCACATTTTCGAAATGGCTCGGAATGGCGCAGACGTAGAAATGCAGCTGACCGATCGCTCACAGCACTCCAGTCCAAGACAAGGAGAGCAACAACAGGCGCAGCCGACGGGCTTGCTGGGGGTTCTGAGAAGTTATCTGGTACTCGAGTGGTTCACCATTATCGCGGTCGTCATCTTGGGAGCTGCTCTTGAGGTCCCACGTAAGTCAGCGGACGTAAACCTGGCCCTGATGATCCTCCTTGCCAAGGCCGCGGCGGTGGCTGCTACCTACCTGCAAATGCCTGCAAGTGTACCTTCGCCCTCACCCCACCGACCACGCTTCCCCGTTGCCTCACCCAGCTCCACGGCGGCAATACGTGCTACGTGAGACCCTATACTGGCACAGCTTCCCTCATAACGTAGGTAAAGGCGCACTGGGACATGCTGGACACCTTGGCTCTGTGACTGGCCTATGCCCTTGCCTGTCGTCGGCGTGCCTCCCCTCCCCTCGCGACCGCACCCAACTCCTTTGTGGTCCTGTGCGTGTTTCAGGAGAACACGGTGCCCACGTGGACCGTGCCCCTGTACTCCCTTGTGGGCCCCGTCCTGCTGTTTCTGGTGTGGCCAGTGGTGGCCAGAGGCCGCCCCGTCGGGGAGCGCCGCCAGGTGGGCAACTAGGCTTCGCTACCCCCTGGGCCGTGCCCGCACGGGGCATGCTCACGTAGGAACACGGGCAACCAGGGGCAACGCACCGCAGTGCGCTGACCTGGTGGGGCCGGGGATGCGGCGCACCACTCCGAGCCTTGCCCGCATGGACCGCGTGACTGGGCGTGCAATACAGGCACAAGGTCTGCCCAGGTGGCCGGGGGTGCATGGTAACAGCCGCCCTAGGTGCACCACACGTGCCCGACGCCCCCCAAATCCGACACCAACCCCACAAAACGCATCCTTGCACCTCACGCCTCCCCTTCCCTGCGCCTCCCTCTTCTCCCACCTCCCCTGCGCCCCCACGCAGCTGTGCACGTCCTTCATCCTGGCCTACGTGCTGTGCTTCACCGTGACCCAGTGCCTCAAGGTGCCGGTGGGGCGGCTGCGGCCCAACTTCGTGCGCACCTGCTGGCCCAACCAGAACATCACCGCCGCCAACGCACCCATGGAGCCGGGCGACGAGTGGGGCGGCTTCCCGGTGTGCGACCCCACCGTCAAGAAGAGCGAGGTGGAGGAGGTCCAGAAGAGCTGGCCCAGCGGTGAGCGGCTTGGCCGGGAGGGGGCGTGGACAGCGGTGCAGTTGCTCAGCGCAGTAACAACGGCATGAAGCAAACAGGCACTAAATTAAGCGACAGCAGTGATATGGGCAGCCACTGGAGAGGTTAGCAACGATCGCGGAGGCTGTGAACTGCATTAGGGTGTGGGCGTGGGAGGGCGTCCAGGGCTGTTGGGTATGAGTTACCCCTCGTGCCCTCCAGGCCCCCCTGAGACACCGGCCGCCTCCTGTAAGGCGGACACACGCGCATGCGCTCCAGGTCAATAGGCGCCATCGCCGGGCCCACCGGCTTCCTAGGCGCTACACTGTAGCCGTTGTGCTCTGCCCCACTGTGCCACTCGCGATGCATGCCCTGCCCTCCGCGCCATGCCGCCCAAACGCACCTTTACCCCTCGCAGGGGACCGGCCGACCGGGTTGGGCTGGGTTCAACGATGGGTCATCTTTGACCACGTTGAGTCACAGGCTTGGTCTGTCATCCGACCGCCTATCCCCCTGGCCCCGCGCCTCCCCTGTGCCCTCCCCTGCGCCCCCAGGCCACAGCTCCATGTCGGCCGTTGGCCTGGGCTACATGACGTTCTGGGCCATGGGCCAGCTGCACGTGTGGTCGCCCGCCGCCGGCAACGCGCGCATGTGGAAGCTGGTGCTGAGCACGCTGCCCAGCTGGGGGGCGGTGGCGGTGGGCGTGACCAGATAGTGAGTGGCCGGGCCGGGCGGGGGATGTGGGTTGGAGAGGGAGCGGCGGGGGCGAGGCGAGGTGGTGGGTGCGGACGTAGAAGACGTGGGCGGGAGCGGGAACGGCGCGGAGGGGACATCGCTCAGGAGGCTTGAGGCGATGCTGCAATGCGCACTACAATGCTCAGGGTAGCAAGGGGCTGGCATTGTTCCCTAGTCCCGACGGCATTGCTTGGGTGCTGGCGCGTGAAGGGGCTGCCGGCTGGTGGCCTAGCCATGGCGCCCCGCGATGCACACTGCCCATTGCGCTGAAACTACCAGCTAGTCACCCTGCTCTGGCCCCCTGCCCTGGACCCCGCCATGCGCATGCGGCCATGCCATGCACCCTGCTACTAACGCCGGCCGTTAATGCCACACCCCATCACGCCCCACCCCATCACGCCCCCAGCCTGGACTACTGGCACTACCCCAGCGACATCCTGACGGGCCTGGCGCTGGGCTTCCTCACCGCCTTCTTCGTGTACCGCGTCACCTACCCGCCGCTGACGCACCCGCGCTGCGACCTGCCCAACGTCATCCTGGTGCGCGAGGAGAAGGAGGCGCGCGGGGAGTAGGGGTGAAGGGCGTGAAACGCGGGGAGGCCGCGTAAGGCGTCAGGGAGTAGGGGGCGGCAGATACGGACAAGGCCGGTCGTGGCAGGAGTGGGGTTGCGTTGGGAGTGCCTGGCCGGGGCGCCGTCCCAGTGTGTGAGTTTGAGGAGGCACGAGGAGGGCAAGGAACGGGACGGGGCCGACTGACCGTGGCAGTCTTGGGTGTTCAGCTTAGCCGGGAACGGCTTGGCGGGAGCGGGGCTGCAGTGTTGGGCCAGTGATGCAACGCAAATACGCAATGATACGGTTGGGCTGGGTGTCGGAGCTGGAGGGCACTGCGACTGTGTGTGCACCTGCCGGCGCGGGGAATACCAATGACAGCGCGAGCCTGTTGGCCCAGGTCTACTGTGATACCCGTACCACATGCTAAGTGAGGGAGTGCATGCACGTGAGTACCGTACATAGCGGCAGGCCTAGGGCGTTCTGTTAACGCCCTGCAACGGTGAGGCTCGGGCCCTCGGTACGCATGAGCGTTGCATGAATCGTTCCCAGTGTGCTGCAGGTGGTCACGGTGGCCAGTCTGTAAGGATTTTCTTCAGCGCAGGCTGCCCTAGCTGGGACTACCGGTATGCAGCTAGGTGTGCGGAGGGACGCATGACCCTGGTGTGCGTGAGCTATGCCTGAGGCTCGGTGGGCGTTGAGTTACGCTATTGGGGGCACGTATTTACGACCTTGTGTGTGTCCACGGTACAAGTGTCGGACAGAACTGTAGTGCGCGCGGACAGGCGCATACCCTGCCTGAACACTGCCTCATGTGCCTGTATCTTGTCGTGTGTGTGCCGTCAGGGGTGCTGTTGAGCGTGCGACACATCAAGGACACGGGGTTTCCCACCTCTATTGCTGTACGGTTAGGAGCCATCTTATGCGAGCAGCCGGCGCATGACTCACAGTTCTCATAGACACTCGGCAAGCCCCAGTGCAGGGGTGCTCAACATGTAACACGTGTGAACTGAACTGAAGCTCGTGTTCATCGTTGTGGCCTGTCACGTCAGGTCAGGTTGCGCAGTTTTGTACCGTGCTGCCATCCAATGTACATGCCAGTGCAACTGTGGGGAAAGCCAGGGAAGGCATCCCAGGGCAGCCTTATCTGTTACCGTTACTACGCCCAACCCACCCTGATCCACAATGCAGGGGGATGAGAAGCTGGGGCTTGACGTTGGCTCCAACCTGCTCGACCCTTCCACACAGCATGGCATGTGCAAGCAATACGCATCAAGGTAACCGTGTCATCCGTGCGGTATGCTTGTGGGTGGATGAGCCGATGGGTGTGCTGGCAAGGCCTAAACAGGTCTAGATAAAGGGGGAACTCGGCTGCTGCAGGCTGCTGCCAATGCAGGAGGCTGGTTTCGGGGCCTCAACAAGCTCAACGCTGCTTTGCGCAGCTTCGCAGCACACCTGGAGACGCAATTTTGCACTGCTTTCTTACTGCAATAGCGTATTCCTGCTGTAGGAAGTAGCTAGGGTCCCCGAGCCTGTTTCAAACCCCGCGCGCAAGCTTTTTTTTCCTATCTGCGTAGGCCTGATAAATATCTGCCATCACGTCGCTTGACTAGGAAGCTCTCTGAAGTGATGGCACTGCAAGTTACCTGCTGAGGCGCCGCGCGATGTTGCAAGCCGTGCTGCTCGACGGGGGCTCCGTGCAAAGAACGCGACCATGGCGCGGAAGGATGCGAAGCAGCCTGCATCCAAGAAGGGCGTCCCGGTGACCAGCGCAAGCAAGAAGGCGGCAGGCAAGGTGCGCGAGGGTGCGGGGGGCCTAGTGCCCTGTACCCCCGGGTCACAGGCGTCCATGGAAGTTGGGACACCAATGCGGCGGCACCATCAGCCGCTGACACTCTGAAACGCGCATTAGCGGTACACGTTCGGGCTAAATTATGTAGGTGTGAAGCACAGTGAGCTGTTGGCGTGGCCACGGGTCTGACCCCGGGCTCCAACGCAAGGTGCACGTGGGGGCTGGGCTATGTGGGCCCAGTGCATACGTAGGTACAGGGCAGGCAACGAACACCTCCGTGTCATGGCGTGGTGGTGGTCCCTCGGGCTGTCCAATGCGTGGAAAGGATTACCAATAACAACGCAATGCGGGGTATCTAGCATGGGCGCATGCTACCGGTACGCATAGCGCGAGCTGCAGGCGGCTGCCGTGCTGCTGGTGCGCGGAGGCGGCAAGCGCCATGGGGCACACGGCGGCAGTTGTGCGTCAGGCATGGGTTTTCAATGCACGAGGAGCATTGGCAGCTGCTGTAACCCCGGGGGCCGTAATTGCCATTGCCGGCAGCTGTTCTTGGGGTCCGCAGCCGGGCTGGGCATATTATGCGGGATGCAGGGTTGTCTCTAATAGCCCTTTGGGCGGATGCTGAGACGTTGCAATGCATGTCAGGGGCAAACGGCTTGCAGGACTTGCCCATGTCCTTGGGTATGCGCACCTGTTGGCACAACGCTTGGGAGTGCTGCAGCCTCATGCCACCTCCAACATGGCCGTATTGCGCAGCCTGGCAGGGCGCACGCAGTAGGAATGCATCCCCTGGAAGCAAATGTCACAACGCGCTGTACAGCTGTATGCATCCTTCACCCTTCTGCACATGAATGACTCTGGGCATCCCGCACAGGACAAGGTTAAGGACGGCGCTGCGGCCAAGGACAAAGCCAAGAAGGCCAAGAAGGGCGATGGGTGGAAGCACAACCAGGTGGGGAGCGGGTGGAACTTCACTGACTTCGAGTGAGGGGCTGAACAACTTTGTGACACGCTCAGGCTTTATGGGCCAGTAGCACAGCGCTGCCAGGTTGTTATCGGGGACGCGCCTCCCTCCGTGTACGACGCACCTTGGGACGGAATGCGGATCGCCCGTGTATCACAGAAAGCATGGGCTGAGAACCTGCCATCCGGGGCTGTAAGCACTTGCGTCTTGCGTGCAAGTTGCCTCGTGCCTCTGCAACAGATGCGTTCTTGCTGGCAAGACGGCAACGGCGACCTGCCCCCTTCCCGCAGTACCATATGCATGCAATTCGAAGGTTTAACGCTGACATAACACTTACGTTGCCCTGTTTCCCTCCGGCAGGACGACGACGGCGACCTCGAGGCGGAGCTGGCAGCCGTGGGCCTGCGCGTCAAGGACATCACGGGGGACGGCAACTGCTTCTTCAGGGCGCTGGGGGACCAGATGCAGGTGAGGGCTGTGCGGGTGGGTAAGAGGGAGGAACGCAGCTGCCTGGGGTCTGAAGTTGTCGTAGGGGTTTGCCCTTAGGGCCAGGGAGTACAGGAAGGGCGCTGGGGGACGAAACTTGTGCTTGCAACGCAGAGAAAGGGTGCAAGAGGCTTGTACAAGTTTTGATGCTCGGCTACAGCAGGAATGGTGGAGGTTCGGCACGAGACGTGTTGCGTATGGGCATGGCCACTGTAGGGCGCTACGGAGCCAGCTCCAGGCTTCTGGCATGGGCACACATGTCAGGTTGGGAACGTTTCAGGGCTCGGACCGGTAGCTGCGGCGGTTCTTTTGTTACTACCGTATTGCGTGGCTCCTGCGGAAATTCCGTGTCGCGACGGAATTGCACGTGCGGCTGCTCCAGGATCATGCCAGTTGCAGCGGTATGCTGTTAGGGCGGCCGCACAAAGGTGCTAACTCCGTCCGGGGCACGACAGGCACGTGTCCCACCCAGGCCGCATGCTGCCCACACCCCTTTGTCGTTAAACGGTGTAGCCAATCACGCAGTCAGTAACAGCACGCAATCGGTCCGTGGTACCGTGTTATTAGTAACATTATGCAATCAGTAACATCACGGCTTCCCTCAGGCAATATGGTTTGTTCATGCCGTGTGCTGTCCAGGGCGACGAGAAGCTGCACGTGTCGCTGCGGCAGCGCGTGTTGGACTTCATAGAGCAGCACGAGGAGGACTTTGCGCCCTTCGTGGAGGACGACGAGCCCTTCGCCAAGTACGTGGCGCGCATGAGGAAGGTGGGGGTGCGAGAAGGCAGGTGCAGGGCGGGGCCCGGGAACCTGATGGGGGCAACCTGCCGTACTGTTCGCTTTCTGGGGTGTTGCACGCCTCTGATGCCGTTGTGTCGCGCTACACTTCGACGCGCCCGTGGTTGGGAGGATTAGGCAGTGTCGGCTTTTTGATGTTGTCCGATACAGCAGGCAGGTCCTTGGCCCTGGATCCTGCTGTCGATGCGATTACAAGCGAGCAGCTTGCGTGCCGGCCCTCCGGCGCTTAGTACGCCCGCGCTGTCCTTGCTGTGGATGTGTGCCGTGGTGCGGCTCCCCGCCGTGTGTCATGCTGACTCTGGTAACGGTACGACACGTGTCGTGCGTCCCGCTGTCCAGGACGGCACGTGGGCGGGTTACATGGAGGTGGTGGCTGCGTCCAGGTGCCTGGGAGCCAACCTGACCATCTACCAGGTGGGGTGGGGGCCTCAGGGGCCACAGGAGTGTGGGATGCCCGGTGTCGTGTGTCCTGTGACGTGATTTTGCTGTGGCGTGGCCTGAGCAGGCGAGTGCAGCTCCATACCAGGTAGCATAATTTGGCTTGAACACTGAACGAGAAGCCATGACCATGCCACAAGTTCATCATGGCTGCCCCCTGCCCGCACCCCTCCCTCTGGACAAAGGCTGGCCAGCCCCGGTGGCACGTGGTCAACCACCCCGACGGTTGCCCCGTGCTGCACCTGTCGTACCACGACGGCCAGCACTACAACAGCGTCAGGTGCGCCGGATTGACTCCACATCATGCACACACTGGTACCGGTATCGTGCAGTGGACTGCTTGTGCGTGCCGTACAACATACAGCGCCAGCTGCCCACCTACGCATCGCTTTGCTGATGCAGCGACCGTTCGGTGTTCACCGTTGCTGTCATCGGAGTCCTACTCTCCTGTCAGGACGTGCACTGCTAGAGCGCTCCCCAATGGTGTGGCAGCACGTGCCCCTTCCGTGCCGAAAGCTCCGTCCCCACTCTTTCGGTCCGTTCCCAACCAGGTGCGCGGACGACTTCGGTCACGGCCCTCCCGCCCCCGTGGTGCTCAAGGGCCCGGGCACCATCACTCGCCCGCCGCCGCGGGAGCAGGTGGGAGCTGCACAGATCAGAGAAGTTACTGTTAATGCTGTTGTAGACTCGCAGTACGTGTGTGGAAGCACCTTTGTCCCACTGCTGTGACCCAGTTTGCGCAATCCTGCCGCGCCTGCGGTCACCGCATGGATAGTATTGCAAGCCTTGCCTGCACCTACTAATACTTGACCCGCCTGTATTGTTGCCGTACGGCACATGCAGGGCGGCTGGGACGAGCGTGACGAGGCACGTGTCATGTCCAGCACGGGGTGCGGCAGCCGGGCCATGGTACGGCAGGCGCTGGAGGCGAGCAAGGGTGACGTGGAGGCGGCGATCGAGCGAATCATCGAGCGGATGGCAGCGGGAGACGAAGGATTGGGGTTCGACGGGGATGCGGACGGGGCAGGGGAAGGAGCGGAGGGCGGGGGAAAGCAGGGGCAGGGAGGTGGTGCTGAGGGAGAGAGTGGGACACGGGAGCGTGCGGATGGTGATGGGGAGAATGGGGAAGCGGGGGAAGGTGCAGGGAAAAGGGGTGGGGAGGTGCAGGGACAGGGGTTAAGTGAGGACGGCGGTACTGTGAATGGCGATAACAGGGATGCAGGGGGGTGCAAGAGTGCTGTACGAGAGGCCGTTGTGGATGCCGCTGGGCAAGGCTCGAGCGTGCGAGCGGCACAGGATGCACAAGTAGGGCCCGAGGCAGCACAGCAGGGCAGTGCAGGGAAGGGAGCGCAGGCGGAGGCAAAGGGCGGGGCGAGCGGCAAAGGCGCGGACGGCAAGGATGCCTCGGCCAAGGGCCCGAGCAACAACAAGCCGTGCCCCTGCGGCAGCAAGAAGAAGTACAAGGCGTGCTGTGGGCCGGCGGCGGCGGCAGCGGCGCGGCGGCGGCAGGCGGCTGGGGAGGAGGCGAGCAGTGCCGCTGAGTCGCAAGGGGCGGCGGTAACTGGGGTGGTGGCGCAGGTGGCAGCATTGGTCATATGAGGGCTTTACTTGTGTGCCTGGTTGTTCTCAGCGCGGTGTCCGTGCGGCGGTGCGGGCTACAGCTGTAGACCCTTTTTTTCTGTGGAAAGGTTTGCTCTTCGAATGGGACCAAAACTGTACGGACAAGCAGACGGGATTGTATGACTGCTGTGGCCCGTCCAGGCCCGTCCCAATGATGGGTTAATCAACCGAAGGTTGGTCATTGCCGCACCTTGTCGAGGCAGCGACGACTGCTAGGAGACACTTAATCCCCTTTCCTAATAGGTGAGGTTGGGACTCGGGAGGCTCGGGACCCAATCCCCGTCAGGCTAGCCCATTAGGAGTTCATTCATGGCACTATACATTCCCGACGCTGAGGCTTTTTGAGGCATTGTTACCAGAACAAACAGGCTCGGCAATGCATAGTTCAAGATAAGTCGTGCCAGGTAGCATAGCTGCTGCTGTTGTCAGTCTGCCGCGCAGTCT